>Ga0315282_10001383_pt1 | contig 45749 bp, 37 predicted proteins | sample YL17G07_20_MG_FD_203693 | JGI IMG/M metagenome (GOLD analysis project Ga0315282, IMG submission 203693) | Sediment microbial communities from Yellowstone Lake, YNP, Wyoming, USA - YL17G07_20 | ecosystem: Environmental > Aquatic > Freshwater > Lake > Sediment | place: USA: Wyoming | collected... | reverse complement strand
GCGAAGAGGGAGAGAAGAATTTCCGGAAGAATCCGCATCATGTCGACCGGCTGGAGGGTGATCATTGGACACCCCCCCTAGAGGCAGTAGGCAGTAAGCCGTGGGCAGTAGGCAGTAGGCAGTGGGCAGTATGCAGTAGGCAGTGGGCAGTAGGCAGTAGGGGGTTGGGAGCGTCAGGGTTTTTGATTTCTCGCCCTCTCCCTTGGGGAGAGGGTGCCCGAGGGACGAGGGCGGGTGAGGGGTCACTTCCACTGTCCGGCAAAGTCTTAGTTGCGACGGCCAAGTAACCCCTCACCTGGCCTCCTTCGTCGGCCACCCTCTCCCCAGGGAGAGGGCTGGGACTTGGATTACTGCCCTCGGTGTCCACCGGGAGATATGGAAATAGGCCAGCCCTGGGAAGAGGGGGGGCTGCGCGATCGGTCATGAGCAAGGAGTGTTTCTCGAGGCGCAGCATGATGGAGGTTACGTTCCGATCCATGCGCCGCAAGAACGGCTGGGGATAAACTCCCATGGCCATGATGACAATGACCATGATGGCCAGGATCAATTTCTCGCGAAAGTCGCAATCGGGCAGGGTGCGGTTCTTCTCGTTGGTAATTTCACCGTAAAACACCCGCTGATACGCCCACAACAGATAAACGGCCGCCAACACCACTCCGGCCGCGGCGAAGGCGGCGTAAGCAGCGTGGCGGTAATAAGAACCGACGATAATCAGAAACTCTCCCACGAAACCATTCAGCAGGGGAAGGCCCACCGAGGCTAACGTCACAATCAGGAAGAACGCACTGTAGACGGGCAGCGTCGTGGCCAAGCCTCCAAACTCGCTGATCAGGCGCGTGTGGCGCCGCTCGTAAAGCATCCCCACCAGCATGAAGAGAGCTCCCGTCGAAACGCCGTGGCTGAACATTTGATAGATGGCGCCTTCCATGGCCTCCGGCCGGAACACGAACATTCCCAGCACACAGAATCCCAAATGGGCGACGGAGGAATAAGCCACGAGTTTCTTCAAGTCGGGTTGCACCATGGCGACGAGCGCGCCGTAAATAATCCCCACGATGGCCAGGACGCAAATGACGGGGGCAAACTCGCGCGACGCATCGGGGAAAAGCGGCAGGCAGAAGCGCAGCATACCGTACGTCCCCATTTTAAGGAGAACCCCTGCCAGGAGGACCGAGCCCGCCGTCGGCGCCTCAACGTGCGCATCGGGCAGCCAGGTATGAAAGGGGAAAAGGGGAACCTTGATGGCAAAAGCTATGAAGAAGGCCAGAAAGAGCCAGCGTTCTGCTTGCGGCGAAAGCGCGGAAATCGTCACCAGGCGGTCGAGCACTCGCGGCAAATCAAAGCTTCCCGTGACGTTATAAAGATAGATAATTCCGGCGAGCATCAAGGCCGATCCGACCATGGTGAAAAGGACAAACTTGATCGCAGCGTACACGCGGCGCTCGTGGCCCCAGATGCCAATCAGGAAATACATAGGAATGAGCATCACTTCCCAAAATAGAAAGAAGAGGACCAGATCGAGGGAGGCGAACACTCCTATCATTCCTGTTTCCAGAGCCAGCAGGAAGATGAAGAACTCCTTCGCTCGATGGGTGATGCTCTTCCAGGAAACCAGCACCGAAAGGGGGGTCAGAAACCCGGTCAGCAGGATCAGAAACATGCTGAGCCCGTCGACTCCCAGATGGTAATTGACCGGGGGTATAACCATCCAGGGACTCATTTCCGGGAATTGCATGCCCGCGCGCTGGGAGTCAAATCGAAAATAGAGGCCAACGGTTATCAGGAAGGTGAGTAGGGAAAAGAGGAGCGCTACCCAGCGGATGGACGATGTCCGCTCGCGCCCGAGGAAAGCAATGACCACCGCGCCCAGAAGGGGGAGGAAGGTTACGATCGTGAGAGAATGCGCAGTGAACCTGGACATAGATGGTTTCTATCGGTGCTGCTTTTGCGACCTCAACCGAGGGGAAAGGCCGCGCCCCCCCCTGCCGGACTATGCGTGGGTCGCTAGAACGTAGAATAGCCATAAAACCGCGCCCAGCAGGACCCATGCGGCATAACTGGGAATGTTGCCGGATTGGATCCGCCGCAAAAGGTTTCCCACGCTGGCCGTGCCTTCGCCAGTGCCATTTACCATGACATTGTCGATGGCGCCTGCGTCCACAACCCGCCACAGGAACTTGTCTGAAACGATGCACAGCGGGCGCACGATGAGCCAATTATAAAATTCGTCCACGTAGTATTTGTGCGTCAGGATCCTGTATAAGTCGGCGTATCGCTCCGCCAATTGTTCCGGAATGTCCGTGGACTTCACGTACCACCAGAGAGCAACGGCGATGCCGGTGAAGGCCGCGAGCACGGAGAATGCCATGAGCGCGCCGGGACCCAGGTTGAGGGGATGATAGGGTGGAGCGTTGAGTAGTGCCTTGGCAGCGGGAGCGAAAACCGGCTCGAGGAACCGATCGAAGGCCTCGCTGCCATGCCAGGCCCGCGGCCAGCTCACCCATCCCGCCACCACTGAGAAAAACGCCAGCACCATCAGCGGCACGGTCATCTTGGAACCACTCTCGTGCACGTGGTGCGCGGTTTCAGGCTCCACCCGCGATTTCCCATAAAACGTCAGGCAGAGGCCGCGGAACATGTAGAAGGCTGTGAGGCCCGCGGTGATGGTCGCGAGCCAGTACAACCACGGCCGCCCGAGCCAACTCTCGTAAGCTCCGGCGAGGATTTCGTCTTTGCTGAAGAACCCTGCCAGCCCCGGGACCCCACTGATGGCGAGCGTCGCGATGAGGAACGTTGCGTGTGTTGTTTTCAGCTTTCGCCGTAACCCACCCATCTTGCGCATGTCGAGTTCGCCGTTCATCGCGTGCATCACGCTGCCGGCTCCCAGGAAGAGCAGGGATTTGAAAAAGGCGTGGGTCATGAGATGGAAAATTCCCGCCGCGAAGACGCCCACGCCGCAGCCCAGGAACATGTACCCGAGCTGGCTGATGGTGGAGTAAGCGAGCATGCGCTTCAGGTCGTTCTGCGTCAGAGCAATAGTTGCCGCAAACAAAGCCGTCAGGCAACCGACCACGCCCACCACCGCCAGTGCGGAGGGAGCATGTGCGTAAATGATGCTCGACCTTGCCACCAGGTAGACGCCCGCCGTCACCATCGTGGCGGCGTGGATCAAGGCGCTCACCGGCGTAGGGCCTTCCATCGCGTCAGGGAGCCACACGTAAAGGGGAAGCTGCGCGGATTTACCGGCCGCGCCCAGGAAGAGGAGGAGCCCGACAGCCGTCAGCACACTTCCGAACTCGCCTTGGCGCAGATCAGCGACGCGCTCGAAGACGGTCTGAAAATCCAGCGAGTGAAAAGTCCAAAACAGCAGCGCCACCCCCACGGTGAAGCCTGCGTCCCCAATGCGCGTGACGATAAAAGCCTTCTTGCCGGCATCGGCGGCGGATTTCTTCCGAAAGTAAAACCCAATGAGCAGGTAGGAGCAGAGCCCGACGCCCTCCCAGCCCACAAACATCAGCGGGTAGTTGGCGGCCGTGACCAGCGTGAGCATCATGAAGAGGAAAAGATTCATGTAGGTGAAGAAGCGGTAGTAACCGCCTTCATGCTCCATGTACCCGCGCGAGTAAAGGTGGATCAGGAAAGCGACCACCGTGACTGTGAGGGTCATCACCAAAGTCAGCCGGTCGTAGTAGAGCGCGTATTCCGCCCGCAACTCGCCCGCTTGGATCCAGGTGAAGTAACTATGGGTGAAAGGTGCCGGCTGGCTTGCGGATTTCGAGTAGATCCATGCCGAGAGAAGTGCGAAAACCATGGAAAGGCCCGGCCCGCCGCATCCAATGACGGAGACGGTGGCCTGCGAAAAGCGGCGCCCCAAGACGCCATTGAGGGCCGCGCCCGCCAGCGGAGGCAGCACCATGAGCAGGAGTAGGATTTCCAGGTTCATATTCGTGTAACGCCGGCATCTTGCCGGCTGTCGTAGGGGCCAGCGCCGCTGGCCCGGGGCCGAAAGCCGTTCGGCCCTACATTTTCATTGAATCCACATCTTCGATATTCAGCGACGCACGATTGCGGTGCAGCGCAATGATGATGGCCAGTCCCACGGCCGCCTCGGCGGCGGCCACCACGATGACGAAGAACACAAAAATCTGGCCATCCAGCTTCCCGAGAAATCGCGAAAAGGCTATGAACGCCAGGTTAACCGCGTTGAGCATCAATTCGATGCACATGAAAACGGTAATGATATTACGCCGGAAGATGAATCCGGCAACGCCGAGGACGAAGAGAATGACACTCAACGCCAGGTAATGTGAGAGCGGAACCATGTTCAAATACCAGAAGTCAGGAGACAGAAGTCAGGAGCCAAAACCCAATACGAGCCCAATTCCCTCTCCGGGGGTTGATTCTGACTCCTGTCTCCTGTCTCCTTCCTTTCAGAATTCCTTCTTGGCTAAAACCACCGCACCGAGCACTGCCACCAGAATCAAGATGGAAGTCACCTCGAAGGGCAACACGTAATTCCGGAAAAGCAAGTGGCCAATCGCCACGGGACTTCCGTCGAGGGGCGCCGGCGAAGCCGCCCGAGTGGGTGGAAACTGCTCCCAGATCACCAACAGCATTTCCACCAGGAAAGCGCCGATAAGCGGTGCGCCGATCCATTTGGCAACACGGCTCCGGTGACTGGGCTTTTCGCGCCCAGCGTTGAGAAGCATGATGACGAAGACGAACAACACCATAATGGCGCCGGCGTAAACGATGACCTGGATGACCGCCATGAACTCCGCGCCCAGCAGCAAATACACCACCGCCAGCGAGCAGAGCACCACAATCAGGGAAAGCGCGCTGTAAACCGGGGTGCGTTGCAGCACCATATTCAGCGCGGCCAGAACGGTTACGGCGGCGAAAATGTAAAAGAGAATCGTCATAGTCGTGAGAAGCTAGAAGTCAGCAGCCAGGAGTCAGGAGTCAGAATGACCAGCGCCGGGGGACGGCTCACGTACATTCCAACTTCCGACTCCTGAATTCCAACTTCTAACTTCTAGCTCCTAGCTTCTGACTCCTGACTCCTGTCTCCTGACTCCTGACTCCTTTTTTTCACCCGTGCCAGGCAATCAGGAAACTCGTCACCAGAATGTTCAGCACGCCCAGGGGCAGCAGGAATTTCCAGCCCAGGGACATGAGCTGATCGTACCGGAAGCGCGGAAGCGTTCCACGCATCCAGATATAGAAGAACATGAAACAGAATACCTTCAAACCGAACCAAAAGAGGGGCAGAAGAATCTGCACGACCTTTGGTCCGAACACGGGACCGTGCCAACCACCAAAGAAGAGCAAGGTGGCGAGGCAGGAGACCGTCACCATGTTGGCGTACTCCGACATAAAGAACATAGCGAATTTCATGCTGCTATATTCGGTGTGGAATCCGCCTACCAACTCCGTTTCGCCTTCGGGCAGGTCAAACGGCACACGATTCGTTTCGGCAATCGCCGAAGTGAAGTAAACGAAAAAGCCGAGGGGCTGGGCAAAAATATACCAATGCGGCACCCAGGTGTTGACGCCATGGATATACCAAGTGCCGCTTTGCGCGTTGACGATGCCGCGCAGGCTGAGCGTGCCGGCCATCATGAGCGTGCCAATCACCGCCAGCCCGAGTGACAACTCGTAACTGATCATCTGCGCGGACGAGCGCAGCCCGCCGAAAAGGGGATACTTGCTGTTGGAGGACCATCCGGCAAGCGCAATACTGTACACGCCCAGGGAAGTGACGGCAAAAACAAAGAGCAGGCCGACATTCAGATCGGCTATTTGAAACTTGATCGGATGGCCATAGAGAGTGAAGCCTTCACCAAAAGGGATGACGGCAATGGAGAGAAACGCCAGGACAAACCCCAGGAAGGGCGCAAGCCAATAGATGAGCTTATCGGCTTCCCGGGGCATGATATCTTCCTTGAGAATGAACTTCGCGCCATCGGCCACGGGTTGCAGCAATCCGTGCGGACCCACCAAGTAAGGCCCCCATCGCGCCTGGATGTGCGCCACCACTTTGCGCTCCAGCCACGTCACATAGGCGATGATGGTCAGCAACACTCCGAGAACCACCGCAACCTTTACGAACGCGATGAGGAGGAATACTGTGGTGTCAGAAAATGTGCCCATGGGGTTTCTTGGCTTCGTCCACTGAATTCAGCGCCCAACTATAGCGGCTAACTGTTCCTGATGTGAAGAGCGAATCTCGGGATGAAAAAATCAAATCGCTGCTGGCAAACTCGGGAGGCGTGCCGGCTGGCTGCGTCGGCACGGCGCGGCCCGCCAGCAAGCTGGGCAGCGCGAGGGCGTAACCTGGTACCCGCGCAATGATTTCTCTGAGCACGTCGTCAGAAGACCGGTAGCTCCACGTTTGGCCCAGCAATCTCGCCAGCGCCAGCAGAATCTCGAGGTCGCTGCGCGTGCCCGCTTTGCGCATGGTTTTCTTCAGGATCTGCACCTGCCCGCAGGTGTTCGTCACCGTGCCGGATTTTTCCGCGAAGCTGGTCGCCGGCAAGACCACATGGGCGGCCTCGGTGGTTTCGGTCGGGAACAACTCCGCCACCATCAAGAAAGCCAGCTTGCCCAGATGTTCTTTGGCGAGGTGGAAGGTCTTGGCGGGGTTGGAGCCAAACACCAGCAATGCCTTGATCTCGCCCGACCCGACGCCTTGGAGGAGCGAGCGGATATTGCGGCCGGGTGCGTTGGGAATTTTCACTTGCCAGGCGGATTCCATGCGTTCGCGAGCCGCGGGGTCGGAAAGCGCGGCGTAGCCCGGCAGCACGTCGGGCAACAAGCCCATGTCCGCGGCTCCGCGGGAATTAGCGTAGTCGCCAAGCGCCACGAAGCGGGTAAGCCCGGGAAGTGTCAGCCCCCACCGCACCAAGTCCGCCACGTCTTGGCCGCGAATCTCGTGCCCAAAGATGATGATGGTGTCCGATTCCTTCCGTAGACTCTCCTGTAGAGAGCCCAACTCGCCGGCGTTCGCTGCCACCCCATCCGCTGCGGGCGATGCTTTCCCCGCCAGGACGCTCATCGCCTCCGGTTCTCCCCCTACCTCGACGGTGACGCTTTGCTTGGCCTGCCGTTGGAGCTTGATCTCGCGGCTATTCACCAAGTACAGGCGCGCACCATGGTGGCGGACCGCTTGCCGAATCTGATAAGCAATCAGCGGATGCTGGTGGGTGGGGTCGTTGCCGACCAGAAGAATGCTCGAGGCTTCACCAATATCCTCGATGGTCGCGTAGCGGCCGCCGGCTTGGGCGGCGGTCAAGGCGCCCACCAGGGAAGGGAAGTCGGCGGTGCGATGGTGGTTGAGGTTATTCGTTCCTAACACCGTGCGCGCAAAACGGCCGAGCAGATAATTCTCCTCGTTCGAAGTGCGATTGGAACCGATCACGCCGATGGACGCCGGCCCGTGCTCCTTCAAGATGCCGGTGAGGCGGTCCGCCACCATGCCCAGGGCTTCTTCCCACGTACTCGTTTCCTGCTGGCCATTCTTGCGGATGAGCGGTGCGGTCAAGCGCTGGTTATGGTTTACGAAGTCCCAACCAAACCGGCCTTTAACGCACAGAAACTCCCCATTGAAGCCGGAGTGGTCGCGGTTGTTGGCGCGAATGATCTGCTGATTGCGAACCGCCAGCGTGGTCTTGCACCCATCGCCGCAGTGGTTGCAGATGGTGCCCGTGTAAGTCATTTCCCAGGGGCGCGTCTTGTAACGATAGGTGCCGCTGGTGAGCGCGCCGACGGGGCAAATGTCGATGCACATGCCGCACTCTTCGCACTCCAACTTCTCGCCTTGGTTGGGAATGATCTCACTGTGCGCGCCCCGGAAGCCGATGCCGTAAGCATTTACGTCCAGGCCCTCGTCGCAAACGCGCACGCAGCGGTAGCAGAGGATGCAGCGCGGCCAATCGTAATAAACCAGATTGGAAAACTGGCGCTCCTCATGGTGGAGCTTGGTTTCCATGAAGCGCGTCTCCGCGGCGCCGTAACGGAAAACCGCGTCCTGCAATTCGCACTCGCCGCCCTTGTCGCAGACGGGGCAGTCGAGCGGGTGATTGGTGAGCAGGAACTCCAGCATGGCTTTGCGGGCGTTCTTCACTTCCTCGGTCTCGGTGTGAACCACCATGCCGTGGGTCGCGATGGTCGTGCAGGCGGTCTGAAGCTTGGGCATCTTTTCGATCGCCACCAGGCACATGCGGCAGGCGCCCTGAAGCGTGAGGCCGGGATAATAGCAATAAGACGGAATTTCAATGCCCGCTTGTTTTGCCGCGTCAATCACCAGCGTCCCCGGCGGAACCTTCACTTCTTTGCCGTTGATCGTTAGGGTCACGGGCTCGGCGGCGGGATTGACGCGCGGGGACAGGCTCGGGCTGCGGCTGTACGGGCCCGGGAACTGGAGATTTCCCTCCTTGGGGGGCATGTCCAGGATGACGAACTGAGAATTGTGCGTCCGCTCGTTCATGCGACGCTCACCGCCTTATAAGAAGAGTGACGAGTGACTAGTGACGAGTGACGAGCAACCGAAAGACGAAAATCGAAACTCGAAATTCGAAACTCGCCGCGATTTTCGAACTTCGAGTTTCGGATTTCGGTTCTTGCTGGCTTGTCACTCATCACTTGTCACTCATCACTGCCGTTTTTTCGTAGGGGCAGCACCCAAGCTTGATATGCTCTTCGAACTCGTGCCGGAACTTTTTCAGGATGCTGATGGTCAGCATGGCCGCGGCGTCGCCGAGCGGGCAGAGTGTTTTTCCCAGAATATTATAGGAAACGTCCAGCGCCGTGTCGGGATCGTCGGGCAGCGCTCCGCCCGCATGGAAGCGGTCGAACAAGTGCTTCAGCCAGGACGTTCCTTCGCGGCAGGGGATGCACCAGCCACAGGATTCGTGCGCGTAGAATCGCATGATGCGGCCCGCGGCTTTCACCATACAGGCGTCCTCATCCAGGACGATAACGCCGCCGGAACCCAACATGGAACCGATTTTGGCCACCGAGTCGTAATCCATGGCGACATCGATTTCATCCGCCGTCAGCACCGGGCACGACGAGCCTCCCGGGATCACCGCTTTGAGTTTCTTGCCCCCCAGCACGCCCCCCCCGATTTCTTCAATCATCCGGCGCAACGGGAAGCCCATGGGCAATTCGTAGACGCCGGGGCGGGCGATGTGGCCACTCAAGCAGAAGAGGCGCGTGCCTCCGTTCTTGGGTGAGCCCAATTGGGAGTACCAGTCCGCTCCGTTCAGGATAATGTGGGGAACGTTGGAAAGCGTTTCTACGTTGTTGATGACGGTCGGCCCGCCGTACAGCCCCACCACCGCGGGGAAGGGTGGTTTGATGCGGGGATATCCACGCAGACCCTCCAGGGAATTCAGGAGAGCGGTCTCTTCGCCGCACTCATAGGCGCCTGCCCCCGTGTGCGTGCAAAGTTCAAAATCGAAACCGGAGCCCTGAATATTCTTTCCCAGGTAGCCGGCTGCGTAGGCTTCCGCCAGCGCCCGATCGACGATATCCAGCAGGTAGCGATACTCGCCGCGGATGTAGATAAATCCCTGATGAGACTGGATGGCATAACCGGCAATGATAATGCCTTCAATGAGCTGATGCGGGTCGTACTCCATCAACGGGCGATCTTTGCACGTGCCAGGCTCGCTCTCATCGGCGTTGCACACGACGTACTTGGGCTTGGCTGACTGCTTGGGGACAAAACTCCATTTCATGCCGGTGTTAAAACCCGCGCCGCCGCGTCCCCGCAGGCCGGAGTTTTTCACTTCGTTGATGACGTCCTCGGGCTTCATGGCCAAAGCTTTTTTCAAGGCCTGATGCCCTTCATGTTGCACGTAGACGTCCAGGGAAGTGGAATTGGGCAGGCCGAAACGCTTGCTGATGACCTTCACTTCCAGGGGGCTGTTGCCCATCGGGTTGTCGTAACCAGGCATGATAGAAACTCGGTAGTCAGGAGCCAGTAGTCAGGAGCCAGGAGCCAGTAGTCAGAAGTCAGAAGTCAGAAGTCAGGAGCCAGGAGTTAGGAGCTAGGATTGAGGAGCAAGTAGTAAGCAGCCCAACCACCCCTTAGTCCCCTCCTTAACTAAGGAGGGTAGCCGTAATCCTTCAATTTCCCTCCTTCCCAAGGAGGGTTGCCGCCATCCCATACCTCCCCTCCTTAACTAAGGAGGGGAGCCGCGAACCCATAAGTCCCCTCCTTCCCAAGGAGGGGTGCCCGCAGGGCGGGGTGGTTACTTCTGACTTCTGACTCCTGACTTCTAACTTCTAACCTCTACTCCTCACATCTTCGCTCTGGGCTCTTTCTTCCTTAATTCATCAATCAGTGCGTCGATCTTTTCCGGAGTCAGGTTCTCGTGGAAGTCGTAATTAACCTGCATGGCGGGCGCGCCGCAGCACGCTCCCAGGCACTCGACTTCTTCCAGCGAAAACAGGCCGTCAGGCGTCGTCTGCTTGTTCTTGATTCCCAACTTTTCGCAGCAGTGCTCGAAGATTTCGTCGGCCCCGCGCAACATGCACGAGATGTTGGTGCAGACCTGAACATGGTACTTGCCCACGGGCTGGCGGTGGAGCATGGAGTAGTAGGAGACCACCTCCACGACCTCGATGGGGCGCACGTCCACGCGCCGCGCCACCTCGATAATAACCTCCTCGCTCACGTGGCCCACTTCATCCTGCGCATACATGAGCAAAGGAACCATGGCCGAGCGCTTAAGGGGATAGCGCGCGATGAGTTGGTCAAACTTTCTCAGCAACGATTCAGAGAGCATGTTTTAAAGGTTAAAGGGTAAAGGTTAAAGGCTGAATGTTTTGTGTTTTACCTCTGCCCGTTTGCCAAACCTCCTCCTCGACCCACCCACTTAACCCATATCGTATCGTTTATCCTTTACCCTTTACCCTTTACACTTCAACCTTTAGCCTTTCCCCTTTTTTCATCGATCTACCTCTCCCAAAACAATATCAATCGTCCCGATGCAGGCCACGACATCGGCGATCAATCGCCCTTCGATCATTTTCGGCAAAGCCTGCAAATTCGCGAACGAGGGCGCGCGGACGTGGCAGCGGAAGGGCTTCGGCGAGCCGTCGCTGACCAGGTAGAAGCCCAGTTCGCCCCGCGGCGATTCAATGGCTTGGTAGACTTCGCCGACCGGCGGGTGGAATCCCTCCGTCACGATCTTAAAGTGATAAATCAACGCTTCGATGGAAGTCTTCATGCTCTCGCGTTCGGGCAGAACGATGTGCGGAGCATCGGCTTTAACCGGCCCCTCCGGCAAGCCTTCCATCGCTTGATTGACGATGCGCAGCGACTGGCGCATTTCCTCGACGCGCGCCAGGTACCGCCCGTACACATCGCCTTCGGGACGAGCCGCGACCTTGAAATCAAACTTTTGGTAACTCGAATAAGGCTCCTTTTTGCGGATGTCCCAATCGACGCCCGAGCCGCGCAGCGACGGGCCCGAAAGGCCGTAGGCGATGGCGTCCTCTGCGGAAATGTACCCCACCCCCTGCGTCCGGCGCAGCCAGATGGGGTTCCGGGTGAGCAGCGCTTCGTACTCGTCGATGCGCGCGGGAAAACTCTTGGCAAACTTTTCCACGCCCTTCAGCCAGCCGAGTGGAGGCTCGAGCGCCAGACCCCCGACGCGGAAATAGCTGGTCATCATGCGCTGGCCGGAGACGGCCTCAAAAATGTGCAGGATCTCCTCGCGCTCACGGAAGCAATAGAGGAAAACGGACATGGCGCCGAGGTCGATGGCGTGCGTCCCCAGCCACACGAGGTGGCTCTGGATGCGCGTCAGTTCGGTCAGCAGCACGCGAATCCATTGCGCTCGCGGCGGGATTTCCAAATCGAGCAGCTTTTCCGTGGCCAGGCAGAATCCCAGATTGTTCGAAAGCGGCGCGAGATAATCCATGCGGTCGGTGAGGGTGATTCCCTGGGAGTAAGTCTTGCTTTCGAAGGATTTCTCGAACCCGGTGTGCAAGTAGCCGATGTCGTAAATGGCGCGCACGACGGTTTCGCCTTCGAGCTCCAGCACCAATCGCAGCACGCCGTGCGTGGAGGGATGCTGCGGGCCCATGCTGAGGATGACCCGTTCTTCCTTGCCCGGAATTCTCTCCAGCGTTACCGGCATCTAGCGGTAACCCTCCGTGGGATAGTCTTTGCGCAACGGGTGGCCTTCCCACTCCTCCGGCAGCAACATGCGGCGAAGGAAGGGATGGCCATCAAAGATAATTCCAAATAGATCGAAGACCTCGCGCTCAAACGCATTGGCCGCGGGCCAGACGGGAAGAGCGGTGATGAAACGCGGATTCTCACCCGCCACACGAACCTTCAGGCGCAGGCGTTGGGCGGTCTGAAGGGAAAGCAGGTGATACACCACCTCAAAGCGCGGCTCCTGGGGGTAAAGGTCCAAGGCGGTGACATCCGCGAGAAAACTGAATTTCAGGCCGGGCTCATCCCGCAGAAATTCGCAGACACGAAGGAAGTGGGCGGGGCGGATGTAGAGGGTCACCTCGTCGCGGAAAGTGCGCGCATCTTCCACCGCCTCCGGGTCATATTCCCGCAGTTTCTGGAGAGCAAGGTTGGTTTCAAGATCGGCAGCCATAGAATCGGGTGATCCGGTGATCGGGAGATCGGGTAAACAGATCGGGCGATCAGTTGATCGGGTGAGCAACAAACCAGCTCGAGCTGGTTCGATCTTTGTTCACCCGATCACCGGATCTCCTGATCACCCGATCACTAGCGGGTCCAGTCGAGCGCCCCTTTCTTCCAAATATAGATATAGCCCGCCAGCAAAATAGCGATGTACAAAGACATTTCAATGAAGCCGGACCATTTCAGGCTTTTAAAGACGACCGCCCAAGGATAGAAGAACACGGCTTCCACTTCGAACAGGATGAAGATCATCCCGATCAAATAAAAGCTGACGGAAAAACTTCCGCGGGCATCGCCGACAGGGGGAATGCCGCACTCGTAGGGGTCGAGTTTTTCCTTCGAGGGACGTCTCACCCCCACCCACCAAGACAATCCCAGCATGCCGCCGGCAAGCGCCACGACGGCTATAAAATGCACCAGTATGGGGATGTAAACTCCAGGCATTGCAACCACTTAGAAGGACTTTGATGTGTCTTCCCCGAATTGAAAACTATACGGGGCGTGTCCGAGAAGTGTCAAGTTTTTTCTTGCCTGAAGGGAAGGGAGTCAGTAACATCAGGCTTATCAGATCAGGGGATTTCCTTGTCGCGGGGAAAGTGCCATGGTGATGGGGTTTAACACCGACATCGAACACGAGGGCGTCGTTTATCACATTCAGACCGAACCCCGGAAGGATGCTGGGATCGATACCACGGTGTACACGCGGGGCACGGTCATTCACAAATTCAAGAGTTCCTACCAGGACTTGCTGGATTCGCCCGACTTCAGCGATCAGCAATTGAAGCACCGCCTGGAAGAGCAACATCGCCTCATCATCGCGCGCATCCGCGGCGGTGAGATCAAACCTGCCGCTCAACAAGCGGGACCCGCCTGACCTGGAGCCCTCCTTGATGAATATCTATCTGAATGGAGAACTGCGCGAAGTCCCGGAAAACCTGACCTTAGCCGCGCTGCTCGACTGGTTGAAGCTGCCGGCGGATCGCGTGGCGGTGGAGCGCAATCGCGAGATCGCCGCAAGATCCACCTGGGCCGAGACGATCATCCAGCCCGGCGACCGTTTGGAAGTGGTACACTTTGTGGGTGGCGGCACGTATGATTGCACCACGCCGAGGGCAGGCGGCATCGCAGGTCAGGCCACCCGCGAGGTTTTAAGTCCCCACCTGGCGGGATCGCCCCCCGCGCAGGGCCGCAAGAAAATTACATGAACCTTTATCCGCACATCCCTGCGCCTTTCACCGTCGTTGACCTGCTGATCAAATTGGCGGTCATGGCCTTGCTGGCGGGTTTTATTGCGCGCTTCGGCATGTTCCGCCGCCTCCTGCTGATCGAGCAGCGCGGACCCCGCGAAAAGATACAGTTTGCAGCGTTTCTGGGCCTGCCGTTCATGGTGGGCGTGCTGGCGCGCCTGCTGGCCGATTATCCGACCACCGACCTCAGTTTGGAAGTGACAGTGGTGGCGGGGTTGTTGGGCGGGACGATTGTGGGCCTGGCGGTGGCCCTGATTGTCAACCTTCCGATTCTGATGATTGCCTTATGGGCAGCCGTATTGTCATTATTCCCGTCCTTTGCCCACAGCGTTCCGGCATGGTTGATTCCGTATTACCGACCGGAGCTGCTGGCTCCAGTCATGGCCACGCTTTATGCCATGGCGGCGGGCACGGCGCGCTGGGTCTGTCCTGACAAAGAGGAGATTTGGAAATTTTCTCCTTCCTTTGATCTGAGCCTTTACCGGTCCATCAGGCAGCGGTTCAAGCACCCGGCCATTGACTGGCAGGTCCTCTTTACTCTCATCTGCATCATCCTGGAAATGGTTCGCATGTGGGTGGGGCCCCTCTGGCGCGGCAGGTTGTTTTATCCCAGTTCACCTCACTTCTGGACCCGCGTCCTGATTGTGCTGGCCACGCTGATTGGGGTAAGCCTGCCAGTTCGGATCTGGAACACCACCCGCATCGAGCGCAAGCTGGTGGAACAGGAAAAAGCGCTGCTTCAGGCGCGCATGGACGCGCTGGTCAGCCAGATCAATCCTCACTTTCTCTTCAATACCCTGAACACGATTTCCTCGCTGATTCGTTTTGATCCCGATATGGCGCGCACGGTGCTGCACAAGCTCTCGAACATTCTCCGCCGCCGGTTGAAAGGCCAGGTACACTTCTCGCTCCTCCAGCAGGAACTGGATTTCATCGACGATTACCTGGACATTGAAGTGGTCCGATTTGGGCGCGACAAACTGCAAATCCGCAAAGAGATCGATCCCGAAACTCTGGACATGGTCGTGCCCAGCATGATTCTGCAACCCCTGGTGGAGAACGCCCTGCGGCACGGAATCGCCCCGAAGGTTGAAGGCGGCATTATCACGCTGAAAGCCAAGCGCGGCAACGGCCGCCTGATTGTGGAGGTTATCGATGATGGCGTGGGCATGTCGGAGCAGAGGCAGGGGGAAGTCTATGGCAGCGGGATCGGCATTAGCAACGTGCGGGAGCGGCTCAAGGTGGTTTACGGCCAGGACTTCTTGCTGAAGATTGATAGCCAGCCCGGGAAGGGAACCGCCATCCGTTTCGAGATTCCTGAATTGATCACCACGCGTCCGGCGGCGCCGGTGGAGCCCACGCCCGTGTCCTCGTGAAGAGGTTCTGCGAGGGTGGAGGACGAACCGGCGGGCGTGGCTCGGACTGCGCCGGCCGCCGAGTTTGAGGGAAGGGAAGGAGCGGCGCATCGCGCGTCTTGGAGAGCGGCACTACTGTTGCTAGCAAGCGAAGCTCCCGCAGTAGAATGCCATCCCAGTAAGGAGGTCGTGTGAATAAGGAGTTGACACTCTTCGCATTACTTTCACAAGGTTTGGAAGCGGACCTGCGCGACGATAACCCTTGGTGGCGAGGGGAGCGAATTGCGGATCTGCCTCCATTGAGGCGATGGGCGTTCGCACCCGCAATGAGCGGCCTGAAGAAGGGTCTTGCGCCGATCACAGTTTTACGTGGACCTCGTCAAGTGGGGAAAACGACCCTCCTCAATCAGGTCATTCAAGCCCTGATCGATGAGGGGGTTGCGCCGAAGCGGATTTTTCGCGTCCAATTTGACGAGCTTCCCCGCCTCAAGGAGCTGACGGAGCCTATTCTTGAACTCACCCGCTGGTACGCGGAGACGGTCCTAAAGAAGTCGCTAAATCAAGCGGCGGCGGACAACCAGAAGGCGTTCATCTTTCTCGACGAAGTTCAAAACCTTTCCGACTGGGCGCCACAGCTAAAGCACTTGGTAGACATCAATCCGGTGCGCGTGTTTGTGACCGGAAGCTCGGCACTCCGTATCGAAGCGGGCCGCGACAGCTTGGCCGGGCGTATCACTACGCTTGAGATGGGCCCGTTGCTGCTTCGCGAGATCGCGGAGTTTCGAAGCGGGGATAAGCTTACACCCTTGCTGCCAGCGAATGGAGTGGGACCACTAAAAGATAAGACCTTCTGGCAAGAGTCGAGAGCTTACGGAGAAAGCCACAAAGGAGTGCGCAACACTGCCTTTCAAGCCTTCTCCGAGCGCGGGGCCTACCCTGTGGCGCAGGCACGAATTGATGAGCCCTGGGAAAGGGTCGCGGATTTTCTGAATGAGACGGTTATCCGTCGAGCTATCCAGCACGACCTGCGATTGGGTGGGAAGGGGCAAAAGAGAGACGAGCACCTCCTCGAGGAGGTGTTCCGCCTGGCCTGCCGATATGCCGGTCAGGCCCCGACGCCGGCGCTTTATTTGGAGGAGATCAAACGCGCCATGCACGCTAACATCGGGCCGCAGCGGGTTCACGCCTACCTAAAGTTCCTGGACGGGACTCTGCTCATACGCTTGGTCGAACCTTTAGAACTGCGGTTAAAACGGCGGCGGGGCGCGGATAAGATTTGCCTCTGTGATCACGCTCTGCGGGCTGCATGGTTGCAGGAAGTCGTTCCTCTCACCCCGGAAGGCTTAGCCCAGAATCAGCACCTTGCAGATTTGGCCGGGCACTTGGCAGAAAGCACTGTTGGTTATTTCCTGGGTCTGCTTTTGAACCTGGATGTTGCCCACTTCCCTGAGCGCGGCGCCGAGCCAGAAGTCGACTTTGTCATGACAGTAGGTGAGCGGCGCATCCCTATTGAAGTAAAATACCGGCGACGCATCGACCATCAAGACACTATGGGACTCCGGGCGTTCATGGACAAGCCTCACTACAACGCGCCCTTCGGCTTGCTGATCACATTGGAGGATCAGGCCGCATCGGAGGACCCGCGCATCGTATCGTTGCCTTTGCGGAGCTTGCTGCTAATGCGGTAACGAAACCCGTGACGAGCCACGGGAGATCAGCACGTAGTCCCATGTGGGGTTTTTCGATCCCTACGGTTTTTTCCCTGGAGAGAAATCCGTAGTGTCTCAGTTTGCCGTAGAGGCGGCTTTACGCCGCCATTTGGCGAGGTAAACTCGCCGCTACGTCATCAAACTGAGACACTACCGAAAAATCTGCGGAGTTTCAAAAAGCGAAGCGCGGCTGTATTCTATCTAAGAAACCAAGGAGCGAGGATTCTGTATGGCGAATGATGGGCCCGAGGACAAGAAAAATCCCCCGGCTTCGATGAGCTTGATCGAGCCGCGGATTCGCAACATCTACCTCTCCTTTTACAAAGAAAGTTACTTCACCCCCTCTGCGCTGGATTTGAAAACCAAGGAACTGATCGCCATCGGCTGTTCCCTGATGGTGAAGTGCGAGGGCTGTTTGGAAGGACACATCAAGAAGGCGTTGGAGTTGGGCGCTACCAAGCACGAGATCAGCGATGCGATTGTGGTAGCCATCGGCATTGCCGCCGCCGGCGTTATGGATTTCTCTGACAAGGCGGCCATCAAGCTCGACTTGCACCATTTTGAATAAAGCCGGGGTACGGGATACGGGGTACGGGCTTCGGGAAACGGGAGATCTGAGATCCGAATTGCGGACAGGGAATCGGAATCGCTTCCGTGCGCCGCTAGCCAAATGCCGACATCCATGCTCGGGCAGCGAACCCCCAGTCCAGGATCCCCCGATCCCGTTTCCCGCATCCCGTATCCCGTACCCCGAGTCCCGTGTCCCAATGAATTCTCTGGTTATCGCCAACCTGTTCCTGCTGCTCTTCCTGGGTCTAGCTGACAACCAGATGATTGCTGCGCTCTTGCCGTCATTGGTCAAATCGCTGAGCATCAGCCTTTCGACGGCGGGGTTGCTGGTGGTGGTGTACTCGCTGGCGGCAGCGGTGGCGGCGTTTTTCTCCGGGACCCTCTCCGACCATTATGGCCGGCGCCGGTTTCTGCTGGCCGGCGTGGCGCTATTTGCGTTCGCTTCCTGGGTAGCGTCGCAGAGCCGAACGCTGAATGAGCTAATGCTGGCGCGCGCGTTGACGGGCTTGGCGGCCGGCACGCTGTCCACCTGTTCCATCACTTTCGCCGCCGATTGGTTCGCTTACAACGTGCGCGGGCGCGCCATCGGGCTGATCTCTTCTGCTTACTTTGCCGCGCCCATCCTGGGTGTGCCGATTGCCGCGCAGATCGCCGACCGCTTCGGCTGGCGGCGCGCGTTCCTTTTCTTCGCCGGCCTGGCCGTGGTGACGACGCTCGCCACCTTGCGCCTGCCCCGCGAGCGCTTGAACCCGCAACCCTCCACAGACAAGTTGCGCACCGCAGCCGAGGCTTTCCGCTCCTTTCTGGCGCGGCGCGATACCGCCGCCGCGCTGGTGATTGCCTTCCTGGTGTCAGGCGGCCTGGTCGGTTTCCTGACCTACATCGGCGGGTGGTTGAACGGTAGCTTTGGCCTTCCCACGCGCACCATTGGGTGGGTTTTTATGTTGGGAGGTATCGTGGCCGTCGGCAGCGCTCCCCTGGGTGGGATTCTGTCGGACCGCTGGGGTAAGCGCGCCATCTCCATCGCCAGCAATATCCTGCTGGCTGTGGCCGTGGCTTTCGTTCCGTTCTTGCCTTGGGGATTGGGACTTCTCGGAGTGTTTGCGCTGGCGAGCGTGGGCGCCGCATTCCGCCAAGGGCCCTTGACTGCCTTGATGACGGAAATGGTGCCCGCGGCGCAGCGTGGGTCGTTCATTGCCTTGCGGAATATCTCCTCGCAGATGGGGATTGGCGCCACGGCTTACCTGGGCGGAGTGCTGTTCCAGAGATCCGGATATGCCGCCGTGACCTCGCTTTGCGCCGTGATGACTGCGATGGTGGTGATTTTGCTGGCAACCCACATTGTTGAACCGCGGGGGGACAAGGGAGAGGCCGCCTGAGTAATCCCGGCTGGCGCCGCGCCACCTGCTACCGGTCCCTCAATCTGCACGCGCCGTAGAATCGAGAAGGCAGGTCCGCGCGTGTTGGCTCACGAAGATTCATGAAGCCTTTCGAGAATCCATTCCCGGAGAACCGTGGTTTCGCTTACACCCATGGATTTCGCGATTTGCTTTACACGTTGAATCTCTCGTCGAGGCAGGTCGACGCTCAGCGATGCGCCTTGGGAGCGGACAAACACCGGCTCGCCGACCTCCTCCAGAGCCTGCTCAAAGTCCGTTAGATCGTGGCTGTCCCAAAACCTGGCCAACTCCTGAATGGAGTCGGTGTTGGGCAGCCTTTGCCTTTTCATGCTTTCTCGCGAGACCATGTGCCATTATCCGGTTGGTCTGCCGCCAGCCGGTCGCGCCCGCGTTGCTTCACTTCTGCGGCCAGGCCGCGCATGGATTGCTGCGTGATGATGTGGCCTTCGCCTCGGGCAAGGGAGGCTTCCGCCTCGTCGACGGCAACGAGAGTTTCCGCGCGGGCACGCTCACGTTCTTCCCACAAAGCAAGTGCTTCCTGCACGGCATCTTCTTCGCGGTGAAGCCGTCCGCTTTGAATAGCCTGACGGACAAACGCCTTTTGGCCCGGCGTGAGCTGCACTTCCCTAGCTTTCATGCTACCGAAAGGCCTTGTGTCAGGCAAGGAAAACCCGCAGTCTTACACACCAAGTCTGCGCTACCAGCTTCGGGGAGAGAGATATTCAGAGAAGTCATGGACACGACTTCATAATATGTCAGTTTATGAAGGCGTTCAAGATGCTACGCAAAATTCCCGGCAGGCAGAGTTTACCCAGATCGGGACAAGGGGCAAGGTCGGCCCCCCTCCAATACGACTTCCCGATGAATCGGGACGGCTCGGTAAGTACCGGCTTGTAGCGCGGGACCCGCTTTCCGGTCCTGCGGCTCTTCGGCGTGGCACAGGCTCACCGCCTGTGCCTGGAGTTTCTGCATTTTTCGGGCGACGCTGCCCATCCTTGGGGTTTGGTGCCAAAGCGGTTCCACCTCGCTCCTTTGAAAATGACAGCAGCCACGTGACGCACTGTCATCCTGAGGCCCGGCTCGTTCGGGCCGAAGGACCTCGGCAGTTTATCGCGGCGTACATGTCGCGCGATTGCACCCGTCCCTGTCGAGATGACCTAAAGTCCTCATGGCAGAAGACGACAATAACTTCTCTTGACACCTGGAATTATGTTCTGTAGTCTATGCCTGTTGGTTGGCTCGGCTGGGCAAGGCGGCGAGCACTTAACGGTCACTTGCATCCAGGCTAGATATGACGTCGTGCACAGAATTCCCAGTTTGAGTAGATGTTATAGAAAACAAAGTGTGTTAGCGATTGGTGGCGGTGCATGCTCTTGATTTTTATCAGAATCGCTTCATTGAAAAACAAAGAGTTATTGAATTTTTGCCCGGGAGGGGGAAGAAAAAAAGAGGGACCCCCAAAAATGAAGGTATTTCAGTAGATGTTATTGAAAACAAATGTAGAAAAAATGTCCGCCGGCGGGTTTGTGTAGATGTTATTTAAAACAAACGAGTTATAATTTTCCTCAGAAGATATTGATGAAAATAAATGTACTTAGCTCATTGACGCTGAATGATACAATGGACATCGGAGGAATAAGTGCCGTCGCGGTCGCGAATGCTGATAATTGTCCGAAATGTCTTGTTGATGATGGCCGCGCTGGTGGCGGCATTCTTTCTGGTGCTAGTCCCCTGGCTCTTCACGTCGATCATCACCCATCGCCAGTTTCATTATCCCGACCCCAACGACGGCAAGACGCCGAAATCCTATAAGCTCGATTTCCGCTGGATTGAGTTTACCTCGCCGGACGGAATTCCTCTCAAAGGCTGGTACATCCCCGCGGAGGGGGCGGCGCGCGGCACCATTATTTATTGCCACGGGCTCAACCGGACCCGCATCGAGACGCTGCCCGAGGCCGTTTTTGGGCACAGCCTGGGATACAACGGGTTGCTTTTCGATTTTCGCCACCAGGGCAGGAGCGGGGGCGCCATCACCACCTTGGGTTACCAGGAACGGTGGGACGTGCAAGCGGCGGTGCGCTACGCCCTCGCACAGGAGCAGGCGGCGCGGCCGGTGGTGGTGTGGGGTGTGTCGATGGGCGCCTCGGCGGCGCTGCTGGCGGCGGCCGAATCGTCGGACATTTCCGCGGTCATTTCCGATAGCTCCTTTGACTCTTTCCTGGGCACGCTGCGCCATCATTTGAGACTTTTCCTGCACCTCCCAGGGTTTCCACTTGCCGACGAGGTTGGTTATTGGGTTGCTTGGCGCGGCCAGTTCCGCCCCGCGGACTTCGATGTGGTGAAAGCCGTCGAGCGCATCGGCAGCCGACCCATCCTTTTCGTGGCCGTCGAGGGCGACCGCCGTATGCCGCCGTCGATCGCCCGGACCCTTTACGCCCACGCCCAGAGTCCGCTGAAGAAAATTATCGTCCTGCCCGGGCACCGCCACGGCGAGGGCTTTAAACAAGCCCGGGAGCCTTACGAAAAAGCCGTGACGGATTTTCTGGCCAGCCTCCCCGCCGGGAAGTGATTCGGGAGGTTGGGCAATCATACATTCCGAGTCAGAGGACGGCGATATTGCCAGTACCTTTGGTGAGGTTTTACATCCCACCCCTGTAATCAGCTCCGGAAAGCAAGCGACCGGAATCCGACCGCACCGACCGCACATTCCATTTGACTGAAACGCAAGCCCGGGGTATGTTTGAAGTTCCCCTTGCGCGAATCGAGCGAGTTCATTTTACGGGTATGGTACCCTAGTACTATTGCCAAAGTGTGGGGAGGAAATTACAGTAAGGCCTGATTTTTGCGGGCGAGGACGTCAACCTCAATCAAGTCACAAGGCTGGGAGCAGGCTGCATGTGGACTGTAGATGGTTTCTGTCTGCTGGAAATCTCCCCCGAGGAATACAAGCGGCGGAGGATCTCCTTCGCGCTAGGGTGCGTTGTTGAGATAGCTGCTATCGGTTTTCTTTTACTGCCGGGTGGTCCGTTTCCCAACCGAATACAGGCCCGCGCCAGTCGGTACGTACTGATAAGCCTTCCGTCCTTAGCCGAGCAGGAGCCCAGCGTAAAGGCCCCTCCACGGCGGATGGTTGCTCCGCGGAAAATCGAGCCACCAAAGCCTCTCACGGCCTCGCTTGTGCCTCCACCCCGTGTCGACGCTGCAAAGATCGAAAAGCCGGAGATCCAGGCCCAGATTCCCGTTCCGAACGTGAGTGAACAGCCGCCGCCAATGACAGCGGCCGTCGCTGTGCCCAGCCCGCCCGTCCCACAGCCGCCCCCCGCTGTTCATACGGGTCTCTTTGGTGAGGTGGCGCGATACTCGGGAAGCGAGAAGGCGCCCTTACAGCAGGTACAGACAGGGGGGTTTGGCGGTCCTCACGCGGAAGGGGCAAAGATTCCCTTACGGCGCGTGCAGACAGGCGGTTTTGGCGATCCTCAGGGGCTGCCGGGTCATGCACTAGGGGGGAATCCAGGAAACGTGCCCAAGCTCGGAGCTTTTGATTTGCCTACAGGCCCCGGCAGGGGAAACGGCACCGGTGGGGCCCAAGGAATGGCGCGAATTGTTGCCAACGCGGGGTTCGGAGGTAATGGCGTGGGCATCGGTGGGGGCTCGAGAACGCCGCGCACCGTCGCCAACGCGGGATTCGGAGGTGGTGGCGTGGGCAATGAATTGAGCCGGGGTCCCGCGGGGGCTGCTTCTGCCCCTGTGAAGACAGGCGTCTTCGCTGTTGCGCCTAAGCCAGCACCTGCGAAGCCGCTGCGCGCAGCGGCACCCGCCCCGGAGCTCCAGCCTGTGGAGATCATTTCCAAGCCTTTGCCGCAATACACTGAAGAAGCGCGGCGACTGCGCGTGCAAGGCGAGGTCGTGCTGTCCGTTGTCTTTCAAGCCAGCGGTGCCCTTAAGGTCGTGGGCGTGGTGAAGTCTCTCGGACATGGGTTGGACCAGATGGCGGAACAAGCCGCTTCTCAGATCCGCTTCAAGCCGGCACAGCAGGCCGGCAAGCCGACCGATTTTGAGGCCACCCTGCGCATCGAATTCCGTTTGGCCTAGTGCCTTTCCAGCTTACTGAGGCGATGTGTTCCGCTTCGGTCTGGTACAACGTCGACGGGCCATGGGGCTTGCGCGGATAAGTCGGAACACGTTGGAACGGAACTAGCCCGGATCGGAACTGGAGAAAAGTCATGATTGTTACCCGCACCAGATCTACCCCTGCGCTCCTGCCCTTACTGGCGGCCGTGGGAGCGCTTGTGATTCTTTCTTTTACCGCGTATTGCCAATCTCCGGACGCCGCTGCGGGCCAGCGGCAGTTTAAGTCCGATGAGGTGAACCGAATTATCGACCGTATCGTCGCAGGTGAAAAGCAATACGCCGTGAATCTGAAAAAGTATTCTCCTCGGGTCGAGACCTACCTGCAGTTCACTAGTCCGGATGCCGAGCTGGGGTCTGCTGTTTCGAACGACGCTTATTTCCTGGGTCGTCTGGCCCTCGGCGGCAAGCAGGAAGAAATATCCTTTACTTCGGGGAACAAGCCTAACCGGAGGCGCAGTAGCCTTAAAGCCATCACGATGCCTTTCTTCCCACCCCATTTTTTCCTGGACCGCTTCGCGTCGTCCGCAATGGTGGACCCGGATAACTTCGACGAGAGCCACTATACGTTCGACCCCATCGGGTGGGAGTATCTGGGAGACGTGCGCTGTTTTGCCATCGACGTGCACCCACAGAAGGATGCGGGGGCGGGGGCATTCGTAGGACGCATCTGGGTGGAGGACCGTGACTATGCGATCGTTCGTTTGAACGGCATGCGAATCAACGCGGCGCGCTTCAAGTTTTATACTCATTTCGATTGCTGGCGCGAGAATCTCCGGCCCGGCGAGTGGTTGCCCGTGTACATTTATGGCGAGGAATCGGATGTGGCGGGCGGGGTCCGTTACAAGTCGGTAACTCGCCTTTGGGGCTACGATCTCTCTGTCCCGCATCAGCAGGAGGAATGGACAAGAATCCTGGTGGAAGCCCCGGCCCCCGTTCACGACAGCAGTGATGCCAGTTCGGATCTGTCTCCGGTCGAGAGCAAGCGCCGCCTGGAAATCGAGGCCGAGCGCAATGTGCTGGTGCGGCTGGAAAAGGCTCGTTTGATTGCGCCCCCCGGTCCCGTTGACAAGGTCGTGGAGACGGTGCTGAACAACCTGGTGGTCAGCAATCACCTTGACAACTTGCCTCCTCTCCATTGCCGAGTCATGCTAACGTCTCCCCTGGAGACCTTTACCCTGCGTTACACCATTGTGGTCAGCCGCGGTCTCCTCGACGTCTTGCCCGACGAGCCGAGCTTGGCCATGATGTTGGCTCATGAACTGGCCCACGTGGCGCTGGGCCACCGGCTCGACACCAAGTATGCCTTCAATGATCGTCTGCTCGTCCCCGATGAAGAGATCCTGCCCAAGCTGGATTTGGCCCGCGAAAAGCAAGAGGAAGCGGATGCCGACGCTAAAGCCGTGGAGTTCCTGAAGAATTCACCCTATAAAGACAAGCTGGGCAGCGCCGGTCTCTTCTTGCGGGCCGGTGCCGATGCAGCACCCGGCACGCCGCAACTCTTCGGCGCCCATATGGGCAACCGGATGGCAACAAGCAAGGGCGTGATCCGTATGGCGACGCTCATGGGCAGCGCCCCTGAGCTCAAGGGGACGCAGATTGACCAGATCGCGGCCCTGCCTCTCGGTTCCAGGGTGCAAGTAAACGCCTGGGACGGCAGCATTAGCTTCCCGAATCGGAAGGCCGTGGCGCTCGTTGACCCCAGCGAGAAAATGTCTTTCCAAATCACGCCTCTGTACCCGCATTTGACCCGCTACGAAGAGGTGAACAGCGCCACGGCGGTCGCTCGCCCAGCCCAGTAATCTCGCGAAATGCCCCGGTCACGTGCCGCTGACCGGGGCTAGCGCCGAAAGCGTCCCTTCCGCCGCAGCAGAGCGGAAAGCCGCCCCTGCCTTGCAAGGTCGTAAATCCCTGTTTTCTTAGCAAGCATTTTTCGGCTGGCTGGCGCAGACCCCTGTTCTTTGGGGTCTGCGATTTCCCCCTCAGCCGGCTTGTAGAATTGCCCACTGCCGGAGAATGTGCCAAAGCCATGCCGGAATAGAGTCTAGATCGCAGACGCTAAAAAGCGACCGTCCGCGCCAGCCCGCCCATCAATCCTCAGGGCGTCAAGTCCAGTTTCTCGATAAGAGCTTTCGCGTCCTTCGATGCTTGCGCATCTTTGATGGCGACTAGTTCGTGCTGGATCTTTTCCCGCAATTTGGCGGATGCATCGTGTTGGGCTTTTGCCGCGTCCACTTCTTCTTTGGGCGCCGTGGTGTCTTGTGCGGCCTTTTCGAGGCAGCTCACCAGTTCTCCCAACCAGCTAGTGTGCATAGTGAGCTTGTTCACTGCACTCTTCTGGTGGTTAAGGCGTTCAAAATCCCGAAGGCTTTCTTTCTTCACCGTCTCCGTGAGTTCCACCAAGGCCTGCTTGGATCCCTCCACCATGGATACCTCATCCTTGCAAGCCTGCGTGATAACCTGTTGCGGCCCAAGAAAGAGCCCCACGCCGGCCCCGACCAGGAGGGTCATTCCCCGTACCCATCTCATGGATGCGCCTCCTCGATTCGATTGTGAGCTTGCCCGGAAGATGCTGCCCGAGGGCAGTTCTTTCTGGAACCCGCGATTGAACCTGCCGCTGATGCTAGCACAACCCGTATCGCTTTGCTTTATTATCGCCGCTGCACCAGAAACGAGCCCCGGCAGGGGCGACATTCGAAAACGTATTGAAACCCCGTTGGCACTGAAGTACGATGCACGCCGAACATTATTCGGGGGAATTACCACATGGAATGGATAAAGCACCTCTTTTGCCTCGCGGCTGGGGCGCCGCTGGTTTTCGGAGCCCTATTGGCGATGACGGATGCCGTGGGACAATCCGGTTGGAACCAGATCAACCCCGCCAGGATTATGGAGAACATCAAGGTTCTCTCGTCCGACGAGTTCGAGGGACGCGCGCCTGCTTCCCAGGGAGAGACGCTTGCCACCGGGTATATCGAGGACCAATTCAAGAAGGTGGGGCTGAAGCCCGGGAATCCGGATGGAACTTACTTTCAGAGAGTACCGATGGTGGGCATCAAAGCTGACCCGAGCGCGCAGTTGGTGTTCGCGGACGATGCCAGCGGAAAGCACGAGACGCTCAAATTTGCCGATGACTTTGTGGCCTGGACCAAACGCGTGCAGCCTGTGATCAGCATTGAGGCTGACATGGTTTTCGTGGGCTACGGAGTGGTGGCCCCGGAGTACCACTGGGATGATTTCAAGGGGGTGAACGTCAAGGGCCGAATTCTGGTGGTGCTGATTAACGACCCGCCGGTGCCTGACCCCCAGGATCCTTCCAAGCTGGACGAGAAGACTTTCAAGGGCAAGGCGATGACCTACTACGGCCGTTGGACGTACAAGTTTGAGGAGGCGGCCGCGAAAGGCGCCCTCGGGTGCCTGATCGTGCACCAGACCGGTCCGGCGGGCTATCCCTGGGGCGTGGTCCGGAGCAGCAATACCGGCGAGCAGTTCAGTCTGGTGGCCGCGGATCGGGGCATGTCGCGATGCGCCGCGGAAGGTTGGATAACTTACGAAAAGGCGAAAGCACTTTTTGCTTTGGCGGGGAAGGATTTCGACGCGCTGGAAAAATCCGCTGTGAGCCGCGATTTCCACCCCGTAGACTTGCACGTGAAAGCTTCTCTCGGGCTCCGGAACACCATCCGCACGATCAATTCCAAGAATGTAGTGGGCAAGGTTGTGGGGTCAGACCCCAACCTTCGCGACGAGTACGTGATTTACACCGCGCACTGGGACCACCTGGGGATCGGTCCGGAAGTGAACGGAGACAAGATCTATCATGGGGCTCTGGATAATGCTTCCGGGGTTGCGGGCCTGGTGGAACTTGCCGACGCTTTCTCGCACGTTCAACCGCCGCCACGCCGCTCCATCCTGTTTCTCTCCGTGACGGCAGAGGAAAAAGGGCTGCTGGGCTCGCAGTACTATGCCGAGCATCCCCTCTATCCGTTGTCCAAAACCCTGGCGGAAATCAACATGGACGGGCTGAACGTGCTCGGGCGCACCAAGGACATCGAGGTTGTCGGGCTGGGGCAGTGTACGCTGGATGACGTGGTCAAGGCGGTCGCGGCGGAGCAGGGAAGGGCGGTCAAGCCTGATGCCGAACCGGAAAAGGGCTACTACTATCGCTCCGACCACTTCAATTTTGCCAAGCAGGGAGTGCCGGCGCTTGACCCGGACAGTGGCGTGGAATACCTCGGCAAGCCGGAAGGCTGGGGGCTCCAGATGCGCGACAAGTACACCAGCGAGGACTACCACAAGCCCTCCGACCAAATAAAACCCTACTGGGATCTGAGCGGGACGGTGGAAGACTTGCGCCTTTTGGGAGAAGTCGGCTACCGTGTCGCCAATGCTAAGACCTATCCGGCCTGGAAAGCGGGTTCGGAATTTAAGGCGAAAAGACAGGAGATAGAAGTCAGGATTCAGAAGTCAGAATGAACGCAGGTCCAATGTCCGGAGTCTAGAGTCCGATGTCCGACGCTCTTCCTTCGAGGTCCTGAGCCTGGAGGCGGGGCATGTTTCTATTCTGACTCCTGGCTCCTGACTTCTGACTTCTGCCTTACAAGGAGGAGGCCATGTCTGCAGAAGTTTCTGGGGTTACGGGGAAACCGTTTGCTCGCTTACTGCGTGGGGCGATGGTCGTGATGGCGGTGTTGGTCGTCGCGCGTTTGGTTTTGGAACTTGCCGGACTGCCTCACGGTATCGCGCGCTATGTTTCCAGCACCGTGGGAGTGCTGTTCGTGGCGATTTACGTTGCGGCGGTGGGGCCGCTGCGGGGCGGCTTGCGCAAGTTTTCACAACTCTTGTTGCCCGCCGTGATCCTGGCGGCATGGACGGAGGCGTGGATTATTCTGGCGACGATCATCGCCGCGGTCCTGCGTCTGTCGCGGAGCCATTTTGCCGAGAAGGAAGACTTCGGCAATTGGAGTCATCTCGGCAGGCATGTGCTGGGGCACGCCATCGAAATCGGCGTGCTGTTTGTGATGGTCCTGCTGCTGATGACGGTTGTTCACATCCTGTGGCGATGGCCGGCAACGGTCGCTCCCGGCGCCATGCTGGGAGTGTTTGTGATCATGCGTTATTGGACCGAGGCCATGGGGCTTGAACCCTTACGCACCGCCGCCTGGAGCTCCACGATTCTGGTCTTCCTGAGCGCGTTTTACCTGGGTGGGGTGGGGGCGCGGATGGGATTGACGCAGGCCCGCCAACTCCTGGTTCCCTCCTTGGTGTTGGGATGGGCGTGGCGTTTGTGGGTCTACCTCGCCATGTTGTTTGCCGCCGCCGTGCCCTTTTTCAAGACCCACTTCTTCGATCCCTCGCGCGGCGACGTTCCTCTGCGCTTGCTGAAAGCGCTGGGGTTAAGCGTCGTCGAGGGCTTCATCGTGGGATTACTCGTGTGGGGTATTGCCGTGTGGATTGCGCACGCGACGCACGCGGGCGGCATAATCTCCCCAGGGGATACCTCCAGTGAGGATGCCTAGGATGATGAGGAAAAATGAACGCTCAGCGCACTCGCGTTGTCATTCCTGAGCAGTTGGTGGCTCGAATTGACATGGTCCGCCTGCTGTTTCGAATATAGCTGCGCCGAAACTAAGGATTCTTCTTCCCTCGCCCCTTTGGGGGAGAGGGGGGACCGCAAGGCGGAGGGGGCCCCACGTTTTGCGGGTGGGGGTGAGGGGGTCAAACGCCTGGGCGCAGATCACAACTCCGTAGGTCTCATCCCGCGTGGCCGCGGGTGGCGCATACATTGCCTTTGATGTATGCGCTCGACCAAACCTGCAACCGGGGTTGGCTCAGATGCTGTGAGGTCGCGTCGGTGGATAGGGCGCATACATCAAAACCAATGTATGCGCCACCCGCGATTTAGAGCCCCAAAGGGGCGTCCTATCACAGCCCAGGGCAACGCCCTGGGATTAAGGGAGCGGTTAACCCCGGCAAGCCCTGAAGGGGCGAGATAGGAATTGGGGGAACGTTTCGTTTAGGAGGGGACACGGATTTCGTATTTCGCCCCTTCGGGGCTCAGGAATTGATCGGGTTTCGACCTGAACCCAGGCCGTTGGCCTGGGCTGTGATAGGACGCCCCTTTGGGGCTTGAATGCGGGATCTTCTCCTGCCCGATACCGTTACGGCAACCGCACATCGTCGACCGGAAGGGGAGAAACCGCAATCGTCGCCTTCTCCCCAGCAAAACGGTTGTCATTTGACCCCCGCCCATCTTAAGGAAGTCTTCAGTTATTAGTTTTCAGTTATCAGTACCAACGGGTGGCAAGGCGAAAGCTGAGCAATGGGATCTAGGATTTAGCGCCCGGCTCCTAACTCCTAACTCCTGACTCCTAGCTCCTAACTCCCGGTCCCCAGCCCCGTGTCCCGTATCCCGTGTCCCGAGTTCTTACGGGATTCCCGTGTTCCAGCTCGTCATCGAAGGAAAAGCCCTGGGTCACGAGGGCAGTGATGGTAGCTGCCCGGTTGTAGCTAGGCCTTGGGCGGGGTTATTTGCTTTGGTGAGAAAGCGCCGCGAGGTTCCCGCTTGCGGAACGTAACCGGATTGATTACAATCGTAACGAACGTGAGTACAGCGTTGACCACTTCGACCTTGTCGGCTGCGCTCTTCGGCCAGACGCGGCGAGCCATTTTGGCTCTGCTTTATGGGCACCCCGACGAGGCCTATTATCTTCGTCAACTGGTCCGCTTGGGCGGGCTTGGCCTAGGAGCAGTCCAGCGGGAGGTCAAACGGCTTGCCGAGGTGGGGATTCTCCGGCGCACCGTTCGCGGGCACCAGGTTTATTACCAGGCCAATCCGGACTGTCCAGTTTTTGCAGAGCTGAAAGGCTTGGTCGTCAAAACCGCCGGTGCTGCGGATGTCCTGCGTGAGGCACTGGCGCCCTTGGCCGGTCGGATCAAGGTGGCCTTCATCTATGGTTCGGTTGCCAGGTTCCAACAGAGAAACGCCAGTGATGTGGATATAATGGTGATAGGTGAGGTGAGTTTCGGCGAGGTCGTTTCGGCCCTGAGGATTGCTCAGGAATTGGTCCGGCGGGAGATTAATCCCACGGTTTATTCGTCGGCCGAATTCAGAACAAAGCTGAAGGCGCGGCAACACTTCCTGTCCAGCGTGCTAAGAAATGAAAAGGTCTTTGTAATAGGCGATGAGCATGAGCTTGCGCGACTGGGTCCAATACGGCTGGTTGACCGAACACCAGAGTAGCCGCGAGGAGATTACGAACCTTTTAGGCGTTGTGGACCGCGACCTTAGGGAGTGCCACGCCAAAGGGCTGGGCGCGGATTGGCGGTTCGCAATTGCTTACAATGCCGCGCTGCAAGCGGCAACCGCCGCGCTTGCTGCCGCAGGTTGCCACTCCACCCGTGACTCCCATCATTACCGGGTGTTTCAGTCGCTCGAGTATACGATCAAGGCCGACCCGAAGCTGATTTATCGCTTGGATGCTTTTCGGAAGAAAAGGAACCTTTCAAGCTACGAATTGGGTGGGACGGTCTCCGACGGGGAAGCCAAAGAAATGGCGGCGGAAGCCGCGGAATTGCGTTGTGAGGTGGAACGATGGATTCGGGCCGAACATCCAGAACTGCTGTAGAGAATCTTGGAGGTCCGCAATCGCCGCGTCTGACCAAACTATCTTCAAGTCCATCCCCAGCACCTAGCACCCAGCCCCGTATCCCGTGTCCCGTATCCCGAGTCCGGCCCCTGATACCTGACACCCGGCACCCGACACCTATTCCCGAGTCCCTAACCCCTAATCCCTAGCCCGTTACCGATTCCCGTGTTTCAGTTCGTCATCGAAGGAAAAGCCCACGGTAACGAGTGCAGTGGCCGTGGATGCCCGCTACTTAGTAGGCGGGGGCGCGGCCACCGTCATGCCATGACGCCGAAAGACGTCCATCATCTTCGCGCGGTCGGGCGGGCCGCCGGCGGCGGCTCCGATTACTTCGGCAGCTTCGCGGAAGTACGCGGGGCCCATTATGGCAGGGGTTATGACGGCGAGCTGTTTCACATCCTCGCTGCCGAGGTTTTCGAAGCGATGCACCGCGCCTCGGGGAATGCACAGCGCCTGCCCGGGGCCAACCTCGATGGTCGTGCCGTCAACCGTCCAGGTAAGGACGCCCTCGATGCCGTAGAGGATCTCCTCGTAGGCGTCGTTCTTGTGGGCCGGCGCCGTCAGCTTCTGCCCGACGGGGACGAGAACCTCGAACACTGATGCGCTGCCGTTGGAATCATCGCCCGTGAGGAGGAACCGGATCCCTAACGGACCAATCTTGATGGTCTCTTCCGAAGGACTGACTCTGGTCGTACGCTGCTGCATAATCGCTCCCCCCTTTGAGTAAAGTTACCCGACATTTCCGATTTGGCCACCCGACGGTGTCGGCGCGGCGACCAATCCTGACCGTGGGATTTTCTCATGCCCGATGCCGTTACGGCAACCGCACGTCGTCAACCGGAATGGGGACGCGTGGGTGGCACATACATTGCCTTTCATGTATGCGCTCGACCAAACCGGCAACCGGGGGTTGGCTCAGATGCTGTGAGGTCGTTCCGGAGGATGGGGCGCATACATCAAAAGCAATGTATGCGCCACCCGCGGTCAGCGCAGTCCTGACCGTGGGATTTTCTCATGCCCGATACTGTTACGGCAACCGCACGTCGGCAACCGGAAGGGGGGACCCGCGGATGAAATCAGTTTTCAGTTTTCAGTAAAAACGATTGGCAACGCGAAAGCTGAAAGCTGAGCACTGGGATCTAGGATTTGGGATTTAGGATTTAGCCCCCGGCCCCTAACTCCTGGCACCCAGTCCCGAGCCCCGAATCCCTAACCCCGAATCCCGTGTCCCGTTTCCCGTATCCCGAGTTCTTACCGATTCCCGTGCTCTAGTTCGTCATCGAAGGGAAAGCCCATGCAGGACCTCATTAACCGCCGGCTACCCGCTCGACTTTGTATCTACTCTTGAGTTACACTCATCACTTGTAGTTCTCGGGCTTTCGCGCCGCCCGAGTTGACCGGGCTAGAAACTGCGAAACTGCCGCAGTAACCGATACTCAATGAGGGTCACAAAATGTCGACACAAGGAATCTTGCTGCTCATCTCGGCGATTGCTGGTGTTTTCCTGCTCGCTTCGACTATGCTCCTCGTTGGTCTACGCCGAATATACTTCGACGCGGTAACTAAGCAACCTATCACTTTCGAGATACCCATTTTCGGTAAAGTGAAGACTCAGGCTCCCGCTTTCGCCCTAATTGTCGTTGCGGCATTCCTGGTGGTCTATCCGATAACTCGCGCTCACGCAGACCAGGCCATCCTTCAAGGAGATATTGATACTGCAGGTAGGCCGGTCACTGTAACCGTAGTTGCTGTACCCTACTACCAATCGACACTGCAAAACTCAGAACACCTAACCTTAAGCGTGCCATTGATCCAGGATGCTAGATATCGCGTTCAATACATCGTCGAAAACCAAATTGTCTGGGAGCAAGAAGCGACGCTGAAAGGCCGTGACTTTGCGCCACTTAAAACCTTTGCTTGGAGACCGGCGCCTCAAGGGACTAGCTCTCCGGCGCCGACGAGAAAGGACATATCCGATGACGATCTCCGGCGGCTCGGTATCATTCAGTAGTATCGGCACAATACTAGTTATCGCCCTGATGTCGCAACAGGCCGGCAACACAGGCGCCCTTCACGGCCACATCACACTAGACGGTCAGCCGGTTGCCAGCGCCACGATCTCCTTATTCCGCCTGAACCAGGAAGCGAGCGGTTTCACAGAAAACATCTCTTCGAAAAGTGATGGGTCCGGTCTGTACGAGTTCCGTGGCCTCGTCCCGAGTGAGTACGTCCTGTTGGTATCAAGCGGGAATCGCCGACTCTACCAGGGAAAGATAACTATCGCGACGCAAACAGATACCGTGAAGGACGTAATAGTCAGCTCCGAGAGTGTCCAGCATCCCACAGTTTCCCCAGCTCCACCTCTGAGCACTCATGATCCCCTCCTAAAGGATGTGCAGCCTATGGGGCTCGCCTTCCTACCATCAGGGATGGTCATCCTCGATGGCAGTCACAATCGCGAGCGTTTACTTCAGGCCAGAGCGAGCGGACTTGCAGTGGTCCCGACGGGAGTTTTTCAGTACCCCCACGATATCGCGGCGGCAGAGATCGACGGTCGACAGTTTATATTCTTGATCTGGACGAGCCCAACCTCGGGGTCGTGGCTTACCGTGTACAGCGCGGACGGCGCGACTTGGAACGCGTGGTCCCCCAGTGTACATGGGGACTTTTCCACAGTCGTTACTGATCCGAGCACTCACACAACTTATCTTGGAATACGAACCGCGGACGACGTCGAGTTAATCCAGCTCAGCGATCAGTCTGTGCTGAGCCGACAACCGCATCCGTTCTTGCCGTTCTCCATCACTGGCACTGTCGGAGGTAACCAATCGCCATCTGGGCCAGCGGCCGTGGACAGCGCAAATGCGCGCCTCTTCTTGGCAACCACCACAGGGGGCATCCTCACAGTCGATCTCAAGACGCCAGGAAGTCGGCCGACTCCGCTAACTCTTCCAAAAGGCCTCGGCATCCCAGAGGCGTTAGCATTCGACTCCGTGGGGCACACTTTGTACGTGGGAGCAGGCCACCACCTTTGGGCCGTGGATGTCGGCAGCTCTTCCCCTATTGTTTCTGAATTCCCGCCCCACCACCGCTTCGGGCGTGTAACGGCACTGGGTCTAGACTCAGATCATCGACTTTGGGTCGGCGATTGGGATGCGAGGGCACTTTACCTTATGTCAGTAAGCGGCCAAATGATTCAGACCCTGCATTAAGCAGGTCGCCACGGTCACTGCCGTCCTGACCGTAGGATTTTCTCGTGCCCAATACCGTTACGGCAACCGCACATCGTCAACCGGAAGGGGGAACCGCGCTATCGTCGCCTTCTCCCCAGCAAACCTAACCTCTGTGCCTCAGTGGTTCGTTTCTCCCCTCTTCTACAGCACCATGCGCTTGATTCCTTGACGCAGTACAGGAACGTTGAAATTCAGGATGAGTCCGGTATGGATCCCTGCGAGGCGCAGATACGTGAGCAATTGCGCGTCGTGGATTGGCAAGAGGTGGTCGACAGTTTTCAGTTCAACAATCACTCGCCCTTCCACCACCACGTCCAGTCGATAGCCGCAGTCCAGGTGCACACCCTTATAAGCTACTGGCAAAGCTTGTTGCCGCACGAAAACGATTCCCCCCAACCGAAGCTCGTGGCACAAGCACTCTTCGTATGCGGATTCCAGCAGACCTGGCCCGAGCACCCGGTGTACCTCAATTGCCGCGCCGATTATCTTTTCCGTCAGCGGATCATTTTCAACCATGTTTTTTCCCTCACCACTGAGGCACTGAGACACTGAGAAAAGGATGTGCCTTAATTCCTCTGTGCCTCAATGCCTCAGTGGTTATTCATGCTTTTAAACTACCCGGCCGCCAATCATCGCCCAACACCGGCTCAATTCCAATGATTTTTCACCACTGAGGCACTGAGACATTGAGGCAAAAGTTGTTTGTGCCCTATTATCCTCTGTGCCTCAGCGCCTCTGTGGTTTTCCTACTTTCGCCGAATCTCCCGACACGCTAGACACTTCCGCGCTGCGTTCTCTATAATGTTTATCCTCACGACGGAGGACGCATGCAAGAACCCCTGGACCTGAAGAAGACAATTAACCTACCCAAGACCTCATTTTCCATGAAAGCCAACTTGCCGCAGAACGAGCCCAAGTGGCTGGCTCGGTGGACCAAGGAGAATCTTTACGGGCAAATTCGTGCGTCGCGTAAAGACGCGCCGATTTTTACCCTGCATGACGGCCCACCGTATGCCAACGGGCGCATCCATCTAGGGACGGCGCTCAACAAGATTCTGAAAGACTTCATCGTGAAGATGAAGACTCTGGAAGGGTTCAATACCCCGTTCCTGCCGGGTTGGGACTGCCACGGCTTGCCCATCGAGATCAATGTGGACAAGGAGCTGGGCCCGCGCAAGGCCCGGATGAGCACGGTGGAAGTGCGGCGCGCCTGCCGCAAGTACGCCGAAAAATTCGTGGAGTTACAGCGGCAGGACTTTATGCGCCTGGGCGTTTTCGGCGAGTGGGAAAAGCCTTACCTGACGATGGGATTTGAATATGAAGCGCTCATCGCCGAAGCTTTTCTCGCATTTCTGCGGGGCGGCTATGTTTACCGCGGGCGGAAGGCGGTTTACTGGTGCATTCATTGTAAGACGGCGTTGGCGGAAGCCGAAGTGGAATACGAGAACCATCGCAGCCGGTCGATCTATGTGCGTTATCCGGTGACGTCGGACCCGGCCGCACTTGATCCGGCGCTCGCAGGACGCAAACTTTGGGTCATCATCTGGACCACCACGCCCTGGACGCTGCCCGCCAGCATGGCCGTGGCGTTCCATCCGGATTTTGAATATGTGGTGGTGGGCGACGACAACCCGCACGGTGACGCCTACATTCTGGAGAGCCGCCGTCTGGGGCCGGTGTTGGAAGCGACGGGGCTGAATGCTCCCAACATCCTGGCGCGCATTCCCGGCAAGAAGCTGGAGCGCCTCGAGATTCAGCACCCCTTCCTCGAGCGCAAAATCCTGGGCGTGCTGGCAAATTATGTGACCGCCGAGGATGGCACGGGCGCCGTGCACACTGCTCCCGGCCACGGGCGCGAGGACTGCCAGACCGGCATGCAGTACGGCATTGATATTTACTGCCCGGTGGATGAATCGGGAAAGATCTTCGAGGGCCTGCCAGAGTATGTGGGCAAGCGCGTTTTCGATGCCAACGAACCCATCGTGGAGGTCTTGAAGTCGCGAGGAGTGTTGATGGGGCCGGCGGGCTGGCTCGACCACTCTTATCCCCACTGCTGGCGTTGCCACAACCCCATCATCTTCCGCGCGGCGGAGCAGTGGTTTATTAACCTTGATCACCATGGGCTGCGCCAGCGCGCGTTGGAGGAAATCAAGAAGACCCGGTGGGTTCCCGCTTGGGGCGAGGAGCGCATTTCCAACATGATCGCCGAACGCCCCGACTGGTGTATCTCCCGTCAGCGCGTGTGGGGTGTGCCCCTCACCGTGTTCCATTGCCGTGACTGCAAGAAGCCGATTCTGGACGCGGATCTCGCGAAGCACGCCCTTGAGCTTTTCCGCAAGGAAGGCGCTGACGCTTGGTACGCGCATTCGGAAGCGGAGCTCTTGCCGCCCGGCGCTCACTGCCCGGAATGCGGCGGGACGAATCTGCACCGCGAGACCGACATCCTCGACGTCTGGTTTGACTCCGGGTCCAGCCACTATGCAGTTTTGGGGCACCGGCCGGATTTGCCGTGGCCTTCCGACATCTATCTGGAAGCGGGCGACCAGTACCGCGGCTGGTTCCACAGTTCGCTGCTGGTGGCCTTGGGAACGCACGGCGCGGCGCCCTACCGCCAGGTGCTGACGCACGGCTGGGTGCTCGACGGGCAAGGCCGCGCCATGTCGAAATCGATCGGCAACGTGATTGAGCCGCTGGAGGTCATCAAGACGCACGGAGCGGAGGTCCTGCGCTTGTGGGCCGCCTCGGTGGAGTTTGGCGAGGATGTCTCCATCTCGCCCGAGATGCTCACCCGCCTTTCCGAAGCTTATCGCAAGCTGCGCAACACCTTCCGCTATTGCCTGGGCAACCTCTATGATTTCGATCCCGCCAAGGACAGCGTGGAGGCGAGCCAGCTCGAGGAGATCGATAGCTGGGCGCTGGTGCGTACGGCGGAATTGCTGGAGCGCGTACAAGCCGCGTACAGCGAATATGCCTTTCACAAGGTCTATCGCGGCGTGTACGACTTCGCCACCGTGGACCTGAGCGCGTTTTATTTCGACATCCTGAAGGATCGCCTCTACACCGCGCCCGCCCGCTCCGTCCGTCGGAGGGCCGCACAAACCACCCTTTACCGCATCGCTGACGCCCTGGTACGCGTCATGGCGCCGCTGCTGTGCTTCACCGCGGATGAAGTTTGGACCCACCTTCCCGCTCCTCATCTGCGGGAAAAAAGCGTTCACCTGGCCAAGTATGTTTCTCCCGCGGACCTGCGCGCGGGTCTCTCCCCCATGCACCTGCCACGGATGGAGAACTGGCCGCGCCTGATTGCCCTGCGCGAAGAGGTGCTGAAGGCGTTGGAAGTGGCGCGCCAGGAGAAATTCATCGGAGGATCGCTGGAAGCCCGCGTGCTCCTGGTGGTCACGGGAGACCTTCAGCCGCTGGTGGAGGAGTATCGAGCCTTCCTTCCGGGACTTTTCATTGTGTCGCAGGTGGAGATTGCCCAGCAAGCCGTGGAGGGCGCGACCGCCACGGAGTTGCCCGGCCTGAGCGTGAGAATTGAAAAAGCGCTCGGCCGGAAATGCGAGCGTTGTTGGAATTATTCCGAACAGGTGGGAAAGGACAAACGCTATCCCACGGTGTGCGAACGATGCTCCGCGGCGCTCGAAGAAATCGAGGCGGTCAACCACCCCCTGCCCCCTCCTTATCAAGGAGGGGAATTCGGCGGAGCGGTAAGGTGAGGGTTCGGAGCGATGCACCACCAAGGCACAAAGACACAAAGAAAGGCAGAAGTCATAACCGGAGGTCAGAGGGCGTCGATTTTTCCTCTATCTGGGTCCTTGGCGCCTTTGTGACTTGGTGGTGACAATCAAATGGGTGCGATGAATCGCCCAGATCACGGACGCAGGAATCGAAAATCCAAAATCTAAAATCCAAAATCGATATGCCCTCGACAATGACCCCAAGGGTCAAAATCATCTCGCGAATGCTCATGGCCGTAATCACCGCGGCGGTGTTTGTGACGGACCAGGTGACCAAGGCCCTGGTGGAAAGCCGCATTCCCGATCGCGCGGTTGTTCCCGTGGTGCCGGGATTCTTCAACCTGACCAACACCAAGAACTCCGGGGCGGTGTTTGGCCTTTTCTCCGATTCGCCGGTCTGGTGGAAGACGCCGCTGCTGATTGTCATTTCCGCTGCGCTGCTGATGGCGGTGGTGATTCTGGTGATCAGAACCCAGCACCTGCGATGGGAAATGAGCGTCGGACTGTCCCTGGTTCTGGGCGGAGCGCTCTCCAATCTATACGACCGCATGCGCACGGGCCTGGTCGAGGATTTTCTCGATTTCTACATTCGCAGTTATCACTGGGCCACTTTCAATTTGGCGGATAGCGCCATCGTGGTGGGCACGGCCTTCATCATCGTGCAAGTGCTCTTTGCAGATTAGGAGCAAGGAGTCAGGAGCCAGGACCCAGGAGTCAGGAGTCAGAATGGTGCGGTCTTGTCTGACGATTGACCGATTGAGCCATTGGGCCATCACGCCATTTAGCGATTTTCACCGGCCCCATGACCCGATGACCAGATCACTCAATCTCCTGACTCCTGTCTCCTGACTTCTGACTCCTGGAGTGGGCATGGCGGAAACGCGACAATTTGTCGTTCCGGTCGAGTCAGCCGGTGAGCGTTTGGACGTGTTCCTGGTGCGGCAGATGCCGGATTGGAGCCGCAGCCAGATTCAGCGCCTGATTCGGGAAGGGTTGGTGACGGTCGGTTCGGCCCCGGCGCGTAAAGCCGGGGAGGAAATTGAGGCAGGGACGCCGATCAGCGTCCGCGCGGAGCGTGAAGAGCTGCGCGCCACCCCGGAAGACCTGCCACTGACGGTCGTCTACGAAGACTCGGACATTCTGGTGGTGGACAAGGCTGCCGGCATGGTGGTGCACGTCGGCGCCGGAGTGAAGTCCGGTACACTCGTGAATGCCCTTATGACCCACATTAGTGCTTTGTCAAGCGTGGGCGGCGAGCTGCGGCCGGGGATCGTGCATCGGCTGGATAAGATGACTTCCGGCTTGGTGCTGGTGGCTAAGAATGACGCCGCGCACCGAGGGCTGAGTGAACAGTTTAAGTCGCGGGAAGTGCACAAGACGTACGTGGCGCTGGTCCACGGGCGCATGGCCGCCGACAGCGGGCAGATCACGAGGCCGGTGGGCCGCGACCCGCGACGGCGCACGCGCATGAAGGCGGGGGGAATTGCTCCACGCGAAGCTTTGACGAAATACCGCGTGCTGCGGCGCTTCGGCCATTTCACCCTGGTCGAAGCCATGCCCCAAACCGGGCGCACGCACCAAATCCGCGTGCATCTGGCCAGCCTCGGCCATCCGGTGGTGGGCGACACCACTTACGGCGCGCCCGCCAAGTTGCGATTCGGGGGAAGCGAGGAGCCCACACTGTCGCGCACATTTCTGCATGCCGCAAAGTTGGCTTTCGCCCATCCCCTTACCGGCGCGCCGCTGCAGTTCGAAGCGCCGCTGCCGGGAGAACTTGCGGCGTTCCTCGCTCATGTGGAAAGTCGCGAGGGCTGATTTGCCGGGGCCAATCGATACACCATGACAATTCTCGACCGTTTCAAGTTGGATGGTAAGGTTGCGGTTGTGAGCGGGTGCCGGCGCGGCATCGGCAAGGCGCTGGCCGTGGCCCTGGCCGAGGCCGGCGCCGATATTGTGGGCGTGAGCAAGTCACTCGAAGCGAGCGGCAGTGAGGTGGAAAAAGCAGTGCTGCAAGCGGGCCGCAGGTTTCGATCCTATCAATGCGATTTTCGCGAGCGCAAAGTCCTGCGCAAATTCACCGCCCGCGTGATGCGCGATTTTCCCGTCATCGATATTCTCATTGCTAACGCCGGGAGCATGTTACGCACACCTGCTGCAGAGCACCCGGACGAATATTGGGACGAGATCATCGAGGTGAATCTCAATTCCCAATTTGTCCTCAGCCGCGACCTGGGCAAGCGGATGGTGGAGCGCGGCGCCGGCAAGATAATCTTCATTGCCTCTCTATTGTCTTTCCAGGGTGGAATCTTGGTCCCGAGTTATGCCGCGAGCAAAGGGGGAATCGCGCAGCTCACCAAAGCGCTGGCCAATGAGTGGGCCGGCAAAGGCGTGGAGGTGAATGCCATCGCTCCGGGTTATATCGCCACAGATATGAACGTAGCTTTGCGGACCGACCCGGAAAGAAATCCTGCTATCCTGTCGCGGATTCCCTTTGGCCGCTGGGGCGTCCCGGAGGATTTGCAGGGTGCGGTGGTTTTCCTGGCCTCCGCAGCCTCTGATTACGTGAATGGCACGCTCCTCACCGTGGATGGCGGCTGGATGGCGCGGTGAGGGCAGGTACTCCGGCATTGCCCTTCACGATGGACAAGGCGAACTACCATGTGCTGCAAAGTCAAACCGTTTTTCAAGATTGCATCCGCCTGTTTCCTTATCGGCATCGCGACATCAAGCCACGCCCAGATTCCGCCTGACGGCAATCCGGGGGGGCCGTTGCCTGCGCGCGGATCGGCGCCACTGACTCCGGAAATGCTCGGCATGCCCCGAACGCAAATCGCTTTCGGCGACCGTATGCTGCGGCTCTTCAACGGGCGCGGAGCGGTGTCCATTCGTGACAAGTGCCTGACGGGACTCCAAACGCTACAATTCCCGCCCATCGACGTTCGGGATTACCGTTTCTTCCTGGCATTCCGGGAGACGAAGGCCAATGTCCTTATTCAGGATATTGTGCCGGACGTTTACGACCACCTGGTTGAAACCGGGAAGGGTTCGCACCCCCTGGGGCTGAATTTTTCTCCCGGCACCCCGCTGGTGATGCTCCTCCAGCAGGCCTATTGGGAGCCTAATGCCTTCTTCCGCACCGGCACTTTCCACAAGCAGTTCGGCGACCGCTGGATTTCCTTCGGGATCTCGACGAAGACGAGCCTGGCGGCAGATGCGGATGAAATTTACATGGAGGTGGAAATCGAGAACCGAGAAGCCGAACCTCTGGAGTTTGTGGCCAGTCCTGACCAGCGGGCTCCGGAGTTGGCGCTGCGTGTTCCCAACGAAGCCGGTAAGCCCTCGGGTCCCGTCACCCACCCTGACCTGTTCACGCTGGCCAGCGACCAAATCAGAATCACAGTAGTCAGTGACCTTCCGGCACGCGAGAAAGATGGATGGCATTGGGAAATCCCGGGCCATGCCCGGCGGAAGGCGTGCTTCGCCATCATCCCTCAACTATCCTCACCTCCGCCGCCCGGCACTGCGGCTCCTGACCTTGCCCGGCGAATGGAACGGGCCGACCAAGTGCTGCGCAAGCGGCTGCAATGGGCGGGTGAAACGCTGCCGCAAGTGAGCACGAGCGACCCGGCCTTTGATGACCTCTATCGCCGCTGCATTCTCAGCGTGCTGGATTCGCGATGGGAAAGGGAGAACTTCATTGTCAAGCCTTTCTATGCCGTCGGGACGTGGATCTTTACCATTCCCTGGGACACCTCCTATGCCTCGGAGATGCTCAGCGTTCTTGATCCCGCCGGTCTTCGTGAGGCCTTCCTGACTTATGTTCGGGCCGGCCTCCTGACGAGCAGTTATGTGCCCTGGAACGGCAAGGCCAACAATTACTGGTATGCGCAGAACCCCTTTGCGGAAATGCGCATCCTTCAGGATTACCTTGTCCAAACCGGCGACACGGGTTTTCTCAATACCTCCGTGGAAGGAGCCACGGTCTTCGAGTGGATGAAACGGATGGGCCGGGAACTCGTAAAACGCTACGGCCGCCCTGATGGTTTGCTCGATTTTGGCCCGGGCTCTCAAAAGATGCTGGAGATTCGCACCGACGGATACCAGCACGTGGTGGCAGCGACCAACGGCATGGCGGTAGCGTACTTTCGTCAAGTTGCCGCGTGGTGCCGCGAGCGGAACGATCCGGAGGCGGGGCAATTCGCGGCCTGGGCGAAGATGCTTCAAGACTCGCTGAACCAGAAACTCTGGGACGAGCAGAACGGTTGGTTTGTGAATCTCTACCCGGACGGAAGCAAGCATCTGGTGCTGAGTTATCACCAGTACGATTTACTTGATGTCGATATTCTCTCCGCAAAGCAAAAAGACGCCATGATCGGCCATCTGATGGAGGGCCAATTCCTGGGCCCGCTTGGGCTCTACTCGATTTCAAAGGCTGATCGCGTCCATTGGGATCTCGAGGACGTGGACTGGGGCGGGGGCGGACAATACACCGGAGAACCTTTGCGGCTCGCAGAGAGCATGTACCGCCTGGGACATCCCGAACTGGGTTGGGGCATCCTGAATCGGTGCATGAAATGGACGGAACATTTTCCTTACATTCCCCAGGAGATTTTTGCGGATTATTTCCGCTCTCCGGAAGTGGAAATGCCGTTGGAGATCGCCGCTGGCAGCGGCGTGCAGGCAGTCATTTTCGGCACCTTCGGCCTACGCCCCCACCTTGATGGATCCTTGGATGTCGCTCCTTCCTATCACCACGAACTGGGCCAAGCCCGGTTGACGGGTTACAGGTTTCGCGGTCATTCCTACGATGTCATTCTCGGCGCTTGGGATTACGAGGTGTTCAAGGATGGGAAGCTCGCGGGGCGGACACCTTATGGGAGGTCCGTTGAGTTTACACCGGGCGGCGTGTGGAAGGACTGACCCAGCCCATTGCCCCCTTTGCTAAAGGGAGGTTGCAGGATGTAAACTCCCCGTACCCCGGAAATCAGCGGGACGAGTGGCGGCGCCAGGGTGGGGGTTTTAGGCGCCAGAAGAAGGAGCAATTTATTTGTTAAGGAGGGAGATTTAACCGTGTCCAAGAATTTCTTCGCATTCCTATTCGCTCTAATGTTATCCAGTGCCGCCGGTTATCCGGCCGGTTTGCCTCTCACCCCTTACCCCAATCAGCTTGAACTCGGACAGGGAGTATTTCATGTGGGGCCGCGCGTTAGCATCGACGTCACCAGCAACACAGAAGAGGATCGCTTTGCCGCGTCGCTTCTTTCTGCGGACCTGAGTTCGCTGGACGGGGTGGTTGGCGGCAAGGGAAAGGGCTCATCGCGCATTGTCCTGGCTCGTGCCGATAGCGCGGCCGGCAGGCAAATTCTGGAAAAGTCGGGATTGCAACTCCCTCCTCAGGCCGAGGAGGAAGGTTACATCCTGATGGTCACTCCCCATGAAGCCTCCATTGTGAGCAAGACGGCGGCCGGTATCTTCTATGGGGTGCAAACGTTGCGGCAACTGTTCCATCCGGCTAAGGACGGCGGGGCCGAGTCGCCCGAGGTGCGGATTGTCGATTGGCCGGCTATGCGCTGGCGCGGCGTGAGCCTGGACATCAGCCGCGGTCCCATTCCCACCATGGCTTCCTTCAAGCGCGAGATTGCGCTGCTGGCGGAATACAAAATCAACGTCCTCTCTCCTTACATGGAGAACACATATGCTTACCCGAGTTTGCCGAACGTGCCGGCTCCGGGCGGAGCCATCACTCCGGAAGAAGCGAAGGAACTTGTGAAGTACGCGGCGCAGTATCACGTGGTGATCATCCCTGAGCAGGAGTCCTTCGGGCACCTGCATTTGGCGCTCCAGAATGAGCGGTTCCAGGATTTGCTTGAGGAGCCTTACGGCACCGTGCTCACGCCCACCACGCCGGGGTCCTATACTTTTATTGGCAAGATGTTCGGGGACCTGGCGGAGGTTTTCCCCGGCCCCTTTTTCCATATTGGAGCCGATGAAACCCAGGAATTGGGTGAGGGACGCACCAAGGCGGAAGTCGAAGCGGAGGGCTATGGCAAGGTCTACATTGATTACCTTCGCAAGATCGATGAGACCTTGAGCCCTTACCATCGCAAGGTTTTGTTCTGGGGCGACATGGGCGTTCAGCACCCCGAGCATCTCAAAGACCTGCCGCACGATATGATCGCGGTGGCATGGGATTACGGCGACAGGCCGTCATTTGCGCAATTGATCAAGCCCTTCCGCGATGTGGGCTTGGAAACCTGGGTGGCGCCCGGCGTGAGCAACTGGAGCCGCATTTATCCGGACTATAAGGTAGCGCTCGCCAACATCCGGCAATTCGCGAACGACGGAAAAACGCTCGGCGCCACCGGCGTGTTGAATACCGTTTGGATGGACGATGGCGAGGGCCTGGTGAACTTCACGTGGTACGGCCTCGCTTACGGGGCGGCAAACAGTTGGCAGAAAACCGTGGACGACGAGCAGTTCAACGACAGTTGGGACTGGACGTTCTATCGCGCCGACGGCCATCACTTTGTGGGTGAAGTGAAAAGTCTTTCTGAAATCCACAATTTGCTGCGCCAAGCGGTTCATTCCGACGGAGAAGACTCTTTGATGTGGCATGATGCTCTGACGCCCGAAGGGCAGAGCTTTTACCTGCGGATGGAGCCCGCCGCACACCAGATTCGGCTGACCGCTGAAGACGTGATCGCCGATCTGCTGACCAATTCCCACCTTGCGCGCCGCAACGGAGATATGCTGGATTACACGGAGTTCGCCGCGCGGCGCTTCGACGTTCTCGGCCAAAAGGCCATTTACGCAAAATACATCCCCGATCTCTATTCCATGTGGCAAGCTGGCAGCTCCGATCGCGCGGCGGCTCGCCATCGGCTGGGCCGCGTGAACGAGTTAATCCAGGACATGGGCCACCAGACATCCTTGTTGCGCGATCTCTACCAGAAACTATGGTTGGAAGAAAATCGGCCATACTTCTTGGGGAATATTCTGGCTCGCTATGACCAGGAGCTGCGGAATTGGCAGGCAGCCTCAAACCGCCTCAGCCGCATTCGGCAGATATATGAGCAGCATGCGCTGCCGCCCCTGATCGAGGGGAATTGAAGATCGCCGGCGGCCGGTGCGCTGCCCGCAGTGACCCCGGCCGCTGCATTGCCATGCCGTAAATCTTGTTATCTCAGCGAGCATTCTTTCAGCGGATGTAGGGCCGCACGGCGTTCGGCCGAGGCCCAGCGCCGCTGGGCCCTGCGCTGCGGGTTGCGGCTCCGCCACGGTGCGCTACGCTTTCAGTTTCTGAAGGTAGGGGACGCTGGCGCGCATCAAGTCCCAATCCATTTCGACGAAGTAGTTCTTAATGCCGCCCGTCCTGGCCGCGGCGAAAAGCCTCTTCCAGTCGATGGAACCCTCTCCGATGGGCACGATTTTCTTCTGCTCGGCTGACCAGTCCACGAGATGGAGCGAAATAAAGCGGCCAGGATACTTGGTGAGATAGGTGACGGCGTCGTAGCCAAGGCTGATCACGGCAACTTGAAATTGCATCTTCACCAGCTTCGGATCTAACCTCTTCATCAATTCGTCGTAAATGAGCACGCCGTCGATTTCCTTGAACTCGTGGTTGTGGTTGTGGAAACCAAGCTGAATACCCGTACGCTGCATCTTTTCGCCGATCTGGCTCAGCTCTTCGGCCGCCTGGTCCCAGTCGGCCATGGTGGCGTCAGGCCGCAGGCCAAAGGTCGGGACGATCATCTGTCTCAGGCCCAGCTCCCGGGCGTAAGCGAGGCTCTCATCCAGATTCTCTTTGAGTTCCCGGAACTGGAAGTGGCAGCTCTCACAGCCCAGCCCCGCGCCATGGATCAGGCGGCGGATTTCTGAGGCTTTCATTTTCACCAGCGGACCGTAGCCGGCTTTCACGTAACCACGGGGCGAGCACATCTCGATCATCCGATATCCGCCGGCCGCAATCTGCCGCAGCGTGCCCTCGAAATCCTTTCCGATTGACGCCCCGAGGGGATAGGTTTGGCACCCGAGGGGCATTCTCA
>Ga0315282_10001382_pt1 | contig 45774 bp, 46 predicted proteins | sample YL17G07_20_MG_FD_203693 | JGI IMG/M metagenome (GOLD analysis project Ga0315282, IMG submission 203693) | Sediment microbial communities from Yellowstone Lake, YNP, Wyoming, USA - YL17G07_20 | ecosystem: Environmental > Aquatic > Freshwater > Lake > Sediment | place: USA: Wyoming | collected... | reverse complement strand
CTCTAATAAGTCTTTATACTTTCTGATTAAATTTTTGATAACCAAAAAGTTAGTTAAAAACCCACCTAACCAGCGCTCTGATATATAAGGCACACCGGTGTCAAGAGCTACCTGTTTTATAGTTTTTTTTACCTGTATTTTAGTCCCAACTAATAAAATAACCTTGCCTTGGCTGACAGACTGTTTTATATAATCCAAAGCTTGAGTTAACAATTCTCGAGTTTTAGTTAGGTCTATAATGTGTATACCTTTTCTAGCAGTAAAAATAAAAGGCTCCATTTTCGGGTGCCATTTTGAGGTGCGATGCCCAAAGTGCATGCCAGCTTTAAGCATCTCTTCAATAGTTGGTATTTTCATAATTTTTTCCTTTTCATCCCGAGTATTCGGGATTTAACCTCTACTCCTGTTTATCCCAAGTTATTCAGGACAAGGAAAATTTAAAGGAGTATGAGAGATGATTTAGTTTATTAATTTAATTCAAAATAGATTAATTAGCTATGTAAAAATAGATTATAACATTATTTATTCTTTGTCAACTCTTGTCAAAAATAGATTTCTATGTTAACATACTAAAATACGAAACTAAAAATATGCGAATTATGCGAAAATGCGAAAGTATTTTTTCGCATTTTCGTAGATTTATATAAGATAATTTTCGCATTTATGAAAAAAGACATTCATCCGAAATATTATCCCGAGGCTAAAGTTATCTGCGCCTGCGGTAATACTTTCATTACCGGCTCAACTTTACCCGAACTTAAGGTGGAAATTTGTTCGGCTTGTCATCCTTTTTACACTGGTAAACAAAAATTTGTTGATACCGCTCGTCGCGTAGAAAAATTTGAAGCCAGAATGAAGGCAAAGGTGGAGATTGCTGCCGAGCGTAAAGGCAAGAAGATTAAACGTGCCGCCAAAGCCAAAGTAAAAATCGCTAAGAAAGTCGGTAAAAAATAACTATACCAACGGTTATTCTTTTTATTATGCTATAATTATTTATAGTATCATATGACGAATAACCGTTTTAATATTGTCATCCCTGCGGCCTTTAGTCCTCGCGAAGGCGAGGAAGGGATCCAGAAATAAATTCTTTCTGGATTCCTCCCGATATTCATCGGGGGGAATGACAATAAAAATATATGTACGAAGACATCAAGCAAAAATTTAATGAATTGGAAAAACAACTGACTGATCCAGCAATTTTATCTGATCCAGACGGGCTTAGGGAAATCTCCCGCCAACATAGAGAACTCAAAGAAATAATCGAGATGATTATTATGTTGGAAAAAATTGAAAAAAATATTAAACAAAATCAGGTCATTATTAAAAACGAAAAAGATGGTGAGTTGGTTGAACTGGCAAATGAAGAATTACTACAAATGGAAAAATCTTATGGTGAATTAAAAAATGAAATCGAGAGCGAGCTTCATCCGGCCAACCCGAATGATAAAAAAAACATTATTATGGAAATCCGAGCCGGCACCGGCGGTGATGAATCAGCCTTATTCGCCGCGGAATTATTCCGCCTATACGCCAGATTTGCCGAACGGCAAAATTGGAAATTGGATATTTTAAATACTAACCGCATCGGTCTCGGCGGTTTTAAAGAAATTATTTTTGAAGTAAAAGGTAAATATGTCTATGGTACGCTAAAATTTGAAGGCGGCACTCATCGGGTGCAACGAGTACCGACAACCGAAAAATCAGGCCGCATTCATACTAGCGCTGTCACCGTAGCGGTCATGCCCGAAGCCGAAGAAATTGATCTGAAAATAAAACCGCAGGATATAAGAATTGATACTTTTTGTTCGTCCGGTCCGGGCGGACAAAGCGTCAATACTACTTATTCTGCCATCAGAATATCGCACTTACCTACCAACACGGTGGTGACCTGTCAGGACCAAAAATCACAGCACCAAAATAGGGAAAAAGCCTTGCAGATCTTACGCTCCAGACTTTTAGCTAAGGCGGAAGAAGAGAACCGGCAAAAACAGGCTAAAGAGAGAAAACAACAAATCGGTAGCGGCGACAGAAGCGAAAAAATCAGGACTTATAATTTTCCCCAAGACCGGGTGACCGACCATCGGATTAAAAAGAGCTGGTATGGCATTGTCAAAATCATGGATGGCGATATTGGAGAAATTATCGAGGAATTAAAAAAAGCCGGATAATTTATGTCCGACTTATAGATTTTTATAGACCGTTAAAATGATCAAAGAGTCATGAGTTAATATATTTAAAAAAAATCTGGTCGTAAATATCTTTTTAACGATCATTAACTTCCTTACTTCTTGATAATGGCGATCTATTGGACCGCCGAAAAATATTCCTCCCTCGCCCCATTGTACTTGAGCGGGTAAATTTTCCCGTAATCGAGTCATTAAAATCGGTAGCAGCTCATCGGCATAACCGGTGAATTTCCCTTTTTTAAATATTGCTTGCACCGACCAGCTACAACAATAATCTAATTCCAATAAGCCATCCGCTATCATCGCCGTTACTGCCGCTTGAAATATTTTATCTGCATTCATTGTCACCCTCTTTTTTTATTTTGACTTATTTAATACTTCTTCAATCGCAGGTTTTATATCACTGGGGAATGTATTCATTTTACTTAAAATTTTCACCACTCCATATTCCTTATATTCTTCCAACATCTTCTTATTATCTTCACTGCTCACAGTGAAAAAAATGACGGGCGCATTGCATTTGGCGTAATGCCTGATATAGTAGATCATACTTTTCGGCGTTGGCACGTCATCCATGCCTAGAAAATGTAAAGGCTCCATTATTATCAAAACGCAATCGTTAAAAAAATTGGGGTTCTTGGCGATGGCAAAAGATTTTCTTAATTGCGACACTTTCTTGACTTCATATCCGGCCTTTTCCACTTCCTGCATCAATTGTCTAAACGTAACAGCATCATCATCAAACCAAACTATAACTTTTTTCTTTTCCATTTCTTTTTCCCTCCTTATTAAAGTTTTATGCAAATAAAACAATTAGTTTTTCAAACAGCAAAAAGAACAAAATTGCCTCCTTTAGAAATAGAGCTTATCTTAGCATTTGTCTTAAAAAAGTCAAGGGAGTTTCTATTCGCTCATCCGGAATATGAACTGAATAAATTTCAGATTTCTGATTTTAGATTTAAGATTTCTAAAAGACTAAAAGGTATACCGATTGCCTATATTACCGGATATAAAGAATTTTACGGTTTGGATTTTATGGTTAATCAGGGTGTTTTGATACCTAGACCGGAAACTGAATTGATGGTAGATGAAGCGATAAATATAATAAAGAAAGCAGACAGCAGACAGCAGACAGCAGTAATTATTGATATAGGAACTGGCAGCGGAAATATTATTATTAGTTTAGTGAAATTAATTAAGGGCAAGAAGTCGGACTTCTTTTTTTTAGCGACTGACATCTCAAAAAGGGCTTTGTCCGTGGCACGAAAAAACGCCAGACTACATCAAGTTAACGACAAAATAAAATTTTTTTATGGTAACTTACTTGAGCCAATTCTTAAATTTAAAATCTTAAATCCAAAATCTAAAATCATAATTCTGGCCAATCTTCCCTACCTTGCACCTAAACAAATTAAACAATCGCCAACTATTAAATATGAACCAAAATCCGCCTTGAACGGCGGCGCGGATGGACTTAAATATTATCGACAACTGTTTGAACAGATAAAAATGTTAGGTGTTACGTGTTATGTGTTATGTGAAATCGATCCATCCCAAACTCAAAAAATGAAAACTTTAATAAAAAATGAGTTACCAACCGCAACCTATGAAATAAAAAAAGACCTCTGCGGTCATAATAGATTAGCGATTATACATATGTCATTCCCGCGGCCTTTAGCACTCGCGAAGGCGAGTGGGGAATCCAAAAAAAATTACTAAATAATAAAATTAATTTTGTTCGTATAATTTAGTAATAGTATGCAACTAAAGTCAACTTGCTCGTTTCTGGATCCCGCATCAAGTGCGGGATGACGATACTAATATGTAACTTCTATTTCCGGTCTGACTACCTCAACCCAAGTCGTACCGGCATTAAATTCAAATTCTACGCCTGCCTGATTATAAAATCTGGTTCGGCTGGTGCTTGTTAGCTTTTTCCAGCTACCTTCTTGGCAGCTGCCGTCAAAACAAGCTACGGCTTTGTCCGTACCTAAATTATCCATTTTTAACCTCAATTCATTGTCGATTACTTCTGCCTTAATATATTGGATAATAATATTCTTAGCTTTAATAATTTGACCGCTTTCATCGCGGTGTAGCTCACCTGCCAAATAGCGAAAATAGTCGTTATTTTTTTTATTATAGCGCCATTCTACTATATAATCGGGAGCGCGGTAAGCGATTTTAATTGTACTGGTAGCCGGTCTTAAATTTAAAGCTAAATCATCTTTAAATTTCCAACTTAAAAAGCTACCTTGAGTTAATTTATTATCCTGTAAATATTTAGTTAAATTTGCGCTTGAAGTATAAATATTATGAGGCGCGGTTCTACTTAAATCGCGCCAAAAATATCCGCCATGATAAAATTCGTTAAAATCATTAATCTCGTCTTGGGTAATCTTAACTAAAGCTTCCGGGCTACCGCCGCAATGAACCAGTAAAGCGGATAGTTCTTCCGCCCAATCTACTAGATAAGGACGGGCGCTTCTGACCGGACCGATTTTCTTTACACCGGTTTTGGCAGCATAAATGGCTAAAAGTCTGGTGATACCACCTTCAGCTTCAACTTCATAAATCAAATTGGCTTCTGTCAGACCGGCCTGGGGTCTGGCGTCAACTTGATTTTCAATAATCACTGCAGTCGGGTAATAATTTTCTTCGCCAATCTTAACATAAACACCATCAATCATTCGACGTTGGCACTGGCCGCCAGAATCTTTCGGTAAACATTGATTTAGACTAGTTTGAGTTATAACGGGTTTAACTTCCTGACTGATTGATTTAAAATAACTTATGCGATAATTAATAAAAAGTAGGAGAATTAAAAATAAAATAATTAAAACCCCTATTGCTAACCACCGTTTTTTTATAATCATGTGATTAAGAATTGAAGAGTTATGATTTCGGTATGTTACTTATCTTTTCCCTCTGGTTTTATTTGCTCGGTTGATTCTTTCTCCGTCTTATCTCCCGCTTCAGCCGGAGCGGCTTCGGCTACTCCTGCCACCTCTTCAACCGGCTTGACCACCTCTTCTTCAACTTTAGTTTCCCTAACTCCAACAACTACTTCATTAGTTTCACTAACTAATTCAATGCCTTCTGGCAAATTTAAATCATTAAGCCTTATTAAGTCGCCAAAATTTTCTAACCTTGATAGATTGACATCAATATGACTGACTAAATCACTGGGCAAACATCTAACCTCAACATTATCCATGTCTTTAATTAATGTTCCGCCTAACTCCTTAACCGCTTTTGACTCACCGATAAAGTTTAAAGGAATTTGAGTGGTTATTTTTTTAGTCATATCAACCCGATAAAAATCTACATGAATAATATTATTTTTAATTACATCTTTTTGTACGTCTTTTATGATAACTTTCACCGGCTCCTCTCGATCAATCTCCAAATCAATTAAATTAAACTCACCGGCCAAACGGAAAGCGTGTTCAAAATCAATTTTTTTTATCTTTATATTCTTATTGGCCAGATTATTACCATAAACGACCGCTGGGATAAACCCATTTTTTCTTATAATTTTTACTTTATCATTTTCTTCATTTCTAATTTGGGCTGTTAATTTTACATTTTTAGTCATAAATTTTAATTTAACAATTGCTTAACTATTGTTTTACTATTGTATTACAATTTCAGTAATTCGTAAGTTAATAATAACACTGTAGTAAAGCAATGGTAATACAATAGTTATTTTAATTTCTTAATAGCTCATTTTACTTCTGATGATTATACTTTCAATCACGCCTACCATAATAAGATTAAAGATCATAGCACTGCCTCCATAGCTTAAAAATGGTAGTGAAATGCCAATAACAGGCAATAATCCAATATTCATACCAATATTAATAAACATTTCAATAAAAATCAAGCTGGTTGCACCGAGAATAAAAAATATACCAAAATTATCATTAAGTCTTCTTAAATAATAGAGGCAGCGATAAAAAAAGATACTAAAAAACAATAAAATCAAAATCACCCCTAAAAAGCCCAACTCTTCCGCACTTACCGCTAAGATAAAATCAGTTTGCGCTTCCGGTAAAAATTTTAATTGTGTTTGCGAGCCAAAGCCAATCCCTCGCCCCATAATACCGCCTGCGCCAACGGCTATTAAAGCCTGGGCGGCGTTATAGCCCTGATTAAATTGGTTAGCTCTGGGGTTTAAAAATGTTATAATTCTTTGTTTTTGATAATCTTTAAATAACAAAAACCATGACCCTGATAAAATAATTATTAAAGTCAAAATTATCGAAATTATATATTTTTTATCAAAACCAGCTAAAGTTATCAAGACTAACCAAACTAAAAATAAAATCAGGGCTGAGCCAAAATCCGGTTGAACTAATATTAAAACCATAAAAATAATAATCCCCGAAGCGGTTATAAATAAATGTTTCGGTTGATTAATTTTGAATGGAGTTAATGAGAAATATCTAGCTAAAAATAAGATTAAAATTAATTTAATTAACTCTACGGGTTGAAAACCAAAACCGGCCAGATAAAACCAACTTTTAGTTCCGCGAATAGTGTGACCAAATAACAAAACACCGATTAAAATAATTACCCCGATTATAAAAAAATGATTGCTGTAATTCCTCAAATTATGATAATCAATAATAGCGAATATAAAAAGTAATATCAATCCGCTAATGATGGAAAAAATCTGTTTTTTGAAATTAAGTAAATTTATCGCTAGCTGTCCTAAGGCCACGCTATATATTTCGGCCAAGCCAAAACAAACCAGCAGTAATACGGCGGTAAATAAAATCCAATCAAAATGTTTTAAAGATAAGATAATTTTATTAAACATCTTATAAAATAAATAACTACTGTATCACTATCGTTTTACTACTTATCATTATCAATAAATTATTCAATAGTTATACAATAGTTATTCATAGTTATTGCCACTAAAAGATTATTTTTCTTCTCCGATTCCGCCTTCGTACTTAATATAGACATCATTATCCATTATATTAATTTCGGGAATTAATTCAACTTTATCAACCCTGCCTAAATTTCCCGGCCAACTTAACTCAACCTGACGGTTTTGACCTGACATAAAATCGTTAATGATATATCTATTTATACCGGTAATACCGCCTCCGCTGTAAATTAAGATAATATAATTAACTTCCCAGTAATTATAAGCGGTTTTATTAATCGTGGTAAAACTTAATTGATTTAAACCGATTTTTTCTGATAATTCGCTGGCACTGGCAGGAATATATTTTATCTCTTTATTTTCAATGTTTAAATGACTGGTATAAAAATCCTGCCAGTTACTAATTCTATGCTGATCAATCCGGTGCCACTCAAAATCTTTCGTTATAAATTCAACATAAGTTGGAGCGGTTAATAAACTTTGGTTTAAAGCGATAAAATATTTATTTTCTTGCGGAAAGATAAAGCCTTGAAATTTCTCCGTTTGCTTTTCGCCGATTAAAAAATAATAATTAAATTCTGCCCACCATTTTTGATTGACATTCCTTACCTTGACCAAAAAATCATATCTGTTATTATTTGCTCCAAAAACTTGCACCGGCGAATAAGATAAATCTTGAGCAGCAATCCGAGCCAGATAACTATGTTCAATATTCCCTTGCTGTACTAATTGTCTGACTAAAACCTCGTCTTCAGTCATGCCACGTGCCAGGTAATAAGTAAAACCACCGATCGTATAGACCCAGGAAATGGTGGCTATTATAATCAAAAAGCCGATCAATACCCAGCGCAAATGTTGCCGATGCTCAACAAACCATAAGCCCAGAGTAAGCTTTTTAGTGGATAAACCTTCAACGTCGGTATATTGCTCCACTCTTTTCTCAAGATTATTGGTTGGTTTGGACATTTCGCTACTTTCTGCCTTTTTAAAAAAATTAACCATATAGTTATTATCTATTCATATTTTAACATAAATTATCAATAGCTGACAAACGGATAAAAGAATAAAAAATATTTGACTAAATCTCAAGACTGGCTTAATATTTTAGGTAACATCAAATAACCTTAAGGAGGAGATGACACCATGAACCTTACAATCTGCGGTAAAACCGAAAAGTCGATTAGAAATTGGGAAAGACAGTGCTTCCCCTGTATTCACGCCAGATTGGTTACGCTACGGGAGCAAAGGCGGAGCGAAATTTATCATTATGGTGGCATCTTTTTATACGATTGCCCGCATGTCCGGAAAAAATTTAAGTTAATCGGCAAAAATAGCCATCGTGATGTACCCATGTCTGATACCAGATTGATTCATCTTAATAACATCTATCTTCCCGGCTTATCGGCATCAACTTACGATATGCTGGTTTGGCAGGAACTAATTCCTCCGCCACCAAGCGTTGACAAAAGCTGGATCGCAGAAATTCCCAGACCAACTTTAAAAAAGGAGCTGTGCTTAAATATTCCGCTTAAGCCCGAGCCCTGCCCAATTTGTCAAAAGCAAGCTTTTGCACCTTGTATTAATGCCTTAATTCAGCCGTAAATTCAAGAGGTTAATCCCTCTTTTTTTATTTATAAAAATGACTGTGAATTTACTTGTCAAACTCAAATTTTTTTGCTAAAATGTTAATATATAATTCAGCCTCAAATGTTGGAGGCATTTTTATGTTAAAATTGCTAAAATAAGGTAAAAAAGGTTAGTCTATTTATTAAAAATATTGGCATAAATTATCGTTCATTTGCATTAAATATAATGCGAATCAACAAATTATGCGAATACCGCAAATAAATTTATAAAAATATCAAATATGTCAGCAAAAAAAACAAGTAAAAAATCAACGGCTTCTTCCAGTTATGATGCCGCATCTATCACGGTGTTAGAAGGCTTGGAACCGGTCAGAAAAAGACCGGGTATGTACGTCGGTTCAACTTCAGCTTCGGGATTGCATCACTTAATTTGGGAAGTGGTTGATAATGGCATTGACGAAGCTATGGCTGGTCATGCTAATGAAATTACAGTTAAATTATTGGCCAGTGGAATGGTAGAAGTAACCGATAATGGCCGAGGTATTCCAGTGGATATTCATAAAGTCACTAAAGTTTCGGCTTTGGAAACGGTTTTAACTAAACTGCACGCCGGTGGTAAATTCGGCGAGGGCGGCGGTTATAAAGTTTCCGGCGGTTTACATGGTGTCGGTGTGTCCGTAGTTAATGCTTTAAGCGAATATCTTAAAGCCGAAGTTCATCGCGAAGGTAAAATCTGGATTCAAGAATATGAACGAGGTAAACCGCTCCGGAAAGTAAGGCCGATTGGTAAATCAAGAAAAACCGCTACGATTATAACTTTTAAACCCGACTCTCTAGTCTTCGAAGAACTGGAATTCAACTGGGGAAAAATTTTAGATCGTCTTCGCCAGCAAGCTTATTTAACCAAAGGTGTTTCTATTAAAATTTCCGATCGTCGCGCCGGTCACCGGCAGAAAGATTACCAATTTTATTTTGAAGGCGGAATCAAAGCTTATATCAAAGCTTTGAATCGTAATAATCTTGTTAAAAATGAAACGGTTTTTTATGTAGAAAAAGAAATCAATGACTCAAAAGTGGAAGTGGCTTTACAATATAATGACGGCTATAATGAAACCGTTTTGGCTTTTGCCAATAATATTATTAACCCTGAAGGCGGTATGCATCTAATCGGCTTTCGCACCGCTTTAACCAGAACTTTAAATAGTTATGCCCGAACACAGAACATATTAAAAGACAAAGAAGAAAATTTAACCGGTGACGATGTTCGCGAAGGTTTAACTACCATCATCTCGGTTAAACTAACCAATCCTCAATTTGAAGGTCAAACCAAGAGTAAATTGGGTAATCCCGAAATAAAAACTTACGTGGAACAAATTTTCGGTGATGCTTTTACCTCCTTCCTGCAAGAACATCCACGAGAAGCCGAGGCGATTATTGGTAAATGTTTACTTTCAGCCCAGGCACGAATAGCTGCTCGCACCGCTCGCGCTTCAATATTAAGAAAGGGTGCACTAGAAGGCATGACCTTACCGGGAAAATTAGCCGATTGTGCCAGCCGTAAGCCTGAAGAAAGTGAATTATTTATTGTGGAAGGCGATAGCGCTGGCGGTTCGGCTAAACAAGGCCGTGACCGAAGATTCCAGGCGATACTGCCTCTGCGCGGTAAAATTTTAAACGTAGAACGAGCCAGACTAGATAAAATGTTGGCCAATAATGAAATTAAGAATCTGGTGATTGCTTTGGGCACCAATATCGATGAACAATTTGAATTAGGTAAACTCCGTTATCACCGCATTATTATCATGACTGATGCCGATGTTGATGGCTCGCATATCAGGACATTACTGCTAACCCTATTTTATCGCCACTTTAATCCTCTGGTTCTAAACGGCAATCTTTACATTGCCCAACCACCACTTTATCAAGTTAAAAAAGGCACTCTAGCAAAATACGCTTACAGCGACGAAGAAAAGGATAAAATTATTAAAGAATTAGGCGGTGAAGTGGCTGCTGGCCTTGAAATAAATGAAACAGTAGAAGAAACCTCATCTGATAGCGCGGTTGCTACAATCTCTGAAACTGCCGCCGCCAAAGCCAAAGAGAAGTTGCCGGCTAAAATCAACATTCAGCGCTATAAGGGTTTAGGCGAGATGAATCCGGAACAGCTTTGGGAAACTACTATGGATCCAACTAAAAGAATAATGAAGCAGGTTAATGTTGAAGATGCTGCTTTAGCCAATGAAATATTTGAAATGCTCATGGGTAATGAAGTTGCGCCCCGTAAACATTTTATCCAGACGCATGCCAAAAAAGTGGAAAATTTGGATATCTAGTAAAAACACAAATTTAAACGAATATAAAACGAAATAAACGAATTAACAAGAAGGTGAGATTATATAAACTCATCTTCTTTTTTACCAAATAAAAAACAGGTATCGCTTATAAAACGTACCTGCTTAAAACTACTCCTTAACGGGAAAATCTCGAAAGCGCGGTCCTTTTAGATTTCGGATTTCCTCAATTATACTTTCCACCATATCTTCCAATCTTAAAAACTCACTGATGATATCCTGATGAGTATCTTGAAAAGCAATGCGCGCTCTCTCGGCAGCTTCTAGTTTTCTATATAACATAGCCTTTTGTTCTTCGTACTTATTCCTTTCCTCCCGCCACTTTCCTCTTTTTTTCTCTTGATCAACTTCTTTTTGCTCTTTCCAACGTCTCCATCTTTTAAAAAGTCCCATGGTATACCTCCTTTTATTACTAAGATGAGTTGCTGTAAATCACCTGAAACTCTACTGTTATATTATTATTTTCTCTCCTTGATTTTTTCTTTTATCTCTTCTAAAAATTCCCCTTTATCGATTTCTCTAGTCTTACTTTCCCCCCTGTCTCTTACCGTTAATTTGCCTGACTTCACCTCTTTATCCCCTATGACCAGCATATAAGGCAGTTTTTCGTTTATGGCAATCCTTATTTTATTGCCTACGGTTTCATTAGCGTCATCAACTTCGGTTCTAATACCAGCTTGCTTAAATTCGTTAGCCAGCTCGTAACAATAATCGATATGCGCTGAACCTACGGAAATGATTTTTACTTGCACCGGCGAGAGCCAAAGCGGAAAAGCGCCAGCATAATGCTCAATTAAAATGCCCAGGAATCGTTCAACTGCTCCGTAAACGGTTCGGTGGAGCATTACCGGTCGATGCTCTTTACCGTCTTTGCCGGTATAAACCAAATCAAAACGTTCCGGCATGGCAAAATCAAGCTGTATGGTACCGCATTGCCACGTCCGGCCAATCGCATCTTTAATATGAAAATCAATCTTCGGTCCGTAAAAAGCGCCATCACCGGCATTTAATTTATAATCAGCTTTGATTTGTTTCAATGCTTCAGTCAAAGCTTTTTCAGCCAGTTGCCACATCTTATCGGTACCGATATGATTATCTGGTTTAGTCGATAACTCCATATGGTAACTCAAACCAAAGGTTTTATAAATCCGATCGATCAAGCGAATGATTTTAATCACTTCATCCTTAATCTGATTTTCCATGCAATAAATATGAGCATCGTCTTGATTAAAAGCCCTGACTCTCAATAAGCCATTAAGTACGCCTGATAATTCATGACGATGGACTAAGCCGATTTCCGCCATTTTAATAGGTAATTCGCGGTAACTATGTAACTTTAATTTATAAATTAAAATCCCGCCCGGACAGTTCATCGGTTTAATCGCATATTCTTCTTCATCAATCAGACAAAAATACATATTATCTTTATAATGTTCCCAATGTCCGCTTTGCTCCCATAATTTTTTATTTAAGATAACCGGAGTTTTTATTTCTAAATAACTTTCATGGTCATGCTCTTCTTTCCAATAATTCATTAATTCTTGCCAAATTATCATGCCTTTGGGGTGGAAAAAAGGAAAACCCGGCCCTTCTTTATGTAATGAAAATAGATCAAGTTCTTTGCCTATTTTAGTATGATCTCGTTTCTCAACTTCTTCTCTCAATTTAAGATATTTATCAAGTTCAGCTTTATTGGCAAAAGCTAAGCCATATATCCTGGTCAGCATTTTATTTTTTTCATCTCCCCGCCAGTAAGCTCCGGCCAGCTTTTCCAGCTTCCAGCTACCTTCTTTGATTTCACCGCTAGATTTAAGATGTGGACCACGGCAAAGGTCTTCGAAATCTCCTAGTTTATAATAGCTAACACTTTTTGCCCCGTCTTTCTTCAAATCTTTAATCAATTCTTGTTTATAAATCTGCCCACTCTTTTTTTCTCTAGCTAAAGCTTTGGCAATCGTCAGTTCAAATTTTTCAAATTTCAAATCCGCTTTAATAATTTTCTTCATTTCCGTTTCAATTTTAACTAGGTCTGCTTCGCTAATTTTCTCTTTTCCCAAATCCAGGTCGTAATAGAAACCATTGTCAATGGCCGGACCGATAGCAAACTTCACTTTTGGCCATAATTTTTTAATAGCTGCCGCCATAATATGCGACAAGGAATGGCGGATAATTTCTTGAGTTAATTGATCTTTTTTATCTTTCATAAATTAATGCTTAATTTTATAAAATTGACAGTTAATAATTTATATTATAACATTAGTTTGTCTTAAAACAAAAAGGCAAGGAGGTAAGATGATGAAACCAGGAGGATGGCAAAGTTGGTTAGTCTTAGTTGGGGTTTTCGTTATCTGCTTTTTTATGACACCACTTTCACAAATGGTGGTGGAAAATCAAACTTTATTACTTAAACTGTTTTTCATTATTCTTTTGATTCTTTTCGCTTGCGGTTTGGGGTTTATCTTCTATAACATTAGAGAAAAGCAAAATGCGGTAGGCGGCATCATGGTAGCGATAACTGCCCTTACCCTTATTACTGCTCTGTTGGTTTATTGTAGTTCTTTGTCTTATGGAATTAAAATCCTCTGAATCTAGCCGGAAAAATTTTAGTGGACTTAAGTCCACTTTTTTATTTATAAAACCCCGTCTCAATGCATCAAAAATTGATACACTGGGACGGGGCATTATTTGCCGCGCGGTTCCACCCAGCTTTCCACCTCCAGTTGCTTCAACTGGGGTTGGACACTTATTTTTATCTTTCGGCTTAGTCCCAAATACTTGGAATACCGCTAGGCTGCGGCACTACGCCTGGTGAGCGTAACAATCACCTTTAAAAAAATTATCTTATTAAATTAGATAGTATTTTTAATTCCTGCGGTTTAGCTAGCTTTTCTCTTTTTAAAATATTTACTATTTTAAATTTCCAATTTTTATCTCTTTCCTGATCACCTTTAATATAAGAAATTATGTCTCCCTTTGTTTCGGCAAGTTTATCGTCAATATAATCTTTCAGTTCATGCCTAAATTTTCCAACTTGACTGTCAATTTCATCGTGAACTATATTTTTTACCGCAGGCAAAAGAACGTCATCGGTAAACTTACCTAATTTTAAATCGAAATTATTTTCAAATCTTTCGCCTAAATCATTTAAATCTTTTTTTGTTAAGTTGTTTTTTATCATCTTTCTCATAATATGATTTTATTCTTTTTAAAAATGTTGCCAATGATCTTTACTAATTTCAAATTTCTATTTCTTTATTTCAATGTCGATTCGGTCAACTAAGCTTGGCACTTTCTTTATGAAAGAGGGAAAAAATTTTATTTCATAACCGGCAATTTCTGGTAGATTATTTAAATACTGCTTTAGTTGCTCGTCGTTTAAACCAACGATCTTTTTGCGATCAATTACCTGAGCCTTATCTTTTAATGCCATCTTACCGCTAAAAGAAACGTCAACCGAAGCTGTCCCCTGGTTTAAATTATAATTGTTTAAACTATAATTTAAATCTTTTTTATTAAATTCAATTAATTCTTTATCATCAGGTAAGCTAGCGGTTAACTTCTGTTTAGCTAATTCTAACATCTTATCATCTTTAAAAGCAACCACCGTTACTTTAGTTTTCATCGTGGCTGAAAAGTTGGCTTTTTCTTCACCGACTTTACTGTCAAGTTGCTGGTTGATTGAATTATTATCAATTTGATAAATTACCTGATCATAGTCTTTAAAACCCGTACCAATCTCGTCTTTAGCTTTACCCACCAAATTCTCCTTTAAATCTTTGGTTGCTTGATCAATATCGCCTTGAGCAATGATCTGTTTCACTTTTTCTAAATATTTCATCGGCTCTTTGCTCTGACCATAAATTTTATCCTGAAGCCCGGCCCAAAGTCCGGGAATGGTAAAGGTAGTCGGACCAATAGCCATTTCCGGCTTGGCTTCATCTGCATAAACAACAACTTCTATTTGCCCGCCCGCCGGAACATTAACCGTATCTTTTATCCGGAATAACTTATTATCCGGAGTTAATAATCTTGTAGTTGCCACCAGGGGTTGGTTTTTATTATAACTATTGATAATTAATACTTTACCAGTGACTTCTTGGCCCAAAATTTCCTTACCGCTAACCGGATAACTTTTCGTCAATTCGACATCAACTTGCTTAACTACACCAACAACATTTTTCTCGCTGGCCAAAGCACTTTGACTCTGGTCATAAACATCTACCGTTAAATTATCGCTTAATTTTTCTTGGTTGGGAATCAAAAAAATCGAGACTTTTATCGCTGATAAATAAAAAATAACGGCAATCAATAAAAACGTTAAGATAATAAAACTGAAAGCAATTTTTCTATAAAGACCGAATGACTTAGTTGTTTTTTTAGCTGTTTTGGTTGAGCTTGATTTATTGTTTCGCCCTGACTCACCGACTAAATTAATAGCGGTTTTAGCAGGATTTTTATTAATTTTTCGTGTAATATTTCTCTTGGTAACTTTTTTTACTGGTATGTTGCTTTCTTCCATATTGTTGAAAAGTTAATAATAAAAATTATTAATATTGACATTCTACCAGCTTCTTCATAATTTGTCCAATCTATTTATTTTTCATCTTTCCGCTCAACTGCTAACACTTTATAGCTTATCTTTAAAAGATTTACCACTCACTTCCCCGCTCGCTTGCTTGCCGGAGCCAGCGCGCAGGCACCGTTTAATCCAATTTACCAACCAATCCTACTTTCCAATTTGTTATTTAACACGCTCAGCCAGGTGCGCATACGTCGTCTTAACGGATCATCTCTTTTCGCTTTCCCCCTGGTCAGATGCAACATACTGGAAACTGTTAAAGTCTCCACCCTGACCATAGCGTCGTTTAATCGTTCTTCGTCCGGGTGATTAGCGATTTCTTCCGCCCAAGTCCGTCTGGTTAAGGATTGCCTTTCCTGATATTCATTAAGCCTTAAATCAATCAACTTGTGCCAGATGTCTTGATACTTTTTAGGCACACCAATATTACCCAGCCAACCGACTAAATTAGCGGGTATTTGCTCCAGAACTTGCCGCCAAAAATTCTGGCGCTCCGCCTCGATCAGATAAAGTTTATCTTTGATTATGGAGATTAAAAGCAATAAAGCCGTCACCACCAATTCGTTAAACATCCGGTCCTGCTCGGTTTGATTCTGTTTTGCGAAATTTACTTTTTCCCGAAAATTTTGATCCAGAAAAACCGAATAAGCCGAGCCGCAAACTACCTTAACCAGATGCTCGGTTTCATTTTCCGGCGGTAGGCGACGAAATAATCTTCTAAAGATAAAGTTCATATATTTATTTCTGGAAGACGACATTCTGGAATGTCGCCTTCCCTAGATGAACAAACGTTGGTTCGTCAATATTGATAATTGATCTGTGTTTGTTTGCCTACAATTTAATTCTATCTTTTTCCATAATTTTAGGCAAATAAAAAAGACCGCTTTTATCTTAAAAATAATCGCGGTCATGAATAATTATTACGTCTATTTCTTCCGCCCTTTAAGCATGACCCGCTTGCTGTCTTATTGTAATCACGATGATATCGGGATTTAAATAAGTTCGGAGTATAGCTCTAAGTTTCAGAATGGCCGACGTATACAATCGGTAGACCGTAGGTTCGGTCAATTGCATTACATTAATGATTTCCGGCAAAGTCAACTGCTCATAATAGTGAAGCGAGATGACTGTTTTTTCCTGGTAAGACAGCCGGTCCATCGCCTCGACTAAAACCTTCTTAAATTCTTCAAAACGAGATAAATCGAAACTGATCTGTTCCAATAGTCTAAGTCCTCGCATCTGCCCGAGGAAATCGTAATACTGCTCCAGGCTAAAACCTAGCTCTTCGGCCAGATCTTGGTCCTTAACCGGCGCGCCTTTTATTTTCTCCAGCTTTAAGTAGGCTTGCTCGAACCGGCGAGCCTTAAGCTTGATGGAGAGGGGAATCGATTTTAAAGAACGCAACACGTCCAGCATGGCTTCGTGAATCTTGGATTCGGCATAGGTTTCAAAAGGAAAGTTCTCGGCCGGATCGAACTTGTTGAGCGCCTTTATCAGCCCGACCACGCCCGCGACGATCAGCTCATCGCTTGCAACATGTAGTGGCAATTGCAAGGCTAGCTGCAGCGCCAGGCGCTTTATTAAAGGAACACACTTCTCAACCAACTCTTCTCTCTGTTGCCGGGAAAGTTTTCCTCGACGAGCCACTCTTTTCATCATACCCTCCTCCTTTAAATTGGAATGTTTGTGCTAATTAAAACTTAAAACGTAGATTTTAACTTTTTAGCATATAACTTTTTTTTGAAACTGTCAATCCGCCAGAAAGCGGATAACCTTGATCCGCCTTCATTTAATTCTGTCTTTTTCCATAATTTTAGGCAAATAAAAAAGCCGACCTTATCATGTGTCGTCTTCATCCTCGCGGCTCATTTCCACCATTTGATCCGCGACCGCGGGTCAGCTGCGCTTCCTTGTCATCCCGGGCTTGACCCGGGATCCAGAAACTCATAAAAAGCATTATTTACCGGCCCAACCCGCCTTAACCTGCCCTGCTTTACCAGCTCAGCCAAATATCTGGTGGCTGTTGCATCGCTACTGCGTAATAATTTTTGCACGTCATTATTGGTAATTTTAGTTCTGCTCTGCGCCAGCACCATAATCTTTTCCAACTTAACCCTTTTCCTGAATAGTATTTTCTCCTTAGCCTTCTGCAATAAATTAATTATGCCCCCTTGATAAAGGGGGTTTGGGGGATTTATAGGCTTGCCCACCGTAGCCTCAGCAGAGGCGGGCTCACTTGGCGGTTGAACCAGCCCGCCCTGAGCTTGTCGAAGGGGCTCTGGCGCGGGCGGTGTCACTTCCGGAGATATCTCTACCGAATTTTCTTCAGGAGCAGGAGTTATTACTTCGCCCTTGGCTTGTCCCAGGGGCGTAGAGTTTTCTGGCGTTGGAGTTTCTGCTGTGCCCTGGGCTTGTCCCAGGGGCGTTTCTGTATTGTTTATTGGGTCGGGCATAAAATTTATTTTATTTAATCTTTCAATTTGAAAATTTCTTTAATATCATTGATTATATTATAAATTTTTATCTCGTGATGAAACTTATATCCATCAGATAACTTAAAACATTTTTCAGCGCTCCTAGAAGGTGTTGGATATCCTAGTTTATTTAATGTAAAAGTATCAATAATTCGACGTATTCGTCTTGGATTACTATCTTTTTCTGCTAAATAAATAAAGTTCCTATATTTTTCTTCATTCTTATCAGTTGATTCAATAATTTTCCGTCCTTATCATAACCAAACCCATCTTCATAACATCTTTGCGCTATAAATTTTTTATCGTTATTATTCCATTCTCTCTTATATAAATTTTTTATTATTTCATTATGAATTAAAGTATAAACAATATAAATAATAAAACTTAAACCAATAATACCATATATATACTTAGCAAGAAATTTGATAAAATTTATTAAAATTAAAACAAATAGAATAATGATTGCCCCAATTTTAGTTTGTCCGTTGATATTTCCGTTGTTTAGTCGGTAAAATCCTTGCGTAAACTGATAAAAATGCTTTTGACTATATTTTTCGTTTGTGAAATTTTTTATAGGAGGTGAAGTTTTAAAGTTACCATCAAAATAAAAAAGTACGAGAGGAGTTATAAGTAAAAAGGTGAGAAGAAAAATTAATAAAATAATGATTTTTATTCGCATACGTAATTAGTTATTATTTAAGATTTTTAATAGGTTGGGCATTAAAATTATTAATTTATATAATTTTAAGTAAACTTAGTAATGATCTTTTCTGCCTCGACAAAACCTTGACCGAATAATATCCACTTATTATCTGATCGCTGATGAATAAGATCGTTATTGTCCATATTTTTTAAATTTTTTTGGAGGTGATTTTTGTTTTTTATTTTTCTTTTTGTACCTTCAAATAATTCTTCCTCAGATAATCCAGCTGGAGCAGAATATAAGAGTAGGAGAATACGTTGGGTTCCTAAAAGCTTTGGATTTGTTGTACGTAAAATTCCATCCGCCTCCTGAACTAATGGAATTTTTCTGGTAAATAATATTCGTATTGCTCCTTCTGCATCAGCCACTTCACTTTCTTTTAAAATTTCTATCATAATCCAATTAATTATATTAAAAACAAGATTTGCATCTATGGCTTGCGGATCTACAAACTTTAAGTGCACTGCTTTCTTCCGAGTTCTAAAATCATAAATAGAGCGACCCAAACGAGTTAAATGGATTCTTAAACCATCAGAACCCGTTGCTTTTTCTAGTGTTTTAATGCATTTATCTAGATCTAAAGATTTACAAATTGGAGTATGAGTACCAAAAATTAAATGTTCAGCTATACGTATAGCAGATTCGACAAATAAACCTGTATTTTGTAGAAGATCAACTGGTTTCTGGGCTATATATTCTTCGGAAATTTTTTGAAAACTAAAAAATAAATTTTCAACTAGTTTATCATCATTGAATTTATTTTTTAAATCTTGTCTAATCGTTTCTAGCATTTAATTAATAAAATTATTAAAAAATATTTCTCCTGTTTACGTAAGATCATATGTATCGTTTCTTAGATCGCGTACTAAATTTTTAGTAGCTCGCTGGAGTAATGAGTTAGCATAATATCCTTCAAATTTTCCACTTTTCCATCCTTGTTTTATATCCTCTTCTTTTATATTTGTTTTATGTTCGATTTTTTCTAAGTATCCAACTATAACAGCTATTTTTTCTTGACCATTATTAAACTTTTTTCCGAAAATTAATTCCGACAAAGTCTTAATTTTTTTTGATCTTGTCGTCAATTTTTCTGCATAATTAAATACCGTTTCCTCCAATTTTCTAAGCCGATTAAAAATTTGCTCATTAATTTGTTCTTGATTCATAAATTTATAATTTAAATTTATCTTACTACGTATAACCACTTCGCTTTACCTTTTTCGTGGTTTGGAATTCGTCGTAATATTTTTTTACTATCAACAAATGTTTTTCTTATTGTCATATCAATTATTCTAGGATCATAGAATTTTGTTTCTTCTTTAAGCTTTTCGTAAGCTTGTTTAATAGTTTTTGGAGTTTTAAAAAATCCCTCATTTATCAATAAGTCTAAAATGTCTCTACCTATACCCGTAACTGTTTTGTCTTTTCTTTTAGTACTTTTTCTAATAATTCTACCTTTTTCGCCATACGAATTTTCCTCTCTATTTTCTAAATTAGTTAAAAACTTGTCTATAACAAAATATTGTGCCATATAAACACCTTTTTCTGTTTTTTTAGCAAATCTTTCATTTTTTATTATTTTAGACAATCTCGAGCCTGCTGATTCAAGCCTTTCTGATATAATATTCGCCAATTCTTTAAGTGTTATTGTCTCAGGTATATTATTATCAAAACTATGAGCTATGAATCGAGTTACTAAGGATAATTTCAACTTATCGTCTTGAGCCAGAGTATTGTCTAAAATAATTATTTCACCATTTTTACTAATCTTAGCAAATTTTATTAACTTATTAGTTAATTGCTGAATTAAGTTTTTAGAGTAGTTTTGTTCATCTATTATTAGAAGACTCTTTATATCATTATCATTTGTCATAAATTTATTAATTTATATTAATTATTAACTTAATTTTAAAGGATAAAAAAATTCCTGTCAAGGAATTTAATAAAATATAAATATGCTATATGTTTAATACTAGTTAAAAAAGTTCTTCTCTTTCTCTACCCCACCAACTTCCCTATCTCCTCTACCAATAACTTATTATAGCCGACTTTAAATTGAGTTTCTATCAGATTGCTTTGATTAGGCTGATTTTCTGTTTTGATTTTAAAATAAACTTTTTTATCACCTTGATTTCTGGTGAACAATTCTTTGAGTTTAGTTAAAATATCAGGACTTAGATTATTGTCTAAAACGATATAAATATTTTCTCCATTAACCTGCACCTTGTCTGCCGAAGAGGCAGGTTTAGCCGAATTAACATTGCTGGGCGTAACTGGTTTAGTAGTTGAAGCGTTGTAGTTATTGCCTCGCCCCGGGCTTGTCCCGGGGGCGTTCGCTCTCCAGCGGTTGGATGCGCCTTGGCCATAAGCGTTAGTTTTCATGCCGTTGCCATTGACATTTCTGGTGAACTTAGCCACTTCTTCCCCGGCTTTTTCCTGAGTCAATTCAACCGCCCGATTACAAAGCAATTTTAGCTCCCGATCTTTATCCGACAATTTGCCCTGGCAGATAACGATTTTACCTTCCTGCCAGATTGCCGAAGTTTCCTTTAACAAGCTGGGGAAAACCAAAATTTCCATACTGCCGCTTAGATCTTCAATCTTGACGAACAACATTGATTCATTGGTCCGGGTGATGATTTTTTTGATTTTACTGATCACCCCGGCTACGAAAATCTGATAATCTTTTAGGTGGTTGGCCAAACCGGCCATTGGTATGACGGCATTATTCATGTATTGTTTAAATTCGGAAAAAGGATGTTCGCTGATATATAAGCCTAATAATTCCTTCTCCCAACCTAACTTTTCCTGCTGACTTACTTTAGGCGCCGGGTCAAGTTTTATAGTTTGCGTGGCGGCTAAGGCCGGGCTGTCGGCAAATAAACTGACCTGGCCGTTGCTTCTGGACTTATTGACTTCTTTGTTGAAATTTAATAGGTTTTCCATATTACTTAAAAGCTGGCCTCTTTCGCCGAACTGATCCAGTCCGCCGCACTTAATCAGGCTTTCTAAAGATTTTTTATTTAGGTCTTTGTCATTCACCCGCTCCAAAAAATCGGTTATATCTTTATAAGGACCGTGAGTCTTTCGTTCCTGGATAATGACATCAGCAATATGTTCGCCGATATTTTTTATGGCTTTAAGTCCGAAGCGGATGGTTTTCGGCACTTCGCCTTCTTCGACCGTAACATTTTTTTCCGTACCAGAAGTTACGACCGTAAAAGAAGCGAACGACTGATTAATGTTAGGTGACATAACTTCTATGCCCATACGGCGGCATTCATCTATTTCTATGGCAATGCGGTCAATATCCTGTTGGTCGGAAGTCAGTAGTGCGGCCATAAATTCGGTAGGCCAATGCGCTTTTAAGTAAGCCGTTTGATAAGCGATTAAAGCATAGCAGGCGGCATGACTTCGGTTAAAACCGTAGCCAGCGAACGGTTCAATAAAAGCAAAGATTCTTAGAGCCAACTCGCTTGGGATGCCATTTTTAACGCAACCGTCAATAAATTTCTCTTTCTGCTCGGCTAGCAGTTTTACGATTTTTTTGCCCATGGCTTTGCGCAAAACGTCGGCCTCGGCCATGGTAAAACCGGCTAAATCGCGGGCGATCTGCATTACCTGCTCCTGATAAATAGCTACGCCATAAGTTTTAGCTAAAATCGGTTCCAGTTTGGCATGAAGATAAATCGGTCTTTTTTTAGCATGCTTGCCGGCAATATAATCAGGAATCCATTCCATCGGTCCGGGACGATAGAGTGCCACCATGGCGATAATGTCTTCAAACTCGGTGGGTTTTAATTCTCTTAGATAACGTTTCATTCCACTTGATTCAAATTGAAATACACCCGTAGTCTCACCTTCCTGAAATAATTTATAAGTCGGCTTATCGTCTAAAGCTATTTTATCAATATTTATTTCCAAACCACGGGTATTTTTGATGATTTTTATGGCTGATTCAATAATGGTTAAATTTTTTAGTCCTAAAAAATCAATTTTTAACAGTCCTAAATCCTCCACCGGATGAAGCGAATATTGAGAAATGATAGTGCGATCGGACGAGGAAGCATATTGTAAAGGCAGATACTCGGTTAGCGGTTCTTTGGTAATGACCACGCCGCAGGCATGGGTGGAAGCATGTCTGGCCACGCCTTCCAACCGCCGGGCGTAATCAATAATTTTACGCACGCCCTCGTCATTCTGATAAGCTTCTTTTAATTCTCCGACCATTTTCAATGCTTGGTCAATTTTAGAAAACAGCGGTACCAATTTAGCCAGTTTATCGCAAACCTCATAAGGAAAATTTAAAACACGACCGACGTCTCTAATGGCCGCGCGCGCCGCCATCGTACCGAAAGTGATGATTTGCGCCACATGATCTTTGCCGTATTTTTCTTCAACATAACGGATAACTTCGTCACGCCTGGTATCGGCGAAATCAATGTCAAAGTCCGGCATAGAAACGCGATCAGGATTAAGGAAACGTTCAAAAAACAAAACGTATTTTAAAGGGTCAATATTGGTGATGTTAAGCAAATAGGATACCAGCGAGCCCGCGGCCGAACCCCGCCCCGGCCCTACCACGATTTTTTTATTCTTGGCCCAGTTAACGAAATCAGCTACGATTAAAAAATAAGACGACCAGCCCATTTTTTTAATGACTGATAATTCATAATCTAGCCTATCTTTGACTGTCTGCTCGACTTGATCATAACTTTTACCATAACGCTCAACTATGCCCTGCCTGGTTAACTTTTCTAGATAACTATCGCCATCATAACCTTCGGGCACCTGAAAATAAGGCAGCTGAATTTTATTAAGTTCCAGTTCCAAGTGGCATTGCTCGGCGATTTTTTCCGTATTAGTTATAACCTCGGGCAAATCCTTAAATGCTTCCGTCATCTCTTTGCTGCTGCGAAAAGAAAAATCATTACCAAGCATGATCATGCGATCACGGTCCTCTTTTTTCTTTTTGGTTTGTAGGCACAATAACACGTCCTGCGGTTCGTCGTCGTCTTTAGCCAGATAATGGGTGTCATTAGTCGCCACTATGGGAACATTTAGTTTTTTACTGAACTTAACTAACTGATCGTTTACCTTTGCTTGATATTCCAATTCAGGGTGAGATTGCAGTTCCAAATAAAAATTGTCTTGGCCGAATAACTCCTTTAATTCTAAAATCCTTTTTTCACATTTTTCTAAATTACCGCTGATGATTAGTCTTGGTATTTCTCCTGACAGACAAGAAGTTAAGGCGATTAAACCGTCTTTATATTTAGTTAGCACTTCCCAATCAATTCTTGGCCGATAATAATAACCTTCAAGGTGAGCAATAGTCGTTAGCTTAATTAAATTTTTATAACCTACCAAGTCTTTGGCTAGCAGAACCAGGTGGTAATTTCTCTCATCGGCTTTAATATTTTTATCTAATCTGGAAGTAGCGGTAAAATATGCTTCCACACCGATAATGGGTTTAATACCGGCTTTCTGGCACTTTTGGTAAAACTCCACCGCGCCGTACATGACGCCATGGTCGGTTATGGCCAAGGCCGTGGCCCCGTCGTCCTGCGCCGCCTGAACCAGCTCATCGATCTTAGTCAGACCGTCGAGCAAAGAATAATGAGAATGCACATGGAGATGAACGAATTTCATAAATGCGAATTAAAACGAATTTAATCGAATTTACATGAATCATTATCCCCCTTCTAAAGAGGGAATAAGAGGGTTTTTAATTATAAGGGCACAATATTTTGTGCCCCAACGGATTATTATAATATAGCATTTTATCGCAATAAAGCAAATAAAAAAACCCGTCAAATTTCCTTTCGACGGGTAAGAAATTAGTACACATTATGACTTATCAATATTCATAATCCCGATCCCCGAAATCACTATCTAATTCCGAGAGGCTGGGTTTGCGACCTCCTGTTGGGTAACAAATATTTTCTCTACCTCCTGGTAGATGATATCTGTCCTCGGCCACAGCTATTAGCAAAGAAGAACGTAAAGACGGATCCTTTTATTCTGCTGTCATAGCAATTTTGTAATTACTATCATCTCTATATTTATAGGCAACTACTTTTTTTACAGCTGTATAAAAAACCATTATTCCTTCTACGTTCCGAAAAATATTTTTCTCTAACTCCGAAAAACCTAATATAACTATTTTGCCAATCGGAAAATCTTTGTCAGAAAAAACTTTATTAAATCTCTCTTCCAGTTTTTTTCTCCGATATTCACACAAGTCACCTGGTTTGTTTTGTAAAAAACTAACGGTCATATTCCAAACTTCTTCTCTTTGCATAGCCAATCCTCCCTTTTTGTTGTATTTTTAAGAAAAACTCTATTTTTAAATTAATTCAATATAGCACTAAATAAAAAAATTAGCAAACAAAAAAAGACGGGATTTTTACCCATTTTCTTTTTATATTTCTTACTCCTAATTACCTAATATCCTAGTTTCCCGATTTCCTAGTTTCCTAATTTCTTAGTTTCATTATTTCCTAATATCCTAATGTCCCTATTCCCTAAGTACCTATGTACCTAAATCCTTATTACTTCTTGATTTTCTCCATCATCTCCCCTAGTTCTTCATCACTATAAAAATAAATAATAACTTCCCCGCCTTTACCTCTGCGTTTAATTTCCGCTTTGGTACCGAAAAATTCCCGAAAAGCGAACTCTTTGTCTTTATCGGCATAATTAATTTTAATCCTGGCTTGTTTAGTACCGCCTAACCGCCGTGATTCTATAATACTCTGATCAATGGTTAAACTATGAGTTAAGATTCTATTAAATAAGGCCAATTGTTTAATTTCGTCTTCTAAGCCAACAATTAATTTAGCATGACCTTCGGTAATTCTACCGTCTATTAAGGCTCGCTGAATTTCTAGCGGTAAATTAAGTAGGCGTAAAATATTAGTAACCGATGGTCGAGCTTTACCTACCCTTATAGCCAATTCATCTTGAGTTAAATTAAATTCGTCAAGTAGTTTGCGATAAGCTAAAGCCTGCTCTATCGGATTTAAATCCTCTCGTTGTAAATTTTCAATTAAGGACATCTCGAGCTTTTCTTGTTCTTTCGCCTCTCTAGTAATCACTGGTACGGTTTCTAAATTTAAAATTTTGGCTGCTCGTAAACGGCGTTCACCAGCGATTAACTCAAAGTTACCGTCTTTTTTACTAACGATTAATGGTTGGATGATACCGTATTGTTTGATAGATTCAACTAATTCCTGCATCTCTTGCTCACCGAATTTTTTTCTGGGTTGCATGGGATTAACTTCGATTTTATCAGGGCTTACTTTTAATATTCTATTTTTATCGGAATCAGAAGAAATATCCACCACTGCCTCACCGCTAGCCGAGGTGGTAACTTTTTTAACTTTTTGCGGGATTAGGGAACCTAATCCCCTGCCAAGTCCATTAGACATATTTTTTAAATTTTATTATGTTAAATTATTTTAATTTTGAATAAATTTGTAAGTAATAATTTGTAATTTTTAAACAATATTAAATATTTAATTTATAATTTGTAAACCGGTTTATAAATTTATAATTTAGTATTACAAATTATTTATAAATTATAAATTACAAATTGAAAATTTTAATGTTAGTTTATAAATTGAACCCGGTAATTTAGTAATTTCGTTCTAAATCAATTACTTCCCTGGCCAACTTCTCATAAGCCCAGGCTGCTTTAGATTTAGGGTCATAATGCAGGATTGAGCGACCGAAACTCGGCGCTTCAGCCAACTTAACGCTGCGCGGTATGACCGTACGAAAAACGCGATTGGGAAAATATTGATAAAGTTCGTTCATGACCGAGCCGGATAAACGATTACGTTTATCGAACATAGTAATGACCGCGCCCATAATGCTTAAATCGGGCTTTAAATTATTTTGCACTAAACTAATAGTTTCTAAAAGTTGTCCCAAACCTTCTAAGGCGAAATATTCGCTTTGAATGGGAATTAAAATTTCATCAGCGGCAACTAAACTATTAATAGTTAAAAGTCCTAGGCTGGGTGGGCCGTCAATGATAATATAATCATATTCATCTTTGATATTTTCTAAAATTTTAGCCAGACGATATTCTCGGTCCTCCAATCCGACTAGCTCAATCCCGGCGCCGGCCAGTGAGACTGTTGCCGGAGCTAGACGATAATTTTCCTGTAAAGTGTGCTTAATTATTTCATAAAGCTGCTTTTGACCGATTATCGCTTCATAAACACCATGCTCTAAATTTTTATGATCGATGCCTAAGCCGGAAGTGGCGTTAGCTTGAGGATCAATATCAACCAATAGTATCTGCTTACCCAGATGACTTAAATAGGCTCCCAAATTAATGGCCGTAGTGGTTTTGCCCACTCCGCCCTTTTGATTGACGATGGAAATGATTTTACCCATAGATAGACTACAGTAAACAGACGGCAGAAAACGGAAATAATTATTTTTTTCTGCTTACTGCTTACTGCTGCCTGCTTACTCCGTTATAGCCCGATAAACTTATATACTGTATAAATTATAATATATTTTACATACTTTGACAATTTAACCTAAGTAAATTATAATAAAATCGCTAACGATTGTTAGTTTTTTTATTGCCGCTGTGGTGAAACTGGTAGACACACACGACTCAAAATCGTGTGAGGGCAACCTCATGTCGGTTCAACTCCGACCAGCGGCACAGGTGTATATTTGCCGGAGTTTGGTTTGCGTGCGAGCAAACCATCCCGCTTGTTGCGCAGCAACTATGCGGGACAACTCCCACCATCCCCACCATGTGCTGAATTATGAGAGTTATGACTGGGATAAGGGGGCGATTCTTTACCCCGTTGAATATGAGCGCAGCGAATATTCTTGCGGGGCCTCCTTCGGCACCAAGGAGTCAACCTTAGAAAGGAGGTTTGACTTGCGTTAAGCAAGTCATCTTGTCGAATGATAGGATGACTTTTTTACTGTTTAACAATCCCAAATTTTGGGAAAAATATAAAATCAAGAGAGAAAGGAGAAAAAAGATGGAAAAGATTAAAGTAATGGTAAATGGTATTCCAGGTAATATGGCTAGCAATGTTGCCCAACATGTTTTAAGGGACGATCGGTTCTCTTTGATACCGTTCAGCCTGACTGGACCGGAAATCCTTGTTGACGAATCGGCGATCTATGGGCAGAAGATTGAATTAATACGTCCCGATCAGAGAGATCAGGCCATCGTAAAAATTAAGGAGACAGAAGGATCGTTTATCAGCGTGGATTTCACTCATCCTTCAGCAGTCAACTCTAATGCGGAGTTTTACTGCCAGTATGATCTTCCTTTCGTTATGGGCACTACCGGCGGAGACAGAAAGCGTCTTGAGGAAACTGTTATAGCCTCATCAATTATTGCCGTGATTGCGACTAACATGGCCAAACAGATTGTCGGCTTTCAAGCTATGACGGAATACGCGGCGAATAATTTTCCTAATTTATTCGCAGGCTATTCGCCGGATATCCGCGAGAGTCATCAGAAAGAAAAAGTCGACACCAGCGGTACGGCCAAAGACATGGTCAAATATTTTGCCAAGTTAGGCGTTTCCTTTTCCGTAGAGGATATCGACAAAGAACGCAGGCCGAAAATCCAAAAAACCAGATGGGGAATTCCCGAGCAATTTCTATCAGGTCACGGCTGGCATACCTATACCCTAGTTTCTCCGGATGGCACCGTTAAATTCGAATTTACCCATAATGTCAACGGACGTGACGTCTATGCTTTAGGCACTTTGGATGCGATTACTTTTTTGCATAATAAAGTATGCTGGCATGCGGGTGCCTGGCCAATGGTATATACGATGATTCAGGTCTTAAAGGGGTAATTTTTTAAATACCCGCTTTGGTCTGACTGAAGCGGGCTTTTTATTTGCTTTTTCCGCCATTATATCCTAATATTTAATTAAAATATTGGAGGCCGAACTAAAGGAGTAGTTTGGCTTTTTTGCTGTTTAACAATCCCAAAATTTGGGAAAAATAAAAAAGGAGAAAGGAGAAAGAAGATGATTGAACGTTACACCAGACCATTTTTCAAGGATCACTGGAGTGAATTAAAAAAGAAAACTTTATGGCATTTGGTAGAAACAAAAGAGCTTCTAGCTCGGCATAAATACGAAGGTATCCCAATTTTGGCATATAATAATGCTAACCAAATCATTATCACCCAGAAAATTTTACAACGAGCGGATGAACTTGAGGAACTTGGAGATCATGATTTTATTGCCTTCATTAATGCCGTAACCGAAAATCTTGACGAACTAACACAGCTTTATTACCACACGGGTTTGACCTCTTTCGATATCGAGGATACTGCCTTGGCCTTACTACTGGTTGAATCCATCGATGCATTAATCAAGGAAGTGGTTAGACTTCGAGCGATTATTTACGCTCAGGCCATCGTACACAAAAAAACTTTAATGATCGGTCGAACTCATTTTATTCATGCCGAAGCCATAACTTTCGGTATGAAATTACTTGGTTGGGTGGAAATTTTGGATCGTCACCTCGACCGAATGCGGCTTGTCAGAGAAGAAGTTCGGGTAGGTAAACTTTCCGGTGCTGTGGGTAAATATGAATTGGATCCGCAAATAGAAGTCATAACCTGCAGCCTTCTCGGACTTCAACCCGCTAAGTTCTCTACTCAAGTACTTAGCAGAGACTTAATTGTTAGATACATTAACACCTTGGTCGGAGTATCCAATTCCTTGGATAAATTCGCTACAGAAATTAGGCATCTGGCCGGGACGGATCTAGGGGAAGTGGCGGAGTTCAAAAAAGATACAGCTAAAGGATCTTCGGCCATGCCGGGTAAAAGTAAGTTGAGGAATCCAATTAAAAGCGAAAACGTTTGCGGCTGTGCCAAGGCCATGAGAGGTTATCTAACTATGGCCAACGAGGATGAAAACCTCTGGTGCGAAAGATCTTTGGACAATTCCGCTTTGGAAAGAATTCTGCTACCGGATTGCACCACTTTACTGGATTTCATGCTCGATCGTTTTTCATCTGTAACGGAAAAATTAGTAGTCAACTCAAAACAGATGGAAAAGAATATCTGGAAGACCGGAGGTATAGTCTTCGCCCAACGGGTTATGGTTGAACTAACTGAAAAGGGCATGCCCCGAGTTAATGCTTACGATCTTCTCGAATCTCTTGCCAAGTCGGTTGAAAGCGGAACTTTTGTCAATGCTCAAGGCCAGGATTTCATGTCGTTGGTAATAAACCATTCCGACATCAAAAAATTACTTTCAACCAAGCAGATTCATGATTGCTTCCAGCCAGAATTAAGTATCAAGCATGTAGACGAAATCTTTGCTCGATTCGAAGAGAAAAAATGAAAGGAGGGCTATTATGTTTTACGGCACAAGAATAATCTTGGGAAGTAAATCTAATTGGAAGGTGGCAAACCTTGTATTAGGCACTCTAAAAGAATTTAATATTATGGCCAAGGTGAGCATTGCTTCTTGTCATTGGCACACGGGTGGTGGTTTTGAAAAATTTATTCTTGGACTTGAAGAAGATTTAATCGTATACGTGGGAGGTATGCAGTTTGCGGCGCCTGGTATCGCAGAAACAATCAACAAGATTAACTTATCCTCCCACAAACTCATTCTTGCCGTTCCAACTGACAGAATCGCCCGGCACGCCTGTGAGGATTTTCCTCTAGGTACTGTTGTATTCATTGCCGGGTACAACTCAATCATTCCCGAGCATGGATACCAGAACAGCGCATTGGCAGTGGCAAAAATGCTGGCCTGGCGTTATCCAGAACTTAGGCCGAAAGTCCAGGCTTACTTTAATCAAATGAGGCAAGAGAAACCTTTAATTGAAGAAATTTTGTTGGCTAATGGTTTAATCCCGGAATCCAAAAAATCCTGAAAGGAGGGAAATGAGATGAAATTAGTAGATTTAGAGTTTATTCGTCCTGGTAGCGCGAAAGACATTTATCGGGTAGACAAAACCGATATTGCTTTTCGCTTCACGGAATGGTTCTCGGTCTTCGATGTTGGCCGAGCCAGTTATGGTATCCCGGGCAAGGCTCTCGCTATGTGCGCCTGTGCAGTTAAGTCTTTTCAAATTGCCGAGCAAATAGGTATTCCCACCCATTACGTGGAACAGCTCGATGATGTAACCATCCAGGTCAAAGAAGCTAAGATTATCAAAGACCGAGCCTTGACCTCCCAAGACGAAAATTACGTCGTCCCCGCCGAGTTCATTTACCGGCTAAACGTGGCTGGCAGTATCCATCGGGATTTCGTATCCGGCGCAAAACGGCCTGAAGATTATGGTTTACCAGCCGATATTATTCCCGAGGTCGGAACGCCCTTCCCCCACCCCGTTCATTATCTCACGACCAAGTTCGAGGACTTTGATCGTGAGCTAACCGAAGAAGAGGTGCGGATTATGGCCGGTTTAACTTTGGAAGATTATCATCAGATCTGGTCAATGGTCGATCGGCAAATAGGGGCTTGTTCGCTGGAAATGGCTTATGCCGGCTTTGGATTGCTAGACGGCAAATGTGAACCCATTATGGGTTACGGGCGAAGGAAGTCGCTCGGAGACGTTTTCTGCACTCCGGATGAAGACCGTCCCGTACCCTTAGTCCTTCTTAGGAAGGGAATTATAAAACATTACTCTAAGGAGGAGATCCGCAAAAAACTCATAGAGATTGGCTATAAAGCCGAATTGGATGCAGCACGCCAGGCCGGCAAAGAGGATCCTCCAATTCCATTCTTGGGCGACGAATTCATATGTGATATCGCCCAGCGTTATAAGGATGTAGCCGAGGCCTATTCAGGCCGTAGACTTAATTGAAAACAAACTTATAAACAAGGGAGATATCAAAAGGACACCGCTTCGTGCGCGTGTCCTCTTTTTATAGATTAGACAACTAGTAAATAGACAACTAGAAGTAAAAAGACAAATTTTATTCTAGTTGTCTAGCGTCTGTTTACTAGTTGTCTAGTTATCTATCTAAAAATGTAGCAATTTAACAATTCCCTAATTACCTAAGTACCTAATCTATTTCCTGCTCTCATACGCCTTAATCGCCTCCACCACTTTAGAACTATCTTTTAAATCTTCGGTAAATAACACCTGATTTAAATTGATGGACATTTTATCCTGCGGTCCGTGAATCTCGTTGCCTAATTTAATCAAAGCGAAATTATCGGACAGCTGCGATGTGGTGGTGGCTTCGCCGGTTTGTAAGGCGGAGTTGGAACGCAGATAATAAATGTTTTCCAACACCAAAGTCTGGCTGTTGACATCAGCCACTTTACCAAAATAAACCTGGCCGTTAGATAAGAACACGGCCTGATATTTAGTTACGTCCGCCCAGTTGGATAAACGAACAATATTTCGGTTGTTAAAAAATAAAGAATTGACAGACCAAAATAATAAAATTATAACCGCCAAAAACACTACTGATGCTACAATTTTAGTTTTATTGGTTTGATTTTTAACTGAGTAAGTTTGGTCATTAATCATAAATTTTTGTAATATTTATATTGAGTAATTAAATTTTTTTGTTTTAATTTTATTAATTGAAAATTTAATAATTGGATATTGATTGCCACCGCCTTGGCGGGGTCCCGCTATAGCGGGAAAAATTGTAAATTGCCTGCCCCGCTTTTGCGGTGGAAAATTGAAAATTATTAAACTATTACTTAACAATTGCTTTAACCATAATGTCATTTACTCAACTCCTGCACTCTCCTTATTACATCACTGTCCTCTGGATTTAATTCTAATACTTTCTTAAAATAATTTAAAGCTTGGTTTGAGTCGCCTTTAGTTTGGTAAGATAAAGCTAAACTATAGTCGGCGTTAACATAGTCGGGTGAAACCCTTAAGGCTTGTTTAAATTTTTCTATGGCCAGATCGTATTCCGCGTGATTATAATAGTACCTGCCCAATTCATAATAAATTTCCGGATCAACCACGGTATTCGCTAACTCAATAAGTAGACTTAACGCTTCGTTATCTTTTTTATCTTTTAAATATACTTTGGCTAAACCAAATTTAGCATCATAATAATCGCTTTTAAGTTCCAATGTCTTATTAAAATAAGTCTTTGCCTGGACTACGTCGCCGTTGTTTAAATAGGCTTTAGCCAGCTCACATGCCAAAACCGGATTACTGGGCTCAAGTTCAAGCGCTTTGGTAAAGGATTTTATTGCCCAGGGTTCGCTTCCTTGAGCTAATAATCTGATGTCACGGTAAATCATGCCTAAAGTTTCCCAAACAACCACTGAATTAGGATTAACTATTTGTGCGGCTGTCGCCTCGTTAATGCTATGATCGACGTCGTATTGTATTAACGGAAAATTTTTTTTCTTGCCCGTCACCATGGCTTCGGTCTGCGCTTGATTTAAATAATATTTAGCAAGACTGATACGATAATTAAAGCGATAGGGATTGAGTTGGCTGGCTTTAACCAAATAATTTTCCTGACCGGCGGCTTTAGCGTAATAAACATCCGCCAACCAATATTTAATTTCCCAGCCTGCCAAAACACTCCAACCGAATATTATTAAAAATAAAGTTAAAATAGTTATTTTAAATCTGCTGGTATCTTTCGGTAAAGTCAGTTTAAATTCCGGAAAAATTATAGGATTAACCTGACGCCAAAAAAGCATCGCTATCGCCAAAAAAAACCAGAATAAATAAAGTAGAGTTGTATTATTGCGATATAATAATTGGGCGATCAATATAGCGAAAAAAGCTGGTAGACAAATTAATAATAAATTATAATTTGCCAACTGTTTATAGTATTTTCGGATTAAAATTACGTTTAAATAAATGAATAAACTAATTATTAAAAAATAACTTAACATAACTAAAATTCCACCACTAGTCATCATCTCTAAAAGAGCTGATGCGCTTTTATCAAATCTAATCTGCCAAAAAGCGGAATAATTTTGAGACGCGGGACGATAAAGAGAAAAGTCGTAGGCAAAAGTTCCCGGTCCGCTACCCAAAATCGGTTTACTGGCTAAAATCTTAAGAAAAATTTCCCACGAAGAATGGTAATCAAGATTAATTTCATGCGGTAAAGACTGTTCCGAAACAATTTTAGCCAGATTAATTTTTGGAAATGAAATAAAAAATAAAGCCAAGAAAGATAAGATTAACGGTAAAATAACTTTAATGTATTTTCTATTATACTTCCTTCTTCTATCGGCAATGGATAAAATAATAATTAAAAAATTACCGCCAAACAAAATATACCATGAGGGTAAAAAATTGATTAACAGCAAAAGTAGCAACGCCAGAAATGTTACTAAACAAAAAAACCAACATTCTATTTTTTTAAGATAACCGTAATTATTGGAAATCAGCCAGCCGGCTGAAACGATTATTGTTATTGAACAAAAAACAGCCAAACTTTCTAAGCTGCCGCCGATAGTATTAAATGAAATAGCCGAGAAAATATTATTACTGTAATTTATTAACTTGTCGATTATGCCGAAAATCGCTGCCAAACCAATGATTATCGCTAAACCGGCGGAATATAAAAACAATTTAATCAAATTTAAAATGTTTAAATTCTTCTGATTTGAACTTAAATTAGTGATTATAAAATAAAATAAAACTAAACTAAGCAAACCTAACCAGGCGTCGCTAAATCTACCCCAATAGCCAAAAAAAGAAGAAATTTTATCAAGACTAAGGATTGAAGAAAAAAAAGTTAGTGATAAAAATATAATTATCGGTGCATCTAGCGGCGTTCGTCTAAATCTAATTTCTCCTTGTATTAACATTTTTATAATCCAGATGAAGAAAATAGTCGGTAAAACTAACCAAAGTAAATATTGTTTATTAAATTCAAAAAATTCAGAAGTCCAGGGTAAAAAAAATAAAGGCACAAGCAAGACCACGGCCTTTATTGATATTAGAATTATCTTATCTATAATGTCAACAAATTTATTTTCCATAAAAAGAAAGCTGTAAACCGATAGCAATAAATTAACTTAAAAATCTATTACTCCATTCTCTTTATTGTTTATTAACCATTTTCTGCCGTCTGCTCGCCTCGCCCGCCTTGAATTGGCGAGGCAGGCTTAAGCTCCCCGCCTAGACTCGTCGAGGCTGGCGGTGAAGGGGGGGGGCCGTCTGCTGCTTGTTTACTATTTCATCCTTAAGAATCTTCCTTAGTTGATGGAGCCTTACTGTCAAAAATATCTTTAATAAAAACACTTAAAGCAGTAGTAACAGGGATTGACAGGATGGCGCCAATCACTCCGGCGATCTGGTAGCCGCCAAGCAAAACGAAAATCACGACAACCGGATTAAGTCCGACGGTTTTTTGCATTACTTTTGGCACTAAAATATTATTTTCGATAGTTTGAACGATCAGATAAAAAATAGTGACGAATAAACAAAGTAAGGGGGATTGGATGTATGATAAAATCAATAACGGAATGGCACCGACGATTGGGCCGAAAAAAGGGATGACCTGAACTAAAGCGACGAATAATGCCAAAATTAAAGCGTAATTAACTCCTAAAATAATAAAACCGATGTATGCCAAAACGAATAAAATTACAATTAAAATCAACTGTCCCCTAAGCCAGAGACCAATCTTCTGCTGCATTCGATCAATTAAACTCATGATATAAGGCTGATGTTTGACCGGTGCGATTGACCGAATTAATTTTTTCATAGCGTTCTCCTCGACTACCATGTAAAAAATTAATACTAGGATCAAAACGAAGGAAATAACACCGCCAAAAATAGCGGTAATTGCTGTATAAACGCTTTTGGCCGCCGATTCTATACCGGAACCAAAACTGTTTAGACTGCTTTTAAAATTATCGAGGAGATTAATTGGTGACTGATTATTTGCTGAAAAATTATTTAAAAAATAATTGATTTTATCCAGATAGAAAGGTAAGTTAACTGATAATTGTGTTATTTCATTAACTAAGGGAGGGATGATTAGGTAAACGATCAAACTAGCGATAGCGAATAAAATCAGATAAATGAATAAAATGCCGATCGTCCGGGGAACTTTCTTATTGGCCAGCCAGTCGACCGAAGGATCTAGGGCGCTGGAAAAAATTAAAGAGAAAAAAAATATAGCTAGAATATCGCGGATGATATAAAAAAAATATATTAGAATTAAAATAATTATAATTTTAAAAATAGTTTTGCTAGTGATATTGATATTTATTGGCTGATCATTATGGTCCATAATTAATTATTTTTTTATAACTTATTATATCACTGACGAAGAAAGTTTATTTTAATTTATTTCTGCTAAGTCTCAAATATCACTGGGAAAATTATATCTAAATAGGCGCAAGGAATTAAAAATCGGAAAAAAGTCTGTTATAAAATTAAAGGCTGCAGCCTCTTCGGGACCAATAGTTCCACTCAGCGCTAAGAAAAAACCGACGACGTTAACAACACCCCAAATCCAAAAATCTTGTTGTGAAATTTTAACCGTGGTATTGCCCAAATGAATCGCTTCGGGAATTTTATTGAATTCATCTTTCATTAGAGCGATATCAGCCGCTTCTATAGCCACATCCGAACCGATGACTCCCATAGCGATGCCGATATCGGCTAAAGCCAATGAAGCGGCGTCATTTACCCCATCACCGATCATGGCAACTTTATGCTTTTTATTTTGATATTTTTTGATATATCTTAATTTGTCTTCCGGAAAGAGATTGGCATGGAAAACGTCTATGCCTGCCTCCTTAGCAATTTTTTTCGCAACGTTTTCATTATCACCGGTTAACATGACTATTTTATTTATTCCCAGTGTTTTTAATTCTTCTAGAGTTTTCTTAACTCCTGGACGTAGTTCGTCTGCTAAAGTAATCAAACAGGCTAACTTTTTATCATAACCAACAAATATGCTTGTCTTCGAGGTATCTAGCATGATCTTTTTTATCTTCTGATATTGACCTTCGGTAATCTCTATACCTGACTCCGTTAAAAATGACAGTTTACCGCAAATAATTTTTTTGTTCTTCATTATAGCATAAATACCCTTCCCCTGGTACTCGGTAAAATCCGTCGGTTTGTTGAATGCTAATTTTCTCTCCTTGGCATATTCAATTACTGCTTTGGCGATTGGATGTTGGGAAAAATAATCGGCCGTGGCGGCCATAATAACCACTTCGTCTTTACTGAAATTTCCGAAAGTGACAACTTGGCTAATTTTTAATTTACCTAAAGTAATTGTGCCGGTTTTATCCACTATTAGCGTCTTGACTTTTGTTATGCCTTCAAGAAAAGCCCCACCTTTAAATATTATTCCTTGTTTAGCCGCCTTACCGATAGCGGCGGAAAAAGCCATGGGTACGGCTACCGCCACGTCATCAGCGCAAGTTACGAGTAGAACGGACAATACCATTACTAAATTATGGGAAATTAAATAAAGAATTATTGCTCCTACTAAAGTGACGGCTAAATACCAACTAGCGAATCTATCGGCTGTAGTTTGAATTAGCGATTTATCTTTTCCTGATTGTTCAATTAATTTAATGATTTTTTCAAAAGTAGTATCCTTACCGACCTTTTCTGCTCGTATAACAAGCGACCCGGCAACATTCAAAGTAGAGCTATAAACTTTATCTCTAATTTTCTTCTCAACAGGTGTCGACTCGCCGGTTAACGAAGACTGGTCAACTATCCCCTGCCCGCTTACCACCACGCCGTCAACCGGAATCCTGTCGCCTAATTCTACGACGATTATATCGTTTATTTTAACTTTAGCCACCGCTTCTTCAATAATTTCGCGGCCTATCTTTACTTTAACTTTCTCCGGTCTTAACTTAAGCAAGCTTTTAATAGCATCGCGCGCTTGGATTTTAGTGTAATTAGCAAATAATCTGGCCGAGGTTAACATTAAATTAATAAAAACCGCTGAAGCCCATTCCCTATTCATTATGGAAACGACTAGAGCGATACTGGCCAAGAGATCAATGGAAATTCTCTTTTCTTTTAACGAGAGGAAGGCATTATAGATAACCGGTAAAGTAGCGATGCTGGCAAAAAAAGTCAATAATATCTCGTCAGCGGAGGATGAAAATATTTTTAAGTAGTGGCAAAGTAGTATTACCGCTAGAACGCTTAAAAGATATTTATCAGTATCGTAATATTTGATTTTTTTCATTACTTTACCGGATAAAATCGCTAATGTCTTTAATTTAAAACTATACATTAAAGGCAATTGTTATTTGATTTTTATCTTAAATTTTAAAATAATGAAAAAAGAAGAATTAAGTTTTTGACGATAAACTCTCGACGCCTCATTCAGTTATCTCTTCTTTTGTTTCTTTCTTTACGAAAATGTCTTCATATAAAACGGAAAAGGCCGTGGTAACTGGAATAGACAAAATTGCGCCAATTATTCCAGCTAGTCGAAAACCAATTAAAAGAACCGTGATGCTGATTATGGGGTTTATGCCAACCGCTTTTTTCATCACCACCGGATGCAAAATGTTTCCTTCTATTAAATGCACAATATAAAACAAGGCTATGACAAAAACCGCTAGCAACGGTGATTGGGTAAAACTGATTAAAATAGCGGGAATTGACCCGAAAATCGCTCCCATATACGGTACGAAAGAGGTTAGGCCGGCGAACATGGCTAAAATTAACGCGTAATTGACTTTAAAAATGGCCAGTCCGATATAGACCAAAATAAAAAGTGCCGTCGCCAGTATTAACTGCCCTCTAAGCCAAAGACCAATCTTCTTCTGCATCCGGTCAATCAAGTTTAAAATGTATGGTTGATGCTTGGTCGGAGCGATAGACCAGACCAATTTTTTCATCGCTTTCTCTTCGACTACCATGTAAAAGATTAAGACCAGAATTAAGATAAAGGAAACAATGCCGCCAAAGACGGTTGAGAGAGTGGTAAAAATGCCGCTGGCCGCCGTTTGCAAATTCGAGCCGACATCGCCGATATTATTTTTAATATTCTCCAATAGATTAATATTCAATTGATATCTATCGGAGAAATTCTTCAAAAATAAATTTATCTTATCAAGATAATAAGGAGAGTTACCTGATAATTGAGATATTTCATTCACCAATGGCGGAATGACTAGATAGACTATAAGGCTAAAAAAAGCGAAAAGAATTAAATAGATGAACAGAATACCGACAGATCGGGGGATTTTTCTTTTTTGCAACCAGTCAACCATCGGGTCTATAGCAGAGGCGAAAACCAGGGAGACAAAAAATATGGCTAAAATATCGCGGATGAAATAAAGGAAATAAATCAAAATCAAAATAATAATTATTTTGACGATTGTCGTGCTTGTAATATTGATATTGACTGGCCGGTTATCTGTTTCCATTTATTATCTTAATTAATTATGAAACAACGCTTAAATAAACTTAAAACCAAAACCTAAAATTAAATTTTTAAATAATTTTTTCCGCTTCTTTACTGTCAAATACATCTTTAATAAAAACACTGATGGCGGTAACCACCGGGATAGATAAAATAGCGCCGATTACTCCGGCGATTTTAAAGCCAACAAGTAAAGCGACGATACTGACTATCGGATTTAAACCCACGGCTTTCTGCATAATTTTTGGGACTAGAATATGATTCTCTACAAACTGCACGATATAATATAAAGCGGCCACGAATAAAGCTAGGGTCGGCGACTGGAAGAAGGCTAAAAAGACCGCCGGTATGGCGCCGATAATCGGACCGAAGTACGGGACAAATTCGGTCAAGCCAGCAATCAAAGCCAAAACTAAAGCGTACTTAACATTTAAAATCAATAAACCTAAATAATCCAAGATAAAAATAGATAAACATAAAATTAATTGTCCTCTTAGCCATAAACCAATTTTCTTTTGCATCCGACTCATAAGCTGCATAAGATACACCCGATGTTTCTGCGGAGCGATTGACCAAATCAGTTTTTTCATGGCATTCTCTTCAACCACCATATAAAAGGTCAAGACTAAAATCAAGATAAAAGAAACAATACCCCCAAAAATACCGGTTAAAGTTGAAAAAACCCCTCCGGCCGCATTTGGTAAATTTGAAGTTAAACTACTTAAACCGTTTTTAATATTATCTAAAATACCATGTTCGTATGAATATTCCCTTAGCTTGGAAAAAACGGAAATTAGTTTATCGAAATAATTAGGAAAGTTCTGAGATAACTCCGTCACCTCCTGCGTTATTGGTGGAATGATCAAAAAGATAACTAAGCTAACGACGGTAAATAATATAAAATAAATCAATAAAATACCGATCGATCGAGGTATTTTTCTATTAGCTAACCAATCTACGGTCGGATCAAAAGCACTAGCGAAAACCAAGGAAACAAACAGAATAATTAAGATATCGCCGATCAAATATAAAAAATAAAATAAAACTAAAATCACGATGATTTTAATCACGGTTAAAGTGGTTATGCTTATCTGGATTGGCCGATCGGAATTTTCCATAAAAATTATACTTATTTTATACCTATTTACATTCGCATGAGCCGCATTTGTAGCTGCGGCGTCTAATCTAATTATAAAACATCCCGCCGATTTAAGCAAAACGAAAACGACCCGTAATATATTTCGGGTCGCTTTCATTTTATTTAATTCGTTTTAATTCGTACTAAATTTGTGTCCATTTGTGTCTTACATCATCATCTCCGGGCTCATACCGCCTGGCATACCGCCTGGCATTCCAGCCTCTTTTTTCTCTGGCTTGTCAGCGATAACAGCTTCAATAGTTAAGAACATAATGGCAGCGCTTGCCGCATGCTCTAAGGCGGAGCGTACCACTTTGGTGGGGTCAATAATACCGGCTTCAATCATATCTTCAAATTTATCAGTCATGGCATTATAGCCGATATTTTGCTTGCCTTGTTTATGTTCACTAATAATACTATATAAAACTAACGAACCGTCTTTACCGGCATTCTCGGCAATCTGTTTAATTGGTTCTAGTATGGCCAGGCTGACAATTTTGGCTCCGGGATTATTTTCTTTACTATCGGCTAATTCAACCAAAGCGTTTCCGGCCAAAGCCAAAGCCAGTCCCCCGCCCGCTACCACACCCTCAGCAACTGCGGCGCGAGTGGCATTTAGAGCATCGTCAATCCGGTCTTTTTTTTCTTTCATTTCAGTTTCAGTGGCAGCGCCGACTTTAATAACGGCTACGCCGCCAGCCAATTTGGCCAGTCGTTCCTGCAATTTTTCTTTATCATAATCCGAGTCGGTTATTTCAATTTCTTTTTTAATCTGGGCGATGCGATTCTTTATGACTCTATCATCACCTTTGCCTTCAATAATCGTAGTATCGTCTTTAGAAGAAACGACTTTTCGCGCTTGGCCCAAATCTGCCATATCTGTATTTTCCAACTTTAAACCAACCTCTTCGGAAATTACTTTGCCGCCGGTTAATGCGGCGACATCTTCCAACATGGCTTTGCGCCGATCACCAAAACCGGGCGCTTTAACACCTAGGACGTTAAATGTACCTCGTATTTTATTAACCACAAAAGTGGCCAAAGCCTCACCTTCAATTTCATCGGCAATAATCACCAAATCTTTTTTACCAGAACGTGCCATCTTCTCTAACAAAGGTAGAATCTCCTGAATCGAAGCGATTTTTTTATCAGTAACTAAAATATATGGTTCTTCAAATTCAGCTTTCATTGATTCGGTGTTAGTAATCATATAAGGCGAAACATAGCCTTTATCAAACTGCATACCTTCCACTACTTCTTTGGTAATACCAAAAGATTGGCCTTCTTCCACGGTAATGACTCCATCTTTGCCCACCGATTCCATAGCTTCAGCTATGACTTTACCAATCTCGGGATCGTTGGCCGAGATAGAAGCCACTTGAGCAATTTCTTCTTTAGTAGAAATGGTTTTACTCATTTTCTTTAAGTTACTAACAATTTCCTCTAACTTAGTTTCTATGCCGTGTCTAATTTCAATCGGACTAATACCCGAGGAGACTAATTTTAAGCCTTCGGCAATTATGGCTTGTGCCAAAATAGTAGCGGTAGTAGTGCCGTCACCAGCGGTTTCGGAAGTTTTTTGCGCTACTTCCTTAACAATTTCGGCGCCGATGTTTTCAAATTTATCTTCCAACTCAATTTCTTTGGCCACGGTCACACCGTCTTTGGTAATTTGCGGAGCACCGTAACTTTTATCTATTACCACATTACGACCTTTCGGTCCTAACGTTACTTTAACCGCGTTGGCTAACTGATCAACTCCTTTTTTTAAGGCATTTCTCGCCTTCTCATCATAAATAATCATTTTAGACATAAATTTATAAAATCCAAGATTCTAAAAAAGTTTTGAATTTTGAATTTTGGATTTGTTTAGGGTTTAGAGTTTAGAATTTAGAATTTTTTGTGATTATTCTAATATTCCCAAAATATCACTTTCGCTAATAATTAAGTATTCTTCTTCATCTATTTTTATTTCATCCGGAGAATATTTTTTAAACATAACCTTATCGCCGACTTTGACGCTCATCGGTACTCGCTGGCCGTTATCAAGCAGTTTACCTGGCCCAATCGCTATGACCTCGCCTTTTTCCGGTTTTTCTTTATCAACAGTATCGGGCAGAACAATGCCGGTTTTTGTCACTTCGTCTTCGGTGATGGGTTTAACGATGACATGATCGCTTAATGGTTTTAATTTCATATTAGTCGTCTAACTCATAACATATAATTCATTTAGAATATATATGTATGAATTTACTTAAAAATTAAAAATTAAAAATTATAAAATTTTACTTTAGCACTCTCCTAATCTAAGTGCTAAAGGCATATTATAGTATTTTAGCCATCCTATTTAAATTTGTCAAGCACAATTTATTTTAGCCAACTTTAAATAAAAAAACCGTAGAGTCTAAATCTTGCTACGGTTTGACATCAAGGCCTGACAAATGCATCAAAGCCTTGAAATATTCCCTTTTTTACGACAGCGAAAATTACGGTTTTTATTTTCATCTTTCTGCACTGATGTCTTGTATTACATATTTCAAAGCTATCAGCCACAATAACAGGCAGGATATCGCCTTGGTGAATTAAGTCTGGTAAGCAACCGCTAATCTCTTTTAATGGTGATAAGAATCGGTTTACAAAAACTGTAATTTCCGCCCTGCAATAGGGACACTTGCCTGTAAAACTTTTTGTTTGTGCCAAGATTATCACCTCCTAGAGTTGAGCTAAAAGATAAGTATTTTGCTCTATCTTTCCCGCTTTGTTAATTCTTTTAACATGAAACAGTGGGTAAATCTTTTCTAGTGAAAAAAATTTATCATTCTCAAAAACTTCCTTAATCCGATTCGCCACGGTAACCACCTAATCTAATCTATAACGATTTTCAATTGCTAAGGCGCAAGGATAATGAAAGTATGAAAAAATAACTTTCGTTTCCTTTGCTTTCATCCCCTTTTTTAGATTGCTAATTAACCCATATGCAAGGCCTTTATCATAACCTCTGAAAATCGGCGATAAGACTAATGGCCCGCCAAAAACTTTTATTGCATGCGGCCGTTGGCTAATTCTGGTGTGGAAACTGTAAGCGTCAATATCGCCATCAGAGCAAAAAATCGCTATTCCTCCGTTGTTATTATTGGCTATTTCCTTTAAGTCATCTATGGTAAACCTCTGAAAAATTCCACTTTGTTTAAAAGAACTAACCAACTCATTTTCTTCTGCCGTCAATACCTGTCTCATGGCTTTTCCTCCTCTTTTTGATAAAACAAAAACGCTTATTTATAAGCATTTTGTTTTTATGTAAATTCATTCAACTTTTATAAATTCAATTGATTCATTTTTATGATCTAATTTAGCATAAACCAAAATTATTTGCAAGTCCAGGTATTTGGCCAAAACTTTTGCTTTGGCTTTTTTAAGTTCGGTTTCGTGAAATTTTTGTTCAGCTTGAGTATCGCCGTTAAATCTTTTTGATCCGCCGTAAGCGCCGCAGTCAGCATGATTAACTATAACTAATTTCTTAACATGATGTAAGTCGCAAGGCACAGCGATACAACTCATTGCCAAGTCATTATCATTTTGACATTCGTTAATCGCCTTAGCAGCACCGGGCAAAGAAGGGAAATCAAAACTTTTTATACTCAATTCTTTATCAATATACTCCAAAATCTGGCGCCAGAATCTAAAATCAATGCAGGTCAAAACCACAGCTTCGCAGGAATGAATATTTTTATATTTAAACGGTAATTTCATAAAAAATCTTTATAATACAAATAGTGCGATTACTTATTCGTGTCATTTGCATAATATTCGTGTCATTGGTGTTTTTATTCTATATTCTTTAACTTTCTCCATCTTTTAACCGCTTTAGTTTTAGCCAATTCCCTCTCTATGCTAGCATTAATTTCGGCAAATTGTTTACGATCAAGATGTTTAGCCTGAACTTTAAGTTCTTCCGCCCGCTGCTGCGCTGCTTCGGCCTTAGCCAGATCAATTTCCTCGGCTCGTTCAGCCGTATCGGCTAATATCACTATTTTATTTTTCAGCACCTCCAAAAACCCGCCAGAAATGGAAATAATTTCCGGTTCGCCATTTTTCTTTTTAATATGAATTACACCGGGCTGTAAATTAGAAACCAAAGGAATATGACCAGGCAAAACCGTAATCTCGCCAGCTTTGGTTGGCACAGTAATTTGCTGAATTTCTTCTTTTAACACTACTCGTTCCGGAGTGACGATTTCAAATTTAATAGTTGACATATTTTACACAAATTTATTAATAATTAAACACAAATTACTTTTTGCAATGTTTGTTCTATAAAAATGATTTATGATCATTTGTATAAATTATTCTTTTAAAATATAACGATGGTAAACCAAAATTAAATAAATATCCTATTTCATATTTGGATGTTTTAATATATTCAGATAACTGCACCTCAAAACATTTCAAATTAATCGGTTTTGCTTTAAGCTCTGTCACTATTTTATCATCAACCACTAAATCTGGCTCATAATACCCGATTCGATTTCCCGTCTCTTTGGAATATACAACAATCCTCGGCTTAAAAACAAATTTTATATAGTTTAAACCTAATTTTTCTTCTAAAATTTTATGATAAATTCTTTCATTATGTAAATAGCCGTATTCTCTATGTATTTGCATGCAGATGCCAACTAATTTATAACTTAAATCTTTATACAAATAATTATTTTCCTCCTTCATATATATTTGTGTAAAATTTGTTTTTTTATTTGTTTAAATCTGTGATATCCCCTTTCATATAAAAGTCTCCTTCGCTTTTATCATCATGTTTCCCGTCTAAAATCTCTTTAAAGCCGCGAATAGTATCAGTTAATTTCACATATTTGCCTTTACGACCAGTAAAAGTTTCGGCAACAAAAAGTGGTTGGGAAAGAAAGCGTTGAATTTTTCTAGCTCGCGCTACGGTTAATTTATCTTCATCAGATAATTCTTCCATACCTAAAATGGCAATGATATCCTGCAAATCTTTATAACGCTGCAGCACTTTTTGCACACCGCGTGCCGCTTGATAATGTTCTTGGCCGATAATTTTCGGATCCAAAATTACTGAAGATGAATCCAGCGGATCAACTGCCGGATAGATGCCAAGTTCGGTCAGGCTGCGAGATAGAACCACGGTTGAATCTAAATGAGCAAAGGTTGTGGCTGGCGCCGGATCGGTTAAATCGTCGGCCGGTACATAAATCGCTTGGATGGAAGTAATTGAACCTTTGTTGGTGGAAGTAATGCGCTCCTGCAGCTCACCCATTTCTGTAGCTAGGGTTGGTTGATAACCCACGGCACTTGGCATTCGGCCCAGTAAAGTAGAAACTTCGGACCCGGCTTGAGTAAAACGAAAAATATTATCAATAAACAGTAAAACATCTTGATTTTCTTCATCGCGAAAATATTCAGCCAGTGACAAACCTGCCAGCGCTACTCGCGCCCGCGCTCCGGGCGGTTCATTCATTTGTCCGAAAACCATGGCT
>Ga0315282_10001380_pt1 | contig 45807 bp, 37 predicted proteins | sample YL17G07_20_MG_FD_203693 | JGI IMG/M metagenome (GOLD analysis project Ga0315282, IMG submission 203693) | Sediment microbial communities from Yellowstone Lake, YNP, Wyoming, USA - YL17G07_20 | ecosystem: Environmental > Aquatic > Freshwater > Lake > Sediment | place: USA: Wyoming | collected... | reverse complement strand
GCGGATTCCAAGGTCGAAAGCTTTTCGAGAACCTGGCTTCCGAAGTGTTGGACGTCTGCTTGTTCGACGCTCTGAAAGCAGTTGGTAAGAGGAGAGTCTGCGAACTAAACGTTACAGGCAAAAGCGTAGAAGAGACAGTCGAGCAGATTCTGTTTCTGCTCCGCAATCCAGGTAAATGCCGTGTGGGCGTGGTCGATTGGCTGGGCAAGCTTGAGAACGAAGGCTTGCTGGATGAATACGTGAAGCTTAATTGACCATGTGCCTCAGTGTTATCTGTTGTTTCGTCAGCAGCGTGATTTTTCTTCTGTTTGCGTAAGACTTCGCGTGGCCGCTAAACTTTCCGCCTATGATTATCGGGCTCGAGAGTCCCACGTCTGAGGAGGCCTTGTCGATGTTTATGATGATGTTGACGCCTATGGTTCTGTTCCAGTCTCTTATCCAGACTCCTTGCGCCACTTGTCCCTTCTGAACTATGAGGTCGAACTTCTGCGAGATCCCGCTGAAACCCTCGAGTGTAGTCTCGTCCTGCTCTATCTTGTACCCGTCCTTCTCAAAATAGCGTATCACATGCTGAAGCAGGTTCGGCTCTGGCTTCGGCCTGTTCTCTGCTTCGCTGCTCACCCGCTGTTCCCCTCTTGCGCATAGCGTTATCTAGTGCGGCGTGGAAAAGGTTTTCGATCAGTGAAACACATGGCATCGACCCTCGTAGTCGTCTGCCCCAGATGCGGCGGTCTCTTGCTGGCGAAGACTGAAACGAAGACCAGAACCTGCCCCTACTGCGGCCACACGGTGGTCGTGCTGAAGGCAAGAAAGCTCGCTTCAGCGAAGAGTGCTAGCGAAGCATCAGCGATCCTGCGCAAAATGAAGAGCGAAGCCGCCAACAGATAAGCCGCCAGACCCGCAAGACCCTCGCGAAGCCGGCCCTCGTGAGCTAGCCCTCAATCTTCTGGCATATCGGAAACATCAAGGATGTCGAGTCAAGAGCGCCATGATGGCGCGCGTTTGCCGAAGGAAAAAGTGATTAAGAGCCACCTGTCCTGGGCTTTTGTGCGATCATTATCGCGTCCAGAATGTCGATTTTGCCGTCCTCATTGACGTCAAAGCCAGCGTTCCATCCTCCGTCTCCGTGCCGTAATCCAAAGCAGTTCGCGAATGCAACCGCATCGAGGACGTCAACGAAGCCGTCAGAATCAGTGTGCGAGATGGCGGACGCAGACGAGTCGCCCAAAATCGTGTCCTTAAGTGACAAGGATGTCTCTCCAGGCTGCAAAGCTTGAAACGTTAATGTTACGATAGCGATTGAACCGTTGAAGGCAGGTTCTGGATACCAGAGCCTAGCTTGAGCCTTATAATATATCCCGTTAAACGTGGAATTAAAGCCAGCATCCTTCATAATCCAATACCAGCGCGCGTTACTATAGTCGGTTATTACGCCTGGACCAAAATCCGAAGTCCCATTTGCCCATTCACTGGGCGAGTGCACGTCGGCTTTTGTGCAATTGATTGCAGTTCGGTTCCATAAGAGTATAAACTCCCATCCGGCCATGTCCGAAACATTGTTTATGCTGATGTTCACAGTGAAGGTTTCGTTTGTTAACACAACAAGTTTGCTCGGATCCACCGAAACAGTGGCAACGTGAGGATTCTCATCTTGTGCCCAGCCATGAATGGCTGTGAAAGCAAGAACCATAAGAAATACGATGAAACTTGCCTTAAGAGTGCCGTGCAGCGTATCTAACAAAATCTTGGCACCTCAATATTGCAGATCTCTATCCTGCTTATAAACTTTGAAAGGAGCCGCGGGCATGTTTTTTCTCTGGAAATCTTCCATTTTCGGTTCTTGTTACTAAGTTAGCGCCCGCGCGCGTGTTTGGGTTTGGGATTAAACCTTACCCCCAAAACCTCAAGTCCCCAAAAACGAGAGAGTTGATTCAATATTAATACGTCATCGTTAACGTTTCAGTTGCTCCCTTTAACAAGCGCGCGCAAATTCCGATAGTAACGAAAACTGTTAAGTAGCTTATTCAAAGACCTAGTGCTAGTATGAACTTTGACGCTATTCCTCTGACTGTTATTACTTGTTTCTCAACTATGTTTGGAGGTGTCTTTGCAGCAAGATACAGGAAGAACATCGGAATTCTTGGGGCTTTTGCAGCAGGTGTGTTGGTTACTACTTCTTTGCTCGACATATTGCCACAGACTTTCAAGCTTGCTCAATCCGCCAATGTGCTTCTTGAAGATGTCATGGCTCTGACAGTTGTTGGATTCCTTTTCCTCTATATCATTTCTAGATTGATAAGTGAGCATGTTTTCAGCAAAGATGGTGAATACGTTGAAGTTAAACATCCTCTCGGTGGAGTTTTTGCAACATCAGAACTTTCGGTTCACAGTTTCATAGATGGCTTGGCAATTGGGTTTGGTCTAGAAGCAGGCATTCATGTTGGGATCATAATTGCATTTGCCGTCATATGTCATGACTTCACTGATGGACTCAGCACAGTTACCGTAATGCTGAATTCTGGCAACTCACTGAGGAATTCTCTAAGGATGTTGTTCTTGGATGCCATCGCTCCAGTCTTAGGAGCAGTTGTCACACTTTTCCTTCAATTACCACCGTCTTACATAGTGCTACTTCTGCCTTTCTTTGCAGGCGGTTTTCTGTATCTAGGGGCAAGTGACCTCCTACCACAAGCGCATGAAGAGAATCCCCCAACACTTACAGTAATCACGTGCACAGCTGGATTCGTACTGATATTCATCCTGACTTTCATCCTGACCAGAGTGTTAAACGTGTAGCGCGTGCGAAGCAGGTTTCACCTCAAACCGCTGAAGAAGCTCAAAAGATTCGAAAGCTTATCCCAGCGACGTAACGCATGCCCTTTTTATCAGCGCAACAGAACCATTTCTCACGATGCTAATAAGACGTCTTTCCCGATTTTGTGTTGGAAGTCACCTTTCTTGTTCGTGGTCAGTTGTCCTTCAGTTTTTTGCGCAGGATTTTTCTGACGTTGTCGACGTGAAAGCCTAGGCTTCGCAGCAGAGCGATGGAAGATACGTTTTTTTCTGAGGTTCCAAGCCTGACCGTGTTCATTCCTTTTTCGAACAGAAGGTTCATGGCTCGGGCGGTGAGTGCCGATGCGAGATGCTTGTTTCTGAACTCGGGAAGAGTGGTTGCGGGCCCAAGGTAGCCCATCCTGCAGTGCAGGTACTTGTTGTAGTTTGTGTCAGGTTTCGCCACGACCACTGAGACGATTTTTCCCGCGGCTTCGGCAACCTGAACCCATTCCTCGTCGAACGGTGGGTCTTCAGTCTTCCATCTTCCAAGGTCTCCGAGTTCGAGTCTCTCCCATCCGAACCCCGCGTTAACAGTCTCTACGAACTTGGCTTCCTCGCCGGGCCTCAAGGTTCTGAGCCTTATTCCCTCATCAACTTCGGGAACACGCTTCGGTCCGCGAAGCTCCGCCGTCATGCGCTGAAACCCCGGTTCCAGCACGTAGCCTCGACTCTCCCACTCTTCGATTTCGGGGTTCCCTTCATCTATCATCCTCATGATCGAGTCGTCCTTCGCGTTCCTCTCAGCCTCATTCACAAGCATGTCCCTAACGACCTTGCCTTCTGGTCCTTTGCGAGTGGCGAGCCAGTGAATGTCCTCTCCCCTGTCATCTGCATGGGTTCCGATGACGCCGACCACGCGTTCATCGTCTTCGGCTACCAGAACTCTGATATGGCGCCTCTGAATGTCCGAGAGAATTCTCTCCTCGTCAAAAGGGATAAACTCCGGAGAGCCTTCGTACTCTTCGTTCATCAGCTCCGCTACGAACGGCAAGTGCTTCCGGTCGAGGCTTGAAATCTTGACGGTCATGTTCGCGTCAAGCAGAGTTGAAAGAGCCTATAAACCTTTATCCAGTGCGCGGACGCTCAACGTGCGCTATTGCTGGGGCCCTGCAGCAACGCTTATTATTTTCGCAGTTTTCAGAAAGGCTTAAGTGGGTACCAATGCTTATATTTTTGTGGGTGAGCAATTGTGGGAAAGACAAGAATGGATGAAAGAGGCAGAGTTTTGATTCCATACGAAGAGAGGGAAAAGCTTGGCCTGAAGCCAGGAACAGACTTCGAGCTGGTTGAAGAGAAGGGCGTTCTGCTTCTGAAACCCATCGTCTCGCCGCCGGTCACAGTGAAATCGAAAAGGCGAAAGTGGGGAAAAGAGGCCTTTTTGGATTCTGGAGAGGCGACTTTTGGCGAGTGAAGGTGACAAGGAGAAGAGGGTTTTAGACGTCAACGCACTAGCAATTTTCCTGGTGAAAGACCACCCAGGCAACACGTTGATGTCCCCAGTTGTTGAGGAGGGGTTAAAAGGTGCATACATCCCCATTCTGATGGACATTCTTCCAATTAGAGCCTACTGGATCATGACGAAAAGATGGGGTTGCCCCCAAACGGAAAGCGCCAAAGCAATTAACCACTTCATTAGAGCATATGATCGAGTGCGCTACGCCGGTCTTCAAAAAGAGACCATTGTCGAGAGCTTCGGATTGGCTGAGAAGCTGAAACACGATGTTTTTGATTGTGCTTATCTTGCTTTTGCGCTGCAGGAAAAGGCCAAAGCAATTGTGACCACGGACACAGATTTTGAACGAATATGCAGTCAGGTCGGGTTAGAATACATCAATCCTGTGCCAAAAAACGTTTTGAAACGATTCGCAGAGCAAAACAGATAAACGCAAGAAACTCGACGTTGGAAACGAGGACACAACCGCCAAGACTCCGCGAGCGTCCGCTAAAGAACAGTACGGCGCATTAACAGTCACCACCCTTGCCAAGACTCTGCCCCAAGCCCTCGATACGCGCTTGGCTTCAAGCCCGCGCAAAGTCAGTAGGGCCTTCACCAGCGCCCACGTGCAGTACTAGCACCCTAGGGGGGAGGGGGAGGGTGAAATAGACGGGGTGAAAACGCGAATACAGGGATGTAGCGTCCGCTTCTTCAAACGCCCGGTCATTCTATCTGTTTCAGCATCTGACATGTCCTGCAGACCTTGTCGGTCGTCGGCTCCCCGCACTCGCTGCATATGCCTAAGCCTTCCTTCCTTGCCACGTCTTCTAGGGCCGGCCTCATCTTCTCAATCGACTTGAAGACCGTGAACTTGATCCCCGCATGCTTCTCCTCCATCCTGTTAAGCATCGCACGCGCGTCGTTCCTCAACGCTTCCGAAGCGTACGGACACGGCCTGCTCTGAAACCTAACTCCCCTAAGGTAAGCGTACAAGGAAGTCTCCCTCTCAGGAACCTCGCAGAACGGCTTAATCCTCCGCACAAGCTTCGGATGCACCTCATCCGTGACCGGCTTCTCCCTCGCGATCCGAAAGACGTCGCCGTGAAGAATGTTCAGCAGAATCGTCTGCACCTCATCATCAAGCGTGTGAGCCGTCGCAAGCTTGTCCGCTTTAAGCCTCCTAGCCACAACGTTCAGCGCCCTCCTCCTCAGGACACCGCACCACGCGCACGGCGTCTCCCCTCCAGCGCCCTTCCGTTTCAAGCGCCCGACCATATCGTCCAACGTATAGCCGAACAGCTTTTCAAAAGACACATCAACGTGCTCCACACCCAGCTTCCCACAGTTTTCGGAAGCAATCTCCAACGCCTCATCCCGATAACCCCTGATCCCCTCGTCCACCGTGACCGCGACAAGACGAGCCCTAGGATACCTCCTCTCCAACCTCGCCAACACGTGCAGCAGGCCAACACTGTCCTTCCCACCCGAAACCGCAACAGCAATAGTGTCGTCAAACTCAAACATGCCATACTTCACAATGGTCGACCTCACCTTCTCCTCAACGGACTCGGTCAAACATCTTCTGCACAGGCTAACGCTGGAGTACGGCCTGAAAAAGAACGCCTCCCGCCGACCGCAAACGTCACAGACCTTTCTGCTCGCCACTGTCCGAGCCGCCACCGCCAACTTCCTCGCTGAACATAGAGGCAGGATCCACGTATATGTTAGCCTGTTGAACGCCGTCACAGACCCGCTTGGCGCGCTCGACCAAACGCTCATCCTCGCACGCATAGTGCCATAAGCCTTTAATATCGTCACAGGCGCTAAGTACGACTCTGGTGAAAACACGACTCGCTTAAAGTCGAAAAGAGTTTCAGTCATGAAGACGATCATGCTCCTCGTCCTAACCAGCCTCGCACTTCCATTCTTCATGCTCAGCGTTTGGGTCCCGCCAAACAAAACCGTCTCCGGAACAGTCTACGCAAGCTCAGGAGTGCCAGTGCAGAACGCATTGGTCACCGCCACTTCGGACATCGGCTTCGGAACCGCCACAACCGACGTCAACGGACACTACAGCATCACAAGCGGCCTGCCAGCCGGCAACTACACCCTGACCGTCCTCAGCAACGGGTACCTACAAGTCACGGTTGAAAACGTAACCGTCACCGTTGGCGGCACCACCACCGAAAACCCCTACTTGCACTACTCAGGCGGAATCTCGGGAAGAATAACCGACGCCTCGACCCACATAGGGCTGATCAACGTCGCCGTCACGGCCGTGTCCTCCGACGGCAAGCACGTCGGGGCAGCGTTAACAGACATCCTCGGAAACTACACCATCACGACCAACCTGGCAACGGGAACATACAACGTCTCCGTCCTGTTCCCCAAGGGGCACGTCAGCAAGACGCTCGGCTCCATCTCAGTGACTGAGGGAACGATAACAACCGGGCACGACATGGCCCTCGAACACTCAGGCACAATCTCTGGAACAGTCACCATGTCCAGCAACCCCCTCGCAAACGCCACCGTAATAGCAGTGTCCACCTCCATGGCGATGGGCACCGCCACAACGGACGCGTCCGGCCACTACTCAATAACAGACGGACTGGCAACCGGAACCTACATCGTAAGCGCAACCTATTCAGGCGGGTTCGCCATGCCACAGACAGGCGTGTCCGTCGTCGAAGGCCAAGAAACCAGCAACATCAACTTCACGATAACCCTCTTACCAACAACTTCAGGCACCATCACCGGCAAAGTCATGGACACAGGCAACGCACCGATAGCCAACGCCCTCGTCACGGCCGAAGGCCAAGCCACCTTCAGCAGCGAAGACACGTACACCGACACCTCGGGCAACTACATCATCTCAACTGGACTGCCAACAGACACGTACAACGTAACCGCCTCTGCCCCAGGCTACACGCCATCATCGCAAAACGTCGCCGTGATAGTCAACACCGTCTCACAAGCAGACTTCACCCTGACAAAAATCCCCCCAGGACAGTCGGGAACAATCTCTGGAACAGTCATGGGCGACGCGAACCCCCCAGTCCCAGAATTCCAGTCTCCACTGATAACCCTGTTCGTCCTCACACTGGCAGCGGTTGCCATCGCAAAATCATCCAGCCGCAAACCCAAACCCCGCTGAACAAACCGAAGACCACCCACAAACACCACGCTGACAACCCGCTAAACCTTTCCACAGCTCATTATCACAAAAACGATTGCAGCTCAAGATCTCACAAAAGAGGCCGAAGAATGGCGAAGAAGCCCACAAGGCGCCCAGAACTCCGAATGGTCGTCTACACCGGCGACCGTTGGCTTCTGCTCGAACAGTTCAGGAAGAAAACCCTCCGCATAATGGAGCCCATCGAAAAAACCCACGTCGAGACCCTCGTACACGGAAGCATCGCAAGAGGAGACGTGTCCGAGAAAAGCGACATCGACATCTTCATACCAACCCAAGTTTCATCTTTTGCCGTAGAAACCACCTTGGAAAAGGCGGGCATATCGGTCAACAGACGCTTGGTCGTTCAGGCCACCCCCACCTACGCCATGAAAGCCAACATCGAAGTAGACGAGAGCACAAGCGTCACGTTTCCCCTGATGAGACTCCGCAAGGTTGAAAGAGAATTCTACAAGTTCGGCGGCGAAGCCAACTCTGACAGCGTCAGAAAAGGTCTGCGAACGCCCGGGGTCGACAAGCGCTTGATGCTCATCGAACCGACGGAGAAAGGCCACAGAGAGAGCACGGTCGTGGGCCGAGAGGAGCACGTCGCAAAAACGTTAGGCATAGCTGTGGAAACAGTGCTGGACCGCGTTCATGCCCTTCTCAGAAGAGACGAAGTCGGCAGAACAGGCGTCTTCATAAAGCAGGAGCTTGCTCCAAGCGAAACTTTCGAGATGGTCCTGAGAAGGCTTGCCAGAAAGAATCCTGCAGTTCGCAGGCGACTAAAAAGCCTATCTTAAGCTTCACATATCACGGGTAAAAGATGAGCTCCTTCTCCTCCAGTGTCTTCTGAAGCTTACCAACCGCTTCGTAGACGTCCCCCTCCCGCTTTGCCCCCACGCACACCAGCTTTCCAGCTGAGAATATGAGGAACACAACCTTCGGGTCATCCATCCTGTAAACTGCTCCCGGAAACTGCTCGGGCTCATACATCACTCTTTGAAGCTTGTAGACAACGTTTTCCAAGTCTATTTCTCCGTTCAACTCTACAGAAGCAACGACGTTCTGGATTTTAACCTCAGGCTTGTTTGGAAGCGGTATCCCATGGCTTCGCAGCTCCTTAGTAACCTTGTTCACCGCTTGAACCGCTTCCTTCTCCGATTTCGCACCTGTGCAGACCATCTTGCCCGTCTCAAATATGAGAGTAGCCGTCTTCGGCTTCTTCAGCCGGAAAACGAGTCCCGGGAACACACGGGGGCTGTACTCGGCAAAGGGGAACTTCTGAACTATCTTTCCCAAGTTTATCCTCTGGTTAAGCGCCGCTGACGCCACAATGTTTTGAATGCGTATCGTAGGTTTTGTCTTCGGCATTCTTTTTCATCTCAAACTCATTCGACTGATATAAAATGGCTTTATATAATACAGTTTGCCTCATACGCGGACTTCTTGCATTCGAGAATGGATATACGGTTGATTTTTCGAGGCTCAGAAAACTGGGTAGCGAAGAAGCGCGGCTATCCCGCCCAAAGCAAGCAGTTTTAACCCCGCTTCATGCTCAGTGCTCACAATCATAGTGGTACCACCACCCTTCTGTTCAACGGTCCTCATGATCTCCTCGACCAGCAAGCGCTTCTGTTCGTCAGCCCTACGGAGCACCGCATCTGCCAAAACAAGTTTTTCAACAGCCCCAAGCTTCGCTGCCTTCTCAACCTCTTCAAAACCGTAAGTAACGTTTGATTCGCCCTTTCCTAGCCTCTTCAAAACTTCTTCTACCACTCCTGCTTCTTCAGAAACCCGCAGCTGCTTCACCGCTTTCAAAAGTATTCCTGCACGTAGCGCCTCGTATATTCCAGCAACACCGCCGCTGTTGACACTTTTCACGTCTACCACCGACTTCGCTAAGTCGGCCGTCTCGTTCTCTATGAACTTTGCAAAATCATTCTTTGTGAAGCCGACGCCGATGACTGCTATGGGGCTACGCGTCTGCGTCCAGATTTCCCGCAGACTGTTGAGTGCTCCCCTAAAGTATACACTCGTAGCCGCATCTCTCTTCTCAGTCTCCAGCTTTCCAGGAAGCCTAATTCTCTGCTCAACCCTTTCTTCAATGCCGTACTGAGCCGTTGTAGCAATCGCATAGCCCTCGTCGTCTATCGAGATTATTATAATCGGTTTCTCAGACGTCTTGCTCGCCCTCTGTAACCTCTCAATTTCATGTTCAGCCCAATCCTCCTTAACGATCGTCATTGGCGTGTTGAGCGTGATGTTAAGCGTGTGGTGCACACCTGATGGAACGTCCTCAGGAGCATCGCGGATGATTCCGTGAACTCTGAGCCTGCCTAAGAGCTTGTCCCAGTCGACCCTTTCAACGCTGACGCCCAGAAAAACAGGGATTCTTTCTCCGCGCTTGGGTCTCCCGTACTTCTCGTCAACCTTCACTTCTCGAGTTGTTCTAGCGTAAACCAGGTCATCCTTGCGAATAATGTTGTACAGATGCCAGAAATCATCCGCTGTTTCCGGAATAACCTTCGCATACTCCTTCTTGCGGTTTATCTCCAGTATTCTCAAGACTCTCAGCCTGCAAGCTTGGTGTTCAGCATCCAATAATCTCTTCGCCTATTAAAGGTGTAAATCAAGCAATACGAGGCCAAACGGTTCAGTTCCTTGAGGCAGAGGATTCGTTTGGTCTGAGGTCTTAACTCTCAACTTCATGTCGAAAAGTCTATTTGTTCGTCTTGTGTTGCTCTTGCTTCAAAATCGTGTGAAGGTGGCCGTGTTTGGTCATCGCCGAGTTCAGGTACAAGCTAAACAAAGTTGAAAGAGGCTACAACAAAAGAACTCTGTACGTAAACCTCTCAAACATGCAGGTCGCAAGCAAACCAGTCAGCCAAGAGATGAAGGAAAAATTCATAGGCGGCCGCGGCTTCAACCTCTGGCTTCTCTGGAATGCCCTGCCTAGAGACCGATTCGTCAAATGGGACGACCCTGAAAACGAAATCTGCATCGCATGCGGCCCATTGGGAGGAACACCTGTATATCCGGGCAGTGGAAAGAGCATAGCTGTTTCGATATCTCCTTTGACCGACACCGTTGTCGACTCGAACGTTGGCGGATACTTTGGACCCTACTTGAAATTTGCGGGATGGGACGCGCTTGAAATTCAAGGAAAAGCCAAGTCTGAAGTCGTCGTTCTAATCGACGGTGACGAAGGCAAAGTTCAAATTGAAAATGCCTCACAACTACCATCAGAGACTTATCCGATTACGGACCATTTGGCCAAGAAATATGGCGGAGAGAACGACCGATGCGTATCCATAGTTTCTTCAGGTCCAGGCGCTGAGCACACGCGATTTGGATGCCTTAACCTCTCATGGTACGACGCTGCACGCAAGATCCACAGGTTCAAACAAGCTGGCAGAGGCGGAATAGGCACAGTCCTCAGGAACAAGAGAGTGAAGGCAATAGCTGTCAAGTACTCTGGCAAAATTTCAGTAGACACAAACGGCCCGGCTGACCCAGAAATGGTTAAGCAGGTTGGCACGGCTCACAGTCAGGAGATCAGAAACCTTGACCCCACGCAAAACGAAATGGCCTCTGCCGGAACCACTCATCTCGTGCTGATAATGAACGACTTCGACCTGCTTCCCATAAACAACTTCAGGTTCGGCAGCAACCCTGAAGCAGAGAAATTGGGACGAGAAGTCTACAGAAAGAAGTTCCACAAAGGCTTTGACGGTTGCTGGATGGGCTGCGCAATGTCATGCGCCCACGGCGTCAAAGACTTTGAGCTCAAAACAGGTCCCTACAAGGGGCAGAAAGTGTTCGTGAACGGACCAGAATACGAAACAATCGCCGGCGTAGGAAGCAACTGTGGAATATTCGATGCCGACCATGTTGTTGAGATGAACTTCTACTGCGATACGTACGGTTTGGACACAATTTCAGTGGGCACAGCCACCGCCTTTGCAATGGAATGCTACGAGATGGGACTCATCGACAAGAAAGCGACTGAGGGTCTGGACTTGAGGTTCGGCAACAAGGAAGCGGCTCTTGAGTTGGTTCATCAGATGGCGAAGGGTGTGGGCTTCGGCGTCGTGATTGGACAGGGAATCAGGCGGATGAAGAGGCTTTTCGCAGAGAAATACGGCGCAGACTCCAAGGTCCTGCAAGACATCGGCATGGAATCAAAAGGGTTAGAGTTCTCCGAGTATGTGACAAAGGAATCGTTAGCCCAGCAGGGCGGCTACGGGCTTGCCCTGAAAGGTCCTCAGCATGACGAGGCTTGGCTCATATTCTTAGACATGGTGCACAACCTGATGCCCACCTTTGAGCAGAAGGCTGAAAACCTGCACTGGTTCCCCATGTTCCGCACTTGGTTTGGCCTGAACGGCCTCTGCAAACTTCCGTGGAACGACGTGGTTCCAGAGGACAACAAGGAGACGAAAGAACCGGCCAAGGTTATTTCACACGTCGAAAATTATGCGAAGTTTTTCTCAGCGGTCACGGGCATGAAGATTACTCGAGACGATTTGATCTTCATGAGTGAGAGGGTCTACAACTTTCAACGAATCTTCAGCCTGCGGATGGGTTTCGGCACCCGTCAGCATGACACGTTACCCTACCGCGCTGTAGGCCCAGTAACCAGGGAAGAGTACGAAAGCAGAGCAGAACGCTACGATGAGCAACTTAAGGAAAAGCTCGGTTACAACCCTCAGGGCAGGTCAACCGAGGAGAAGATGGCTGTCCTTAGGAAGTACAGAGAGACGGAGTACGAAAGACTGAAAGACACTGTTTACGCAAGACGAGGATGGAACGCAAACGGCGTGCCCACTGTCGAGAAAGTGAAAGCTTTGGGAATAGACTACCCCGACGTGGTGGACTTGCTCGAGAAGCACGTCTGAGCCAGCTTCTTGAAATCGTTCAGATGTACTTCATCTTTTGGATTTTCACAGAATCTAGAGCATTTAAAAGCATGTCTTCATCCACTATTGATAGTCTAGATTGGAGAATCTTCGATGAAAGTCACTTTTTGGCTCTTAGACTTGAACTACGAGGTCAAGGACGACGTTCCAGAAATCTGGCTCTGGGGTGTGACCTGTTCTGGAGAAAGAGTGCTTGTCATAGACAGGAACTTTGTCTCGTACTTCTACGCTGTGATTGAAGAAGGTGCAGACCCTGAGGAGGTCGTCAAGGAAATTGGTCAAGGTCGTTTTCCTTGTGTTTCGAAGCTTGAAATTGTTGAGCGAAAGTTTTTTGGAAAACCCGTGAAGGCTGTGAAGGTTTACTGCAAGAATCCTGATGTTATGCTGGATTATGCGAAGGCTCTTCGAAAGCTCGAAGGCGTCAAAGACTGTCTCGAAGACGACATTCGATACACCATGCGGTACCTGATAGACAACAACGTTGTTCCATGCGGATGGCATGAAATAGAAGTAGTTGGCGAACCTAACAAAAGTAAGGCTCGAATTGACAAGGTTTACTCAGCAAAATCATTTCCGCGACTTCTTGAAAAGGTTGAAGCTCCGCCCCTGCGCATACTGGGCTTTTCATCAATCTACTACAGCAGAGAAGGCTCGCCTAAGCCAGACAGAAATCCCGTGATAATTGTTTCAGCTGCAACCAACGGGGGCGAACATAAACAGTTCTTGGCCGGTGATGACAAGAGCGACAGGCCAGTATTGGAGGCTTTTGCGGAGTATGTTCGAAGCTTCGATCCAGACATAATTGTAGGCTACGGCAACAATGGGCAAGACTGGCCTTTTCTCAAAGAGAGATGCAAGAAGCTCGGATTACACTTGTATGTTGACAGGACTCAGACTGAACCTCACACGAGCGTGTACGGTCACGTTTCGCTGACCGGAAGGGCAAACCTGGACCTTGCAGATTATGCAGAGGAATTTCCAGAGGTAAAGGTCAAGACTCTGGCCAATCTTGCCGACTACTTGGGTATCATGAAGATTGAGAACCGCAAGATCATCGAAGACATAGACTTCGCAGACTTCTGGGACAGTGAAGACAAACGCGTGATCTTGGCGAAGTTTTCGACAGACAATACCCGTTGCATTATGGGTATTGCTGAGGCGATTCTGGACTTCGCCATGCAGCTTTCCAATCTCGTAGGTCTGCCGCTGGACCATGTTGGAACAGCGGCTGCGGGCTTTCGTGTGGAATGGTTCCTCATAAAGCGTACTCACAGGATCGGCGAGCTTGTGCCTAGGAGAGTTGAGCAACCCTACAGGTCCTACGCGGGCGGTTTGGTGCTTCAGCCAGAGCCAGGGCTGCACGAAAACATCGCTGTCCTCGACTTCAAATCGATGTACCCCAACTTAATGATCAATTATAACCTCTCGCCGGACACCTACGTGTCGCCCAAGGATCCGTTGCCTCCTGGGGGAGTGTATGAAGCTCCTGAAGTCAATCATAGGTTCCGAAGGGAGCCCCCCGGCTTCTACAAGGAGGTTCTGTCTTACCTGATTGAAGTTCGAGACGAAATCCGGCCGAAAATGAGTAAGCTCAAGCCGGGAAGTGTGGAGTATCGTGTCTTGGATGCTCGTCAGAAAGCAGTGAAGATCTTAACCAACGCCTCCTATGGGTATGCTGGGTGGGTAGGTGCCAGATGGTACGTGAAGCCTGTTGCTGAGGCAGCCGCTGCATGGGGAAGACACACGATATTGACAGCGATCGAAATGGCTAGAGAAGAGAAGTTGAAGGTCGTCTACGGTGATACTGACAGCATTTTTGTTGAGAATCGGCCAGAGAAGGTGGAGAAACTGTCAAGAGAGATGAGGGAGAAGATGGGGTTGGAGGTCAAACCGGACGAGATCTACGTGCGCGTTTTTTTCACTGAAGCAAAGAAGCGGTATGCTGGTCTTTTACCAGATGGGCGACTTGACATCGTTGGTATGGAGGTGGTTCGCGGGGACTGGGCGGCCATAGCAAAGAAGGTGCAGGAGAAAGTTCTAGAGATCATCTTGAAGGAACAGTCGCCCAAGAAGGCTGCCGATTTCGTGCAGCAGTTCATCTGTGAGCTCAGGCAGAAGCGTGTTGCTTATCGAGACCTAATCATTTGGAAGACGCTGACCAAGCCTGCTGAAGAGTATGAGGTTAAGGCCTCCCACGTTGAGGCTGCCAAAATGCTTAGGGCAAGGGGCTGGGAACTTGCCGTTGGCGACAAAATCGGCTTTGTAGTCGTGAAGGGCACGGGGCGGCTCTATGAAAGGGTCAAACCGTACATGCTCGCTTCGTATGACGAAGTGGACTTGGAGTACTACGTTTTGAAGCAGGTTGTGCCGGCTGCAACCAGGATTCTTGAAAGCTTTGGCATATCAGAAGAGCAACTTTTGCAGTCGAAAAAGGGAGAAAAAGAGACTAGAAAACTCTCAGATTTCTTTGGAAACTAGCCTTCTGCAACATCCGGGAAGGTTACCAACTGAACTGTCAACGATGGTTTTACAGCGTCTGATAGACGTGAAGCAATGATTCGTTTTATGTTCTTCTCGCTTGCAACGTCGACGATCCTCTGCGTTATGATGCCGTCGAAGACGACCGTGTCCACCGCTTCTGCCTGCTGAAGTTTTTCGGCAAGCTGGTTTACGGGCAATCGTTCTATCTGTTCGAGCTTATCGTTTAGGAGAACTGCCTCTAAAGTGCCTTCAAGCGTCTTTATCGTTTCAACTATTTCTTTGGGAACCTCCGCCTTCAGCTTTTCTTTCTTCGGTGGCTTGTACTGTTCCTGAATTGGAACCTTGGCTTCCAACGCGTCAAAGATTTCTTTGCAGTTCAATTCTTCAACTTCTTTTCCCCTTGGCGCCCTAGAAATGTATTTCACGTCTGTTACCTGTTGCAGTTCCTTCAGGATTAAGTCTCCGCCCCTGTCTCCGTCGAGGAGGGCTGTGGCTTCTTTTTCCTTGCAGAGTTTCTTTATTGCCTCAGGAACCTTTGCCCCTTCCAACGCCACTGTGTTCAACAGTCCGCATCGCATTAGGTTTATGATGTCCGCTCTGCCCTCAACAACGACTATTTCCTTTGCGCTTTCAAGCCCAGGTCCAGCTGGAAGTTCTTCAGGCCCGTACTTCTCAACCTTACCGAGCTTCAAGGTTTCCGAGACTTCTTTGAACACTTCGTCGACCGAGGGCATGGACTCAATCGTCCACTTGTGAAGAATCTCTTTTGCTCTGTCGATTATGATTTTTCTCCGCGCCTCTCTGACATCCTCGATTTTTTCAAGGGTGACCTTTGAAGCGCAGGGCCCCACTCTGTTTATGCTCTCTATGCTTGAGGCGATGAGAGCCGTGGAGACTCTGTCCAGGCTTGTTGGAATGGTTATAGTGCCCGTTGTCTCATCCTGTTTAGAGTGGAGTTCAATCTCTATTCTTCCGATTCTGCCTGACTTTTGAAGCTCTCTAAGGTCGAGCTCCGGCCCAAAAAGACCTTCCGTCTGCCCGAAAACCGCTCCGATGACATCCGGCTTTTCAACTACGCCTTCTATTTCGAATTTAGCGTTTATAACGTACTTTATAGTAAACGCCTGTGACGAACCCGTAATCGTGCACCTCCTAGTGATGAGTTAATGGTTAGAGTTAATCACGTGGGCTGAGAATTTTTCTTCTCAACCACGAGATCTTGTCTTAACATCCACTATATATTACACTTATGAATTACAAATCACACTCTTTAAGCTTTTCTCATTCTTAAGGTATTTCGCCAGCTTTCTTCTTCAACGTTTGAATGTAGGAGGCCAAGCCTTCAACATCCTTGACCTCTCTGCCTGCGAACCGCATCAGCTCATTCCAAAATGTGAGGTTGGGTTTTATCCTCGCCTTTTCCAAGCGTTGCTTGAGCACTCTTGTCCATTCTCTGCCGCGCCTATCAAAGTCCAGCAGCATGATCACTTCCTTTGCTCCGCTTTCCTCCACTTCACAGATAACATCCAGTTGTGTCCTTCCGCCTGTTTTTGCGGATATTATCTCTCCCTCCACACCCAGTTGTCTCAGCGTCTCAACGTCATTCCTTCCTTCTACGATTATGAGAATTCCTTTTGACGATTCTTCTATCAGACACGCTAGTACTTGCTGAATTCTCTCCTCTCTCTCTTTCAGGCGCTTGGACAAGGCTTTTACCTTGTAACGTCAGCTTTCCTCACGAGGTTCAGGCACTCAGTTGCTTCTTTACTACAGTCGAAGTACCTTCTTACTGGTGCAAGGATTTCTGCCAGCTCTTCAGCCACTGAGTTTTTGAGGTCTTGTGGGTGTAGGCTTCCGCTTGCGTAGGAATGTGCAAGCTCTCGGAAACTGTGGAACTCGACTCTTCCTCCGTACTTGGCATGCCTGTCTATCGTGAATGTCTTCTCTTCTTTGAAGATTATGTACTTGCAGATTTCCAGTACCGGGTTATACTCGACGGCTTTTTCCGGACAGAAGGCCATTGAAATCTTTTTCTTTATCTCTTCAGGCGAGTCGTAGATGAAAATGCAAGTGTCGGGCCTGCTTTTTGACATTTTTATCGATGATAGGATCTCTCTCTCTTTTTCTTTCGGGATGGGCCAGACGGGAGGTTTCACAAGTCCTTGAAGGTAGCTGTGGTGCACGCACACTGGCTTCCAGTATCCGAGGCGTTCGCCCAGTTCTCGGGCCACAACGTTCGCTTTTCGCTGGTCCATGCCTAACTGGCATATCTTCACTTCCATGTGGAATATGTCGGCAACCTGCATCGGTGTGTACATGTAGTCTGAGACGCGTCTTGCTTCGGATTCTTTTCTTCCGGCAATCTCCAGGGTTCGGGTCACCCTGGCTATGGACAGGTTCTTTGCAACCATGACTACTTTTGCCCAATAGTCTACATCGTCGTACAGTTCGTCTGAGTAGATGAATTCAACCTTTTCCGGCGGCACGCCTAGGGCTATCCACGAGTGCTTGAAGAGTTCTGCTGCTTTTCTGATGAGTTTGAGGTCTCCGCACATCTTGTTGTTCAGCCATGCGTGCCACGTGGAAAGGTACGCCTTGTAACGTATTCCAGCCTCTATGAAGTCCTTAATCTTGTAGACACAGATCAAGCCTGTTCCGAGGTGAACCAGGCCGGATGGTTCCCATCCATTGTAGGCTATCGGATGCTCCTCTGTTTGTAGAAGGTGCCTCAAGTCTTCTGGTGTTAAGACCTCTTCAGTCGGCGGTCTGCAGACAAGTTCCATCTTCGTCTCGATGTCCAAGTTCAACCTTACCTATGCGGTTTTCTTCCTAGCTTCTATGTATGAGTGAAACTTAAGAGTTGCTTCCGATGCAACGCGACGGTCTGAGCTCGGTGTCTATTGTTTTTTGCTGCCTATAACTAGGAACCATGGGACGCGCTCGTATTCGTAGCGCGCGCGATGGCTTTTCGCGCACCTCATGCAGACAACCCTTCTGCTTTCTTCGCACCATGTCATGCCGTTGAAATGTCTGGGTTTTCCGCACACGCTGCAAACAAACCTCCAATGCATGTCGCATCGGGGATAATGGCCATTGACATCCCTTGTCGCTTGACGCAAAGGGTAACTTCCGTCAAGGGCATGGATTAGCCGGCAATATTCACAAATCATGCGGTCGAACCTGCTTCATGTCCTTGATAGAGCACGTTTCTGAATGTTGTTTTGTCGCGGGCAAGTGTCTCCCACGTAACCTAACACTTAACTTCATCGTGGGGCGATGCGCTCCTCTAAGCTAAGCTCTCTCCGTCGAGGGAATTTTGCCCGCGCCCGTCGTGTCCCACGTTTGGGTAAACCCGTCGTCATAAGAATAGGCAAGCACATAGCTTGCTCTCTTCTGTTGGGTCCGTCTGCGTGGATGTATCGACGGGATTAGGAATGGCTCAACTGTCTCATCGCCAACCAGAAATAGGCGCGTTAAGAAAGTTAAAGGTTATTGTGCTTGCCTCAGTATTCATGCCTGATTCTGCCTATCCTATCCATGTTTAGTTCGAAGACAGCCACCGGGTTCTCAAGCGTCCACGTTTCCAGAACTTTTGGATGGATTTCGCCCAGCATCCCGACTTCTATTCTGTAAACGATGACTGTTCCCACTCTTCCTTCTATGAAGCTTGGATGCTCTGTCTCTCTTATCTGCCATTGGAGACCAAGGTTCATGAGAAGCGCGTCCAGAGCCGACTTTGTTTCCGTGAAGCTCGCGTTTGCGTGGGAAATGACCGCTGCAAGAGTGTGCACATCTCTCGTTCTTGTCTCTGTCTTCTCATCCAAAACCGTGACCGTGCCGAGTTCAAACACTTTCTGGGGATATTCAATGTGAAGGTTGTGGCTCAAGAACTCCAGTAGGCTCGGCAGCATCCAGTTTCTGAGACATGTCAACGTTTGAACCTTTGGGTTCGCCAACTCTACTATTCTCTGTTTCTTGACGTTCATTTTAGTGAATAAGTCTTCTGGGTTTGTCATGTTGAACGTGAGAACTTCTTGGAAGCCCAGCCCCACCATTAACTCTCTGGCAACGTCAAAAAAAGCTTGCCATGGCTTGGCGCCACCTCTCGTCGACAGCTTGCGCCAGAATGGTTTGATATTATCATATCCATAGGCTATGGCAACATCTTCAATCAGGTCTATCGGGTGCATTATGTCAATTCGGTAACAAGGGATCTCCACGGTCATCTTGTCCCGTTCGAGTCTTGCAACTCCGAAGCCAGCTTTCTCAAGCAGTTCAACGATCCGTCGGGCTTTCAGCTGAAGGCCTAGTACCTTGTTTGCATATCCAACGTCCAGGTCCATCTGCCCCGTTTCAAAACTCGGCGTCACCACTGTCAAACTGTCATCCGGATAATGAACCGTGGTGGAGTAAGCCTTTCCTCCTCTGTCAATCAGGGACAAGGTTATTATCTTGAGCGTGTTTAGCACAGTTTCATGAACCGTGCCCGTGACTTCGACGAGAGCGTTCCTAGTATCCTCGGTCACTCTTCCAAGATCGTTTGAGTTTATGATCGGTGGGAATGATAGTACCCTCTTCTCACTGTCAAGAAGTATCGGGTAGACGCTGTTTCCCTTTACGATCGAACCGTACTCTAACCCTTTGGGATGGTGCTTCAGAATCTCCTTCAGATTCATCTCTTTCTCAAAGCCAAGTGGCACAAAACTGACTTCTGTTGGCTTGGCAACGGTATAGCTGAATGGAGGGGCCATGAGGTCAAAGTTGTACAGGCCGATGGACGTTCGGCGCCTGTTTCTCCCATAAGTGTGATCTAGCTTGTCCTGAAGCTGCATCACTGCTCGAATCATCGGGTCTGTCAATTTGAGGTTCTTGATTATGGAACAGCCTATGTACGGTCTGATATTGGCTAATCTCTCGTCAACGTACACCTCTGCTATTTCTTTGACTGTCTTGTACCGCTTCAAGCCTCTATCCAGTCCTAAGAGCAAGCGCAGAGTCCTGACTAATCCTTCAATGCTCCACAGATCTGCTCGGTTTGTGTCCTTGACCTCAACAGTCATCACGCCTGTCTTTTCATCGAAAAGCTTCATTTCGCCTTTAGCGAGGGCTAACACTTCATTGATCTTCTCGGGATCTTTCTTCAGTTCTACCCCCAGCATTTTTTCGAATTGTGCGTAGTCGACATCTATGGTAGGCGTGCTATGCGACCTCCTTGGTCCTCAACCACAGCAGATCATTAGAGAAGATGCTGCGTATGTCGTCTATTCTAGCCTTCATCATGAACAAACGGTCTATACCCAAACCCCACGCGATAACAGGAACCTTGATACCGAGGGGCAGGGTGACTTCGGGCCTAAAGATGCCAGAGCCTCCGAACTCGATCCATCCGTATCCTTTCTTGTAGGCACTGAGTTCCACACTGGGCTCGGTGAATGGGTAGTAGTCTGGCTTCAGCCTGACTTTGTCAGCCTCGGCTATTTCAGTGGCGAAAGTCAGCAAAATTCCCAAAAGGTCTCGAAGGTTCAAGTTCTCGTCAACGACGATGCCTTCAACCTGGTTGAACTCGGTGAGATGAGTTTGGTCAAGCACGTCTGGTCTGTAGCAGCGGGCGATCGAGAAATACCTGCCTGGGATGTGTAATTCTTTGCTCAGAAGGGTTCTGGCGCTGAGGCAAGTTCCATGACCTCGCAGGATCAGACGTTTTGCGTCTTTGATGGAGTATCTGTACCGCCATCCGGTTGAGCCTGTTTTCCAGCCGTTCTCATGGGTTTGCTTGACGTTTTGCAGGACATGCTTCGGGGCGCCTATGCTGCCGTACTTTGGAGACTTCACCAGGTATATGTCCATGATCTCGCGGGCCGGATGGTCCTGAGGCATGTACAGAGCGTCAAAGTTGAAGAAGGACGTTTCGACGTTCGTGCCAGTCATCTCGTCAAATCCTAGGTTGATGAGTTTTTCCCTCACCCTGTCGATGAACTGGAGATAGGGATGCTTTTTGCCGGGCCATGTCTTTGCAACTGGGGCTCGTATGTTGTACTTTTGAAGGCTTACCTTCCGCCATTTGCCAGTGATTATGAGTTGAGGGGTGAGCTGCGTCACTTCCGCAGCAGCTTTCATGCCTCTCCTGACTAGAGCGTTACCCGCTTCTGTCATCTCGATTATTCTCTTCGTCTTCTCTTCGACATCAAGGAGTTTTCTCCTCTTCAGAAGTCGAAAAGCTTCTTGAAGGTCAGGACTCAGATCTTCAACTCTGGCTTCTTTCCGTTCGGCCAAAAGCTTCACGAGTCTCTCATCGTTCTCCTCTTCTTGTTTTCCCTGCAACTGCAGAGTTGATTTCGAGTCCAGAGTTGCCCATTTCTTTCTTTGAATCCAGCCTAACGCGATAGGAATAAGCTCCTTCCCAAGCTCAGCTTTTTCAAAGATTCCTCCGAGAGGCGCTTTGCCACCTAGTCTGCTCAAAGCGCGTATGGCTTGCCTTTCCGGCAGTCCGTTTGTTGCGTACATTTTTCCTTCCGAGTTAAGTCTCGCGATCGTCTCTTCTTCCTCATTGATCTGTACAAGTTTCTTGTCCTGCAGCGTTAACGCTGCGCGCATCACGGCAGCATCGGAGAGTCCACTTTGGCTTATCAACTGTTCAGCCGATGTTTTTCCGCCTAGCTTGGCCAAGGTTGAGAGTGTTTTTTGCTCGTGTTCTCTGAGGTCAACCATCGTTTTTCCCTTCACACGTGGCGTCAACAGGAGTCGATAATGTAGTTGTGCTATTTTTAATAAAAGTATGCGTGTTGCCCGATGGTTTTTGTCTGGAAGGAATCTGCCCTTTTACAGAAATTGGCAGGGCATCACTAACCCACAGCAACCAGAGAATCAAGAATCATATTTATGTCTTATTCTTGCAAGCATCGAGCGCACGTGGGTTCCCACGGTTCACACAAGATTTAATACGTTTTCCATGAATTGTATAGAGAGCTAAGGTAATCGGGCGGCTTCAAGCTTGACTGATGAAGAAAAAAACGAAATGGTCGTTACTCCTTGGGAAGTAAGGGGCAAGGTTGACTATGAACGGTTGATCCGAGAGTTTGGAACCGAGCCCTTAACCGAAGGGCTTCGGCGAAGACTTGCCAAGTACACGGGCAGCGTTCATTTTCAGCTGCGCAGGGAACTGTTCTTTTCTCACAGGGACCTAGACGTTGTCCTTGACTTGTACGACAAAGGGGTCAAATTCGTGCTGTACACGGGCAGAGGCCCTTCGGGCCCTGTTCACATTGGACATCTTGTCCCTTGGATTTTCACGAAGCACCTGCAGGACGCGTTTAACACGAGGCTGTACTTCCAGATGACCGACGATGAGAAGTTCGTGGTAGACGACGATCGCATCCTGTCTGAAACCACGAGGTTGGGTTATGAGAACGCTTTGGACCTCGTTGCGCTGGGCTTTGAACCGAAGAACACTTTCATTATCTACGATGTTGATGACATCGATCTGCTCTACGATATTGCGTTGGAAGTTGCCAAGCGCATAACATACTCCACGGCAAGAGCGACCTTTGGTTTTCAGGACAGCACAAACCTCGGCTGGGTGTTCTGGCCAGCTGTCCAAGCTGTACCCTGTTTCATACACAAGAAACTAACTGGTGAAAACGTTCCCGCTCTTATACCCGCAGCGATAGACCAAGACCCCTTCTGGAGGATCACGCGAGACATCGCCCAGAAGCTTGGGTACTACAAGCCAGCCCAAATCCACAACCGGTTCTTGCCAGGATTAGGCGTCGGTGGAAAGATGAACGCTTCAGAGCCTGAGACAGCCATATTCACGACAGACCCGCCTGAACTGGTTGAGCAGAAGATCTGGAAGGCATTTACTGGTGGGAAAGGAACAGTCGCTGAACAAAGAAAAGAGGGAGCCGACCCTGATGTCTGCACAGTCTTTCAATATTTCCTCTATCTATTCGAGGAGGATGACGAGAAACTTGCAGAAAGGAAGAGACGCTGCAAGGCTGGCGAAGTTTTGTGCGGCGAGTGCAAGAAAGAACTCGCTGAAAGAGTCAACAAGTTTCTTGCTGGGCATCAGAAGAAGCGTGAAAAAGCAAGAGATGTAATCGGAAAATTCCACATAAAAAGGTAAACTGCAAGATCACACGTCTGGAAAAAGTGACTTTGATGAGCGAATCTGAAAAGGAAGCTCTTGAAAAGCTTCGCCTCTCAGGGAAGATTCTGCGCGAGACGCGAGAAGAAATGAAAAATTACGTACGTGAGGGCATGCCGATCATCGACATCTGCGAAAAGGCGGAGGGCCTGATAAGGCAGAAGGGAGCAAAACCAGCGTTTCCATGTAACGTTTCCGTGAATGAGGTTGCTGCGCATTACACGTCTCCACCGAATGACAAAAGAAGAATCCCCGAGAACTCCTTAGTCAAGGTGGACATCGGCGCCCACATCGACGGCTACCTGACTGACACCGCAGTTACGGTTTGTTTTGATCTCGAATACGAAAGCTTGGTAGAAACGGCAGAACGTGCCTTGAAGACTGCCGTCGAAAACATTCAACCAGGAATGTCCACGTCAAAGCTTGGGACAATAATAGAAGGTGTAATCAAGTCTCGCGGTTTCAAACCCATTTCTAACTTGACGGGTCATCAGGTCGGTCGGTATGTCGTGCACACTGGCACGTCGTTGCCAAACGTTTCACAGCTTTTTTCAACAAAGATCAAGTTAGGCGCAGTGTATGCTATCGAACCTTTCGTAACTGTTCCAAACGCTGCGGGTAGAGTTGAGAACGGTGACGAAGCCACGATTTTCCGTTTTCTGAGGTCGAGGTCTACGAAAAACCCACACGCGAGAGAACTTCAAAAGTACATTGAAGACAACTTCAGAACTTTACCCTTTACGGAACGCTGGTTGCAGAATGTCGTGCCCCAACAACATTACAGAGAAGCCTTCGACGAACTGTTGGCATCGAAGACCTTGATGAAGTATCCGATTTTCGTCGAGGCGAGCGGAAAAACAGTTGCCCAAGCAGAGCATACTGTTTTGATCGTTGCGGACGGCTGTTCCGTGTTAACCTAGAAAGATATTTTTTCTCTCTCTTTCTCTTTGACTTCCCTGTAGATCGCTGTTATCAGCATCTTTTCATTGCATTTTTGGCATGGTTCGCCTTCTTTGAAAATGTAGTCTCCTCGCTGGAACTCTCTGACGTTCTTGGAGCCACATTTTTTGCACTCTATGGTTGTCGTCACGGGGGGAACCGCGATCTTTAGCTTTGAAAGTCGTCTCCGCGTCTGGAACAAAACGTACGTGGACAACGCTACTCCCAAGAATCCCATTATCAGGAAGATCGATGCAGCTTCATAGTCTTGATCAAGAATGCTGAGCGCGTATATGAGGGCTGCGAACGACAGTGCAAGGGCTACGAACACGGCTATTATCACGGAGGACGATATTCGGGGTGTTGGGCCTGATGCTTGGGTTTCAGTCATTTCATTTGTCTCCTACTGTCCGATTCCGATGCTGTTCCCAACGCCGGCGATTACTATTTTGTCTCCTTCCTTCGTCCTCTCTAATACGACCTCTTTTATCCTTTCTATGACGCCGTCGATCGAATCGAAAACTTCTTTGCGCATGGGTGAAACAGCGTCTCCTATGTCTTCTTTTATTACGACGGCGTTTACGGGAATGTGATATTTCAGAATCTCATCCTCGATCTTGTACTGGTCAACTCCTGGGCCTCCGATAGCCGCACCAACACCTTCAGCCAACTCGCCCAATCCCTCTCCTTCAAGCTTCAGAGCAGCATCGATCATGACGACCATGGCAATCTTCCCCTCGTTTTCCTCGATGACCGCCTTTACCGCGTCTCCCGGTTTGCCCACGTTTCCTCCGGGCCCTTCAGCCTTTATGACGAAGGCTGTTCGTCCTTCGAAGGGGACGGATGCGACAACGCAGTCCTTGGCTATTTTCCTCGTCTCTTGTCCGTGCATGAGCTTCGCCGCGACGAGTGCGCCAGCACCGTCACCTATTGGCTGGCCGTAGGCAAAGGCTTTTAACGCGTTTGCGTAGGCTTCTGCCTCTTTCATAATCATCGGCAAGATCATCTGTATCTGCATTATGACGTACAGGCTGAGTGTTTTCTTGCCTAGCAGGTAGAAGTGTCTTATCACTTTGTAAATGAAATTGAGGGCCATCGCTGCCTCAAGGGTGTTCTCCAGGTTGTTTGCCTGGGTTTCGTCTGCTGCCGGAGCCATGAACTTGACCTCATCCTTGAAGCGTGTATCCCTAACGTCCAGTATGTGTTCAAGCTTCCAGACTATGCCCGCCGGGTCAAGAGACTGAGGAGATATCATGAAATATTCCAGGAACCTGTCAACCCTTGCCGTTGGGTCCGTTTGTGGCTTTCCAATCTCCTTTATCGTTTCTATCGTGATTTTGCGTCCCTCTTCCTTTATGTGCTTCAGTTTGTAGAGTGACCCCTCTACTTCCCTGATCATCACGTACGTCTGAAGTCTCTGCCCATAGAAAATGAAGACAATGAAAACGACGTAGAAGAGCACGTTCAGAATCCAGGTTACACTGGTGTCACCAAACTGTGCTTGGATGATCCGGCTGTGTAAGCCTAGTATTGCCGCTGTTATGCTCACGAACTCACCTTCGGAACACACTATAGATGCTCAGTTATAAGTTTTGGGTAATTTTCCTCCAAATTCACGGACTATTTTGAAGTGGGGTTACCAGCTTTTCCGGGTTCACATGGCCGAAGACCACATTACAGCCGGAAACGGAGCGTGGTTTAACTTCTGAGTTCGGTATGGGATCAGGTGGGACCCGCGCCCTATGACCGGCAAACCCCAGACTAGACGACAAACCTATGCTCATAAGCTTATCGCTCTAGGCTGATATGTCTTCTCGAATCTCTGGCATGTGGACAGATTCTGTTTCTGACGCAATAATGCATATATTTAAAATCTGGCAAGTCCTTCTCAGTGTAGCCGTGGGGTCGTAGTCTAGGCAGGTATGACGACGGGCTCCAGAAATAGTCTAGGCACTTTGAGTTGTAGTCTAGGCACTTTGAACATACCGACCCAGAAAGGGAATGACGAAATTCTGGAACGGTCATACTCATACCACGGAGAAACCCGTAGGTCGTCGGTTCAAATCCGGCCGGCCCCACCACTCAATTTTCATCGTAGGGTCAGATTTCTGGCTCGTTTTGAGAAAATAGCTTGTCTAGGCAGATGTTGACTTTTTGCTCTCATTCCTTTTTCGGATTCGGTTTGAACAGCAAGAGCTTCACAATTTCCAGCCAACCGATGGTGAGAAGAGCGAAGGCGAAGATCAGGCCAAGCTGACCGGCCGAGAGTGTTGAAAGCTTCAGTTGGACACCTACTGAGGGAACGGCGACTGCTACGAGCAGGAAGGAGACGGCGAGAAGTGCCCACAGGTCCATCACCTTGTTTGACAGGGGGCCTAGAATGTAGAGCGGTTCGTTTTCTGAACGTGTGACGAAGGCGAGAATTATGTGTCCCATCATCCAGGCCGAGAAGGCGAAAGTCTGTATTTCAAGGGGTGAAAGACTCTGCCAACGTGCGTAGAAGTATGCGAGCATCACAGCTGAGAAAAGGCTTGCCGCGGAGATTGCAAGGTCTATGATCATTTTTGAATCAGGAAACCTTGCCTTCGGGTCTCTTGGCTTTCGGCTGTAAATAGTTTTTTCAGCGGGTTCCGTGACAAATCCGGCAGAGGCAGCGAGGTCCATGAAAAGTTCGAGGACGATTATCTGTATTGGGGCAAACGGTAAAGGTATGCCTAGCGCCAGGGGCAGAAGGAAGATCGAGATCAGTGCAGCTTTGATTGCTAGATAATACTTGAGTCCTTTTCTTAGGTTGTCAAAGAACGTGCGGCCTTCAAAGACCGCGTGCCCGATGCTTACAAAATTATCGTCAGTCAAAATGACATCCGCAGCTTCTTTAGCCGCGTCGGTTCCTTTCACGCCCATCGCAATGCCGACGTCTGCTCCCCTGAGGGCCAATGTGTCGTTGACACCGTCACCAGTGACTGCGACAACTTCGTTGTTTGCGTGCAGCGCCTTCACGAGACGATACTTGTCCTCAGGCGTGGTTCTTGCGAAAACGGAGACCTCCTTCACGACTTTCTGCAGCTCCTCATCGGAAAGCCCCTGAAGCTCCTCGCCGGTCAGCGCCTTCTGTGAAGGAATGCTGACGCTCTCTGCGATGTAGGCGGCAGTTTTCGGATAGTCACCAGTGACCATGATCGTTCTGATCCCCGCTCTGCTGATTGCCTCTATGGTTTCTTTGACGCCTTGACGCGGGGGGTCTTCAATCGAGATCAACCCGACGAAGTCCCAGTTTCCCTCCAACTCTGAAAAGGGCAGATCTGCTTCTTCAGTAGAGACGGCTTTTTCTGCAACGCCGATTACTCTTCTTCCTCTCGCTGCTTCCTCTTTCAGTTCTTCATCAAGAGGCCCATCACTGCCTTCAGAGCCAAGAATTTCCTCCGGCGCTCCAATCGTCGAAAGCATGAAACTACCGTTTCTCGCGCGAAGAACAGCTTTGGTTCGTTTGTTGATTTCAAAACCGCGTTCGCGAATAACGCTTCCGAAACCCTGTCTGATTCCGAGTTCGCGAGCTTTCTCAAGGACAGCCTTGTCAGTGGGGGACAGTGACATTTCGGTCAATGCCGCGGTTGCCGCACCAAACGTTCTGGCTTCTTCTTTTCGCGGATAGACCTGAGCAACTCGCATCTTGTTCTCAGTGATCGTGCCTGTCTTATCAGTAAGGATAATGGTTGCGTCCCCCAGAGTCTCGGCAGCTTTGAGTTTCTTGACTAGAAAACCTTTTTGTGAGAGTCTGTAGGAGCCCAATCCCAATATCATGGTGATTATGATTGGCAGTTCCTCTGGGATGGCTGCAAAGGCAAGTGCCAGTCCGGTCAAGATTAAATCCTTGTCCTTAGCCAGATCTTGGTACCCAAAGCGGACGATACCGAGAACAGGGATGATTACACTGAAGAATATGGCAACGTACGCAAGCGTCTTCGAAAGCGACTTCATTGCCAATTGTAATGGTGTTTTCGGAGGCTTAATCGCCTGCGCCATAGCCGAAATCTTGCCGAACTTACTGTTCTTGCCAGTGGCGTATGCTTCTCCTTTTCCTTCGCCAGAAAGTACCAGTGTTCCAGCATAAACTTCGTCCCCAACCCCCTTCTCTCGAGGAAGAGACTCACCCGTCAAAACCGACTCATCGACTTGAACGTCATATGCCACGTTAAGCTTACAGTCAGCTGCAATTCGAGTGCCATCGGTGAAGACCAAAAGGTCGCCAGGAACCACTTTCTCAGTTTCAACTTCAACTATCATGCCATCCCGCACAACCCTCGTTTTCGGAGCTGCAAACTCAGAGAGTGCAGATATGGCCTTCTTGGCTCGATACTCGTTCCAGATTTCAACAAAAACCAACACGAAGATAATGCTGAAGATCGTCAGGGCGTCTTCCAGATTCGGCCACGTGAATGTCGTGTAGAGCACACCCACGACAAGTAGCAGCAGAATCATAGGTTCAACTACTTCTTCTTTAGCGATACCGAGGAAGCTTATCTTCAGGGGTTTAACAAACTGGTTTGGCCCGACCTGTTCGAGCCTTCTTTGAGCTTCCGCCTGAGAAAGTCCCCTTGACTCTCCACTCGAGCCTTCCATGCCCCGCCTTAAGCCACTTCCAATCTTTAAGAGTTTGTGCCTGAAAGCATGCGATACACCAAAAGGAAGCTGACTCCGTCAAACAATGACGGAGGCCAGAACTGCAAGGTCAGAAGCATCGTATTCGAAAGCCCATTCAAAGAAGACTAGGAAAAGCTGAAGACAAAGCAGAGCTCGCTCTTCCAAATGAACTGGCGTGCTCTACGCTTTGCTTTCCAATCGTTCATACCCGAAAACAAAAAGAAGCAGGAGTCCACCCACAATGCAAATAAGCAGTAAAGACGGGCCTGTTTGAAGCAGGACTTCGAAGCAATGTGTGGCGCAGCACCAAACCCTCCCTCCTGCTCAGACGTCAGTTTTCCTTTTGATAACTTTGCAGAAAATGCTGGATTCGTCTACTTCAATGACGGACGCCTTCACTCCAAACTCATTGAAAAGCTCAATGAATTGGTCTCCGCTGACTGTGGTGGCTGTGAACCCATCTTTGCACACTATGGTTCCCCAGCGTGTCGTCTCTTCATCAATTTCCCCAAGAAGACCTAGCTGCGACTGCTTTCTAAACCAGTCGAGACGCTCCTGCCATATCTTGGGCGAGTAGCTGGAAAACAGGATTAGCCCATCGTCTTTCGTTACCCTTATGGATTCTGCAATTAGGTGCTTCCTGTCCACTCCAAATGCAGAAATCCCGTTCTGGATGCAGAATACAGCATCGAAGACGCAGGAGGAGAAAGCCATGTTAGATGCATCCATCTGAACTATTCTATGGTTTCCGCAAGGTTTCATGTATGAGTTCGCAAGCTCCAGACTTGCCCGCGAAATATCAACGCCAACAATCATGGAAACGAAGGGAGATACAGCTCTCATAACTCTTCCATAACCGCACCCAAGTTCGAGAACCAGATTTGCATCACGAATATTGGAAATAACGAATTGGATTTCCGTCTCAAGATGTTGCTTGATCCTGGGAGTAGCCACTTCGTAACATTTGAGCAATTTCCTTGCAGAAAGCTTGTCTTTGTAGTAGGTGCCTCTGCGCATAAAACAAACTGACGTTCTGGCCTTAAATCTGTTTCATGTGCCCAACAGGTGTCATCTGGCAATCTTCAGCCTGAACCCTGTGCTGGACCAGTTGATGAGCAAATGCTAAGAGCGAAAATGTGAAAACGTGAAAAGGCAGGAGCTAAATAGCAGCCATGGCAGAAGCAAGAAGATAGATGAAGTGAATGTCAGGACTAGCGTGAACAGCAATGAATGTCGCGGTACTGTTTGATCTGGAGGACACACTGGTTAAGACTCCATGGTCAGTTCGTCAGCACGTGTTGGAATTCAGGCGTGATACGAGACGGAAGCTCATTGATCTTGGAATTCCAAAAACCGTCCTTGAAGGAATAAAACGCGCCACCATCATGCGTAACATTGCATCGGAATACGTTCAACGGCATTTTAGTGAAGAGAGGGCCAGAATATACCGGCGAGAAATGGAGATATTTCTCAACCATTACGAACTGGATTCAGCAAAGAAGTCAAGGCTTTTCCCCGAGACCATTTCCACACTGCAAACACTTAGAGAACTCGGGGCGAAAATAGGGCTGGTCACTAACACTTCGAGACGAGCAGTGAACGTTGTCTTCAAGATTCATGGTTTGAAAGAATATTTCGATGTTGTAGTAACAAGGGAAGATGTTGCAAAGTTAAAGCCTGATCCTGAAGGCGTTCTGTTGGCCACAAGAAAACTCGGCGCCAGACGCTTCCTTGTCGTCGGCGACTTGGTGCTTGACGTGTTGGCTGCCAAAGGTGCAGATGGAGTAGCGATAATTGTTGCAAGAGACCTTGAGAAATCAGATTCCCAAGATCTTTTCAGGAGCCTACCGGAGGTTCTGAGGGAAAACAAGCGAGCTCGCGGAGAAGGGGGAGCCTTTCAGGCGGACTATGTTATTAAGTCCTTACGTGATGTTCCAGTAATCGTTCAAGCGGAAGAAAGGAAAGACCGATGCTGATCTTGGAGGGTAACCGCTCGTGCAAGCTTTGGCAACTGACTGGAATTGCTGTTCGAGGAGCATCTTAAGCTTTTTATTCCAAGACTTTCCAAATTGTTCATGTTGAGGGAAATGTTTTGAAGGCCTACATTCTCATGAGCACGGAAGCCAGTGAACTGTGGAGTGTTGCGGAAGCGGCGCTTAGAATTGAAGGTGTCGGAACGGCGGACGCAGTGACAGGACAATTCGACGCAATAGCCTTAGTGGATTTTTCCAAGATGGATGACTTGGGAAAAATAATAGAGAAAATCCAGCGCCTGAAAGGCGTGATCCGAACACAGTCTCTGATAGCCATTCCGCCTCCTCTGAGAGAATAGACAAAGACCAAGAGTGCAGCGCGCGCTGGCCATAGTATCGTTTAATTATTGGGATTCACTAGAATGTATCCGAGTTGTTCTGAACAGTAGGAAGGGGAAGTTTTTGAGGGCGGCCGAAGCTATGAGAACAAGCATAGTCACCGTTGAAGAAGGCGTGTCTGTTGCTGAAGCCTCTCTAGGCATGTACAAAAAAGGAGAGGGATGCGCTATTGTTTTGCGGCAAGGCAAACCGTTTGGCATAGTAACTGAACGCGATGTAACTTGGAAGGTTGCTGCAAAAGGGCTTGACCCGAAGAATGTGAGAGTCGCCGAAGTAATGTCGACACCCCTGATAACGATCGATCCGAACGCGGACCTGACAGAAGCAGCTAAGATAATGAAAAAACACAAGATCCGGAGACTAGCAGTGGTTAAAGAAGGGACCCTTCACGGCGTCTTAACAGCTAACGATGTTGCCCGCAACCTTGAAAACTACATGGATAAGGAGATACGAGACATTCTAGGATATTTGTGGACGCCCCGCTATCTTCCCGAAGAGGGTTAACATAAACCTCTGAAAAAGCGAAAGTACGCTACCTCGTAAGCTAGACTAAAATTCATTATAATTCTGACCAATCGATAAATCACTTCGATCGTTAGCATGGACTATTGCGATGTGTCTGTTCCTGTTTCTTCTCTGAATTGCAGTCTGTAGAATGAGCTGTACAATCCTTTCTGGCGCATAAGCTGTTCATGCGTGCCTCTTTCCACAATTTCGCCGTTATCGATCGTTAGGATTTCGTCGCACAGTCTGATCGTTGAGAGTCGATGTGCAATTATTATCGTCATTCTGTTTTGCATCAGTCTCTTCAAGGCTCTTTGGATCACCAGTTCGGTGTAGGCGTCAACTGAGGATGTTGCCTCGTCGAGCACTAGGATTTCGGGATTTGCGAGTAGTGTTCTGGCGAAGCTTATGAGTTGTCTTTGACCTATGGATATGTTTGAAGACCCTTCCTGTATGACGTAGTCGTAGTCGTTGGGAAGTTTCATTATGAAATCGTGGGCACCGATGGATTTTGCTGCGTCTACGACTTCTTCGTCTGAAGCTTCAAGTTTCCCGAACCTTATGTTTTCCCTTATGGAAAGTGAAAAGAGAAACGAGTCCTGCAGCACTATGCTTATGCGGCCTCTTAAAGAAGCAAGCGGGATGTCTCTTATATCATGCCCATTGATGAGGATTCTGCCTTCGCCTGGGTCGTAGAATCTGGCGAGCAGGTTGATTATCGTGCTTTTTCCCGCGCCTGTCTGGCCGACAATCGCGAGTTTCATGTTGCGTTTCAGGGTGAAGTTGATGTTCTTTAAAACTGGGACATCGACGTCGTACGCGAAATTGACGTTTTCGAATCTCACTTCTTCTATCATTGCAATGCGATACTCCTTTCAGGCGGTGCGTCCACGACTTCGACTTTCGTGTCTATCACATCGAACATTCTTTCAATCGCAGACATCGCTGACTGGTACTGGTCGTACATGGTTACAAGGTCAACCAGCGGCATGAAATATGAGAACTGGTACTCGATAAAGGCTACAAGAATTCCCAACGTGATCATTGGCGGTACGGCCAACAAAGCATTGACGCCGAAGAACAGGATTATCATGGTTCCGATCAGTCTCAGTGCCATCACAAACGGCGTGTACGACGAGCCTATGAGGATGGCTCTAATCGTAGCCTTGACGTTTTCGTCTTGACTTCTTAGGAACTTCTTTTCCGTCTCTTTCTCCTGCGCGTAAGCTTGGGTGACTTTTATGCCTGCCAGGTCTTCCTGTAACCTTGCCGTCAACCCTGAAGTCGTGATTAACGTTCTCCTGTAAGCAGCTCTTGAGTATTTTCCGAGGTACCAGACCAGCACTATGGCCACGGGCAGAACCGAGATGGCCAGAAGTGACAGTCGAAGGTCAAGATAAAACATTACGGCGAAGGTGCCTAGTATCGAGGAGATGTCTACCAGAATGCTCGTTAGTCCAACTCTGATGAATATTCTGACGGTGTTGGCGTCGTTGGTCGGCCGGGAGATTATTCTTCCAGCTTCGCCTTCTGAAAAATACCTGAGGGAGATGACCTGCAGCTTTTCCATCATGTCGTCCCGCATCTTTGCAACCACTTTTTCTCCCACTATACGCATTTGATAGGTTTGGATGTACTGGAACAGATAGTTGCCTAGAATGATAGCGGCGAACAGGGGGATCCACCATATGAAGCCCGAAAGGTTCTTCGGCGTTATTATGCTGTCGATGGCTATCGCGTGCATGTAGGGGGCAGCTAAGCCGGTGAAGGCGCCGACTATCGTGGCGGTAACGCCGATTCGCAGGTTTCGTTTGTTGGCTTGAGCGTACTCGTAGACCCTTCTAATCAACACCCGGTCAGGGACGGTTCTTTTTCTTCTCTCTTCCTGTTTTGTCGAGAAAGTCCCGTACGAACCTGACACTAGGAACCACCTGCTTCCCGTAGAATGGGTGAAGCTTTTTGGACAAACTGGGTTTCATAGACCTTCTTGTAGACGCCATCCCTTGCCATGAGCTCCTCGTGTGTGCCAAATTCCGCTACTGAACCGTTCTCAAGGACCAGTATCTTCTCAGCCGTCTTTATCGTTGAGAATCTCTGCGCTATTATGAGGGTTGTCCTCGCCCTTGTTGCTTCTTCTATTGCGGATTGAATTTCTTGCTCCGTCTTCGCGTCCACAAAGGAGAGCGAATCGTCCATTATCAGCATCCTCGGGTTGCCCACGAGCGCTCTCGCTATGGTTATTCTCTGCTTCTGACCTCCCGAAAGCGTGACCCCCCTTTCCCCAACAGGTGTGTCGTAACCAGATGGAAGGGATTCAATGAAATCGTGTATTCTGGCTGACTTGGCAGCTTGCACTATTTCATCCATCGAAGCGTCAGGCTTACCGAAAGCAATATTCTCCCTCATCGTTCCAGAAAACAGGAAAACATCCTGCAGCACCACGCCTATCTGCCGCCTGAGGGAAGCCAGCTTGAATTCGCGGATGTCCGTGCCATCTATCCTTATGCTGCCCGCCTGGATGTCGTAAAACCTTGGGATTAGGTATATCAGAGAGCTCTTTCCGGACCCTGTTGCGCCCAGTATCGCTATTTTTTCACCTGGCTGCACCGTAAAAGTGACCTTATTTAGCACAGGCCTGTCTTTCACGTACCCAAACGTGACGTTTTCCAGCTCAAGTTTTCCTTTTTCTATCCTAACGTCTCTTGCGTTAGGCATATCTTCAACGCTTCTTGGAGCATCTGTCATTTCTTGGACTCTTTCCAGTCCCGCGTAAGCCGCAATCCACGTGCCCAAAGTCTGGCTCACGTCCCTTATGGGAAAGGTCAGTCTCATCATGTATCTGACAAAGAGAATCAAGTAGCCAATTTGTTCAACCGCCAAGGCTGAGTATGGAATGCCTAGTGTGTATCCTGCGTACACGTAGACCAGGGCCGCTCCAAGCGTGAGTAGCGCTGGACCGAGCGGCATGTAGATTGACTGTATCTTGCCCGCGGTGATTGCCGTGTTCACGTATACGTCTTCCACCTCTTTGAATCCATCAACAACATCTTTTTCTCGGCGGAATATCCTGACTGTTTTCATTCCGATGATGTTTTGCTGTATGTAGGAGGTCAATCTTCCCATGATTAGCTGCATGTTTCTGAAGAGGGGCATCGTGTTTATCCAGAGTCGTGTTGTAAAATAGAAGATGAGCGGCATCGTGGCCACGGAAATCAGGGTCATGGTCGGGCTTATCGGAAGGATTATCGCAACTATGATGATTGTTGTGAAGACGGCGTTGAGAACGGTGCCCAGCCATGTTCTCAGAAACATGTCGACTAATTGAAGGTCTACTGTGGCTCTTGACGTTAGATCTCCAACGCCCACAGAATCGTAAAAACTGAAGGATTTGCTCTGAAGCGAACGGTAATACTCTGACCTTATGTCTCGCACTATGTACTGGGACATTACCCCGTGCACGTAAGTCAGAATGAAGTTTGTTATGGCGTAGCCTATTCCGGCCAGTACGACAACGAGTAGATAGCCCAGCAATAGACTGGTGTTAGTCGGGGGTCCTATGACGTAGATGATGATAAAGGAGGTGTACAATGGTTCGAGCGAGAACAGAATGGATCTTATCGCTGCAAGAACGACTATTGCCGTGACGTGCCAAGGGTATCTCCTGTGATACTGCAAGAGTCTTTTGAAAGCCGAATAGGATTGCGTGAAACCCTTCTGTGGTTTAAGCGACTTAGCATAATCCAGAAGAGGCTTTGCTATACTCATTGTGATCTTCTTAGGTTAGCCCAAACGGCTCAAATCAATATAAAGATTTTCAGAACGCCCCTATTTATCGAATGTCAACAGTGGAAGTGGGCTGCTTAGAGGCTGCGCGCATGCCTGTTCCTGAACTCGCTGAAGTGTAATAGGTTGAGTGCCGTACCTCTTTTTGAGGGGATAAATGAAAAGATGCGAGACTTTTAGACCTTATTTGGCAATGTTCACTTTTGAGTTTAAGGTTCTCACAAGGGGTATGTCTTATTATCTGCCGGTTACGAGTAGCATCATCGGTTCAAACAGAATCTACCGAACAACTGATTTATTGTGAGAGTGATGTATTGTCGTTGCCTCTCAAAGAAGGATGGAACAAAATCTCAGACGATTATCAGCAAAGAATGGAGATACCAACAGACGACGTTTATTGGGCGATTTTGTAGCCACGGAAAGTCAACTCGGAGTGTTGGGCGAGGTTAGGGACAAGAGAATCCTGGAGATTGGTTGTGGCGCGGCTCAAAACTCGCTAGTCCTCTCATGTTGTGCTGCGTCAAGCCTGCAAGGTTCTTGATCCGGTTGAAGACTCTTTCCACGGCCACTCGTTAGCGCGCGCCTTGATGGTCACCTTCTTCTGAAACACCAAAAGTAAGCGCTAAGGCAAAAATCTCTCTGTGTCACTAACTCAGCGTCTGTGTTTGCCTGTTCATCCTACTCGCACTTGCTACCACATGTTCCTCATTTTCGTACGAGTTCTCGGCGTCGGGCCAATTGCTTTTTCCTCGCAGACAGTCCGACACATTCCACAACCAAAACATTTCTCTTGATCTATTAGGTATGTGCCTTTGGCATTTTTTATGGCGCCAAATAAGCACTTTGTTTGGCATTTTCCGCATTGGCTGCACTTATCATCCTCTATTTTGAAGAAATATTCGGACTTATACATGGCTGACTTTATTCCGAGCATCACTCGATATCTGTAAGGTGAGCACACTCTCAAGTCACAATTACAAATCATCCCGACCTAGGGAACTCTCAAGGCTGAGACCGCATGAACGATTCTTTCTTCATCCAGTTTCTTGATATACTCAGCTGCTTCTTCAACAGTCAGTTCTTCGACGCCTGTCGTGTAGTCTGGATATTTGGATGCAATATCAGGGACAAATCCTAGACCTACGCAATATTTGGTGCAGTCGCCGTATCTTTTTCTGCATATACAACTGAATCTGCACGCCCGATTAGCTATCCTGACAATTTGCTCCGCGATCTCCGTTGGAACAACTTGATGATGCAAGCAGTTTGTGTATTCTTCCTGAAGCCTGCGCTCCACAATCTGCTTCAGAGCAGGGTTGGATGCAGCTTGCATATTTTCTTCGAAAGTCTGCTTTGACTTCTCGACAGATCTTGAAAAATAGTACTGCAAAAAGTCTTGCGTTTCTTTGTCTGCGAACAGTTTTCTGGAGAAATTGGCTTCGTTTTCATACCATTTCTTCCCGCCGCCATGACGAGCACAGAAATCACACAAAGCTCAAACCTCCAGGCTTCAAATCCCATCGTATATTGTACCAATTGGTGTCTTCAAGAGTACGCCGCAATCCAACATCACCAAGTTCTCCTCGGCCTATTGACCTCAACGAATAGCCTCCATTTTCTTGAATATACGGATATTGCCATCGTTCGACTGTTCTGTGCACGCTAAGCCGCCATAAACACGCATAAGTCAGGCAAATCCAGAAGCGTAAGGCCCTTCGCAAACTAACTAGGAACAGATATGCGCGCTGTAAATGAAAACCTAACACATCTTTGTCCCAATGTTGCAAGTAACTTCCCCATGACGCAGACTCAGTATTTACGAATGTTTCGGTTATACCAGGCAAGGTTGTCGTGTCCGTAAACTAGACGTTCAGCGTGGACGTATGGATAAACAATGTTACGGGTATGACTGGATGGGAAATTGAACTCGTACAACAGGAGCATATTGAAATGCATACAGGCCAATGTAAATACTCCTCCTGAGTGAGGAAGGGTGGCGTTTGATTGGTTCAACAAAACCGCGCCAGACGCGGATCCAAGCGCCGTGTGCACATCTTGGCAGTTTGGGTCAGGAATAGATAACAATTGCAGCGTCACATACGGACAATACTTGAAAGCTGGATGTTGTGGGCCCTGGGGGACACTATCACAACACTTTCAACGAATTAACAGTCATCGTAACGTTGACATTCCAAGCCTTGCAACCAGGATCCACATCCTTAGGCCTTTGGAAGCGAGAGCCGAATAGTGCTCGGGCGTGGCTCCTAGATTACCGGGGCATCAAGATAGCTGATGAATATGCAAAGCCAATGGCAAGTATCGACTATAACAGCTTCTTTGAAGTGCGAGATTCCATATCTTCTGAAGATACACGTCAGGTCTTCTTCAATATGCTCAGTACTGCGCGCAGGCTCGAACAGAAAAATGGGGAAAGTCCGTAGGTCTGCAGCCCAGAGTGATCTATGAATTGGTTCACAGTGGCTTTTGGAGTGAATGCTTCGGACAACGATCATCCCTCTCCCACCGAGACCACCGAAGCAACTATGCTGGCGCGGACCTGCACGGCGGTCTCATCAAAATGAGACTGGAAGTGATGAGACAGGGGATACTCGGTAACCGTTGACGCTAAAAACACCGACAAATACTCACGCGCACTCAGTGTTCATCACTGGTGTAACCATGCATACACTTATAAGCTGTGAGACACGAATTATTTCTAGGGGAAGTTCGGGCAGCCTAGGCAAATGAGGGAATGGGCGTGTTATTGAACAGAAAATGGCAGGTTTTATCTCTGGTCTTGGTCGCCTTGTTGGGCATCTCACTCGGGTTCAATTTCTACGAAGCCTTTTACGTTTCCAGAGGAGGCCAGAACGAGATGATGGACTTCACTTTTAGTTGGGGCCCTGACAGGCAAAAGATCGTGAACGGAACCTTTCGTCTGGGAGTCAGCATGACGGTGACCGGTAGCAACGTGACGATGGTGGTCACGGCAAACGACGATGAATACGACGATTATGATTACGTGGGTTTGGTGTTTGACACGAACCAGAACGGCCACATCGACCTCAACGATGAGCCATACGGGCTGTGGGTAAACAATTACACTGCCCATTCAAGTCTGTTGGAAGGTGGTTTACTTGGTTGGTTTGAAGACATACCAGTACGGGGCCCTCAGAACGTCACTTTCGACAAGAGCAGTGGCTACACCTTCAACATCGAGTTTCCATTCTATTACCCAAGCAATCCAAATAAGCCCTGGTATGACCCAGCAGCAGTTATCAAGAACGGCTTAAATCAACTGCATGTGTGCTTCTACGACTACAACATATCTCAGACAGCCGCTGGGATGGAGGGAGTCTTCGCAAGATTCAATTTCAACGTTGGAGGATAGCGGAGGTATGGACAGAACGATCAAGATATGGTTGCTGATATTCCTCATTGCAGCAGCACCACTATTGTTTGCTGGCAAAGTCGCCGCGGAGAATCCTTCCAAATTTTGGGTGCTGATTGTCTGCGGATCGACGGGGCCCTCTTTTCACTGCGACGCATGTTACATGTATCATGTTATGACGCACCACGTTTCTTACGACAGTATCTATTACCTTAGCACAGTCCCTAGCGACCCCGGAGTCAACGAGACAGCAACCAAAGATCGTGTGAGACTAGCCATCAATACAACCCTTGCATCATGGTCTAACACGAATGACATGGTGTTCATATATTGGGCTGGTCACGGAGGTGGGTACAATACGATAACAGGAAATTTGGAAGGTGGCAGGTACAATGGGACTCAAGGGGACAGTGGGTCCAACGATGAGGGAAACGAAATACGGAATGGCACTGGTTGGGTAGGTGTTGATGAGGGATTGCAGGTTGGAGACCAACCGAACGATCAAACTTACTGGGATGATGAGCTCAAAGAGGATCTCACTCATGTGCATGGAAGGATCGTCTTTGTCATTCAAGGATGTTTTAGTGGCGGTCTGATTGATGACATAAGCGGGTTAAATAATAACAATACGATAGTCATGTCTGCAGCCAATGAAACCTACTATTCCAACGGCGATACGGACCATTCGGGGCCTGGTTCTAGTTTCAGTGAATGGTCGGAACGCTTTATGGATGCCCTTAATGGACAGAGGGCGTCTTATGACTTCACTCAACCTGGCTCGGTGTTTGAATATGACATTTGCGTGAACGCAGACTCGAACAATGATGGTCATGTTTCCTTGAAAGAGGCTTGGGATTATGCGTGGAACAACGATGAAGCGCGCATTGCAGGAAGTGAAACTCCTTGGTTTGATGATAACGGCAATGGGCTTCCAACATACAGAGATGAAAAGGATTATCTGGACCCTGCAGATGGGCAGTTGGCAGGTCAGACTTTCCTTCGTCCGCTTCCAGTAGACTTGTCGGTTGTCAGCGTTCAGTTATCGCCATCAAACAGCAGTTTCCTCGGCATTTTTCAGGTCTACCACAACGGAATGTACTTCAAAGGGGAAAGAATGACGCTTGATTACAACGTGACCGTGCACCGTGTCGACGGTCACGCCGACCCGAGCGAAGTGAACGCAACAGTTACCCTCAAGAGGACAAACGGAACTTACTCACACGAAATAACGCAACTACCTGTGTACAACCTTGAACCAGGAGAGACTCGATGGTTGATTCTCACGTGGAACGAGACAACAACGATAAACGTCGGAAACTGGACGATAAGCGCATTCATTGACTCAACGTATTATGAGGAGACCCCAGCGGATAATAGTTGCTCAAATGGCACAGTCGAGGCGAAAGAGCTTGTCGGGGACATCAAACTCGACGGCCACGTAAACATCCTCGACGCCATAAAACTGGGCTTGGCCTTTTTGAGCTATCCTGGTAGCCCCTACTGGAACTCGGACGCTGACCTCAATCGAGACAACACTGTGAACATCCTTGACGTGATAATACTGGGAAACCACTTTAACGAATCTATCCCTCCCGGGTGGACAGGAGGCTACGGGTCGGGCATGGGCATAGGGACGGCTGCGGCAGGAGCGTCCGTCTCCATAAATCCGTCACAACTGGTTGTCTTCAAGGGCGAAGTCTTCGTGGTGAACGTCAAAGTCATTGATGTCACAGACCTCTATGGCTGGCAGTTTGCGCTTTACTGGAACAGCACAGTGCTCAACTGTACGAACGTCGTCGTCCAAACCCCGTCTGAGTGGGGAGACAACACGCAGAGCTACGGGTCGGGACTGGAAGCGAACTACAACGCCACGCACGGCCGCTACTGGGCCGGCCAGTCCGCCACATATCCAGCTTCGTCCTTCAACGGTTCGATGACGATTGCCACGCTGACCTTCCAAGCCCTGCAGTCGGGAACTACGCCTCTCACCCTCACGGACACCGTGCTGGGAGACAGCACGGCCCAGCCAATAGCCTGCACCGTGTCAAGCGGCTCAGTAACTGTTTATTATGGCAGGTACATGCGTAGCGACACCCAAACCATAAACGGCCTAGGCGCTTACGTCCTGAACATCCCCGAGTCAACCAGCAGCGCCTACGTCACGCAGTCCGGAAGCGGAGCCGGAGCCTCGTGGGGCATAAGAGCCTGGGTCAGACACTCCAACGGGGCCGAGCAAGAGATAAGTCTCGACGGCCAGACAGGCACCCCGACGGCCGTGGTGTTGAGGGTCAGAGGGTCGGGCATGCAGAGCGGAACGGTCTCGGTGGCCCAGACAGGCTTGCAGCTGGCAGACTCCCTCGTCGTACGCGTCTACGTGCAGGTGGGCGACTCAGACTGGACCCCGTGCGCAACCTTCACCACCGAGCAGCTTCAAGCCACCACGCTCAAGGCTGTCACTTGGACAGTCTACTACTACACGTACGCCTTTTGGAACAGGCTCACCGACTGGACAACATGCAGGTTCTACTGGGGAACAACCACGTACAACAGCCAAATACAAAACCTCCAGTACACCTAGAACCAATTTCCAACCCCATTGCCCTTTTTTCTTTTTGATTCTTAGCTTGCGATTAAACAAATCAACGCGCATGCTTGTTCCTAGATTCGTTTGCGGTCTGTCTCGCACTTCTCTCTTCATACTACATTCCGTCAGAGAGACGTGCAACTTAACCCTGTCACGCACAAAAAGGGAATTTAGGAACACACTAGCGCGCTACTTTCCATAATGTTCTAAGTAGTCCTCCGTTTCTATGAATAGTTTCTGGAGGTCTGCTTCTGAGTGTGCAGTGCTCAAGGCTCCGCAGTGCGTCGGTAAGAAGAAAATTCCGTTGGCCATCAACATCAAGTTGTATTTGAGAAGCCTCTTTTTGTCGGCTCTAAAGACGGCGAGGGCATCTCTTATCCGCTCCTTTGTGAAGTGAACATTAAACAAGGACCCCAAGCCAACAACTTGCACGTCTACATCATGCTTCTCAAAGATCCGTCGCAGTCTCTCCCTGATTTCGTCGCCCTGCCTGTTGAGACGGCTTGTTACCCTGCCATCTTCTAGGGTTTTCAGTGTCGTGAGTCCAGCAATCATTGTCATCGGGTTTCCAGTGAAGGTTCCTCCGTGAAAAGAGTAGTGCGGACGCTTGTAGGCGATGTTGTCTATCCTCTCCATTATCTTCTTCGACCCGCAGAAGGCGCCGACAGGGAAGCCTCCTCCTAGAATCTTTCCTAGAACGGTTATGTCAGGCTTTATGCCGTAGAACTGTTGTCCTCCTCCAGGAGCCAATCGGAAGCCAGTGATCACTTCATCAAAGATTAGTAGGATATCTTTTCGTTCACAGAATTCTCTCAAGCCTTTCAGGAACTCCTTTTCAGCTGGCACTGCTCCACCGGCTCCCAAGACTGGTTCGATAACGATGGAGGCAAGCTGCTTGTTTTTCAGTCTCTTCTCAACCCCTTCGAGGTCGTTGAAAGGCAAAAGAACAGTGTCTTGAAGAGCTCCATGCGTTAGGCCTGCCGATTCCGGAAGGTCGAAGGGCTGCTTGACCCCTACGTGGAGTGCATCGTAACCTCCATGCCATCCACCTTCAAATTTGCCAATCGTGTCTCTGCCTGCGAACGCACGTGCCAGTCTGGTGGCGTACATGTTTGCTTCTGTTCCAGAATTGGTGAAGCGAACCATTTGGACGCTCGGAACCATTTTGACAACCTGCTCAGCTAGAGCGATTTCCAGTTCGTGTGATGTTCCGTAGTGAGTTCCGTTTTCCAGTTGTTTCTGGACAGCTTTCACAACTTCCTTTGGGCTGTGTCCCAGGATAAGCGCAGCATGTCCGAGCCAAAAATCGATGTACTCGTTTCCGTCAACGTCCCAAAGCTTACTTCCATGTGCTTTGGCAGTGTAAAAGGGGTATGGCTCAAAATAGCGTATCCCGTAGGAAACACCAGCGGGAAGAACCTTCTTTGCACGGTCATAAAGAGTCCTCGAAGTCGGAGTTTTTGAAGTGTATTCATCCATCTGTAAGACCGTTCCTAATGCTTCTTTTCTATGGCTGATAGTCTCAACTCTAAGAATCCACTTAAATTGTTTACCGTGAAATGACTGCGTTCTAGGCAAATGCAACTGACATAGGCATGCTTTCAGAAATGCTTTTTATCCGCCTTTTGTCAGATATTCCAGCTAACTGGAAGGTTGACAAATGGACTTTAAGGGAAGTCAAACTGAAAAGAATCTGCTGGCAGCCTTCGCCGGCGAATGTCAGGCCAGAACTAGGTACACCTTCTTCTCGAGTGTTGCTAGAAAAGAAGGATTCGAACAGATATCCAGCATCTTCCAAGAAACATCTGACAACGAGAAGGAGCACGCGCAGCTGTTCTTCAAGCTTCTCGAGGGTGGACCTGTTGAGATCAAGGCTACATATCCTGCAGGCATCATCGGATCAACCGCACAGAATCTCAAGGCCGCCGCAGAAGGAGAAAAGTTCGAATGGGGAACGCTGTACCCTGGGTTTGCTGAAGTCGCAGAAAAAGAAAGTTTCAAGGATGCTGCCAGAACTTTTCGCCAAGTTGCCAAGGTCGAATTTTACCATGAGCGACGATACTTGAAACTTCTCGCAAACGTCGAGCAAGGCAAGGTCTTCAAGAAAGACACTCCGATAAAATGGAAGTGCAGAAACTGCGGCTACGTTCACGAAGGACCCGAGGCGCCTGAGAAGTGCCCAGTCTGCGACCATCCGAGAAGCTTCTATGAGGTTTGGTGCGAAAATTACTGAGCAAGCAAAGAAAAATCGGGGTTACTAAAACTGTCAGAGCCTTAGCCTGTGACCCTTCGGTTTCACACTCTGCTCAAATTCTTTGGCCAACTGTTCAAGTAGGGTTCTCTGTTGCTGAGTCAACTTCTCAGGGACCTCTATCTCGACTCGTACCAGCATGTCGCCCCTACCGTACCCTCTGAACCTCGGCATGCCTTTTCCTCTCAGTCTGACTATTTCGCTTGGCTGTGTTCCAGGATGAATTGTTAAGCTCGTGTTTCCTTCAAGCGTGGGGATCGAAACGTCTGTGCCTAAGGCCGCTTGTGGGAAGCCTATTGTTAGACTGTAGAGGAGATCGTCTTCGTCTCTCTTGAAATACGGGTGGGGGGCTATATGAATCACAGCGTAAAGGTCCCCAGGAGAGCTTGCTTCTGCAGACATTTCCCCCTCTCCTGAGAGCCTGAGCTGGTATCCCTCATCTATACCTGAAGGCACCTTCACGGTGATTCTTCGTTCTCTCTCTATCAAACCGTTGCCTCTACACCTTGGGCACGGTTTGTCTATGATCCTTCCTCTTCCGCCGCACGTGGGGCAGGGTATGACTCGTACAAAAGTGCCGAAGGCGTTTCTCGTTGTACTCTGTACTCTTCCAGCCCCGTTACATCTGGGGCAAGTTCTCTGCGGGGTGTTAGGAGCCGCTCCACTACCTCCGCAGACGTCGCATTTTTCGACTCTCGAAATCTGTATGTCTTTCTCCGCGCCTCTTGCTGCTTCTTCCAGTGTGACCTCAAGGTCGTATGCTAGGTCTCTGCCTCTCGTGACCCTTTCCTCAAAGTCCCCTCCGCCGAAGAAGACTCGGAAGACGTCTCCCAGACCGAAGCCGAAGCCCATGTCCCTGAATATCGACTCGAAGTCCGCGCCCCTGAATATGTCCTCTCTGGTGTAGCGTTGGTCAAAACCTGCGTGGCCTAGTTGATCATACTGAGTCCGCTTTTCGTCGTCTGATAAGACCGCGTAGGCTTCGGATATTTCCTTGAACCTCTCCTCTGCGTCGGCGGCTTTGTTTCTGTCTGGGTGGTATTGCAACGCCAGCTTTCTGTAGGCATCTTTAATTTCGTCTTTAGAAGCGGTTCTGGGAACGCCGAGAACCTCGTAGTAATCTCTTTTACTGGCCATCTCCTTACCATCAGACTAGTGATCCAGGTTCCAGATCAGGTCGGCCTAGAACTTCATTTCACCTTGTAATCCTCTGAGTCGACCACTTTGTCTCCGCTTGGGCCAGGCTCTTGAGCTGCTCCTCCGCCGGGTTGTCCGGGTTGTCCTTGCTGTCCCTGCTGCTTTGCCTGTTCAGCAGCTGCCTGTTGATATATCACTGTTCCGACTTCTTGAAGTACTTTCATCAGTTCTTCAGATTTTGCTTTAATCTTGTCCGTGTCTGTTCCGGCCAGTGCGTCTTTCAGGGCCGAGACTGCAGCGTCTACCTTGTTCTTTTGTTCTTGGGTAAGCTTCTCTCCTAGGTCTTTCTTGGTTTTCTCCGCTGTGTAGATCATGTTGTCAGCGTTGTTTCTGGCTTCAGCTTCTTCACGTTTCCTCTTGTCTTGCTCGGCAAATTGCTCCGCGTCTTTGATCAGCCGCTCTTTTTCTTCTTTAGACAGCTTCGTTGAGGCTGTTATCGTTATTTTCGCTTCTTTGCTAGTGCCCAAGTCCTTGGCCGTCACGTTCAGTATTCCGTTCGCGTCGATGTCGAAAGTTACCTCGATCTGCGGTACACCTCTTGGAGCCGGTGGGATGCCTTCCAAATTGAACATGCCGAGAGAAACGTTGTCAGGTGCCATTTGGCGTTCACCTTGAAGAACATGAATCGTGACAGCTGTCTGGAAGTCTGCTGCCGTCGTGAATACCTGGCTTCGCCTCGTCGGGATCGTAGTGTTTTTCTCCATGATTCTTGTGAACACATGGCCAAGTGTTTCGACGCCGAGTGAGAGTGGGGTAACGTCAAGAAGCAACAGGTCTTTAACCTCTCCTGTCAGCACGGCTCCCTGTATTGCTGCGCCGATCGCAACGCACTCCATTGGGTCTACGCCCCTTTCTGCTGGTTTTCCCATTATCTGCTCGACAAACCGCTGAACGTAGGGCATCCTAGTCATTCCGCCGATCAGAATTATCTTGTCTATGTCTCTTGGAGTCAGCTTCGCATCTTCAAGGGCTTTCACCATTGTGCGCTCCGTCTTCTGGACTATCGGTTGAGCTAGGGCTTCAAGTTTGGCTCTGGACAACGTGAGGTGAAGATGTTTGGGTCCTGAGGAATCGGTGTGTAAGAATGGCAGGTCAATGTCTGTCGTCATCAGAGTTGACAACTCTATCTTTGCTTTCTCAGCAGCCTCCTTCAGCCT
>Ga0315282_10001379_pt1 | contig 45814 bp, 47 predicted proteins | sample YL17G07_20_MG_FD_203693 | JGI IMG/M metagenome (GOLD analysis project Ga0315282, IMG submission 203693) | Sediment microbial communities from Yellowstone Lake, YNP, Wyoming, USA - YL17G07_20 | ecosystem: Environmental > Aquatic > Freshwater > Lake > Sediment | place: USA: Wyoming | collected... | reverse complement strand
GCTAATGGTCCCTTGGCAATGCGGTTTATTCTGCTCAACGCGGTCGGCAGGGGAATGGTTCCAAATCACCCGTCCTGCTGGGGCAGTTGACTCGTTGACCGGGCTGGGGTTTCGCTGGCGCGGTGGCGCTTGACATCGCGACAGAATCGGAGGTACGGTGGGCCGGCTTCGGCGGCTTCCGATTGCACCAGGGGGAGGGCGATCGGGTGAGCCCAGCCGGGAACGAAAGGCAGGCAGACGACGGCGCCGCCGGTCCGGCGCGCGGGAAGATCCACGGCCCCCTGGGAGCTGATTCCCCGAGGGCTGTCTTGTTTTCGAAAGGCTGCCACCGGAAACTCTGCCGGGATGCTTAACAGTCGGTCCGGCGAGTTCCCCCGCCGTCCCGCCTGTGGCTGATCCGCGGCCCCGTTAGGCCGACGGAGTGGCCCCGTCACGTCGAGGGCTCTGGCTGCAACGCGTCCCTTTCCAAATGAAAAACCACTCGCACCCGTATCGCCGCGAGCCCATGTGCACTGAACTTGGGAATCGTCCAGTGTTCGAGAACTGTAATACTCATTCTTTGGATGGAGGAGATGATGAAGCATTTCCGGTGGGATGAGATAGCTGCAGAGAAGGTCAACGAGAAGTTCGTGCGGAAGCTTGCCTGGGATGGGGGACTGATGATCGCCTGGATGGAATGCAAGCAGGGGTGTTTTGTGCCGCCCCACTCGCATAAGAACGAGCAGCTGACATTCGTAATTCGCGGGAGGTGGCGGTTTGAGATCGGAGGGAAGGAGATGATAGTCGGGCCGAATGAGATGGTGTACATTCCGCCCGATGCGGTCCACTCGGCAGAGGCTGTAGAGGATCTGGTGGCCTACGATATCTTCTCGCCGCCCCGAGAGGATTGGATCAAAGGCAAGGATGCGTATCTGCGAAACGTAGGGACCGAACCGGGTGGAGGCCGGTCGGCCTAACCAGGGCATGCACCGGAGCGCGCGAAGGCAGCCTCAGATGTTCCAGCAGCTATCCCGCGCGCCCGTCGGTCCGGCGAGTCCCGTCGCCGTCCCGCCTGCGGCTGATCCGCCGGCCCGTTAGCCGGGCGCGAAACAGGTCGGAGCCAGTATGACGATTCCGTCAGCGGCTTTTCTACTGTTCCTGGTCATGGACCCGCTGGGAAACGTCCCACTCTTTCTCTCCTCACTGAAGTCGGTAGACCCAGCGAGGCAGAGGCAAGTCGTGGCCCGCGAATTGGTCATCGCCTATGGCATCCTCGTCGCATTCCTGTTCGCGGGGCACTGGCTGCTCCGCCTCCTTCAGGTCTCAGAGCCGGCCCTCACGATCGCCGGGGGCATCGTGCTCTTCCTCATCGCGCTGCGCATGGTGTTCCCCTCGCCGGAGTGGACGCTCCACGAATCGGTCGAGGGCGAGCCCTTCGTCGTACCATTGGCGATCCCGTATGTGGCTGGTCCGTCGGCCCTGGCGACCGTCGTTCTACTGATGAGCCGCGAACCGAGGCGGTGGCCGGAGTGGTTGGCAGCCCTCACAGCGGCCTGGCTTGCGTCCGCAGTGATCTTGATCCTCGCGAGCCAACTGCGGCGTTATCTGGGCCAGAAGGGGCTGATCGCCCTTGAGCGTTTGATGGGATTGGTGCTGGTTGCAGTGGCGGTTCAGATGTTCTTGGAGGGAATGCGAGTGGCACTATAGGCTCGCGAAGCGCCGGCTAACCCGGCGCTGCACCCGACGGCCTCGGTGCGGCGGTTGTAATTGGGGATGTCGCTTCTTTTTTCACCTTAGTCCCAAGCCCCCCCTCGCCTTCCTCCTGCAAGGGCGCCTGGATGCCCCCGCGACTCTCCACCATGTGATGGTGCGAGAGCTCGAGCGCCGGCCCATCTTCCCGGATGACGCGGGCCGGGCCGACTTCGTCGCCCGCCTGGCCGCCGTGGCGGTAATAGCGGGATAGGTTCCTTTGGGAAACAACCTCGCCAGGTGTCCGTGCGAGGTGCGGCCCAGCGAACGCCCCGTTGGCTGCCCGGAGCAACCAGGTGCCTGTCAAGCCGTCTAAGAATGTTACTTTGACCGTGATCGTCGCGCCATTTGAGATGTTACTTTCCCCTTGGGGAGGCCTCCCTCGGTGCCGACGTCGACTGGGATGCCAAAGCTCTCCGAGACAGCCCGTACGGCCTGTTGCTCGACCCGGGAGTCGTACCGGACATAGCCCGGGAGCTTCCGGACGTGGGTCCAGTTCTTCTGCTCCCCATGGGCATTGTCGTCCTTCTTGTACGGCCGGCCCCGGGTGAACTGGATCCCCTCGCCCTGGCAGTACCGGCCCAGGTGGGCATTGATGAACTCCGAGCCGTTATCCGAGTCGATGCCCTGGAGGCGAAATGGCAGCGCCCCCCGCATCTCGGCCAGCGCCTGCTGGACGCCGGCCTGCCCCCGCCCCAGGAGCGCCCGGGTCTCCACCCAGGTGGTGTGGATGTCGGTGAGGTTCAGGGAGGGGAGGAACTCCCCGTCGCCGGACTCGCCGGAATGCGCGACCAGGTCCACCTCGGTGAAGCCCGGGACGGTCACGTCCCACCGATCCGTCCGCAAGGGGATGCGGTGCTTCAAGAGGGTCCCAGGCTTGGTGCGGCCGTAAAGGCGTTTGCGCGCCTGCCGCTGGTAGGGCGCGAGCCGACGGTCCATCTGGCGCGGGCTGAGCGCAAGGAGCTGCTGCTCGAGCGCCGGTGGGAGATGGAAGCGAGTCCGGGCCCAGGGAAGCCACAGCGGGAGCAGGGCCTGCAGGCGGACCGACCACGGATACCCGGCCGCCGCCCAGCTGGCCGCCAGGACCTGGATCACCCGGGTCCCGTAGCTCGGTGCACGGCGCCGACGGGGGGCGGGCGGCGCCCCGGGGGTGGGCCATTGAGGAGGCGCAGGGCGGACTTCCAATGGCGCGACGATCCCCCCTTGGGAACATTTTAGATGGCGCGATACGTGATTCTTGCGTCGATGGGTCCTGTGTGTTATTCTCCCACGTCAGTCTGCCGGGGAATCATCGGGGACCCCCGCCGGTTGAATCCTCGGCGGCCTCCGGCCGGTTTTCCTGACGGACCGGGGTCTGCCTCTGGGCGGCCGATGGCGAGAGTGGCGGAATGGCAGACGCGTCCCGTTTAGGGCGGGATGGGGCGACCCGTGGGGGTTCAACTCCCCCCTCTCGCACCACCCAGCCGTTACCTACGCAAGATCACGCGAGGGTTCATGAAAGTCACCGTTGAAGAGTTGAGTCCGTCCAGGCGAGCACTCAATGTGGAGGTCGCGCCGGAACAGGTCGCCGCGACGATGGAGGCGACCCTCAAGGAATTGAGCCGGAAGATTCACGTCCCCGGGTTCCGAAAGGGCAAGGTCCCTCCCGAGATCATCCAGCGCCGGTTTCAGTCGGACATCCAGGAAGAGGTCCTCCGGGAGCTGATCCCGGACTCGTACCGCCAGGCCTTGACGCAGGTGGAGTTGACGCCGGTCAGCCAGCCCCGGGTGGAGGATGTCCACTTCCACGCGGGGGAGCCGTTGCGCTACCGGGCCATCGTGGAAGTGAAGCCGCCGGTCACGATGAAAGACTACCGCGGCATCCCGCTGGAGCGGAAGGCCGTTGAGGTGACAGACCAGGAGGTGGAACGGGCCCTGGAGTTCCTCCGGGAGGACGCTGCCGAATATGCGCCCATGGAGGGATGGCCCGCCATGCGAGACGACCTGATCGTCCTGGACCACGAGGGCAGCATCCACGGGAAGCCATTCAAGGGCGGCAGCGGGAAGAATCTGACCCTCCTCTTGGGGCGAGGCGGGTACCTGCCGGGCTTCGAGGAGCAGGTCGTCGGGCTGCAGAAGGGCGACAGCAAGCAGTTCCGCCTGACCTTCCCCGCGGATTCCCCCCGGAAGGATCTGGCGGGACGCACGGCCGAGTTCAGGGTGACGATCAAAGAGGTGAAGAAGCGCCGCGTGCCCGAGCTCAACGATGAATTCGCCCGCACGGCGGGGGACGTGGAGTCCGTGGCGGCCCTCCGCGACAAGCTTCAGGAGCGGCTCAAGGCGCGCAAGGTCCGGGAGCAGGAGGCGGAGCTGAAGCGCACGCTCTTGCAGAAACTGGCCGCGACCCACGAGGTGGAGCTTCCCGAGGCGCTGGTGGAAGCGGAGGCGGCCTCGCTGCTCCAAGAGATGCTGGGCACGCTTCGGGCCTCCGGGGGGCGGGTGCAGGGGCTGGCCGAGAATGCCGAGGCGCTTTCGGCCAAGGCGTTCGAGATGGCCCGGCGGCGGGTCAAGGAATCGCTCCTTCTGGATGCCGTGGCCCGGCAGGAGAACCTGACCGTCAGCGATGCGGAGGTGGAGGCGGAGATCGAGGCCATGGCGGCGGCGTACCCCACCGAAGGCGGGGCGCCCGTGCGCCGCGCCATGGAGGATCCGGGCCGCCGCGCGGGGCTCCAGGCGCGCCTCCTGGAGCGGAAGGCGCTGGAGTTTCTGTACCAGGAGGCGAGGATCACGGAAGGTTACAATCTCATCACGCCTGCGTAACTCGCGGGCGGTGCGCAAGGTGATGCGCCGGCCCCAACCAGGGTGGGGCCGCATCGGATGCGGGAGGGAGCATGTACCTCATTCCCATGGTGGTCGAGCAAACGAGCCGCGGCGAGCGGGCCTATGACATCTTCTCTCGTCTGCTCAAGGACCGGATCATCTTCATCGGCACCCCCATCGACGACGCCGGGGCCAACCTGGTCATCGCCCAACTCCTGTTCCTGGAGGCCGAGGACCCGGAAAAGGACATTCATCTGTACATCAACTCCCCCGGCGGGTCGGTGACGGCCAGCCTGGCCATCTACGACACCATGCAGTTCGTGAAGCCGGCCATCGAGACGATCTGCATGGGCCAGGCGGCCAGCGGCGCCGCGCTGCTCCTGGCGGCCGGGACCAAGGGCAAGCGCATGACGCTGCCGCACTCCCGCATCATGATCCACCAGCCTTACGGTGGGGTGCAGGGCCAGGCGGTGGACATCCAGATCCAGGCCAGGGAGATCCTGCGCATGCGGGAGGAGTTGAACCGGATCATCGCCAAGCACACGGGGCAGCCGCTGGAGCGGGTGGAGAAGGACAGCGACAGAGACTTCTTCATGTCGCCGGAGGAGGCGAAGGAGTACGGGCTGGTGGACGAGGTGATCCTGTACCGGGACCTGGCCAGGCGGCAGGCGGAGGGCGTGAGCCCGGTTCCGGCGACATCCTAGCGTGACGCGCTGACGGGCCGGGGGTCGGCCCGGCGCTCCGGAGTCAACCGGCAACTTCGCGACGGAGGCCTGCGGATGGCGAAAGCGGTCAAGGGTGGCAGCAAGCTCCAGTGCTCGTTCTGCGGCAAGAGTCAGGACGACGTGCGCAAGCTGATCGCCGGCCCCACCGTCTACATCTGCGACGAGTGCATCGAGCTCTGCAACGACATCATCGCCGAGGAGTGGGAGGAGGAGAAATCCAAGGGTCTCAGCCAACTCCCCAAGCCGGCGGAGATCAAGGCCATCCTGGACCAATACGTGGTGGGCCAGGATCGGGCCAAGAAGACGCTCTCGGTGGCGGTGCACAACCACTACAAGCGGATCAACGCCCGGCAGAGCTTTGATGATGTCGAGCTGACCAAGTCCAACATCCTCCTGATCGGCCCCACCGGCTGCGGAAAGACCCTGCTGGCCCAGACCCTGGCCAAGATCCTCGACGTCCCCTTCACCATCGCCGACGCCACGACGCTGACCGAGGCCGGCTACGTGGGCGAGGACGTGGAAAACATCATTCTGCGCCTCCTGCAGGTGTCTGATTACGACGTGGAGCGGGCCGAGCGGGGCATCATCTATATCGACGAGATCGACAAGATCGCGCGCAAATCGGAGAATCCTTCCATCACCCGGGACGTCTCGGGGGAGGGGGTCCAGCAGGCCCTCCTGAAGATTCTGGAAGGGACAGTGGCTAACGTCCCGCCCCAGGGTGGCCGCAAGCACCCGCAGCAGGAATACCTGCAGGTGGACACCACCAACATCCTGTTCATCTGCGGGGGGGCCTTCGTGGGTCTGGACAAGATCATCCAGGCGCGCGTGGGCGAGCGCCGCGTCGGCTTCGGTGCGCAGATCCAGGGGCGGAAGGAACGGAAGGTGAGCGACCTGCTCAGCCAGCTCCAGCCCGAGGACCTGCTGCGCTACGGCCTCATCCCCGAGCTGGTGGGGCGGCTCCCCGTCGTGGCCGCCGTCCACGAACTGGACGAGAAACTGCTGGTGCGCATCCTCAGGGAGCCCAAGAACGCGCTCCTGCGCCAATACCAGAAGTTCTTCGACTTCGAGCACGTCAAGCTGACCTTCACCGACGATGCCGTGGCGGCCGTGGCCGAGGAGGCGGCCCGGCGGGAGACCGGGGCACGGGGGCTTCGCGCCATCCTCGAAGACATCATGCTCGACATCATGTACGAGCTCCCCTCCCAGTCGGGGATCAGCGAGTGCATCATCAACCGGGATGTGGTGACCCAGCGGACGCACCCCATCATCCTCTACAAGAAGACGGCGGAGTCCGCCTGACCGCACGGCGAACCTCCCCGGCCGCCGCGGCGATCCCGTTCGGCGCCCGGCCGGGTCGCACGACCCGGACGGGGACCGCCATCCGCACACCGGAGCGCGATCACATGTCCGCAGGTCAATCTCCAGGCCGATCCGACGCCAGTGAAAGGGGGCGCTCTCCCCGCCTTCGTCGCGCGTGGGTCCTCCTCCTCGGACTCTGCCTGCTCCTCCCGGGATGCGGCATCTACGAGTATCTCTACGGGGCGCCCCCGCGGCGCGAGGCGCAGCGCAGCGACCAGGACCTGCTGCGATCGGCCGAGGCCTCGATGGACCGCCGCCGGTACGAGGATGCCCGCAAGGACCTCCAGCGGCTGATGAACCAATACCCGGACAGCGAGCTGGTGACCGCGGCCCGCCTGGCATCGGCCAAGGCGCTCTACATGGGGAAGAAGTATGACGAGGCTCGGGCCGAATACCAGCGCTTCCTCGATCTCCACCCCCAGCACGAGCGGGCCGACGAGGCCCACTACTACCTCGCCATGTCTTACTTCCGCCAGGCCGACTCCGCGGACCGGGACCAGACGTACACCCGGAAGGCGCTGGACGAGTTCGATCTGCTCGTCAGCCAGATGCCGGATTCTCAATACACACCCGACGCCCGCGAGCGGAGGGCGCAATGCCGGCGGAAGCTCGCCGAGAAGGAGCTGTCCGTAGGCATCTTCTACTTCAATCGCGGCAACTACGCGGCCGCGGCAGGCAGGTTCAACAGTCTGCTGGCGCAGTATCCGACGGACGGCTTCGGGGACACGGCCCTGTATTACCTCGGAGAGTCCCTCTGGAGGCTGGAGCAGAAGGACGAAGCCCGGGCTGCATTCGGACGCGTGGTGGAGGAGTACTCCCAGTCCGAATGGGCGGCGCCGGCGGCCGCACGGTTGGGGGTGGCCCTGGTTCGAACCGGCCCGCCCAGACCCAAAGGCCCCGGCCCCGTCGACCTGATGTGGGAGGGTCTCAAGGAAACCTGGGACGAGCTGGCGGATACCGTGAAGGACTACAAGATCTTCCAGTAGAGGGCGGAACGTCATCCCGAAGCGGAACGTCATCCCGAAGAGGAAACCGATGGCAGCGGCGGGGATAGCGACAGAGGATCGGATTTCGCCGCTCCGAGGGTATCCGGGCCTCGCTGTTGATTCCCTATGATAGAAAGCAGCCGAGAACAGCGGACGATAGCAATCGACATCCGGCAGATGCTGCAACAGGCCACTGCCGCCTTCGAGGGGGGAGACTACGAGGAGGCGGAGGACCTCTTGCTGCAGGTCGTAAACAAGACGCCCACCTATGCCAACGTCTACAACATGTTGGGGTTCATCGCCACCCAGCGCGATGCCCCGGAGAAAGCGGTGGGCTTCTTTCGCCGGGCCCTCAGCCTGAACCCCAACTACACCGAGGCACGGCTGAATCTGGTCGTGATTCTGACCGAGATGGGACTATACGAACAGGCGGCGGCGGAGGCGTCCAGGCTGGAAGTGCGTGAGCCGACCGGCTCCCAGCGGCTGAGCCTGGGGGTTCGGGGAAAGCTGGCCAATGCCCACGCCGACCTGGGCAAGAAATACCACGAGCTGGGCCTGTACGCCGAGGCAATCGCGGAATACGACAAGGCCCTGCACCTGTGCCCGGCCTTCCCCGATATCCACAACCGCCGCGCGGTGAGCTGTCGTGAGCTTGGCCAGTACGCCGAGGCCAAGGCGTCCCTCCTGAAAGCGCTCGAGCTCAAGCCGAACTACGCCGAGGCCCACGTGAACCTCGGCGTGCTTCACCAGAAGCTTGGGAACCTGACGGAGGCGATGGAGTCGTGGGAACGCGCCCTGCAAATCGACCCCACGCACCGGCTCGCCCGTATCTACCTCAAACAGGCGTCGACCCCAGGACCCGGCGCCAGGTGACCCGGGCGCCCCTGCCCCCGCCTTCGCTCCTGTCCCGGACCCGGGCGCTCTTGGCGAGCCGGGGCCTCCGGCCCAACGCGGCGCGTGGACAGCATTTCCTGGTGGACCCGCAGGTGCGCGACGCCATCGTGGCGACGGCTGGCGTCGGCCCCGGAAGCCTCGTGGTGGAGATCGGGCCCGGCACGGGTGTCCTGACCGAGGCGCTGCTCCAGCGCGGGGCCAGCGTTCTGGCCGTGGAACTGGATCGGGGGCTGGCGGCCGCCCTGGGTGAGACGCTGGGCCGTAATCCCCGGCTGACCGTGCTGAGCGCCGATGCCCTCCGCTTCGACTTCGCAGCGCACCTCGGTGCGCATCCCGAGCGAGGGCGGATCCGGGTGGTGGCGAACATCCCGTACTACATTACGAGCCCCCTGATCCTCCGTCTCTTACCGTGCCGGCAGTTGTTCAAGGCGCTCTACCTGACGGTCCAGCGAGAGGTGGCGGAACGGATCACCGCCGGACCGGGGACGAAGGCCTATGGCGCCCTGACGCTTCACTGCCAATATCATGCTGAGGTGCGACCGGCTCTGGCCATCCCCCGCGTGGCGTTTTACCCGATCCCCGAAGTGGACTCGACGTTGGTGGGCTTCGATCTGCTGGATGCCCCCCGCGTGTCGGTGGAGAGCCCTGCCCGGCTCTTCGGCGTGATCCGGGCGGCCTTTGGTCAGCGACGCAAGACGCTGTGGAATGCCCTGCGCCAGGCGGGGTGGCCGCCAGCCGCGCTGGATGCCGCCCTCGGGGCCTGCGGCATCACCGGGAGGCGGCGGGGGGAGACGCTGACGCTTCAGGAATTCGCCCGGCTGAGCGAGGCGCTTCCCGAGAGCTCAGCGCCGAGCACCGAGCGCCGAGAACGGAGAACTCGATGAGTGAGTCGCTGTTCCACACGGCCAAGGACGAAGAGATCAAGGCGGGCCAGGTCACCGACGTCTACTTCATGCGGACGTTGGAGATCCTCAAGCGGCGCGGGATCACCAAGCGGGCGGTGGCGGAAGTGATCTTGAAGAGTTTTCCGTCCGGGTATGCCTGGGGGGTCCTGGCCGGCATTGAAGAGGCGGCCACGCTCCTCACGGGTCTGCCGGTCACGGTCCAGGCGTTCCCCGAGGGAACCCTCTTCGGCACGATGCAGCCGGTGCTGACCATCGAGGGGCGCTACGTGGACTTCGCGCACTACGAGACGGCGCTCCTGGGACTCCTCTGCCAGGCCTCGGGGGTGGCCACCAAGGCCGCCCGGTGCAAGAAGGCCGCAGCCGGACGCCCGGTGGTGAGCTTCGGCGCCCGCCGGATGCACCCGGCCCTGGCGCCCATGATCGAGCGGAACGCCTTCCTGGGGGGTTGCGATGGGGTGGCGGTCGTGAAGAGCGCCGAACTCATCAAGACGGATCCAAGCGGGACGATGCCCCATTCCCTCATCCTCATGCTGGGGGATTCGGTGGAGGCGGCCAAGGCGTTCAACGAGATTATCGATCGGTCCGTTCAGCGGGTAGTCCTCATCGATACGTTCAGCGACGAGAAGATGGAGGCGGTGCGGGTGGCCCGGGCCCTCGGCCCCGACCTGTACGCCGTGCGGCTGGATACCCCGGCGTCCCGGCGGGGCGATCTGGTAGGCATCCTCCGCGAGGTCCGCTGGGAGCTGGACCTGCGGGGGTTCCGTCACGTCAAGCTCTTCGTCAGCGGCGGCCTGGAAGAAGAGGAGATCCTCCGGTTGAATCCCGCGGCGGACGCCTACGGCGTCGGGACCGCCATCAGCAACGCCCCGGTCCTGAACTTCGCCATGGACATCGTCGAGGTGGACGGAGTTCCCATCGCCAAGCGGGGGAAGATGTCGGGCCGGAAGGCGGTGTACCGGTGCGCCCGCTGCGGGCGCGTGCAGGTGGCACCCGCCGGGGCCCCGCCGCCTGGCTGCTGCGGGGGGGAGCTCACCTCCCTCCTGGAGCCGCTGATCGAGGATGGCCGCCTGGCGCGAGCGCTGCCGGACGTGCATGCCATCCGGCAACAGGTCCTGGCTGCCCTGGAACAAGTCGCGCTGTGACGGCTTCGACGCAAAACCGACAACCGACAACTGACAATGCAAAATGGAACACCCTCGAACGAGGGGTACCCATTGCGCGGTTGTCCGTTGTCCGGTTGAAATGTGAAGTTGGATGCTGTCTATGGATCCTGCACTGAGGGCCCTGGGCGAGTTCGGCCTGATCGGCCTGATCCGTCGGCAGGTGGCGCATCGTTCGCCCGGAACCCTCCTCGGCATCGGCGACGACGCGGCGCTGCTGGCTGTGCCCAGAGGCCGCAACCTGCTGGTGACCAGCGACATGCTGCTGGAAGGGGTGCACTTTCAGCGGCGATGGGGGCGCCCGCGGGATCTCGGGAGGAAAGCCCTGGCGGTCAACGTCAGTGACATCGCCGCCATGGGGGGGCATCCACTTTACGCGCTGCTGGGCCTGGCCATTCCACCGGACGGCTCCACGCTTGAGGAGTTGCAGGCCCTGCTGACCGGCATGGAGGAGGAGGCGGCGACCTACGGCGTCACGCTCGTGGGCGGGGATACGTGCGGGTCGCAGAGCGGCCTCGTCCTCTCCGTAACGCTGCTGGGCCTGGCGCCGGTCGGGCCCGTTCTCCTCCGGTCGGGGGCGAAGCCGGGCGACGGCCTCTGGGTGACGGGGATGCTGGGCGGGTCGGCGGCGGGCCTCGCGGCCTTGGAGTTGGGCCTCCGCCCGGGTGCCGAATGGCCCGCGGATCTTCACAGGCCGGCGTGGCTCGGTACCGAGGAAGAGGCCGCGATCCAGGCGGCCATGACGGCGCATCTGACCCCCACGCCGCGACTTCGCGCCGGGCAGGCCCTGGTCGGATGCGCCACGGCCATGATCGATGTCAGCGATGGCGTGGCCTCGGACGTCGGCCATCTCTCTACGGAGAGCGGCGTGGCCGCGCGGGTCGTGGCCGGCCAGCTCCCCATCCATCCCGGCGCGCGGGTCGTGGCGCGGCTCACCGGTCGGGATGCACTGGAGCTTGCCTTGCGGGGCGGGGAGGACTACGAGCTTCTGTTCACTACCGCCACCGATCCGAAGGCCCTTCTGTCAGGGGCCGCGCCGGATCTTTGGGTGACACGGATCGGCGAGGTGCTGGCGGGTGAGCCAATCCCCAAGCTGGTGCAGGCCGACGGCCGGGAGGAGCCCCTGACAGGGGGGTTCGATCACTTGCGCGAGCCCGCCGGATAGGACGAGGGTCCCCTTCGGGGAGAACGGATCCTCGGCCGCAGCGGGCCGCTGAAAAGGAGGGACGGCATGGGCGCGGGTCTTCAGAGTAGCTGGCGCGCCCGTCGGGCGCGCCTGACGGCCGCGCTGGAAGGCGCGGTGACCATTCTGGCCTTCACCGAGTCGGGGCGCATGCGTCGGCTGCGCCTGCCCAAGCGTGTGCTGGCGATCTTCACCCTGACTTTCGTCATCCTGGTGACGGGCTCCACGATCTCTATCCTGAACCTGTTCCGAGGCCAGGTAGACCTGGCGCGGATCGCATACCTGGAGCGGGAGAACCGGTCGCTCGCCTCGCTCCTGCAGGGGCAGGCGGAGCATCTGTCCCGGCTGAGGCTGGAAGTCGAGCGGCTGAAAGAGTTCGAGCAGAACCTCCGCGTGGTTTCCGGGTTGGACTCCCAGGCGGCGCCGATGGTGGGCACCGGCCAGGGGCGGGGAGCCAGGCAGGAGTTGCCCAAGAAACGGTAGGGGTCCGCAGGGCGCTTGCAGCCTGCAGGCCGGCCGACCATCGCCGGCGCGGATTCGAGGCGGAGGGATGTCCCAGGGTGCTGCCGACGTCCACGAGGTCAGTGCCGGTCCGGCCGGATCGGACCTCCGGAGCAAGCTGGACGCGGAGGCTTTCGACGGGCTGCGCACCCTCGTCCTCGAGGCCGGGGGGATCGACCTCGGGCTCTACAAGGACAAGTGCGTCCTGCGCCGGATCACCGTTCGCCAGCGCTCCTGCGGCGTGCCCACCCTGCGGGCCTATCTCAAGCTGGTGCGCAGGAGTCCGGTGGAGCGCGGCCGGCTCGTCAGCGCCCTCACGATCCACGTCTCTCAGTTCTTCCGCAATCCGAGCACCTTCCGCGCCATCCGAGAGTCCGTCCTGCCTGCTCTCCTGGCGTCGAAGGAGGCGGAAGGCGGCCGGGCGCTGCGCTTCTGGAGCGTGGGGTGCGCCGGCGGCGAGGAGCCATACTCCCTGGCCATCCTTCTCCTGGAGATCGGGGCGGAGGCCATCCGTGAGCGCTCCACGAAGATTTACGCCACCGACATCGACTTGCAGAGCCTGAGCCTGGCCAAGGGGGCGCGGTACCAAGCTCGCAGCCTGGCCAATGTCCCCAGCCGCTGGCGGCAGCGATACTTCACCCAGGCAGACGGTCGCTACCAGGTCGTCCCCGAGGTGCGCAGCCTGGTCCTCTTCAAGGCGCACAACATCCTGGACTCCCTGCCGTTTCGCCGGATCGACCTCGTGACCTGCCGCAACGTTCTGATCTACATGACCGAGGCCTTGCAGGAGCGCGTGCTCCTCTCCGTCCACGAGGCCCTCAATCCTGGGGGATTCCTGATCCTGGGGAAAGTGGAGGGGCTCACGGGAGCGGCGCGGGATCTCTTGGAGCCGGTGGATGTCGCCGAGCGCATCTACCGCAAACCCGGGCCGCGCCCGGCCCCCCACGGCTGAACTTGGAGGCCCCCGGACGGCCCCGTCGGCCTTGCGGGGGCTTTCTGCTTGACTTCGGCATGGGGGATCGGTATGGTACGGCCCGCGTAACGGCAGACGATGCTCCCAGGGGTGGTGCGGGCTGAGAGCGGGCCTGGTCCCTGCGGGGAGGAGTGATCATGGCGTCCGGAACGACGATCGGCAAGAAACTGTACGCCGGCTTTCTCGTGGTGATTTGTGTGACCGCGGTGATCTCCAGCGTGCTGTCCATCGGCCTGCGACGGTTCCTGCCCCAGGACTACATCCTCGGCATCACGTGGGTGTTGGCCATTCTGGCCGGCATGATCCTGGCCTTCGCCATGTCCAAGGGCCTGACGACGGGGATGCGCTCCCTGGTGGGGACGGCCCGCGTCGTGGCGGAGGGGGACCTCACCCGGGACGTCCCGGTGAACACGTCGGACGAGGTGGGGGAGTTGGCCGCGGCCTTTAACCAGATGGTGGGGAGCCTGCGGGATATCACCCGCGAGGTCAAGACGACCTCGACAGCGGTGAACACCTCGGCGGCGGCGCTCTCCGCCTCGGCCGAGGAGATGAACGCCTCCACCGAGGAGATCGCCGCCACGGTCGAGCAGATGGCCAAGGGCGCGGAGCATCAGGCCGGCCTGGTGGAGCAGACCTCCAAGGTCATGCGGGAGATGGCCAACGCCATCAACGAGATCGCGGCGCGCGCGAAGTCCGCGGCCGAGGCGGCGGCCGAGGCGGGTTACACGGCCCAGACCGGAGGCAAGTCCGCGCGCGAGGCCATGGACAAGATGAAGGGGGTCTTCAGCATCATCGAGGGCGCCGCCTCCGGCGTGAAGGGCTTCAGCGACAAGACCCAGCAGATCGGCAGCATCGTGGACGTCATCACCAAGATCGCGCAGCAGACGCACCTTTTGGCGCTGAACGCCACCATCGAGGCGGCGCGGGCCGGGGAGGCGGGTCGCGGTTTCGCCGTCGTGGCCGAGGAGGTCCGCAAGCTGGCCACCGAGGCCGCCGGTTCCGCAGAGAAGATTGCGGAAATCATCAAGCAGATCCAGGGGGAGAACACCAAGGTGGCGAGTTCCATGGAGGTGGCCACGCGGGAGATCAGCTCGGGGCGCGAGGTGTTGACCTATACCGGGGACGCCCTGGAGGATATCGTCCGGGTGGTGGTGGAGGAGGTCAAGAAAGTGCAGGAGATCTCCGCCCTCACCCAGCAGCAGACGCAGGGCGCGCAGGAGCTGGTCAAGACCATCGACGAGATCGCCAAGGTCGCCGAGGACAACGCCGCCGCCACGGAGGAGGCCTCGGCTGCCACCACGGAACAGACGGCCTCCATGGAACAGATGGCCCAGGCCGCCCAGCAGTTGAGCAGGCAGGCGGACAAGCTGAAGACACTGGTGGCGAGGTTCAATGTCGGAGACTGAGGGGACAGGTCTGGTCCCCATCGGCCGGGAGCGGGAAGCGGATGAGGCGCCGGAGGAGCTCCGACGCCTCATCGTGTTCCGGGCCTGTGACGAGTGGTTCAGCCTCCCCATCGAGTGGGTCCGGGAGATCCAGCCGCTGGAGCGCGTGACGCGGGTCCCCAACGCCCCCGCCGAGATCCTGGGCATCCTGAATCTGCGGGGGCGGGTCCTCACGCTCTTCGATCTGGCGGGCTGTCTGGGGATTCCTTCCGGGACGCAGCCGAGCACGCACGCGGTGGTGCTGGACTTTGCCGACCCGGAGCTCTCCGTGGCGATCGCAGCGCAGCGGATTGCCCAGGTGCGGGACGTCCCGGTTTCGGCCGTGCAGACGGATGGGCGCGAAACGGGCGGGGGGGTGTTGGAGGGCGTCTTTGAGCTCGACGGCCAGGTGGTGGGCCTCCTGGACCTCAGCCGTGTCTTCGCGCGGGCCCTGCCCGAGTGGGGAGTAAAGGTGGAGCCGCGAGGGAGTCGCTGACCCGACGGCCGGAAGAGGGGACGGGCGTGTCTTTCACGGTGCTGGTCGTGGACGACGCGAGCTTCATGCGCAGCATGATCCGGGACATCTTTGCCCGCGGGCCCTTCGTCATCGCCGGCGAGGCGGAAAACGGGGTGGAGGGGGTTCGTCTCTACCGGGAACTCCACCCGGACCTCACGACCATGGACATCGTCATGCCCCAGATGGATGGCATCACGGCCCTGCGGGAGATCGTGCGCCTGGACCCTGCCGCCAAGGTGGTGATGTGCAGCGCCCTGGGTCAGGAGGCGCTCATCGCCGAGGCCATCGAGGCCGGCGCCAGCGACTTCATCGTCAAACCCTTCCAGCCGGGCCGCGTGTTGAAGGTGGCGCAGAGCGTGCTCGGGCTGAACGACCAGTTCCTCCCCCTGGGACAGCCCGAGGCGTCCGGAGAGGTCCGGTGACCGACGACGGCAGCCGCCCGCGGCGCGCCAGAGGTCGATCGAAAGGCTGGCTGCCATTGGGGCTGGCCATCGGCGCCTCCACCGGCGGCCCCAAGGCCTTGCTGACGCTGGTGGCAGGCCTCAGGCTGCCGGTTACCGCCTTCATTTTCCTGGTTCAGCATATCCACCCGAAGTTCACACGGATCTTGGGCCGGCGACTCGCCGAGGTCTCGCCCGTTCCGATCCAGGAGGCGGAGGACGGGGCCACCATCCATCCCGGGCGGCTCTATCTCGCCCCGGGTGGGCGCCACCTGGTCGTGGAGCGCGTGGGGCCGACCGCTTATCAGACGCGGCTTACGGACGATCCGTTGCGCCAGGGCGTCCGTCCCTCGGTGGACACCCTGTTCGCCTCGGTGGCGGAGGCGTTTGGCGCCCGGGCCGTGGGGGTGGTGCTGACCGGGATGGGGCGCGACGGGCTCGCCGGCGCGCGCGCCATCAAGGCCCGGGGCGGCGTGGTGCTCGCCGAGTCCGCCGAGAGCTGCGTGGTCTACGGGATGCCGCGGGTGCTGGCAGAGGCGGCGCTGGCGGATCGCATGGTGCCTATCGACGAGATGGCTGCCGCCATCCGGCAGGTGTGCCTGGAGATGGCGGCGGCACCAGAGACGGCGCCCTTGCCCGCTCGTGAGTAGGTGACCCATGGACATGTCGAAGTACATCAAGATGTTCGTCAGCGAGTCGCAGGAGCACCTGCAGAAGATGGACGGGCTCCTGCTGGCGCTGGAGCAGGATGGCGGCGACCGCGGGGCCATCGACACGCTTTTCCGCGAGGCCCACTCCCTCAAGGGAATGTCGGCCTCCATGGGCTACGAGGAGCTCGCCAAGGTCTCCCACCGGATGGAGGATTACCTGGACCGATTCCGCGGCGGCAAGGGCGCCCTGGAACGCCCGGGTGTGGACATGCTCTTCGAGGGAGTGGACCTGTTGCGCCGCTCGGTGGAGGAGATCGCCGCCGGCCAGGCGCCGTCGCTCGTCGCCGATCCCTACGTGGCGAAGGTGGCAACCCTTCTGACGACCGGCCCGGGGCCCGCGGGGTCGGCGCCGGCCGACCGGGCGCAGGTGGCAGCCGCCCAGCAGCGGGCCGAGGCCAAAGGCCTGGCGCTCTTTGCCGCGGAGATCCAGATCGCGCCCGACGCTCCCCTGCCCTCGGCGCGCGCCTACATCACGCTGCGACGCACGCGGGACCTGGGAGAGCTGATCCGCTCCGTGCCCTCGATGGAGCAGGTCCAGGCGGGGGAATTCTCGGGGAGCCTCTCGATCCTTATCGGGACATCCCGGTCCACCGCCGAGATCCAGGCCTTTCTCGCCAGCCTGCCGGACGTGGCGTCCGTCGTCGTGCGTCCCGTGGAGCCTGGGGAAGAGGGGGCCCGTCCCCAAGCGCCGCCGCGCGAGCAACCTCCTCGGACCCGGGGGGGCGACGTGCCAGCCGAGGTCGCCCCGGGCGCTCCTCCCGTCGCGGAGCCGCAGACGCCCGCCGTCCCCCCGCCCGCGCCCGGCGGACCCGTGGTGCCGTCCGCGCGGACCGCCGCCATGGTCCGGGTGGACACGCGGCTCTTGGATGACCTGATGGACCAGGTGGGCGAGCTGGTCACGGCCAAGGGAAGCCTCCTGGAGGAAGCGCAGGCGATCCCGTCCCGGGCACTCCACGAGAACGTCGGACGGCTGGACACCCTGGTGAAGAGCCTCCAGCAGCAGGCCATGAAACTTCGCATGATGCCCCTGGAGCTGATCACCGATCGGTTTCCCCGGGCGGTGCGGGACCTGGCGCGCAAGCGGGGCAAGGAGCTCCACTTCGAGATCCTGGGAAAGGAGACCGAACTGGACCGGGCGATCCTGGAGGAGCTGCCGGACCCGCTCCTGCACATCTTCCGGAATTCCATCGACCACGGCATCGAGCCGCCGGAGGAGCGCGTCAGAAACGGGAAAACCCCCACCGGCACCATCCGCCTGGAGGCCAGCAAGGAGCGGGAGAGCGTCCTCATCCGGGTGAGCGACGACGGCCGCGGCATGGACCCCGCCCTCTTGCGCCGGGTGGCGCTGGAGCGGGGGGTCATCACGCGGGAGCAGCACGACAGCCTCTCCGACAGCGAGGTCCTGTACCTCATCACGGTGCCGGGCTTCTCCACGGCCAAGGAGGTCACGGACGTCTCGGGGCGAGGCGTGGGCATGGACGTCGTGCGGAATGCGGTCGAGTCCCTGCGCGGGAGCCTGGCCATCGAGTCGGTCCTGGGTCAGGGAAGCGCCTTCACCCTGAAACTGCCCCTGACGCTGGCGGTGGTCGCGGTCCTCTTGGTCGAGGTGGGGAGCGAACGCTATGCCCTGCCGGTTTCCTATGTGGAGGAGATCCTGGAGGTGGAGTCCGAGGAGATCCAGCGCTCCCAGGGGCAGGAGATGGTGGCGCGCGACGGCATGCTGCTTCCCCTGGTGCGGCTGAGGCGGGTCCTGGGCTGCCCCGAGGAGGAATCCAGCGCACGCCTCCTGCTGGTCCTGTGCGAGATGCGGGGGCGCCTGGTGGGACTGGCGGTGGATCACTTGGTGGGGTATCGTGAGGTCGTGGTCAAGTCGCTGGGCAAGGCCCTGAAGAGTCTGCGCGGCTTCGCCGGTGTGACCATATTGGGGGACGGGAGCACGGTCCTCATCCTGGACATCAACACCCTGTGAGCCCGCCTCCCGCCGGCGTGGACCGTGTGCCTCGCTGGCCCGTCGGGCGGCCGACTGAAACTCCAAGGACAGAGACGGGCGCTGAGGAGAGGGCGTGGTGACCCCCCAGAGACGGAACAGGCACGCGATGCTGGTTAAGCTCCGCGTCCTGAGCGAACACAGCCTGGGGCGGGCCGCCCAGTCGCTGACGGCGCTCTTGGGATATCCGGTGCGACTGGCGGTCTCGAGGATCACGACCGTGTCCCTGGGAGAGATGCCCGCGCTCCTGGCTGCAGCGGGCACCGATCGCATGGCCGGTCTGCGGGTCCAGATCGGGGGCGAGACGGGAGGCCAGATCATCATCCTGTTTCCTCTGGGGACGGTTTTTCGGATGCTGCGGGTGCTCCTGGGGACGCACGAGGGGCCGCGGCCCCTCTCCGAGGAGGAGCGGTCGGCCGTGCAGGAGGTGGGGAACATCCTGGCCTCGTCGTTCCTGAGCGGGCTCAGTGACCTCCTGGGAAAGCCCCTGATGCCCTCGCCCCCCGAGATCCACCTGGACGACCTCAAGGGACTGATGGGGCAGGTAGCGGCGGATCTCAAGGGGCATGCGTCAGAGATCCTGGTGGTTCAGGCCCTGTTCGAGGATCCGGAGCAGTTGATCGAGGGACGGTTCTTCGTGCTGCCAGAGATGGAGTCTCTGGAGGCCATGCTGCGCCCGGCCGAGGCCGGGAAGAGATCGGAAGACGCGTGACACCATCGCTTGCGGCCCCGCTCCCGCCGGCTCTGGCATCCCGGTACGAGGCCCTGGAGGAGTCGCTCCGCGACATGGGCCGCGTCCTGGTCGCCTTCTCCGGAGGGGTGGACAGCACCTTCCTCCTGGCGGTGGCGGCGGAATGCCTGGGCGAGAACGTTCTGGCGGTCACCGGGCTGTCGCCCAGCGTCCCCGCCGCCGAGCGGGAAGAAGCGGCGGCCCTGGCGGAGCGGCTCGGCGTGCGGCACCGGTTCATCGAGACGGGGGAGCTCCTGCGGCCGGAGTACGTGGCCAACGCGCCGGACCGCTGCTTCTTCTGCAAGACGGAGCTCTTCGAACGGTTGGGGGCCCTGGCGCGGATCGAAGGCTGCGCGTGGATGCTGGACGGGGCCAACGTGGACGACCTTGGGGACGTCCGCCCGGGCCGCGACGCGGCCCGCCAATACGGGGTCAGAAGCCCCCTGGTGGAGGCCGGCCTCGGCAAGACGGACATCCGCGAACTCTCCCGGGCGCTGGGCCTGCCCACCTGGGAGAAGCCGGCGATGGCCTGCCTCGCCTCCCGCATCCCCCACGGGATCCCCGTGACCATCGAGCGCCTCATGCAGGTGGAGAAAGCAGAAGCGGCCCTTCGCGCCCTGGGCTTCCGCCAGGTGCGCGTCCGCCATCATGAGGCCGTCGCGCGGATCGAACTTCCCCCGGAGGAGCGCACCCGCCTCCTGGACGCGAGCCTGGCCGCCACCGTCGTCGAGCAGGTCAAGGCGGCAGGCTACCAGTACGTCGTCCTCGACCTCGAAGGCTACCGCCCGGGCGGCCGCCCAACCCCCTGAGCCTCTAACTCATCACCCAACGGCCAGCGAACCATGCCCTGGGGAGACTTGCCGACCTGACGGCTTCCGTGATAAAGAAGACGGCAGAAAGGGACCTCCGATGGGGACATTTTCAGTGGCAGTCACAGTCGGGCATCCGGCAGAGCCGGGACGTTCCGTCCAGCTGGAATTGCTTGTGGATACGGGAGCCACAATCAGCTTTATTCCCGCCGACTCGCTGGCGAACGTCGGAATCGAGCCTCGCTGGGCGGAACGCGAATTTGAGACGGCGTCGGGAGCTGTGATCCGAAGACGTGTCGGCGTGGCCTCTCTCGCGGTCGATGGACACGACACCATAACGCCCGTGGTATTCGGCGAGCCGGGCGATGCCGCAGTTCTCGGGGCGGTTGCCCTCGAATCCTTAGGCCTCATCGTAGATCCAATAGCCAGGCGTCTGATCCCCCGTCGTTTCCTTGCCCTCCGGGAATCCCTGAACCTTCGTTGAGCCTCGGCTTGGGGTCAAACCCGATATCAGGAAGTCGGAAACGGGGCGCGGCCGGGCATGGTCACCCGGCCTCGGCGCGGCACCGCTGGGAGAGCTGAGCGAAAGCAAGCGGGGCACAGGACGCAGGCGGAAGCCCGACGTTGACGGGAACGGGACCACCGGCGGCCTAGCGCGTCAAGCGGAATCCGGCAATCCTTGGCCGTCGGGACGCCGGGCGTGACAGACCAGTTCCGAAGGCCCCCGCTACACGCTCGCCGGATCGGGGGTGGGGAGGGCCTCAAAGAGGGGCTTCGTCGCGAGCGTCTCGCCTGCGTTCGACGAAGTCTCAGCCGAGCGGTCCGGACCCGTCGGCGAGGCGCCGGCCGGGAAGTTGCGCCGACTCCGGCCAGGGGGGGTCGTTGAACAGCGGTTGGTAGGTGGAACGGGTGCGGAGTCGTATTCACCCGTTCACTGATCTGCCACAGAAGGTCCAGGAGCACACTGACAGATTTGCGGGGGAGATGCCTCCCCCTCCCCGGATCAGAAATGACCAGGGAGGGGGAGGTGGCGAGACGTTGAGACACGGATCATGGTTATGGGGCCCTGAACCGGTCTGCTACCGCGCCCCGACCTTCAGCTCGTCCAGCAGCTTCAGCATGGCCTCGTGAACGCCGGCGCCCGTCTCTTCCGCCTCGAAACGCTCGAATTCATGTTCAAGATGTTCCTGATCCTCAGGGGTCAGGACGTTATCGGCCATGGGGAACAGGATGGTGTTCTCTTTGTCGATGTGGGCGCGCAGCAGGGCGACGTAGCCCCGCCCGTTCTCGATGATCCGCCTGGCGGCGGCGGGATCGGTCGGGAGGGCGGCCGCCCCCTCGGCCATCCCGCGGATGAAGGACCGTCCGGTCTCGTGCTCAGACAGCATGACCGCGATGGGCCCACCCTGCCGCGGGAAACCCCGATCCACCATGGTCTTGAACAGCAGGTTCTCCTCTTTGCCGTGGTGGCAGTGATCGGCGAAGGTGCGGAGGAAATGGACCGCCTTCTCGAAGTAGGCCCGGTCCGGGGCCGCCCCGGCCTCCAGGGTGGAGAGCTTGCGCTCGATGGCGTCCAGGGCCTCGAGAATCAGGGCGTGCTCGTCCTTCAGGACCTGGGTCGGCGGCCCGGCATGGTGGTGATGGGAGTGGTGCTCGTGCGTCATGTCTCATCCCTCCTTGTCAGAACGAACCTGGGGAGAATACAAGCGGCCTTCATGTCTCTCGCTCCCGCCTCGGGTCTCTTTGTACTGACCCGCACCACGATACAGGAATACGACACATCCGTCTGTGACTTTTGTCATGTTGCAGCCGGAATGATATTGAGCTGGCTTGCGGGATCTTCTGTCCGTGAAGCCCTCTGTTTTCCGCAGGATAGCTACCGGTTGGGAGCGAATTTCACTGGGGGATGAACAAATGCGGGCAAGACCGCGACGCGTGGATCGGGAAATAGGAGGTATTCCCGGGCGGGGAAGAGGGGGCCACAGCCGGACGGACCGGCTGGAGGGTCAGTCCGCGAAGAAGGGGTGGAATTCCAGCTTCGTCCCGTCAGCCTTCTTGTTGTATTCTTCGGTTAAGCCCTCGGCTTGGCGGAGGAAGGCAGGATCCCACAGATCCAGACGGAAGCCGAGATTGTCGGAGAACTCGCCGATCACCTTCCATCCTATCTGGAAGCCGAACACCTTTTGTGGGGCGGCGATGCGCCGGGGCAGCGTGGACGCCGCGTATCTTCCCTTGATGAAATTCCAACCGACCTTCGACGTGTACGCCGGCCCGAAGTGTTTCTTCACCAATTCTTCGACGAGTTCTGGGTTGACCCCAACTGCTCTCTGTAGCTCGGCCATTGCGCTCCTCTATCCTGGGAACCCAACACCTCGTCACCGGAAGCAGCGAGGGTCCCCCGAGCGGTCCTGGATTGCGCCGGAGGGGGTAACCGGCCGATCGGCCATTCTTTTACCGCATCCGGCGGAAATCTGCAAGGAGATGCTTCGCGAGGGATGGGATTCCAGGCTGATCGCCGGGTGCCCACTTTCTGCTGCGCGGACAAGGAGGAGCGAGGTATGAACGTCGTGATCATCACGCGCGAGAACGTGGCGCGTGTGAGCCGTTGGCGAGGCGAACGGAGTGGAACCCACACGTATCTGCAGGCCATGCTGGATGGGGAGTGGTGCCAGGTCGTCGCGACCCGAAGCGACCCCGCGTGCCTCCCCCCACGCAGCCTCCGTCTGAAGGCCGGTGAGTACGTGTGGCGGCCCTCAGGACAGCGGTAGCCGGGCTCCCCGGGCGGCGTGGCCTGACATCTTCCAAGCACGCGTTGACCTGCGAAGATTCCGCGCCCTATAATCTCGCCGGCTTTCTCCAGCTCCGGGTGATGACAGCGGCAGGGATCGCAATATCCGGACGCCGTCCCTGTCGCCCATCCCTGTCGGTCTCTTCGAGGAGGCGAATATGGCTGGGGATTTTGACCTGAGAGGGAAGGTGGCCATCGTCACGGGGGCCAGCCGGGGACTGGGTCAGTACTTTTCGCGGGCCCTGGCCCGAGCCGGCGCGGACGTCGTCATCACCAGCCGCACCTTGGAGTCGCTGGCTCAGACGAAGGCCGAGATCGAGGCCATGGGGCGGAAGGCCCTTCCGTGTCTGCTCGACACGCGGAAGCTCGAGACGATCCAGCCGATGGTGGACCAGGTCCTGCGCCGGTTCGGGCGGATCGACATCCTGGTGAACAACGCGGGCTGCAATATCCGGAAGCAGGCGGTGGACATGACGCCCGAGGACTGGGACACCGTGGTGGGGACGATCCTGCGGGGCGCCTTTTTCGTTTCCACGGCCGTGGTGCGATCGGCGATGATCCTGCAGAAGCAGGGCCGGATCGTGAACATCGGCTCGGGCACCTCGCTCTTCGGGATGCCCGGCATCTCGCCGTACTGCGCGGCGCGGGGCGGCATGACGCAGATGACGAAGGCCCTGGCGGCGGAATGGGCTCCGTTCGGCATCACGGTGAACGTGCTGGCACCGGGCTGGTTCAAGACGCCGCAAACCGCGATCCTCTACGAGGATCCGGAGTGGGTGACCAACGTTGTCGCGAAGATCCCCGCGGGCCGCACGGGCCTGCCCAACGACATGGACGGCGCGGTGGTGTTCCTCAGCTCAGATGCCGCCGAGTACGTTACGGGGCAGCTCCTCTTCGTGGATGGTGGCTTCAGTATCGGCGCGATGAGCGCGATGCCGAGGAAGAAGTAGAGAGGCAGGCGACGAAGGCGGTGGAGGAAGCGAGCGGAGGAGGGGTGAGGCGCCCCGTTCGGCAGTGGCGGACCGAGCGGAGCCGGACGCGCACCTGCCTTCAGGCTCCGATCGACGGGGAGAAGATGGGGGCGGGCGGCGGGATGAACTCAGAGCATAGGAGAGTGTGTATGGCAACCGGTGACACAGTGAAGCGGCTTTGCAGGATCGCGCTGCAACTCCGCGCCGACGTCGTGGAGATGATCGGCGTGGGGAAGGCGGGGCACCTGGGCGGCTCGCTCTCGCTGGCGGAGATCGTGGCTGCCCTCTACTTCCACAAGATGCGATTCGACCCGAAGCACGTCACGGACCCAGACCGCGACCGCTTTCTGCTCAGCAAAGGCCACGCGGTCCTCATCCAGTACGCGGCTCTCATCGAGCATGGGGTCATCCCACGCGCCGAGCTGAAGCAGGTGAAAACCCTGGGCGGGTTACTGCAGGGGCACCCGGACATGGACAAGACGCCGGGCATGGAAGCCGTCACCGGCTCCCTCGGACAGGGGTTGTCCATCGGGGTCGGCATGGCCTTGGCCCTTCGGCTGGATGGCCGGCCGAGTCGGGTCTATGTCATCATGGGTGACGGCGAGCTTTCCGAGGGGCAGCTCTGGGAGGCCGCCATGGCCGCCCGCCGGTTCCATGTGGACAACCTCACGGGCATCGTGGATCGGAATCGGGTGCAGGCGACCGGCCCCACGAAGGACGTCTTCGACATTCCGGACATCGAGCGCAAGTGGGAGGCCTGCGGCTGGCACGTGATGACCGTGAACGGTCATGACGTCGCGCAAGTCCTCGAGGCGCTCGACGCCGCCGAGCGGGTGAAGGGTCGGCCCGCCGTCATCGTAGCCGACACGGTCAAGGGCAAGGGCATCTCCTTTGCCGAGCACAATGCCGCCTTCCATAATGGCATCATGACCGAGGAACAGTACCGGCAGGCCATGGCCGACCTGGACGCGCGCCGGGCCGAGCTTGCGAGAGCATAGGAGGAGAGACATGGCACCGGTCAAGAACTTGCGGGAGGCCTACGGACAGGCGCTGGTCGCCTTGGGGAAGCAGAACCGGCATGTGGTCGCCCTGGAGGCAGACCTGGGCAAATCCACCCGCTCGATCCTGTTCCAGGGCGAGTTCCCCGATCGCTACTTCGAAATGGGGATCGCCGAGCAGAATATGGCGTCCACTGCCGCGGGGTTGGCCCTGGCGGGGAAGATTCCGTTCATGCACTCCTTCGCCGTGTTTGTCTCGGGGCGAACGTACGACCAGCTCAGGAACTCTATCTGCATCCCGGGGCTTTCGGTGCGGATCTGCGGTTCCAGCTGCGGCCTATCGGATTTCGGGGACGGGAAGACGCATCAGGCGCTCGAGGACGTGGCCATCATGCGGGCCCTGCCGGGGATGACGGTTCTCTGCCCCGCGGATTCCATCGAGGTGGCGAAGATGATGCAATGCGTGCTCGAATGGAAGGGGCCCGTGTATCTCCGCATCAACCGGAACGACCTGCCGTTCGTGTGCCCGGAGAATGAACCGTACCGCATCGGGAAGGTCTGGAGGCTCCGCGACGGCTCCGATGCCGCGGTGTTCGCCAGCGGCGTGATGGTGTCGAAGGCACTCGAAGCGGCCGAGGTGTTGGCCAAGGGCGGTATCTCGGTCCGGGTCCTCAACGTGAGTACCATCAAGCCGATCGACCGCGAGGCCGTGGTGGCGTTCGCGGACGGCGTGCGGGCCATCGTCACCGCCGAGGAGCACAACCTGGTCGGCGGAATGGGATCGTCGGTGGTCGAGGCTCTCCGGGGGGTACGGCACGCGCCAGTCGAGTTCGTGGGCGTCCAGGACAGCTTCGGCCGGTCGGCGGAGAATTACGAGATTCTCCTGCAGCACTTCGGCCTGACGGCAGCCGCCGTGGCGGATGCGGTCAGGCGACTGCTTCAAGCGGCGTAAGCCTCGGATTGCGTGCCCTGACGAAATCAGCCCGCGAAGCATTGCTTGCCGCCGTCCACCCGGATAACTTGGCCGGTGATGTAGCTCGCATCGTCCGAGGCGAGAAAGGCCGCCGCGCGGGCGATCTCGACGGGCCGGCCATACCGCTCGAGCGTCCCCGCCTCGGCCATCATGGCGTCCTCGATCGGTCGGCTCGCCACGAAGCGGGGCGTGACGATGTCCCCGGGTGCGATGGCGTTGGCGGTCACGTTGTGGGAGCGCAGGAGGAGAGCGAGGCACCGAGTGTACTCGTGCACGGCGGCCTTGGCCGTGGCGTAGATGGCGGCCTGCTCGATCCCAACGAGCCCTGCGATGCTGCCGATGTTGATCACGCGACCGCTCTTGCGGTTGATCATCTCGGGGACCACCTCGCGGCAGACGAGGAGGCAGGTCATGAGGTTGCGGTCGAGGACCGCGCGGAGGTCCTCGACCGAGATGAAGACGGCATCGTTCCGGCTGGGCTTGCCGGCCAGGGGCGCGGACGTTCCGGCTGCGCCGACGTCTCCTCCGGCGCAATTCACGAGGATATCAATCCTTCCGAGTGTTGCCCGGATGGTCCGCACCAAATCGCGGACGGTCTCCGGGTCGGCGAGATTGCCGGCCACGGGGAAAGCTCGGCTGCCGGACTGGGCCTCGATCGCGCGGGCCACAGCCTCGAGGGAGTCGGCCTCGCCGAAAGCGCGGGCCGAGGTCGGCGTCGTGCCCTGGATAGCCACCGAGGCGCCGAGGGTTGCGAAGTGGGTCGCGATGACCCGGCCGATACCCCGGGATGAGCCGGTGACGAAGGCCGTCTTTCCTGAAAACAGCCGGGTGTCCGCCATCCTTTCGTCTCCTTGTGTGGGATGTTCTCCGCAAGATATGCTCGTGGGCGTACGGTTCTCCTCGCCACGCCGGACACTGTATACGCACCAAACGTGATCCCCGTCAAGCGGATATCGCCGGCCGGCGAGTGCTAACGTGCCCGCTCCGACCCGAGCGGTGCGTGGGGCGGTCTTTTATGGTACAGTCGCGGCCGACGTGTTTTTGTGGAGAGGTCTGACACAAGGAGTGAAGCATGCGACACAACCGTGCCAAGGAGAAACTGGCGGCCGGTAAGCCGATCAGCATGGTTGCTCCCGGCTATACCTCGGCCGGATGGGCTTCGATGCGATCTTCACCGACTGCGAGCACGTCCCAGCCGTATGGGAGGAGGTCGAGAACATGCGGCGGGAACCGAGCCCCCTGCAGAGTTCGATTCATCCGCCTTCGGGTTCTCACTTCCGCACCCGGTGCAATCATACGCAACCCGATTGCAGCCAGGAGGAAACCGCATTAATTAAGAACAGAGAAAGAGCCCGCTTTGGCCTCTCATACAAAAGCTTGAAGGGGATACGTATCCTTATGTTGATCCAAAGGAGGATGACTTTGAAAGGGCTAATCGGAGACCAATTCAAGCCCCTGAGGGAAGCGCAGATCAACAGGGTACATCAAACTGCCCTGAGAATTCTCGAAGAGGTCGGAGTCAAGGTGGAGCTGGAAGAGGCGATCCAGATTTATCGAAAGGGTGGGGGGAGGATTGATGGGAATATCGTCCGTATTCCTTCCTCCGCAGTGGAGCAGGCCCTCACACTTGTTCCCCATAAATTCTTGATGGCCGGCCGGGATGAGCAGAATGATCTGATCCTTGAAGGTAGCCGGGTCTATCTGGGCACAGGAGGAGCTGCGCTGACTGTCCTCGATCTGGAAACTGGAGAGGCAAGGCCAGGAAAGCTTCAGGATCTTGCCCAGCTTGCACACCTCGTCGATGCATTGGAGAACGTCCATTTTTATCTCAGGCCCTGTATCCCCCAGGACATTCCCAAGGAAGTGATGGACATCAATCAGTTCTATGCGTCCCTTTCCCATACGACGAAACACATCATGGGAGCCGCTCAATCCGTTCACACAGCGCGCGACGTGATCGAAATGGCCAGCATGGTTGCAGGAGGGAGAGAGGCCCTGGTGAAGAGGCCCTTGATCTCCTTCGTCACCAGTTGGATGATCAGCCCGTTACATTGTGCCAGCGAGACGACCCAGGTTCTCTTGGAGATCGTGAGAAGCAAGATTCCGGTGGCTCTCTCCTCGGCTCCGATGGCCGGCTCCACCTCTCCCGTCACGTTAGCGGGGACATTGGCCCAGGTCCATGCGGAACAACTCTCCGGGATCGTTCTGACGCAACTGGCGAACCCCGGTTCTCCGGTTCTGTATGGCGCGATTCCTTCCATGGCCGATTTGAGGACAATGGCCTACGTCGGAGGGGGGATCGAATTTGGATTGATGAACGCAGCCATCTCTCAGATGGCCCAGTCGATCGGCGTCCCGAATTATAACTCTGCTGCTCTGACCGACTCCAAGATCCCTGACATCCAAGCAGGGTACGAAAAGGCGTATTCCATCTGCCTCTGCGCCATGGCAGGGTCCAACTATATCCATCATGCCGCCGGAATGTTGGAATCGATGAGGGCTGTGGCCTATGAGCAGTTTGTGATCGATAATGAGATCATCGGAATGGCCCTTCGTCTTCTCAAGGGCATTCAGGTGGACGATGAGACCCTCGCCTTTGAGGCGATTTGTGAAGCGGGACCCTCCGGGAACTATCTCTCCTCCCTGCATACTGTCAAGTTTATGAGGCAGGAGTATTTCCGGCAGACGCTGGCGGACCGCCAGACCAGGGAGGCATGGGAGGAATCCGGAGCGTTGGACGGCCGCGCGAGAGCCCGACAACGGGCCAAGGAAATCCTGCGGACTCATTCACCTCAAGGCATTGACAATAAGATTGATCGAGAGATCCGAAAGCAGTTTGATATCCGCACCTGAGGGCGATGGGGATTTTCCGGCGATGAGGAAATCCTGGCGAAGGTGGGCGGGTCGCCACGTGCCATCGGTATAGTCCGCTGGGCACGGGATGCACTTCTACGATCCCAGCAACTGCAAGCGGAGAACTGACGCGAGGCTCGGGTGGGGACAGGGATGGCGGACCTCACCGACGGCCCGGCAGGGAGGGGCACCGGAGCACCGACTGACCCGGGGCCACCTCCCCACTGGGCGGATCTATCATCAGAGCTGAATCAGCACCTTCCTTCAGGGAGGGCAGGTCGACCTACCTGATCCAGCCTTTCCCCTTCAGGAATTCGCGCGCCACCTCTTCCGGGCTACGCTTCTTGCCGGCCACTTCGTAGTTCAACCGGGCCATCGTGCCGTCATCCACTTTGCCTGCCGGACGGTTGAGGACCTCCGCCACCTCGGGCGCCTTGGCCAACAGCTCGTCGCGAACAACTGGCGCGGCGAAGTACGGTGGGAAGTACTTCTTATCATCCCCCAGGACCACAAAGTTGTTGGCAGGGATCCGCCCCTCGGTGGCGAAACCCGAGATCACGTCCACCTGCTTGTTCTTGAGGGCGTCATAGATCAGATCCGGGGCCATGGACTTGCTCTCCTTGAAGGTGAGGCCCCCATAATGCTTGGCCAGGCCGGGGAGGCCATCGGGCCGGACGACGAATTCCTGCGTGGCGCCGAACACCATGCTGTTGGCGGAGGCCGCCAGGTCCGAGATTTTGGCCGCCCGAAGCCGGTCGGCATCTTCCTTCCGAATGACCAGGGCGTACGTGTTATTGAACCCCCAAGGTTTCAGCCACGTGGTCTTGAACCGTTCCTTGTAAAGCCTCTGGACGGTGTCGTACACCTTGCCGGGATCCTCCTGAACGGGCTCCTTCAGGATCGTGATGAGCCCCGTGCCGGTGTACTCGACGTACACGTCCACCTCGCCACCGACCAGCGCCTGGTGGACCAGGGCCGTGCCGCCGAGGCCGATCTTGTTGTTCACCTTGAGGCCAGCGTCTTCGAGGAGCAGCGCAAGCATGTGGCCGACAAGCAGTTGCTCCGTGAAGGCCTTTGACCCCACGGTCACCGAGGGTCTCTGGGCCAATGCGGGCGAAGCCGCCAGGAGCAGTGTCAGAGCGAGTACCGGGCAGACTGCGCGCAGGAACCTCATCTCTCTTCCTCCCTCTGTGTGGTAGAGCGCCGACGGCTAGCCCAACGGCCGCACCAACTGGCGCTCGAGGATCCCGAACAATCCATCCACCGCGAACGCCAATCCGGCCGCAGGAATCGCCCCCGCCAGCAGGAGCGGGGTATCCACCATCGCGATCCCCTGAAAGATCAGATCCCCCAGGCCTCCAGCCCCGATGTAGGCGGCGAGGGTCGCCACCCCGATGCTGACCACCAGGGCGGTTCGAATGCCGGCCACGATCACCGGCGATGCCAGACGCAGCTCCACGCGCCACAAGATCTGCGCGTCCGTCATCCCCATGCCCCGTGCCGCCTCGATGATGTGCTGTGGGATGGACAGCAGGCCTGCATAGGTGTTCAGCAGAATCGGCAGCAGCGCACGGACGCTGATGGCGACCAGGGCGGGTGTGAATCCGATCCCGAGGAGGGGGAGCGTCAGGCCCAGTAAGGCGAGGCTGGGGATCGCCTGCCCCACATTGACCATGCCCAAGGCCGGCGCCCGCACGGCCCGCACCCGGTGAACCACGATGCCCAGCGGGACGGACACGGCCGTGGCGATGCCAGTGGCAAGGAGCGAGATCCAGAGGTGCGCCCGCGCGAGGGCGAGAACCTGAGTGGGGTGTTCGAGCAGGTAACTCAGGACATTCACGCGCGCACTCCCATGGCCCATTGCAGCATGCGCTGCATACTCGACAGCGTCGCGTCCGCCAGGAGGGCCAGGGTCGAGACAGCCACCGCTCCGGTGAGGATCTGGTCCGTGTTCCCCGTCGAGATGCCCTGGAAGATCAAGACGCCAAGGCCGCCCGCGCCGATGTAGGCGGCGATGCTGGCCAGCCCGATGGCCATCACCGTGGCGGTCCGCACCCCGGCGAAGATCACCGGGATGGCCAGCGGAACTTCCACCCGCCACAAGATCTGCGCGTCCGTCATCCCCATCCCCTGAGCCGCCTGGAGGAGCGCGGCATCCACCTCGTTGATTCCCACGGCCGTGTTCCGGATCAGGGCGAGTTGAGAATAGAGGACCAGGGCCAGAACCGTGGGCTTCACGCCAAGCCCCAGCACCGGGATCAGGATGGCGAAGAGGGCCACGCTCGGGATGGTGTAGAAGATCCCGGCTGCAGCCAACACCGGGGGAGCGAGCCAGCGAACCCGACTCACGAGAACCCCCAGGGGACAGGCGGTGAGAATCGCCAGGAGGCACGAGACGGCGGAGATCTGGACGTGCTCGAGAGTGAGACGCCAGATCAGCAGAGCGTTCGCCAGAGGGTAGCTCACGACATGACCCTACGCTTTGGACGCCGTGCTGGGCTTCGATTCCTCGGCCGGATGGCTTTGCGCCTGATTCGCCACTACCTGCTGCAATCCGCGCAGGGTGATTTGCCCACGCAGGATGCCCCCGCCGTTGACGACAGGGAGAGTCGGCTGCCCGAAAGCAACCATGGCCAGAAGGGCATCCTTCAGGGTGTCGCCGCTCCGAATTGGCGGGATCTTTGGCTCCAGCGGTTCGTCACGCAGTGGCTCCAGTGCCTGCTCCACAGTACAGACCGCCAGGAGCTTGAACGTGACATCCGCTCCCACCAGATCCGCCACCTTCAGGGTCGCGGGATACGCGAGGATCTCGCGGGGAGTCCCCACCTGGAGGAGGTGACCGCCGTCCAGGACCGCCATTCGATCTGCCAGGCGAATGGCCTCGAGCATGTCGTGGGTTACAAAGACAACGGATTTCCGGAGATGACCCTGAAGCTTGAGGAACTCGTCATGAAGCTGCCCGCGTGTGATGGGATCCAGCGACCCGAAGGGTTCGTCCATGAGCAGGATGTCGGGGTCCCCAGCCAGGGCGCGTGCGACGCCCACGCGCTGCTTCTGTCCGCCACTGAGCTGATGCGGATGCTTGTCGGCGTACTCGCCAGAGGAGAGGCCCACGAGATCGAGAAGCTCGGCCACCCGTTCGGCCTGGCGAGCTTTGGGCCAGCCCTTCAATGATGGGACCAGCGCGATATTCTTGGCCACGGTCATGTGGGGGAACAGTCCGATCTCCTGGATGACGTAGCCGATGCTTCGACGGAGCTGGATCGGATCGATCTCGCGGATGTCTCGTCCGCCGATCAGGATGGTTCCAGAGGTCGGCTCAACCAGACGGTTGATCATTTTCATCGTGGTCGTCTTGCCGGATCCGGACGTGCCCACGAGGACCAGAACCTCGCCCGGTTCAATCGCCAGGCTCAAGTCCGAAACCGCAGCGTATCCCCTCGAATACATTTTTGAGACGTGATCTAGGAAGATGGCAGGCGGGGCGGACATCATTGGTTCCTCACCCGGCGAAGTACATCCAGGAGTGGTTCAAGGGTCGGGAGGTCATCGCAACTGAGAGCTAACTCGCGGAGGCGCCGAACGTCCTCTGGCGGGAGAATCGGGCTGCAAAACTCAATGAACTTGGCCTCCAGTTCACACTCCGGCAGTGGATCGTCCGGATCCCCGATGGCCTGGACAGGGCCAGAGCGAAGGCGGCGCCCATCCACCGTGACCAACTCCACGTCGGCGAACGCCTTGGCGGGGAACTGTTCCTGAAAGCGCGGTTCGGCCACCATTTCGACGCGACTCGCCAGGTCGAGGACAGTCGCATTGGTCAAGTTGTCGTCTCGCACCTCGCTCGGGCCGAACCGGCCTAGGACGAGAGCGGCCGCCACCGGGTAGGGCAGGCTGAATTGCGCCTCTTCGCTCGTACGCGGGTGGGGGAAGGCCAGGCGGGTCGCCTCGGCGAATGTCCGGACGATCACGCGCGCAATCGCGGAGGGCACCATGTGGTGCTTTTGGCTGAGGGCGAGCGCGCCCCGGATGGCGGGCTGCGCCCAGCGACAGCAGGCGTAGCGCTTGAAATAGAGATCGAGGATCTGGAAGTCTCGGCCCAGCGTCTCCACGAGGGGCGTTGCGGCCGGCTCGGCCAGGAGACTCGGCGTTCCCGTGAATCCCTCTTCCGCCATGAGAAGCGACGTGACGCCGGTCATGCTACCCCAGCCGATGCCATCCTTGACCATCGCGGGCACATCGATCCCCCGCATCATCGGGGTGATGGCTCCATGGTATCCCGCGATGCCCAGGGCGTGTGTCAAGACCTCCGGTTCCGTCTTGAGCAAGCGTGCTGCGGCGGCGCATGCCCCCAGCCCACCCCAGGATCCGGAGCCGTGGTAGTACGGGTAGTGGGCGTGCGAGGCGAGGCCGGCGCGCATCCCGATCTCGTAGCCCACGACCAGCGCTTCGAGGAACTGCTGACCGCTGGCGCCAGCCATCTCTGCGCTGGCGAGGGCCGCGGGGAAGACGAAAGCGCCCGGATGCCCCTTGACCGGGCGGTATCCGTCATCCGCATCCAGCGCCGATGTGGCGAAGGCGTTGGTCAGCACCGCCCAGGGGAGCGGGAGGCGCTGTTCGGTTCCCAGGACCAGGGCATCGGGCGCCCCTCCCATCCGGAGGGCCAAGCCCCGCACCACCTCGGCCACGCGCGTCGAGGTCCCGGCGACGGCACAGGCCAGGAGATCGAGTAGACAGCGCCGGGCCTGCTGGCGCACCTCCTCGGACAGTACGCCCCAGCGGAGGCCGAAGATGAAATCTGGGATACACTGCTCACCCGGAGATATCGGGATCACTCCTTTCCCGTCCGTCAGGAACGCGGCGGCCAGAAGGCCCCGCTGTACGCTTCCGCGTTCCTGGACATTGGCGAGGCGAACGGTTGGGCAGCCCGCGTCGGCTCGCCTGCACTGATATCATAGTCGAAACCCTTGTCCAAGGAAAAGGTGATCGTTTCAACTGTGGCCGCGTCGCCCGGCCGGTACTTGCGCAGAAAAAGACTTCCGCGAAAGCCAAGGCGCTGGGAGCATTCTCACCCAGCGCCTTGGTCATTTCATCGGATGGCGATTACTTCGCCTTGGCGAGGTTGGCCGCGACGAAGTCCCAGTTCACCAGGTGATCCAGGAACGTCTGGACGAAGTCGGGCCGGCGGTTCTGGTAGTCCAGGTAGTAGGCGTGTTCCCACACGTCCACGGTCAGGAGCGGCGTTTGCTTGCTGGTCATGGGCGTGTCGGCGTTCGCCGTGCTCATGATCTTTAACGCGCCGCCCTCCCGCACCAGCCATCCCCACCCGCTGCCGAAGCGACCAACGGCCGCGGCCTTGAACTGCTCGGCGAATTTCTCATAGCTCCCGAACGTCTGGCCGATCTTGGCGGCGAGGTCCCCCGTGGGCCGCCCGCCGCCCCCGGGTCGCATGCAGTTCCAGAAGAAGGTGTGGTTCCAGACCTGGGCCGCATTGTTGAAGATTCCAGTCTTGGAGGAATCGCCTGCGGTTGACATGATGATTTCTTCGAGCGCCTTGGCCTCCATCGGCGTGCCGGCGATCAGCTTGTTGAGATTGTCCACGTAGGCCTTGTGATGCTTCCCGTAATGGAAGCCGATGGTCCTGGCGGAATAGTGCGGCTCCAGGGCGTTTTCGGCGTACGGGAGCGGGGGCAGCACGATAGCCATGGTCTTCCTCCTTTCCTGTGGGGATGATGAGGGCGCCGCGTCGCTGCAGCGCGCTGGATCCCGGCGATGCTCCTGCAAAGGATACCTCCACCTGGGTGCCGTGCGCAAGGAGAGGGGAGAGCCCGTGGGGGGATCGTGGTTCGGGCTCGAAAAATGCCGCCCTACCAGCGGATCAGGGCCGACCCCCAGGCCAGGCCCCCGCCGAATGCCGCCAGGAGGACGAGATCCCCCGGTCGTATCCGCCCCTCCCGGTTCGCCTCGTCCAGCGCGATAGGCACGGTGGCGGAGGAGATGTTGCCATACTTGTGAATGGTGACAGCCACCCGCTCGAGCGGGATGCCCAGCCGGTGGGCGGCCGCCTCCATGATGCGAAGGTTGGCCTGGTGCGGCACGAAGAGGGCCACGTCCTTCACCGAGATCCCGTTGTGCTCCAATGCTTCGATGCATACGTCCGTGAAGCAGCGGACGGCGATCTTGAAGGCCTCCTGCCCCTCCATCTTGATCGTATGGAGGTCCGCATCCACGCTCTCGTGGGAGATGGGAGTCGTCCGCGACCCGCCTCCGGGAAGTTGCAGCTTGTCTCCCTGGCTGCCGTCCGTGTGCAAATGAATGGAGAGGACGCCCCGTTCGCCGTCTTCGAGGCCAAGGACCGCGGCTCCCGCCCCGTCTCCCCACAGGATGCAGGTCTGACGGTCTCGCCAGTTGACCGTGCGGGACATCACTTCGGCCGCCACCAGCAGGACAGTGCGGGCCGCGCCCGAGCGGAGGTACTGCTCCGCCACAGACAGGCCGAAGATGAATCCGGAGCAGGCGGCCACCACGTCGAAGGCAACGGCGCGATGGGCAGCCAGTCTTGCCTGCAGCCAGCAGGCCCCGGAGGGACAGGCGGTATCGGGCGTGATGCTGGCCATGAGAATCAGATCCAGGTCGGCCGCGGTGGCCCCGGCCTGATCCAGCGCCGCCCGGGCCGCCTCGAGCGCCAGGTCCGAGGCGGCCTGATCCTTTTCGGCGATCCGCCGCTCCACGATGCCCGTCCGGGTGCGGATCCAGTCATCGCTGGTATCGAGGACTTTCTCGAGATCCAGGTTGTGCAGGACCTTGCGGGGCAGATACGAGCCAGTGCCGGTGATGCGGACTCGCTTCTCGTGCATCCGGGACCTCGGTTGTCCGGAGGGTACACATCGCTTGTACCACATCGGGACGGAGGGAATCAAGGACAAGGCAGTTCCCCTGGATGGGGCCCGAGCGGTGGCAAACGGATTGATCTGCGGATGGGAAAAGGCTATAGTCGTCCAGCCGATGCGGGCGGGAGCAGGGCGGGTGCGGATGGATGTCGCCCTGGAGGAAATGGGATGAGGATCGGGAGGACGCATGAGGCCGGAGTCCGCCGTTGTGGATGGGCCAGGACGGAATTGTCGATTGCCTACCACGACATGGAATGGGGGGTCCCACTGCACGACGACCGCGCCCTGTTCGAGTTCCTGATCCTGGAGGGCGCCCAGGCGGGGCTGAGTTGGGAGACCATCCTGAAGAAGCGGGACAACTTCCGCCGGGCCTTCGGCAACTTCGACGCGCGGGCCATGGCGGCATACGATGGGCGCAAGGTGAATGCGCTTCTCAATGATCCCGGCATCATTCGCAACCGCCTGAAGATCGTCGCTGCCATTCAGAATGCGAGGTCGTTTCTTGCCGTTCAGAGGGAGTTCGGCAGCTTCGATGCCTACCTCTGGCGGTTCGTCGGCGGCCGGCCCAAACGGAATGCCCGGCGAACGCTGGGGCGGATTCCCGACCGGACCCCTGAATCCGACGCGCTGAGTGCGGATCTCTCGCGGCGGGGCTTCAAGTTCGTCGGCTCGACGATCTGCTATGCCTTCATGCAGGCCGTGGGCGTGGTGAACGACCATCTCGTCACATGCTTCCGGTACGAAGAGATCGGTTGACCCTCGTCCCAGGTACCTTGAACCGCCGGCTGTGGACGTCCTTGACGGTTGCGCAATGTAGGATCGGCGGTAAGAGAGGCCCCGCTTCGACCGATGACACCGAATGAAGGGAGGAGCCATGATCACCCGCCAGGCGCTCAAGCTGAACTGGGAAGGGACAAGCCGGATTCTCCAGGCCGCAGTGCGCAAGGCCAACGAGCTTGGTCTCCCCGTAAGCATCGCCGTTGCTGACGATGGGACCCACCTGCTGGGGTTTGCCCGAACGGATCAGGGGAAGCCGCACACGATCCGGATCGCGCAGGCAAAGGCGCGGACGGCGGCTTCAAGCAGGCTTCCCACGGGCAAGACCAGCTCGACGGGGCAGCCGGTCAACGACCACATGGCGATCGCCCTTCCCCTGGCGGCCGGGACGGACATGTACGTGACCTTCTCCGGGGGTCTGCCGATCATGGTGGACGGCCACTACGTCGGTGGCGTGGGCGTGAGCGGGGGAACGGGAGATCAGGACACCGAGGTGGCGGCCGCCGGCATCGCGGCTCTCACGACGTAGGAGGGCGGGGAGAATTTGCTTGAGCCCCGGTTGCGGCATTTGATAGCATGCTCCGCTGAAGCAACCGACGAAAGACTTTTCCGACGATCTTCCGGAGGCTGCGCCGTGGGAGGGGAGGCCGATGGACCGGAAGAGCCATGTGGAGCATGCCGAACGCCTTCCTCGGATCCGAGGCGATCCGGGGAGGGCGTTCGTGTCTGGGCGGCTCGCCTGCCGGGGTGCGGGTGGGGGGTCGGGGGCGTTCTCAGGCGGCACGAGGGGTGTCGCCGTCCCCGAGAGGAGCGTGAACACTGGGTCTGCCCGGGTCGGGGAAGGAAAGGACGAGGGATGAAAACCGTCAAGCAGATCTTGAGAGACAAGGGGAGCCAGGTCCTGTCGATACAACCGGATGCGCTGGCGTATGATGCCCTCAAGCTGATGGCCGAGAAGAATGTCGGCGCGCTGCTGGTGCTCGAGAAAGGGAGACTTGTCGGGATCATCTCCGAGCGTGACTACGCCAGGAAGGTGATCCTCAAGGGCAAGTCCTCTCCGAACATTCCCGTGCGGGACATCATGACCGAGCGGGTGATGTTCGTGCGGCCCGAGCAGACCGTCGAAGAGTGCATGGCGTTGATGACCGAGAAGCACGTCCGACACCTGCCCGTCCTCGCGGGGGATCAAGTTGCGGGCATCGTATCCATCGGCGATCTGGTCAAGGCCAGCATCGACGAGAAGGACTTCATGATCAAACAGCTCGAGAACTACATCACGGGGGGACGGTAGCGGTCAGGCATCCTTTGGCGGTGCGCATGTGGTGGTACGGTGTCGCCCTGGCGGGCCTGCTGATCGTCGGAGTCGCTGGCTACCTCGCGATGATCGAGGTGAAGCCCAGGTTCGCCCGGCCCGCGATGGACGAAGCCGCCCGCGAGGACATCCGGGCCCTGGAGGGCCGGCTCATGCAGCATGTGGGGACCCTCGGGGGGACCATCGGCGAGCGCAACATGCTCCAGCCGGTGGCCTTGCGCGCGGCGGCGGACCACATCCGCCAGGAGTGGAGGAAGCAGGGATTCCAGGTGACCGAGGAGCGTTTCGAGATCCTCGGCCAGCCCTGTGCCAACCTGGTGGTGGAGCACAAGGGGTCCGAGCAGCCCGGCGCCATCGTGCTGGTGGGGGCGCATTACGACTCCGTGATCGGGAGCCCGGGTGCCAACGACAATGCCACGGGGGTGGCGATCCTCCTGGAGATGTCGCGGGCCCTGAGGCAGGAGGGCCTGGCCAGGACCGTCCGGTTCGCGGCCTTCGTCAATGAGGAGCCGCCCTATTTCCTCACCGAGGCAATGGGGAGCCGCGAACACGCCCGCCGGGCGCGGCGGCGGGGAGAAGACATCCAGGCCATGCTCTCGCTGGAAACCCTCGGGTACTATTCCGATGTTCCCGGGAGCCAGCGATACCCCCCTCCCTTCGGCGTCTTCTATCCGAGGGTCGGGAACTTCCTGGCGGTGGTAGGGAACATGTCTTCACGGGGACTGGTGGTAGATTTTCTGCGGCAGTTCATGACGGTGAGCGATTTCCCCGTCGAGGGGGTCGCCACATTCGCATGGATCCCGGGGATCAACTGGTCCGATCACTGGTCCTTCTGGAAGGAGGGCTATCCCGCGCTCATGCTCACGGATACGGCCCCCTTCCGCTACCCCGAGTACCACAGCCCTGGCGACCTGCCGGAGAGAGTCAACAGGCCGGAGTTCGCCCGGGCGGCTCACGGGATCATCCAGGCCGTTCGCCGGATGGCCGGCACGCCGTAGGCTGGACGCACGGGCGAGTTTTCCGCTACCCCCTCTCGATGCTGTCCTTTCCCCTCGCGGCGATTATCGACTTTCCCGCTGGATCAGGTAGGCGATCACCTGTTCGAGGCGCGGCAGGAGCTTTTCCGGGGAGGCGTCCGACCCCTTGTTCAGGTACAGGGCCGGTTGGTGCTGGCTGATGATGCTCTTGAGCGTGGCGTCGGATGGCACGGCCGAAAGGAACAGGATGGGGATAGGCTGGGCCGTCTTCAGACCCTTCTCGAAGGCCCGCAGGGCTAGGGCCGTGGCCACCCCATCCATATGGGTCATGACGATGTCGAGGATGGCGAGTTTGATCGGCAAATTCTGGCTGATCCGCTCGGCGGCCAGGGCCAGGAACTCGGCGCCGCTCTCGCAGGGAACGACCTTTTGCGCCAGGCCCCGTTCCTTCAGGAGGTCGGCCAGGAGCGTTCGGAAAAAGCGGTCATCATCCGTGATCATGATGCAGGAAAGGCCCTGGAGCGATTCCCCCGTCACGACCCCGATGGGGAAGGCGCACAAGCTGCACCGGACCTCGACGGCCCCCTCCTTCTCGACGGAGTAGGCGTCCACAGTTTGCCCGCAGCTCGGACAGTACGCTCTGGATTGGCTTGGCCCGTTCAAGACGCGATTCTCTCCTGAAAGCGTCGTTCGGTGCCGCTTGGACGAGACACGCTCGACCGCAGCCGATACCGAGGCGCGACCGAGAGCATCCCCCGGCCGCGGGGGAAGCATGGAAGCCCCGGGCAGACGTTAGCGTTGCCTGAGCTGGGTGTCAAGCCACGAAATGCGTCCGGCCGGCTGCAAGAACGGGATCGGGCAGCAGGGGGTCACGGGCGGCGCTATGTCGGCGCGAGGGCGAGCAGGGCGGCGTCCACGTCCGAGAAGTGGGCGAAGAGCATGTCGGGCGCGCAGGAGGCGAGCTCCTCGTACGTGTGCTGGCCGGTGGCGACCGCTACGGACCGTGCCCCGCACGCCCGGGCACAGTCCACGTCCAGCGGGGTATCACCGATGATCAAGATCTCCTGGAAGGGAAAATCGCGCCCGGTGAGGGCCCGCGCCCGCTCGCGAGCGATGGCCGGCAGCCGCCGGCGATCGGCGTCGTCCGAACCGTAGGCGCCCACCCGAAAGTGCGGCAGGAGCCCCGTGGGGCGCAGCTTCGCGCGGGCGCCCCGCTCGATGTTGCCCGTGAGGAGGCCGACGACCGAGTCCCTTCGGGCGCTCAGGGCCGGGACCAGCTCGGGGATGCCCGGCATTGCCTGTACCGGGTGGCCGTCGCGGATCAGGGTCTCGAGATAGCGAACGTGCCGATCGAAGCAGTCGTTCAGCCGAGAGCGGATGGCCTCGGCGGAGAGGCCGGCGGCGAGGAGCAGATTTAGGACGATCTGGGGGTCCGTCTTACCCCGGCTGTCGTAGTAGTCGAAGTCCACCGGGACCTCGTAGGTCTCGCGGATCGCCCGGGTAAGCGCGATGCGCCCGGCGCCGTGTGCATAGACCAGCGTGCCATCAATGTCGAACAGGAAGAGGCGCATAGTCTGCCGAAAGCCGAGAGCCTGGAGCCGAGAGCTGAGAAAGCATACCCAATCGGCGCCGCCAGCGCAACCTGATCATGATGACCGGCTATCGAGAAATGGGACAGGTTCAGTCACGAGCGGGCATGAGAATCCAAGAGCACGGGAGCTGCCGCGCAGGCGAGTCCCTTGGTGCCTTCACTGGCCGCGCTATGAGCTCGCCATCCGTTCCGGCCGGACGTGCCGGTCGAACTCCTCGGCCGTGAGGTACCCCAGGGCCACCGCCGCCTCCTTGAGGGTGAGGCCCTCCCGGTGGGCCTTCTTGGCGATCTGCGCGGCCCGGTCATAGCCCAAGGTCGGCGCCAGCACCGTGACCAGCATCAGCGACCGCTCGAGGTGCTGCCGGATCCGATCGCGGTCAGGCTCGATCCCCCGGGCGCAGTGTGCCTCGAAAGACGCGCACGCGTCGGTCAGGAGACGCACCGAGTGGAGCACGTTGTGGATGATGAGTGGCTTGAACACGTTCAGCTCGAAGTTCCCCGAGGCTCCGCCCACGTTCACCGCCACGTCGTTGCCGAAGACCTGAGCGCAGACCATGGTCAGCGCCTCACACTGCGTGGGGTTCACCTTGCCGGGCATGATGGAACTGCCCGGCTCGTTCTCGGGGATCGTGATCTCCCCGATGCCGCAGCGTGGCCCCGAGGCGAGCCATCGGACATCGTTGGCGATCTTCATCAGGCTCGCCGCCAGCGCCTTGAGCGCCCCGTGCGCGGCCACCAGGGCGTCTTGAGCCGCCAGCGCTTCGAATTTGTTCTCGGCCGAGACGAGCGGCTGACCGGTGAGCTCGGCGATCTTTCTCGCCGCGCGCTGCGCAAACTCCGGGTGCGCATTCAGTCCCGTCCCGACGGCGGTCCCGCCGATGGCCAGCTCGCACAGGTGCGGCATGGCCGCCTCGATGTGTTGAAGGGCGTGATCCAGTTGGCTCACCCACCCGGACATCTCCTGTCCCAGCGTCAACGGTACCGCATCCTGGAGGTGGGTCCGCCCGATCTTGACGATGTCGGCAAATTCCCGCGCCTTCCGGTGCAGCGTGTCGCGGAGCCGGCGGATCGCCGGGAGCAGCGGCCCGCGGATCTGCTCCACGGCGGCGATGTGCATGGCAGTGGGAAAGGTATCGTTCGACGACTGACACTTGTTGACGTCGTCGTTCGGATGGATAGGTCGCTTCGTGCCCAGCTCTCCACCCAGGAGCTCGATGGCCCGGTTGGCAATGACCTCGTTGGCGTTCATGTTGGTCTGTGTGCCGCTGCCGGTCTGCCAGATGACCAGGGGGAAGTGGTCGTCGAGCTTTCCCTCGATCACTTCATCAGCCGCCTGGGCGATCACCCGGGCCCTGCCCTCGGGGAGAAGCCCGAGATCCCGGTTCACCAGCGCGCACGCCTTCTTGAGGATCCCGAAGGCTCGAATCATCTCTCGCGGGAACCGGTCGCCGCCGATTCGGAAATGCTGGAGCGAGCGCTGGGTTTGCGCGCCCCAGTACCGATCCGCCGGCACTTCAATCGTTCCCATGGTGTCGGTCTCGATGCGAGTATTCATGCCTTCACCCCTTCCACAATCTCTGCGCCGGCAAAGGCCTTCATGAAAGCTCGAGCGTGACACGACGGCCTTCCTCGGCGGAGAGGTACGCCGCATAGATCACCTCGATGCAGTCGGCGGCCGACGTCAGGCCGGCCAGCGGCTCGCGCTGCTTCCCGGTTCGTCCCCGTCCGACCGGGCAAGGATGAACCCTTATCGCCAACGGTGTCAACATGCCGGTGTTCCGATCTTCCATGGGCGGCTCCCTGCCCTCGGCCGGGCCGTCCCTGGAACTTCCCGTTCCCCCGCCGGTCTAAGGATGCAGAGAGCCGGCCGGGACCGTCCGGCATGTCGCCGGGGCGTGGGCCGGTCGAGGAGGCGAACCATGAGGACGAACCGCCGGGGCTTCATACGTTTGGTGGGTTTGGGCGCAGGCGGGGCCATCTGCGCGGTCCCGTTGACGGCCTGGGCCGACCGGATTCGGGTCCTCGGGGATGGGGGAGCACCCGAGGGCCCATCGCCCACTGTCGGTCAGATCAGCCCTGACTTCCAGCGGTTCGTGGCAGCCGTTTCTGTGGGCGAGGCGAGTGACCACGGCGGCCTGCGCGTGTTCTGGCTTTATGGCCTCTTGCCGGCTGCAGCCCTGGCCATCAGCACGCTGGAAGAGGCCCGATCCCGCGGGGACCTTCTGATCACCGAACACGATCAGGCGAGCGTGCCCGAGCTGATCGTGGAGAATCGCGGGAAGTCCCACGTGCTCCTCTTGGCCGGCGAGATCCTGCTGGGGGGCAAGCAGAACCGGGTGTTGACCGAGGACATCCTGCTCCCGCCGGGCAGCGGGCCGCGCAACGTGGGAGTCTACTGCGTCGAGCAGGGACGATGGTCCGGACGGACGAAGGAATTCGACGCCAGGGGAAGCTTCGCCGCTCCCAGCTTGCGGTCACGGTTGATGGAGAGGGCGGATCAGGGGAGGGTCTGGGCCGAGGTGAGGAAGTATGCCCGGAGCGCCGGGGCCTCATCCCCCACGCAGAGTTACCAGGACATCTACGAGAAAGCGGAGGTAAAGAAGTTCCTCGAAGGTATGGTCAAGAGCCTCAACCACGGCTCACCCGCGGGGGCCATGGGCGCCGCCACCTTCGTGGGTCGAGCCATGCTCGGTCTCGATCTCTTTGCCGACCCCGGGCTGTTTGCCCGCGAATGGCCAAAACTGCTCCGGGCCCACGCCCTGGAGGCCTATCTGCAGCAGGCCCAGCTCGATCCAGACGGGCGGGCGCTCCGGGGCCGCGTCGAGGGCATCCTCCGGTCGGCGGCCAAGGCGGAAGGAGGCTTGCGGCCCAACCCGGGGGTGGGTCGACTCTTTGCGTTTCGTCTGGAGTCGCTGCGAGGATCCGCCCTGGTGTTTGACGGGCGGGTCGTGCACGCCGCCATTCTCTAGGCTGACCCGTGCCTCCAGCAGAGGATCGTCGCTACGTCTGGATCGGGTGTCCCGTGTCGCTTCCCCTGGGACCTTTTCCCAGCGCCCAGTCCTCGCGGGGGTCGGGGGTGAAGATCTGCTTTACCCCCCCCGGGAATTGGGCCTTCAGCACGTCGTATTGCGCGGTGAGGCTCTTGTCCGGGTGACTCCAGGGGTGGCGGTACCGGACGCCTTCGATGCGGGCCTGGACCATTTCTTTGAGGCAGCCGAAGCACGGCTGGATCGTGGTGTAGATCCATCCGCCGGCGATCGGGATCCCGAAGCGGGCGGCTGCGAGCAAGGCATTCTGCTCCGCGTGGACACAGATGCAGACATCGTAACCCGTGCCCGACTTGTACTTCGGCTTTGCAGAGGGGGACCGGACCCGCTCGGCGCAGCGGACGCACCCACCCTCATCGCAATTCGGCATGTTTGCCGGGGTGCCGTTGTATCCGGTCGAGATCACCCGCCCCTGGAGGACCACGATCGCCCCGACCTTGTACCCGCGACAGTTGGCCCGCTCCCGGACGGCATACGCGATTCCCATGAAGTAATCATCCGGCGCCGGCCGACCCGGAAGGACGGCGATGTCCGGAAGGGGTGCCCCACGCGACGCCTTCGGCATGGCTGTCTCCTTTGCGCGAGCCTGTCTCTCCGCCCCTCCTGCCATGCCGGTATGACAGCGGGGCAAGAGTTCCTCCCCTGAGGAAACGCGACGCGCGGCGGAACCTGCCAGTTCCGCCGCGCTCGAAGAGTCATGTTGCGCCAAGGGAGAACATTCGCAGCTTGACCAGGGCAAACCTCAAGATCGATTCAAGCGGTCGCGCGGACATCTGCGGCTGCAACTGAGGCTGCCTGCACGATACCGAGCGCTTTGGCGGCGCGCTTGACGTCGCGCGCCTTCACCCACAGGATGACCCCGTACCGGTCCGCGCCTGCGCACACCGCGTCCGTGGCCGTGACATTGATCTTCGCACCGGCCAGCTTCGCCAAAAGGTCTGCCAGGGCGCCCACGCGATCCTCACCCTGAATGACGAAGCCCTTCTTGGGGCCCACCAGCTTCCACTTGTTCTTCTTGGCGACGGCCTTGAACGCGGCAGGATCGGCGGGAATGAAATCCAGTTGGGCGCGGCGCCCCTTCGGAAAGGCGGAGAAGGCCAACAGATTGACGCCCGCTTCCTTGAGCTGGGCCAGGACGCGGGCGCCCTCCCCCGGCTTGTCCGGTGCTTCGATGTAGAAGTAGTCCAACAGCTGAATCGTCTCGGCCATGGCACCCTCCTTCGCTCTTCTGAGCGCCCCTGACTCCTCCGGGTTCACCGTTGTGGGCGTGAGCATATCTCCGCCTGGCTCTTTCTGGCAAGGGGGAAACGAGCGCCGAGAACCGAAAGCCGAGAAAGGGATGGGCAGGGGAGCAGGGGGGCAGGGGAGACGGGGAGAATCGGAGAGACGGAGAAGCGGGGAAACGGAGAGCGGGTCGCGCGCAGGGGGGCACCGGAGCGGGAGGGCAAACCATGCTCTGTGTTTGCTATTCTGGTTTATGTATTCTGCATAATTTCTTAATAATACTGGGTTAGAGCCAAGCATTGACTAGCCGTGGCGGACGGTCCGGATGGCGGTCACCATGGCCAGGATGTTCTCGGGCGGGACTTCGGCCTGGATATTATGGACGCTGTATGGAATGAAGCCAGCACCCAGATCTCGGATGCGCCGGCCAACCTCGGCGCGCACCTCGGCGGGTGTGCCGTGAGGCAGGACGTGCTGGCTGTCCACCGCGCCCCAGAATGCCAGGCGGTGGCCGAACTCACGTCGCAGCCGCGCCGTGTCCATATCGGCGGCGGATACCTGCACCGGGTTCAGGATTTCGACGCCGACGTCGATGAAGTCGGGAATGAGGGCGTAGATCGAGCCGCAACTGTGGAACGCGATCCGCGCGGGCGATCGCTCGCGGAGGAACCGGATCAGGCGGGCCATCCGCGGCTTGAAGATCCGCCGGAACATCTCCGGCGAGATCAGGGGGCCGGTCTGCATCCCGTAATCGTCGGCCAGGTAGAGGATATCCACCGCGTCGCCGACGGCCTTCAGGGTTTCCTCGGCCATGGCGAGCTGGATGTCTAGGCCGCGGTCCAACAGCGCCCCGCAGAATTCCGGGTTCAGCTTGAGCTGGATCAGCCAGTTGGCGAAGCCGCACATGAACTGCCCGAGGGAGAAGAGCCGTCCCGGGATGTGGACTACCAGCGCGCAGTCCGTGTCCCGCCGCAGGCGTTCTGCCTCTTCTCGGAGCCCCGCCACGTCCGTCTGCTTTGGCGAGGGCCAGGGGTGGGCGTCCAGATCTGCGAGGCCGAGGTCGTCCTGCTCGAACGGCGAATGGGCGACGTAGTAATGGCCTTTGGGGGGCCGCCGCCGCACCACGCCCCAGATGTCCGTGTACTCTGCCGGGGCGGCGTAGGCTACCTCGTCGAACACCCCGCGCTCGCCCGAGTCCTCCGCGGTGTGCGCCACCACCAGACGCAGGTCCACATCGAACAGCTCCAGGATGGCCTCGTCCGGCCATGCCAGGAGAGAGCGCTCGGTCTGCACCTGCACCGGGCCGGGCAGGCCGAGGTGGCGCTTGAGCCGCTGGTAGGCGTACAGGTTGATCCCGCTGGCGGGGGAGCCGCCGAAATCCACGGGGGGCCGATCCGCTGCCTCGCGGTCGAAGACGGCCAGCACCCGTTCCCGGTGGCTGAGCGATCCCATGCGACCTCTCCCGGTGGCATGTAACCTTGGGGGACGATACGCCCGCGCGCGAGACTGATCAAGCGATCCGGTAGGACCGCCCGGCTTTGTTCGGTGTTGCAGTCCAAGGGTGATGAAGGTTGTCTCTATAC
>Ga0315282_10001378_pt1 | contig 45821 bp, 43 predicted proteins | sample YL17G07_20_MG_FD_203693 | JGI IMG/M metagenome (GOLD analysis project Ga0315282, IMG submission 203693) | Sediment microbial communities from Yellowstone Lake, YNP, Wyoming, USA - YL17G07_20 | ecosystem: Environmental > Aquatic > Freshwater > Lake > Sediment | place: USA: Wyoming | collected... | reverse complement strand
ATCAAGCATTTAACGATTTGGCTTAAATTGAATAAAATTAATCTTAATCTAAATAATTTTTTTACTAACTTTAACTAAAATAGATTATGATCCAGTCACGAATAACATTTTTTATAACTACAGCTTTTTAATCCATAAATTGAAAATTTTCTTTAATTCATCCAATTCTTCTTGCTTTCTAAAAGTATGCTCAGCATTTTTAATGACATGCAATTCTTTTTTCCCCGGCAATGCCTCATACAAAATTTGCTGATGTTCTAAGGGCGTGCTCGTATCGTTCTCTCCGACGATTAATAGTACTGGCATAACTAATCGGTCAACTCTTTCTAAGATATCGTATTTTTGCCGGTCTATCATATGTGACCAAGGCAGCCTTTTTATGACACCGGGCTTAGATTTACTTTCCTCAACTTTCCATCCGGTCTTTTTCCATTCGTCTTTACCCTCGGTTTCTAAACTTAATTTACCTGATACGACGGTTGAAATTGGCGCCAGAGCTTTAACTTTCTCCGGATAATTCTCCGCATATAAAGCTAGGCATAAGCCGCCCAAACTATGTCCGACCAGGACAAATGGTTCCTCAAACCATTCTTGTTTCTCAGACCACTTTATAACATCTTCTAGGTCTTCATAATAATTAGTCGCGGTTGCATCCTCATATTTTCCGTCACTTTCACCCAGTGTATTAGTCGTATCAAATCGAACAACAGTATAGCCATTATTTCCAAATGCTTCTGCCATTATCTGAATTTGCGGTTGTTCTTTAAATCCTCCCGAACCATGCATGGCAATAGCTAAACCTTTCTGATTTTTTTGTTCTTCTATCAAAACGGAAATATTTTCATTTTTACGATTTTTGATAAATAATTTCATATTGATTTTCATTCTTCATAATTTCTAAGTTTCTTTGCCTCTTAGTTTCTTAATTTCTGCTTCCCCTATTTTCCCCTATTCCCCAGTCCCTAATTACCTAAGTACCTAATTTACTTCTTACTTCCCCTATTAATATGCACCACCTTGGCCGGCGGAAAGCCGTTAAAATAAGTGGCTGATGCAATGGTGTAGGCGCCGATGTTTTCCGCGTAGAGTAAATCGTCGATTTGCAGGTCTTCGGGTAATTCATCGGCCAAAGAAATCGTATCAAAGGCGTCGCAGGTCGGACCGAAAGTGGCACAAACTTTGGTTTCGCCATCTTTAAAAGCATGGAGCGGATAGTGCTGATGGTCAAAAATTTGCCCGGAAAAAGTATGATAAACGCCGTCGTTTAGGTAATAACAGGTTTTGCCGTCCCTAATTGACTTCCCCACGATCCTGGTAACTAAGCTACAGGCCGTAGCTACCATAAACCGTCCGGGTTCGGCAATAATTTGGATATCATCTTTAGAAAACTGCCGCTTAAATTCGGAAGTTAACTTTCTGGACAAAACCGCAAATGATTTCACGTCCGGCGTGTACTTAACCGGAAAACCGCCGCCGATATCCAAAACTTTGATCTTTTTACCTTGCTTGTTGGTGAAGCCGATTTGATAATTTCTTAATTTGGCTTCCTTAAAAATTGATGAAGCGAAATTCAATGCCTGGACATAATTGTCAAAGTTATTGCACTGACTGCCGACATGAAAGCTCAAACCTTCAACTCCCAGCCCTAAATTTATGGCTTCGGCTATAAAATCTACGGCTTCTCCCGGATGAGCGCCGAATTTTGACGACAGCTCAACCATAGAGCCGGTATTGGGAACGCGGATACGTAAAACCAGTCCAACATGAGGCGCGTGTTTTTTTATCTTTTTTAACTCTTCAATATTATCGAAAGTTACCAAGATTTTATAAACATCCAATTTTTTTAGATCTTTGGCAGGTTTGATGGTATTGGCATAAATTATTTTATCCCAGATGAAATCCTGCCGCTGTTTTTCCGGCAACTGCCTGATATTTTTATAAACCAGCTTGAATTCGGGCAAAGATGCCACATCAAAACTGGCGCCCAGATCATACATGGTTTTTATGATTTCCGGGTTGGAGTTAGCTTTGACAGCAAAGTAGGCTTGGACCATAGGCAGTTTCTCCTTAAACTCGCGGTAATTCTCCCTGATTTTTTCATGGTCAATAATAAAAACCGGCGTGCCGTGCTCGGCAGCGATAGTTTGCAAGAGCTTTTTTTGTTGTTCGATCATTTTGGTAAATTGAAGGCTACATTCCGAAATGTAGCCTTCATTATTAATAATTATGGAAGAAAAATAAAATTTTCGAATTGCCAAGGGTCGGGATTGGCTTTACTAACCGGATTTTCTTTAAAATACACCGTACGATTTTTTAACGGCGTCCAATCCGAGGGAGTGGAAATGAAATCGCCTAAGTAAGGTTTGGCGATGTCTAATACGAAATCATGGGGCAGATCATCGGGCAGATTGATTCCTTTCCTGGGATTTTCTATCATCCACAGCACGGCGGCAATCACGCCAGCCGCCACCTGAAGCGTGGTAGCGTTTTGGCCCGGTGCTAAAAGCCTGGCTTGATCAATGGTTAAAGCGCTACCCGTCCACCAGCTGTTATAGTGATGACCCATTAAGAGCGCGCCTAAAATATCCGCGCCAGTGGTTATTTCGTCCTCCATGATCCTTAATTTCGGCGGCAGTACATAATTTAACCCACGTAGTTCACATAACGAAGATAAAGTTTCATGGCAAGGCATATAGGCATAATGCACGGTCGGCCGATATACCGCTTTCTTGCCCCGCCTTCGTCCCGAGCTCGGGCCGAGGGGAGCGGAGTCGAGGGGATCGTTTTCCCAGACGGTTAAGCGGTCGGATAAGCCAAAAGCTTCGCCATGGCGAATCACCATACCCACAATTTCTTCATCTGGTATCCACGATCTCACCCAAGTATTAATACCCATCTGCGCCAAAAAAATCTGATTCTTAGGTCCATCTGGTGGAACATGAGCTAAGGCAGGCAACTTTTTTTCATGTGTTCCCCAGCCCATTTCGGCCGGTGCTGTTCCCTCTTCCCTAAGTCCCTCAATGCTCCAGGTACCAACGAATTCATTGACTTCCTTCGGTCGGTTGGTTATTTGCGTATCCCGTTCACTGCAATGAATTACTTTAACTTCCAATTTTTTAGCCAGTTGGGCGAAGTCTCGCTTTTTTATATAATCATATAATTCTTCTTCAACCGCTTGAGTTACCTTCTTTTCTTTGATCAGTCTGACGGCGATATCGATCAGTCCTTGCTTAACGAAATGTGAAATTAAGCCCGGATTGGCGCCATGATCAACCACGGCCGTTGGCGCGTCTTTCCAGTTCCTAGACAGTTCTCTTAGCTGCATCTGCCGCCAGTAAAGCGACTTTTCAAACGGGCTTTGCGTTTGTATGCCCGATAATGAATCCCAGACTTCTACCGAGGTATTAACGTATAGCACATTATGATCATGGCACCAACCGATAATATCGTTAGCACCAATATTCCAAGCCAGGTCAATTAGCAAACCTTCGTCATCCACGTGTTTAGCTAAGGTTCTCCCCAAATTTTCCTTGGTAATTTTTTCGTAAACAAAATGTAGCCCATTATCCGTATATTTTTTTAGAGCCTTGGCTTTATCTTCAAAATCGATAATGGTAACGTCTTTTAACGGTACCTCAATTTTATCAAGCAATATCGGCAAAGTGCACTGTGACACTGCGCCGTAACCGATAATCAGAATTTTATGGTTAAATTGTTTTGGCATTTTTTAAAATTAAAAGTGACCTACATAATTATTTTAGAAATATTTTAAAAATTGCACAAGAGGTCTTTGGTATTTTTACCCTTTATAAAAGACTAATGTTTATATTTCTCGACACTTTTTATTCTTTTACCTAATCCAGAGGTTATTTTAACTTAATCATTGCCGATTTCTTTAGCCCATATCTCTCTTTCACCCACTGGTCGGCATCTTCTAGACAAAACTTGCCATACTTATTATCCGGCGCAATTACTAAATCTACCGACCATTCCGCCTTTTTGTTATTTTCCTCTGTCTGGAGCAGTAGTATAAAATCTATATCTGCCGGCCTGCTCTTTTTTGTGGTAAAGCTCCCTAACACATAAGCTGATTTGATCGGTAATACCTTTTCTATATTCTTGACTATTCTTTTGACGTTTTTCCACATCTCCCGTCTATACTTTGTTTTTAATAACTCTTTTGCAATTTTATATTGCATAAATTTGTTCTCAAACACCGTGGCACTTTTTAATTTTATTTCTCAGTCCGTAGTAATTATGGATAGTTAATTCTTCCAGTCTTGTAACTCCAAGACATATATCCCGTACTTTAACAAATCTTTTTTAGTCCAAAAACGCGTTGCTTTTCTGATTTTATGAAAATCAACGACTTCCTTATCAAAATATCTGCCCGTAAAAATCTTCTTTTTAAAATTCCACTCCCGGAATCTAATTACATCGTGTTTTGCCAGCTTAAATTTAGCCAGCCGAGCTTCCAGCCTATTATTCCTGTCTTTCTCAAAATATTCCACCGGCATTTTAATTTCTATAATTCTACTCATATTTTTATTTCCCGCAACACTTTTTAAACTTCTTGCCACTGCCACAGGGACAGGGATCGTTACGCCCGACTTTTTTCCCGCTCGCATCTTTTACTTTAGATTTTACTAAATCTACACTATTGTCTGCTGCTTGCTCGCTAGAGCCTTGGGGTAAGCGGGTCTGCGATCTATTTACTTTTTCGTTTGCAGACCAAGCCGAATCTTGTTGTTTAAAATTAGAAAATGCCGATGAACTTTTATTCATCTCTTTGGCTGGTGCGCTATATTGTTTTGGCCGATTATCCTGGATTGGCGTATTGAATTGTCCAATATCACCAATTTTAAAAATGGAATAAACTACTTGTTTTTGAATTAAATTATTTAACTCATTGTATAAATAATATGCTTCTTTTTTATATTCAATTAACGGGTCGCGTTGACCATAGCCCCTGAGACCGATGCCCCGACGTAAATGATCCATAGCTTCAAGATGTTCAACCCAAAGCATATCGATTGACCGAATCAATACTGCTTTTTCTATTTCCGTCCAATTTATACCTAACTCACCCGCTTTAATTCTTAATTTTTCATAATTTTTATTGGCTAAATCTACTAAGTGCTCGCAGATAGCCGTACGCGCCTTTACTTTGTCCAGTTTATTGCCATCTTCCACAAATTTAGTTAAATCCTGCTTTAATTTCTCTTCAACCGGAAAAATTGTCGCCGCTACCTGATAAATTTCGATAAAATTCCAATCTTTTACCATTTCCGCCTGCGTATGAAAAGCTACTACCTGATCAATTTCGTTTTCCACCATTTCTAAAATCATATCAGATAAATTATCTGAATTTTGGTCATTTGAATTTTGAATTTGTTTAGGATTTATGATTTGGGATTTAGGATTTCCACTGCTTGTTTGTTCGCTTATCGATTCAATCATGCTAAATTCTAATATTTCACGCCTTTTTTTATAGATAGTTTCCCGATGTTTATTGATGACGTCATCGTATTCTACTAAATGTTTTCTGATATCAAAATTATTGCCTTCAACTTTTCTTTGCGCCGATTCGATAGATTTTGATACCATGCTATTTTCGATCGGCATGTCTTCGGGTACGCGCAGCACACCCATTAAATTCTTCATTCTATCACCGCCGAAAATTCTCATCAAATCATCCTCCATGGAAACATAAAACTGGGAAGAACCTGGATCGCCTTGACGACCGGCTCGACCACGCAATTGATTATCAATGCGCCTAGCTTCATGACGTTCAGTACCGATGACATGCAGTCCGCCTGATTCAATTACTTTTTGTTGTTCTTCTTTATCCGGCGGATTACCGCCTAATATAATATCAACTCCACGACCAGCCATATTAGTAGCAATAGTGACCGCACTGAATTTACCGGCTTGAGCGATAATTGAAGCTTCTTTTTCATGATGCTTAGCGTTTAAAATTTGCGCTTTAATACCCTCACGCTCGAGCATAGCGCCAAGTATTTCATTTTTTTCTATGGAAATAGTGCCAACTAACAACGGCTGCCCTGTCTGGTTTCTTCTTTTTATTTCTTCCACCACGGCTTTAAATTTTCCGATTTCGCTACGATAGATTAAATCGTTTAAATCCAACCTAATCATTGGTTTATTGGTCGGTACGACTACTGTATCTAAATTATAAATTTTAGAAAACTCTTCAGCTTCGGTTACGGCCGTACCGGTCATACCGGCTAATTTCTTATACATTCTAAAATAATTTTGAAAAGTAATAGTAGCTAGAGTTTGGGATTCCCTTTGAATTTGTACGCCTTCTTTGGCTTCAATCGCTTGATGAAGTCCCTCGCTATAGCGACGGCCGTACATCAGTCGTCCGGTAAACTCATCCACTATAATAACTTCACCGTCTTTTACAACATAATCGCGATCGCGTTTAAACAGAACCCGCGCTTTTAAAGCCTGCTCAATATGATGAACTTCACTGATACCGCCAGCTTCATAAATATTATCTACCCCCAACCACTTTTCCATTTTAGCGATGCCAGCTTCGGTTAAAGTTACCGCTCGCATTTTTTCGTCAATATTATAATCTTGGTTTTCATTGAGTCTTTGTACTAGTTCGGAGAATTTATAATATTTTTCCGTGGATTCTTCGGCTGGCGCGCTGATAATTAACGGAGTTCTCGCTTCATCAATTAAAATAGAATCAACCTCGTCCACAATGGCGTAATTTAAACCATGTTGCACCATTTGCTCCAGGCCTGGCACCATATTATCTCGCAAATAATCAAACCCGAATTCATTATTCGTCCCATAAAGCACATCGCACTGATAAGCTTCTTTACGCTGCACTCGCTCCAATTTTTCCTCTTCTCCCCCTTCTTCCGCCTGCACTGAGCCTGTCGAAGTGCCCTCTTCGCCTTCTAACCCCTTCTTTTCCTTATATTTATACGCCACCTCGTGATTTATACACCCTATTGATAACCCTAAAAAGTTGAAAATCTGTCCCATCCATCCAGTATCGCGCTTGGCCAGATAATCGTTAACCGTGACAATATGAACTCCCCTGCCGGTTAAAGCGTTTAAATAAGCGGGCAAAGTCGCCACCAAAGTTTTACCTTCACCGGTTCTCATCTCCGCGATTTGCCCCTGATGTAAAACCATGCCACCTAAAAGTTGGACATCATAATGACGTTGCCCTAAAGTCCTCTTGGCTGCCTCCCGCACCACGGCAAAAGCGTCCGGCAGTATTTCTTCCAGCTTTGCATCGCCCCCCTTCAAAAGGGGGGTTTGATCAGCCAAGCTCTCCGTCTCTCTTTGCATAGGAGAAAGATGAGGTGAGGTCTCCACTCCCAACCTTTTCCTAAACTCCACTGTTTGTTCCCTTAATTCTTCATCGCTCATCGCCTCATACTTTTTTTCTAGAGCGTTAATCTGTTCAACCATTGGTTGCAAATTTTTTATGACTTTTGCATTGGCATCGCCGAAAATTTTAGTTAAAATGCTCATATTATAAAACACGCTTATAGCGTGATAATGATTTATTAAAACAAATTAATTATATAACGACTTTATCAAAAAATCAACACCAAAATATCAGAGTCTCAAATAGCAATTTAACCCATGAAAGATAAACATAACAAGCGGAGATTAAGTAACTATCTCCGCTTTTCTTTTTGGCTCTGGTGTGAGCCAGAGACGAGGAGTATTTTTATTCTCCTCTTGAGAGGGGTGCCTGAAGGGCGGGGTGTGTTACGAGCTCTAGACTCCTCGCGGCTCAAATGGTGGAAATGACCCAGTCCTGCTTACCGCGGCGGACAGACACCATTTGCCCAACCAACGTAAAAGGCTCCTAGTGTCCAATAAGACACTAAGAGCCTGAAAGTTGCGCTTATTTTTGTTTATTCAATCGTACTTAACTTTACTTTCTTTTTCTTCCGATCTATCTTTTTCTCTTTATATTTTTTTATAATCAACTCCATATGATCTTTGACCTTATCGATTGCTTTATATAAATCTTTTTCGGTTTTGGTTATCCGCAGTAGCTGCCCTTTAACCGTAAGATTAGCTTCAGCACAATAAATTTCACCTTTGAGGTGATGATGAGTTGTGCGGCAGACCTCAAAGCTGGCATTAAAAACTTTAACCCTGCCTAAATATTTTTCCAGCATATCCATCTTTTTCTGCACATATTCCTTAAGTTGCGGCGTCAATTCAAGATTGGTGGCTTTAAGATTAAGTTGCATAGTTTTGAAATTTATAATTTTTTAATGTTAAATAATTTTGATTTGGAATATATTTATGTTAATTATTAACCAAATATTCTCCCCCATAACATCTTAAGCTTATCGCCAATACCACCTAATCTATTAACGTCTCTGAAGGTAACCAGTAAAACCAAAATCATTAATAAAACAAAACCAATATTATGGATTATATTTTCTATTTCTCTTTTAACTGGCACTCCTTTAATCTTTTCAATGGCTAAAAATAAGGCTCGACCGCCGTCAAGCGCGGGAAATGGTAAAAAGTTTATTACTGCTAAATTAATTGATAGTAAAGCGGTAAATTGCATAATGTAAATTAAACCCATGCGAGCTACTTCACCGGTTAAAGCTGCAATTCCCACCGGACCGGCCAATTCAGCGCTAACTCCTTGACCCATAATTAACCCTTTTATTAATTGATAAAAGGCTGAAATAATCACCCAAATTAAGACAAAAGTTGTTTTTATGCCTAGCCAAACAGCTAAGTACCAAGGATATTTAACTATGCCCGTCAAAGTAATGCCAATACCTACACCACCTTTGTTTGTCTCCGGTCTCAATTCGGGAATAATCTTTTTATCTAGTTGTTCTTGACCTTGCTTGATTTTGTAAGTTAGCTCCTGATTTATATGACTAGCAACATATTTCTGTAAATCATCATAATTAGTAAACTTAATACCATTAATACTAATGATAGTGTCGCCGATTTTAAGACCGGCTCTGTTAGCCGGAGATTGGTCAAAGACCTGGGTAATCTGTAATTTCTGATCAGAAACTTGTGCTCGTGGATCAATTTGATCAATCACTTGCGGTAAACCAATCATATAGCCAATGATAATCAAACCCATGGCTAAAACAATATTCATAGCCACACCTGCCACTAACATCATAAATCTTTGCCATACCGGTCTTGAGGCAAAGCTATCTTTTTCTTCTATATTTTCGCCATTTTCTCCTTTAATTTTTACAAAACCGCCCAAAGGAATCCAGTTTATTGAAAAAACCGTGCCGTATTTTTGATCATCTGGAGTTAATTCTCGCCTGCCCCAAAACCAACGCCACTTTCTAACTATTCTTACCTGATCTAACTCCTCGATCTTATCGCTCACAACCTCTTTAATTATTTCTGTCTGATCATCCTCAGTAATTTGCTCAACTTCTATTTCTACCTCTTCCTGTTCTCCTATTTTTTCTACCTTTTTCTCACGCCAAGTTTGAATACCAAACATTCGTGGCGGAAAACCAAAACCAAATTCTTCGGCAGTCACGCCGAATCTTTTTGCCGTAATAAAATGGCCCAACTCATGGGCAAAAACCAAAATTGATAAAATTATTATAAATGTAATAATTGTTAAAATCATAATTATAACAAACTAAAAGTAATTTAAATTCTAGTTAAAATTCTACACCAATCAACGAATAAACACAAATGACACGAATTTTTTCTAAGAATATTCGTGTCATTCGTATATAATTCACATTTATTCGCATTATATTATATCGTCATTATCTCTTCTTCTTTTCTATCTCTAATTTTTTTTAGTTCGTCGTTTCTGTTATTTATTTCCTCGTCTAATTCTTTAATAAACCTGAACTTATCGTCTTCGCTTGTTTCTTTATCCTTAAAGGCTTGCTCGATTGCTTCTTTAATTTCATCTCTGACTTGTCGTAAAGAAATTCTGGCGGCTTCAACTTTTTCATTTAATCTCTTTACTAATTCACGCCTATTTTCTTCAGTTAGAGTTGGCAAAATCAATCTTAATTTATCGCCTTCATTAATTACGTTTAAACCTAAGTTCGCTGTAACTAATGATTTTTCTAAATCTTTGATAATACTTTTATCCCAAGGTTGGACTAAAATAGAACGGGCTTCGGGCACGCTAATACTAGCTAATCCGGCAAGCTGGGTTTTTGCTCCATAAGCTTCAACTTGTATACCATCCAAAATACTTGGATTAGCTCTGCCAGTACGTAAACTAGCGATATCTTTCTTAAAAAATTCTATTACTGTAATTAAGTCTTTCTGTTTTGATTGAATATATTTATTCATATAACGCTTCTTATTTTAGAGTTCTAACGCCTAAATAAATGATGCTGGGATTTTCTGGATCAATTAATAACTTCCAGCCAGTTTTAGTAGAGGGTAACTTTTGCGGAGCCCAATTCTTACCTCCGTCCAGCGAACGGTAGAAGGTGGTATTAGTTACGTAATAAATTTCGTTAGCGTTTTTTGGACTTATCGCGATTGAATTTATGATTGCTTGGTCTATGGGCGTAATTAATTCAATTTTTGACCAACTATTGCCGTAATCGCTGGATTTTATTAAACCGTACTGGGTAGCCAAAAAAATTAGACCTGGTATCGATCGTCCCAATTCTATATCTCTAAATCTATTATCATTAAATTCTTTTAATTTATCGGCTAAATCCGTCCAGCTATTACCACTATCGGTGGAACGAAAAATTCCTCTAATAGCCGTGGCCACAAAAATGGTTTTACCATCAAATGGATTAATCACTATTTTTTTAACTTCATTTTGAAATCGCTGTATAGTCCGCCAGCTGCCCCCTCGATCAGAACTCTTAATAATTTCGCCTCGGGTAGTGCCGATATAAACATTATTACTATTAAGATTATCAACCGCAACCGTGTTAATTATTACCCTTAAATCATTGTCAAAATAAACTGATGACCAGCTGCGATTGCAATCGCTAGATTTAAATAATCTATTGCCGACGGCAGCATAAATTATACATTTAAAACCTGGATCAATGGCTATGGCCTTGACAGTAACTGCGCCTAACCCTTTGGCGATTTGCCAATCATCTGCGCCCGTATAACTATAAAGTAAACCATTAGCTACACTGCCTAAATAAATTGCCTGATGATCGCTCGGGTCCATTATCATTGATTCGCTATCAATAATAGCAATACTATTTGGTCGACCGCTTACGGTGGGAATTAAAACCTTTTGCTGCCAAATATCGCCTTTATTAATTGTTTTAAAAACCCCGCCGTCATTTACTGGTTTGGTTTGATTAGTTGTTCCAAAACTGATAGAACACCCCGTAGTAACAATTATTATGAACGAGAGTATCATCATTAATTTTATTTTTTTGACTAACATAGTTTTAATTTATAATAATTTAAAAGTAAAATAATAAATTCTTAATTTATTTATAACTTATAACCCATAACTTATAACTTGTTTCTCATAAACAGAATTCTACTTATAGAATATTTGTATTTTAAAATTATATCAGTTTTCTAAATATTAAACGCCACATTTTCTAAAACTAACTTTGGATTAACATTAAATTTGATAAACTCTTTGGCTTGTTTCAACAAACTCGCCAAGGCAAGAAGTTTTGCCAAATTAAATTTACTACTAACTCTATTAAGTTCTTTTTCAAAAAGTTGATGCTGAATTAAATCTGCTTGATTAAATTCAACCAACATTAAATCCCTAATTAAACCTTGACAAATTTCAATCAAGCGAATGGTTAATTTAACCGACTCCTGGCCTCTAACTTCTTTGCCAATAAGTTGTTCAATTATTGCCAGACGTTCATTGAGATCACCATTAAAAAAATTTAATAAAGCATTAACTCGATTTTTATAATTTTCCAAAAAATCTTTATCCTCAAAAAATTTAACGGCTAAAGCTGGCCTGCCCAGACAAAGTCGTGAAAAATTTTTAGCCGCACTTCTTGACGCCCCGTATTGTTTTATCAAATAATCATAAATGACATCATTGGCGACTGGATAAAATCTTAAAATTTGGCTTCGAGAGATAATAGTTGGGGGCAATGCTTCTCTATCAGCAGTAATTAAAATTATAACTACTTTTATTTTAGGTTCCTCTAGTGTTTTCAGTAAAGCGTTAAATGCTTCTAAACTCAGACTCTCGGCATGTTTAATGATACCAATTTTATAAGAATTTAAAAATGAACTTAACCCTAAAGTTCTAATAAAATCCCTGATTTGTTCAATCGAAATATTTTTTTTATCTTTATCCTTTTTGATTAAAGTAATATCCCCATGAATACCTTTTTTAGCTTGTTGGCAGGATGGACAAATCCCGCAAGGTAAAATACCTTTAGTCGTATCTTGGCAAATTAAACTGCGAGCGAAATAATTAGCTACAGTAGTCTTGCCTAAATTATCAGGACCAGTGAAAATATAACTCCCAGTAATCTTATTGTTACTAATGCTTTTAGCTAAAAACTCTATAATATGCCGGTTACCCACTAAAGGCCAATTAAACTTTATTTTACCCATTTTCATAAAATAATTATAACAACTTTAAGCTTTTAAATCAATAATTTATTTATTCTTGAATTTTAGCAACAAATCTGTTATATTAGCTTCATGAATAATAAAATTAAAAAACTAGCATTGCTGATTGGCGATATTGTTCTGCTTTATCTTTCTCTTTATTTAACTCTATTGATTCGTTATGGTCAGGGGCAAACGTATTACCCTTGGCAAATTCATTTTTGGCCTTTTACTTTTATTTTCCTGATTTGGCTTATTATCTTTTATATTTCTAACTTGTACAATCTTCATTTGGCAGTAAATAACTCAAAATTTTTTCAGCTAACTGCCCGCACCTTAATTATTGCCGATCTGATTTCTGTCGCTTTCTTTTATCTTTGGCCGGGACTAACTATAGCACCAAAAAGAAATTTATTTATTTTCTTTATTATTTATACAATTCTTTTTCTATTTTGGCGTCAATTTTATAATTGGTCTCTAAAAGCCTACTTGCCAAAATATAACTTGGCATTTGTTGGCTATAACGACCAGGTCAAAGAATTGATTGACGAAATTCAACAAAAACAACACCTGGGCTATCAAGCCGTTTTAATTGTTGATCAAAACCTAACACAAGTTGGTAAACTTCCGGTTTTAAAAAATGTAGCTGAATTACCTGACCTAATAACTCGCAAAAAAATAAATAATATTATTTTATCAGCGGATCCGCATCAATCATTAGAATTATCAACCACTTTATTTAATTGTTTGCCATTAAAAATTAATTTTCTTAGCTTACCAGATTTTTATGAATCAATTACCGGTAAGGTGCCGATTGATGCTATTAATCAAATTTGGTTTTTGGAAAATTTAAACGAAGGTTCAAAACTTTGGTTTGATTTTCTTAAACGGGCTTATGATTCAATTTTAGCCAGTTTTATATTCATAGTAACTCTACCTTTCTGGCCAATTATCAGTCTAATCATCAGATTTGAAAGTAAAGGCCCAGTATTTATTATCATGCCCCGTGTAGGCAGAAATAACCAAATTTTTAAATTGATTAAATTCCGTACCATGCGCGAAGAAGGCAACGATCGTTCGCCGACGAGGACTAATGATCCACGCATTACCAAATTCGGTTTCTTCTTACGAAGAACTAGGCTAGATGAAATTCCCCAATTAATTAATATAATTCGCGGTGAAATGAGTTTTGTCGGACCACGGCCTGAACGTCCGGAATTAAACGAACAATTAACTAATACCATTACTTTTTATAATAAAAGAACTTTAGTTAAACCAGGATTAACCGGTTCAGATCAAATTTCCGGTGAGTATCATTCACCTTCCTTAGCCGATAGTTTAAAGAAACTTCAATACGATTTATTTTATATTAAAAACCGGTCCTTGTATTTAGATTTATCTATTATTTTAAAAACTATTGCTACAGTTTTATCGAGAAAAGGTATATAATAAATATTTTTGACACCTGTTGACACCTGTTGATACCTAGGTTATAGTTAAATTATGGAACAAGAAATAAAGCCAAATACTATCTACACTACTGCGGAAACGCAGAAAATACTGAAAATATCTAGTAGTACTATAAAACGCTTGCTTAAGCGGGGTATGATTAATGCCAATAAAGTCGGCGGTCAATATCGTATTCTAGGCAAAGAAATTTTGCGCTTAGTTTCGCCTGAAGTGGAAAAGAAAGCCATCAGTTCATATCTTACTTTAAAGAAAAAAGTTGTAAATAAAATTAATAAATGGTAATTATAAGACCTCACACTAAAACTTTAGTGTGGGGCTAATTTTTTATGAAAAAAGCTTTAGTTACTGGCATCACTGGCCAAGATGGTTCTTATTTAACTGAGTTACTACTGGAAAAAGGTTATGAAGTCAACGGAATTATCCGACGAGCTAGCACTTTTAATACTGAACGTATTGACCATCTTTACCGCGATCCGCATATCAATGGAGTAAAGTTGTTTTTACATTATGGAGACTTATCTGATAGCAGTAACCTTAATCGAATTTTAGAAAAAGTTAAGCCTGACGAAATTTATCATTTAGGCGCACAAAGTCATGTCCGGGTTAGTTTCGATTTGCCGGAATATACCGGAGATGTCACCGGTTTAGGTACGGTCAGACTGCTTGATGCAATTAGAGAAACCGGAATAAAAACAAAATTCTATCAAGCGTCGTCTTCGGAAATGTTCGGTAACGTAAAAGAATTACCAATAACGGAAAATACTCCGTTCCATCCCTGCTCCCCTTATGCCTGCGCCAAGCTTTATGCCTTTTGGATAGCAAATAACTACCGCGATGCTTATAATATGTTCGTTTGTAACGGTATTCTTTTTAACCACGAATCACCCCGTCGCGGCGAAACTTTCGTTACACGTAAAATTACTCGCGGCTTAGCCAGAATAAAATCAGGCAAGGATGAAAAAATATTTTTAGGCAATTTGGACGCTAAGCGGGATTGGGGTTATGCCAAAGATTATGTTAATGGCATGTGGCTTATGCTGCAACAGCCCAAACCCGATGATTATCTCTTAGCCACCAATCAGAGCCACAGCGTCCGCGAATTCGTCGCCAGAGCCGCGAAACTTCTAGAAATCGATCTTACCTGGGAGGGACAAGGCTTAAACGAAAAAGGTATTGACAGAAAAACGAATAAAATCATAGTGGAAATTGATCCTCGCTATTTTCGTCCGGCCGAAGTTTTTGAACTGCGTGGCGATTATTCTAAAGCTAGGGGCATATTAGGCTGGGAGCCTATTGTAAAATTTGATGAATTAGTTGAAATTATGATTAAAGCGGATTTTGATGTGGAAAAACAAAAAATAAATTAGTCTTATGATGGAAAAAAACTCTAAAATTTATGTAGCCGGACATCACGGTCTGGTTGGCTCGGCTTTTATAAGGTGGCTAAGTAAAAATGGTTATAATAATTTAATTACCAGAACTTACGAAGAATTGGATTTAATTGATCAACTAAAAGTCACCGAGTTCTTTGCCAAGGAAAAACCTGAATATGTTATTTTAGCTGCGGCTAAAGTCGGAGGCATAATGGCTAATAACACTTATCCGGCTCAATTCATTTACGATAACCTGCAAATTCAAAATAATATCATTCATTACTCTTATATAAATAAGGTAAAGAAGTTACTATTTCTTGGCAGCTCATGTGTCTATCCCAAACTCTCACCGCAACCGATTAAAGAAGAATATTTGCTTTCCGGCTCTTTAGAACCGACTAACGAGCCTTATGCTATCGCTAAAATCACCGGTATAAAAATGTGTCAAAGTTATAACCGGCAATACGGTACTAATTTTATTGCCGTTATGCCGACTAACTTGTATGGCCAGAATGATAACTTTGGCTTAGTCGGCTCACATGTCATACCAGCATTAATTAGGAAATTTCATGAGACTAAACTGGTCGGAGCGAACGAAGTCGTCGCCTGGGGAAGCGGCAGTCCACGCCGGGAATTTTTGCATGTTGACGATATGGTTGTAGGTTGTATTTTTTTGATGAATAATTTTAATCCCAGTAAAGAACAAAACGATAAAGGAGAAATATTTTTCAATTTAGGTACGGCACAAGACAATACTATCAAAGAACTCTCGGAGATTATAAAAAACGTGGTCGGTTTTAAAGGAAAAATTACTTGGGATACTGCCAAGCCAGACGGCACGCCGCAGAAATTACTGGATCTATCTAAAATCCATCAGCTTGGTTGGAAACATAAAATTGAATTAACTGATGGTATTAAAATGACTTATCAATGGTATTTAAATAATTACCGGAATTAATTTTTCAATCTTCCAATTAATTTCATGGAGACCATTATCAGACCTAAAAAAAATTTTAGTTTAAATGATATTAAAGAACTCTGGCAATATCGCGAATTGATGTATTTTTTTACTTGGCGAGATTTAAAAGTAAGATATAAACAAACTGTGATTGGCGTCGCTTGGGCGATTTTTCAACCATTTATAACCATGGTAGTATTCAGTGTTTTTTTCGGTAAACTGGCTAAAATTCCTTCTGATAATATCCCCTACCCGATATTCGTCTATGTTGGTTTGCTGATATGGCAATTTTTTTCTTCCGCGCTGTCAGATACCAGCACTTGTCTAATCAGTAATCAGCCGATTATTACAAAAGTCTACTTTCCTCGTTTAATTCTGCCGATCTCCAATGTTTTGACAAAATTGGTTGATTTTTTTGTCGCCTCCATTATCTTAGTCGGCCTGATGATTTATTATCATTATACGCCGAATTTAATCGGTCTATTAATTTTACCGCTGTTACTTTTTATCTCTTTTTTAGCCGCTGTTGGCGGCGGCTTATTTTTAGCTGCGATTAACGTAAAATATCGCGATGTCCGTTATGTGTTGCCTTTCTTTATTCAAATATTATTATTTTTAACCCCAGTAATTTATCCTGCTAGTATCGCTGGCAAATATTCTTGGATCTTAGCTTTAAATCCTATGACCGGGGTAATTAAAGCCGCTCATGCGGCCATTCTCGGTAACGCTCCGATCAACTGGTTACTTCTTTTTATCTCCTTTATTGCCACCGGTATTTTATTCATTATTGGCATTATCTTTTTTAAAAAAACCGAAAGATATTTCGCCGATATTATTTAATCTAGGACTATGAATCTGCTAATAGTTGTACCAAGATTTTCTAACAAAGGAGGTTATTACTTTTTCCCCTTTGGCTTAGCTTATCTATCATCATATCTAAAGCTAAAGGGGTTTCATGTATTTTGTTTGAATTTATGCCATTACGAAGAAAAGTATCCAACAATCACCTTATTAAAAGATGCTATAAGCGAAAATAAAATTGAAGCCGTATTAACGGGAGGAATGTCTGGCAATTGGGATATTATTGAAGACGTTATCAGCACAACAAAAAAAATAAACTCTAAAATTTTTACTATCTTAGGCGGCGCGATAGTAACTTCTGACCCGGTTTTAGCCATGGAAAATATGAAAATTGATTATGGTGTTTTCGGTGAAGGCGAAATTACTATCGCTGAATTGATGTCAGCATTATCTAATAATAAAGAAGTTAAAAATATTGATGGTATTATCTATCGAAAAAACGGTCAATTAGTTAGGAATAAAGAACGTGCACCTATTTTAAACCTTGATTTATTGCCATTTCCCGATTATGAGAGTTTTGGTTACGGCGAATGGTTAAAGATGGTACAATATTCCGAAGTCAACCCTTTTTTAGAAAATTTTGATGATATAAGATGCGCTACGATTATTGGCTCTAGATCTTGCCCTTATTCCTGCACCTTCTGTTATCACCCCTTAGGTAAAATATACCGCCAAAGATCTTTGGATAATATTTTTCTAGAAATTGACTACCTGGTAAAAAAATATAAGGTTAATTTTATTAGCTTTTCTGATGAATTATTCTCAGCAAATACGGAAAGAATTAATCAATTCGCCGACAGAATAAAAAAATACAATCTATACTGGGACGCAGTATTTAGAGTTAACAATATAACGCGAGAATTAGTAAAAAAATTAAAAGAATCTAATCTTGTATGTATGGGCTATGGTGTAGAAAGCCTTAGTGATAAAATTTTAAAAAGCATGAAAAAAATGATAACCAGAAATGATATAGAAAATGCCTTCAAAATTACCAGTGAAGCAGGAATATTAGCTGTAGGAATAATTATTCTCGGTGATCCTGAAGAAACGGTAGAAACTATAAATGAATCGATTAATTGGTGGAAAGCTCACCCGCAATATAGTATTGGAGTAAAATTTATTAAAGCCATTCCTGATTCCGCCGACTATCAGTATGCGCTAAAAAATAGCATTATAACCGACAAACTCAAACATATTAGACATAATTTCCCGATCGTTAATTTAACAAAAATACCAGATAAAAAATTTTTTAAACTAGTTAAAAAAATAACAAAATGTGCAAGAAGTTCAAGATATACTGTTGCAGGAACGCTAATTAATTCACAAAAGTTAAATGAAAAATATCAAAATTGTAATTTTTATTACCTTGACTTAGAATGTCCTTTCTGTCATAAAATTGAAAAATATAAAAAAATTGTAAGAGCAATAAATATTTATAGTACATTTACTTGTAAAAATTGCCGCCTTATTTTTAAGATTAAACAAAAAAAGGCATTTTATGATGATTATAGTTATATAAAAATTTTCCTCAATAAATATTCAATGAAAATATATAACTTTATGATAAGAAATAAAATTTTAAATATAAATAACAAACTTACGGTAATTTTAAAAAATACGTTTAAGACAATAGTCAAGTCGAATTGATATGAAAAATTTTATAAAAAAAATTATAAAATTTATTAAACAGCCTGAAGAGAATTTTCCCAATTTTTATATTTTTGCCTACCATGTACTCAATTTTTTTCAAAAAAGTTTGATCAGATTAAAAATCATTAAAAACTCGACGCTGCCACAAGGTGATATGTTTAATTGGTCTTTTTACCATCTGCATTATAAAGGTGAGCTTAAACAGGGTTTAAAAAGCCGACAAGTAAACACAAATTTAAAACCATCTGACTATCAATTTACTAATAATAAACTAATTCAGGTTAATAAAAATATTACTCCGTTATATTTCGGACAACATTTACTTTATGAAACTATTCTTCAACTTAATCCTGAATCAATTTTTGAACTTGGCTGTGGCAACGGTATTCATCTATATAACTTAAATGTGTTAATTCCTCGGGCAAAGTTATTTGGCGTTGACCTGCTAAGTAAACAAATTGAATTTTTACACCAAAGCTATCCAAATTTACCTGCTTTAATTAAACAATTTGACGCTACTATTCACTTTCCTGAAAATTTATTACCTAAAGCTGACTTATCATTTACCCAAGCGGTAATTATGCATATCCATACGGACAAAAAACACTTGACCGCTCTGGCTAATTTATTCAATCTGTCAAATAAATATGTAGTATTGGTGGAAAAATGGCGAAATCATCAATTTATGGATGATATAAAATATTTATTTGATAATGGATTAATTAATTGGAATAATTTGTATTTTTATTACCGCAATTTAGCGGAAACTAACCAACCGTTTTTAATAGTCTGCTCTAACCAATTGCTTAACTACCCGATTTTAACTAATTATAAAATCCTTTTATAAAAGGGTTATCGACTTAATGGAAAATATAATTGAAATAAAAAATTTAAGTAAAAAATATAATATTAGTCATCAACGTGGTGGTTATATCGCATTGCGCGATGTCCTAACGAATATTATTAAGAACCCTTTTAGATTCGCCAAAGCGAAAGTTAGACAAATAGCTAGGCTCGAAACTAAAGAGGAGTTTTGGGCTTTGAAAGATATCAATTTGGCAATAAAAAAAGGCGAAGTTATCGGTATAATTGGCCATAATGGGGCCGGCAAATCTACTTTATTAAAAATTCTTTCGCAAATAACCCCGCCAACTACGGGAGAAATTAAAATCAAAGGCACGGTTGGCAGTTTACTAGAAGTCGGTACGGGCTTTCATCCCGAGCTAACGGGTAGAGAAAATATATTGTTGAATGGCGCCATTTTAGGTATGACCAGAAAAGAAATAGCAAAAAAATTTAATGCCATAGTTGAATTTTCCGGGGTAGAAAAATTTCTAGATACTCCGGTAAAGTATTATTCATCCGGTATGTACGTTAGGTTGGCTTTCTCAGTAGCAGCTCATTTAGAGCCGGACATATTATTTATCGACGAAGTACTTGCTGTTGGTGACGCTGAATTTCAAAAAAAATGTTTGGGTAAAATGGAAGATGTGACTAAAAATGAGGGGCGAACTATTCTATTTGTCAGTCATAATATGGATGCCGTATTAAATCTTTGCCAAAGATGCGTTTTACTGGAAAAAGGTAAAATAAAAAATCTCGGCAACACCAAAAAAATAATCGACCAATATTTAGGCAGCGACAAAGCTAATAAAATAATTAATTGGAGCGGCAATGCTGGCGATGCTAACGTCAGACTATTGCGAAGCTGGGCAAAAAGCCTCGACCAACAAAAAGAATTTGACACGTCGTCTGCGATTGAAGTCGGTTTAGAAATTGAAATTTTAAGACCGACCAGCGACCTAATTTTAGGTTTTACGCTATTTTCTGAATTTAATTATGAATTAGCTTACGTCCTTTACGACGATAAGGAAACTACCGCGCCACCGATATTACCTCCTGGAAAAATGATAAAAAAATTTATTATACCTAAAGACACTTTAACTCAAGGAACTTATCGTATTCAATTCGACATCGGCATTAACGCGGTAAAGCGTATCATAAAATACGATGGAGAATTAATTTTTACTTTAAATAATCTATACGGCTTAGGCGGCCGCTTTAAGATTCCTAGCAGCTCAAAAGGTTATACCAGCCTTTTTCGTCCGCCCTGGGCAGTTATTTAATATGATAAAAGCAATAATTTTTGATCTTGACGGCGTTTTAATCGATGCCACCGAATGGCATTATGAAGCCCTAAATAAAGCATTAGGGTTGTTTGGATATACTATCGGTCGAGAAGATCATCTTAAAATTTATAATGGTTTGCCCACAGCGGAAAAATTAAAAATCATAACGGAAAAACAAGGTCTGCCTTTTGGTTTACATGATATTATTAAAGCATTAAAAAGAAAATATACTGATGAGATTGTCAATCAACAATGTCGGCCAAATCACCATAAACAAATTATGCTGACTCACCTAAAAAATAAAGGCTATAAGTTAGCTTGCTGCAGCAATGCGCAAAAATATTCGGTCATGAATATGCTGATTAAGTCGGAAATTGATCATTTTTTTGATGAGATCATCGGTAACGATGAGGGTTTTAAACCGAAGCCAGCTCCGGATATTTATTTAGCCACTTTTGCTAAATTGAATCTTCTACCAGAAGAAACTATTATCATTGAGGATGCGCCTCACGGTATAGAAGCGGCCAAAGCCAGCGGCGCCCAAGTTATCGCCGTGCGAGGCCATGAAGATGTTACCCTTTCTCTGTTTGCTAACTTTAATTTGTTATAATTTAATGAAAATATTTAATTTAAAAAAATTCACTAAAGGCTGGTTTATCGGTAATTTCGAACCGGTAATATTTAAAACCGATGATTTTGAAATTGCTATAAAAAAATACCAGAAGGGAGATAAAGAAAGTGCTCATTACCATAAGGTGGCAAAAGAATATACTGCTATAACCAGTGGTCTTTTTAAATTCAATGATAAAATATTAAAAGAAGGCGATATCGTACTGATTGAACCGAACGAATCTGTTGATTTCGAATGCCTTGAAGACGGAATAAATGTGGTAGTAAAAATTCCCAGCGTTATAGATGATAAATATCTTTTTAATTAAACAATTTTAATCATAAATCTATGGAAAAAGTTTTAAAAATAATCATTCCCATGGCCGGTGCTGGTAAACGTTTCCTTGAAGCCGGCTACAGTTTCCCCAAACCTTTAATTGATATTAACGGTAAATCGATGATCCAACTAGTGATTGAGAACTTAAAACCAAGCTGTGCTCATAAATTTATTTTTATCTGCCAAAAGGAACACTACGACAAATATTCTCTACATGAAATATTCAATAACTTAGCCGGTTCGGATAATTATGAATGCATTCAACTGACTAACCTAACCCAAGGAGCGGCTTGTACTGTATTAACTGCAGTTGAATACATTAATGATGATAATGATTTAATAATTGCTAATTCTGACCAGTTAGTTGACATCAATATTAATGATTATATCGATTTTTCCAGACAATCTAATGCTGATGGCGTAATTATGACTTTTGAAGCCACTCATCCTAAATGGAGCTACGCCCGAGTTGGTAGCGATGATAATGTCTTAGAAGTGGCGGAAAAAAAAGTCATCTCTAACCACGCTACAGTAGGTATATATTACTTTAAACAGGGTAATAAATTTGTGGAATCAGCTCATACGATGATTGCCAAAGATATTCGCGTTAACAATGAATTTTACGTTTGTCCAACTTATAATGAAATAATTTTAAAAAATGGTTTAGTTAAGATCTATGAGATAAAACCAGAACAAATGCACGGTTTAGGCACGCCGGAAGATTTAGAAAAATATTTGCATTATTTAGAAAAAAAATAGACCAAGCTGAAAAGTTAATAATCCTTTTACCTTCCTTAATAGAATAAGATAACAACGTTTTATGAAAGTAGTTCTAATTCATCTTAAAGAAAATTTTACGCCGGCACCGCCGATTGGATTATTATATGTCGGAACGAATCTTGAAAAAGAAGGATACAATGTCTGGGTTTTTGACACTAATCCTAAGGAGCAAGATTATATTATAAAAGAAGTAAAAAAAATAAACCCCGACTTGGTTGGTTTTAGCGTTATGACGACGTCTTATTCTATAACCAAAGAATTTAATAAAAAGTTAAAAGAAGAAGTCCCTGGCGCTTACTATTTTTGGGGAGGGGTACATGCTTCGGCGCTACCTGAACAAACCATTGTTGACAATCAACTTGATTTTCTAGTATATGGCGAAGGCGAGCTAACCATGGTTGAAGTATGTAGAAAACTAGAAAATAAAAATAAAGAAAGAAATATATGGGGAGTTAATCTAAAAGGAATTAATGGTGTTTATTATGTTTTAGATGGAAAAATTGAAAAGAATCCGCCACGTTGTTTAATCGAGGATCTTGATTCTCTGCCGATTCCCAACCGTTCGCTTCTTAAAAATTTCCAATGGTATCTTTCTCCGCCAGGCTTCCTTAGAGGTAAATTTTATTATGGAATCACTACCATTAATGCTTCAAGAGGTTGCCCTTATCAATGTATCTTCTGCGCTTCAAAAATTGTTCATGGCTCTAAGGTGAGAAGAAGATCGGTTAAAAATGTTATTAAAGAAATGCGCTATTTAAAGACAGGGTTCGGTGTCAGAGGTATCTACTTTATTGACGATACTTTTGCTACCGACATTACCTGGCTTAAAGAATTCTGCCTTGAGCTAAAAAGTAGCGGTCTTAATATGATCTGGGGTTGTCAAACTAGAGCAAATATTGCCCAGGAGATTAACGTTTTAAAAATTATGAAACAGGGAGGATGCGTCCAGGTTGATATTGGTTGTGAAAGCGGTTCGGATAAAATCCTGATAAACCTTAAAAAGGGAATAACGACAGAAATGATACTTAAATCTTTTACCAACTTGAAAAAGCTTAAATTGACGACTTTTGCTACTTTTATTTTAGGCAACCCCGAAGAAACCACGGCTGACATTAAGAAGACGGAACAGATTGCAAAACTTACCCCTGGCGGAGTAAGTTTCCTTATCCTTGTACCCTATCCTGGCTCGCCACTTTATCAGATGGCGTTAACTAATAATTGGTTTATCAATAAAAACGTTGTCTTTGATGAACATTGGACGAATAAGCAATCCGATGTACCGGTCATGGCTGCTAGCCTTAAAGTTGATGATTTGATTAGAATCCGGGCAGATCTGCAAAATAGATTCTTCTTTAAGAATAATAAAGAGACCATACTCGCTTTCTTTAAAAGTCCGTATTTCCTTTTTAAAGCCTTATTTACCATTATTAAACATCCTATTTTCATTTATCAGTCACTTAAAAAAGCGCTTAAGAAAAAGAAAAGTATGGATTTTTTAGAAGATTTGTATCAAAAATTCAATGAAGATTTAAGGGGTGCAAAAAATCTATCAGGAAATTTTAGGTAATAAAATTTAAAAATAATTTAATACCAATTATCATATCTTCTATTGACAAATGCCACTTTTACAATAAACTTTAAGGTTAAAGTGGTCTTTGCAAAAAATGAATAAGAGGTGAATATTATGACAAAAATTATCACCCATCGCGGGCTCGACCCCAGTATTAAAAATTTCCCAGCCGAAAGTACTATTACTGCTTTCAGGAATCATCTACAAAGAGGTTTTGGTATTGAATTTGATGTCAATTTCTCAAGAGACGGTAAAATTTTTATTTTCCATGATGCCGGTCTGAAAAGAATAACCAATGGCCAGGACAATCGTCAGTTCAGTGAATTAACACTCCAGGAAATTAAAACCTTGAAATTCGGTAACAGCCATCTGCCAACCTTCGAAGAGCTAGTTGAACTAATCAGAAAACACAGTAAAGGCGTAAACGCCTTACACCTTAAAAGCAAATTTCAAAGCGAAAAATATTTGGCAATTTTAGTCAACTATCTGAAGAAGTGTCAAGATATTTTTAATAATCTTATAGTCTTTGACGTGAAACTAGACACTGCTAAATATTTAAAAACAACTTTACCGAATCTCAAATTAGCTCCTTCAGTCGCCCACGACTACGATATTGAAAGATACAATGACTTTGTGGGCGGGACACTTTATTCTATTAGCCAAGCCATCGCCAATAAAGAGTTATTCAGTTGGGTTTGGCTGGATGAATGGGATTTGACTGATAATAACGGTGGTGTTAAAAAACTGTATACTAACGAAGTCTTTAATGATTTTCATAACTCGGGTATTAAAGTCGCCTTGGTAACGCCCGAATTACACGGCACTTCACCGGGTCTTCTCGGCGGCGAGGCTCATCCGGATGCGACTAATCAGGATAAGCTATTTTCCAGGATCAAAAAAATTATTGCTTTCGGTCCGGATGCAGTTTGTACAGATTATCCCGACCAAGTAAAAAAAATAATACAAAGCAACAAAGCTTAAAGAGAGCTCAAACTCTCTTTTTATTTTTATGATTACCTTAATAAGCAATGGCCATCCATTAAGCGAAATCGGCATAAAATCCTTGATCGGTTATTTAGAACATTTTAATATACCTACCAGAGCAATCTATTTAGATCAATGCGGTCTACCTTCCAAAGAGCTGATTAAACAAATTTTAGACTTGACCAAAGATTCGTTATTGGTCGGTTTTTCCATGATGAGCAAAGATGTTATAGAATTTAAACCAATCATTGAAGAAATACGACATGAACAAAAAATACCAACGATTGTTGGCGGAATTCATCCCACAGCTCTACCCGAAGAATCTTTGGAATTTAGCGATTTTATTTGTCGTGGCGAAGGAGAAGAACCAATTAAACAGCTCTATTTAGCATTGCTTAATAAAAATAATGATTTTAATATTCCAAACATTGGCTATAAGGAACACCAAAAAAAAGTAATTAATCCGACGACCTACTTTATTGAATCGTTGGATACAATACCATATTACGACTCGGAATTTAAAGATAGCTATATCTACGTTAAAAGCGATAGCAAAATTAAAAAAATTCCCTTGGATCAGAAAAATAAATATGAAATGTTGAAATATGATACTCTTTTTCTAAATGGTCAAAGAGGCTGCCCTTTTTCCTGCACTTACTGTTCTAACGCTTTATATCATGAATTGGCCAATGCTAGCGGTAATAAATGGTATCGAACAGCTTCACCGAAAAGAATTAAAGAAGAATTAAAATTCCATTTAAAAAATCTTCCTTTTACAAAAAAAGTTTTTATAAATGACGATGACTTCTTGATGAGGAGTATCGAGGAATTAAGGGAGATTTCCGGCTTTATTAAAAATGAACTACATATGGTTTTCTCTATAAATGCAATCCCCTCACCGGTTACGGTCACCGATGAAAAAATATCCCTTTTAGTCAATAACGGGTTAAGGAAAATCGGTTTTGGTGTTCAATCCGGCTCAAATAAAATTTTAAAAAATATCTATAAAAGATTCGTAACCAGAGAGCAAGTTTTAGATGCGGCTAAGATCGTAGCAAAGTATTGTAATAATAATTATCAAGGTTTTTATCCTAATTATGGTTTTATTTTAGACAACCCTTATGACAGAGAAGACGACTGGCGAGACAGTTTGAAACTTTTAATTTCTTTACCAAGGCCAAGAACCATAAATTTATACTCTCTGACCTTTTTTGCCGGCACAAAATTAACTGAAAAAGCGATTAATGATGGTTACCTCTCGTCCGTGTCTTCACAATACGATAAGGACTACCGGGAAGATATTAATTATTCTTATGCAAATACGCTTTTTTTTCTAAATGCTTTTTACCCTGTCCCGCCTTGGCTAAATAATATATTTCTGTCTAATTTTATGGTCAAATCAACAACCGCCGCACCTCTAAGATCTTTACTTAAACATCGAAATCCTATATTAAAAATGCTACAATCGAAAACAACACTTTTTATAATTCATACTTTTAGAAAAATACAAAAAAATTTAAATTTTTCATTAATAAAAAAAACTAAAAACAAAATCTTTCGATTAACTATTGATCTTTACGAAAAATTAAAAAATCCTTACTCACAAAAAGATTATCTTAATAAAGCTAGAACGGGCTGGTCTGTAGTAATTATTACAAACGGTAAGTCAAACGAAACATTATTAAAAACTATCGCCTCGGCCGAAAAAGAACTTCATTCGTCAAACGGTGAGATTATTATCGTTGGACCTCCTAACTTACCTTTACCCGCTAATAGCAAAATTAAAATTAAGTATATAAGATACTATGATTCTAAAAGATTACCCGGCCTAATAACTAGAAAAAAGAATCTTGGCGCAAGAGCAGCGGAATACGATAAATTAGTCATCTGTCACGATTATATCTTCTTTGAAGCTGGTTGGAAAAATGGTTATGATAAATTTGGAGATAATTTTGATGTTTGTATAAATAAAATTATTAATCTGGATGGAAAAAGAAATTGGGATTGGGTTACTTTCGATTATCCAAATATTGGCATGGCTCTATTACCCTATGATACCGAATGTACTCGATATCAATTTATTGGAGGAATGTATTTTGTGGTTAAAAGAGATTTCTTTCTAGCCAACCCGCTAAATGAAAAACTTCGTTGGGCGGAGGCCGAAGATATTGATTGGTCAAAAAGAATTAGAAAAAAGACGATATTTAAATTTAATCCTTTTAGTACGGTTAGTTTCTCTAAATTAAAACCTGGCTTAAGTCATCAAATGATTGAAAATTCCATAAAACTTGAAAAAATTTTAAAATACAAAATTATATAATATAATACACAAATTTTTTAAGTATGATAAATCCTAAACCAAAAATTTCTGATTTTAAATTTAATATTCATTCTCAATTCGGTGAGGATGGCATCATCGAAAAAATTTTTAAAATAATTGGCACAAAATCAAAAATTAGCGTTGAATTCGGTGCTTGTGATGGTTTTTTATTATCAAATACGGCCAATCTTTGGACAAAAGATTGGCAAGGAATATTAATTGAAATGGATAGAAAATTATATAAAAGCAACCTCGATAAGGTTAAAAAATATAATTGCATTTTCCTTAATAAGAAAGTTACCTCTGATGGTGCCAATACCATTGAAAACATCCTAAAAAAAGAAAATATTAATCAAGTAGATTTTTTATCTATCGATATTGATAGCGATGATTACTATATCTTTAATAGTCTTACCTGGCTAAAACCCAGATTAATTTCCTGTGAATTCAATCCTACCATTCCTGCTCATTTGGAATTACTGCCGCAAAAAGATAGTTTTTTCGGTTGCTCTGTTTTAAGCTTAGTTAAATTAGCGGAAAGTAAAGGATATAAGTTAGTTACCACCACCGATACCAATTGTTTTTTTGTCCGAGAACAAGATATATCAAGATTCTCCGATTTTGATACCAGCTTAGAATCTAATTTTATTAATAAACGCATCACTTATCTGATGACCGGATATGCAGGTGACTTTGTTATGTCCCGTTTCCCTACTTACGGTTTTAATTTTCCGTCCCAACAAAAATTTATAAATGGAGATGTCTTTCAGATAAGAAATTACTTTTTATTAAAAATGAAAAATTTTATTAAGAATATCTTACCGATCAGAATTGTTGAATTTCTAAATAAGACTTCTAAAACTTAAAAAATTTTCTAAATATTGATATGATAAAAGTCAAACTTTCTATAATGCCAGATTGGCCGATAATTCGTCAGACTGCTAAGGAAATGGGTGTTTGGGATAATTACCAATTCTTTATTAACCAAGACGTTAAAGAATATGACTGGTGGGTTGTTTATGATAGGTTAATCAAGGAAGAGGCCTGCTTTTGTCCGAAAGAGCATACTATAATTATTTTAGGTGAACCGGCTAGTGTAAAAAAATATAATCATAAATACTTAAAACAGTTCTCTAAAGTAATTACTTGCCAAACCGGAATAAAGCATCCTCGGGTTATTAATTCTCAAATGTCTCTCGCTTGGATAGTCGGTAAAAAAGTACGGAACAGAATTAGTTTGGGATTTACTAAGAATTATGATGAACTAAAAAATATTAAACATTTTAATAAGAAAAAATTACTTTCAACGGTTACTTCTAATAAAAATTTTACTGAAGGTCATAGAAAAAGATTGGATTTTATCAAAAAAATGCAAAGTCATTTTAAAGACAAATTGGATGTATATGGCCCCGGTTCGGGAATATACGGTTCTAATGACGACCCGATTAAATTTAAATACCATGAAGATAAATGGAATGCTATCGCGGATTATAAATACCACGTAGTAATTGAAAATAGTTCATATCCGCACTACTGGACTGAAAAATTAACGGATTGTTTTCTGGCCGGCGCTTTTCCTTTTTACTATGGCTGCGATAACATTTACCAATATTTTCCTAATAATTCTTTAGCTGTAATTGATATAGATAAACCAGAGGAGGCTATTTCTATAATTGAAAATGGTATAAAAAATAACTATTATGAAAAAAACGTTGATAAAATTATGAAGTCCAGAGAATTAATTCTTGATAAATATCAACTATTCCCTGCCCTAACACAATATTTAAAAGGAGATGGTGAAAATAAAGTTAAGCTAAAAATAAAACCGGAAGAACACTTCCAAAAATATAACTTATTTAATCTTCTACAGAAAGTAAAAAGAAAAATAATTAAATAATTTAATTATAAAAATTATCAAAAAGAGTTAAATGGTAAAAAATAAAAACTCTTAAATAACAATTATGTCTTACGTAATTATTACTGGTTCAAATGGTCTAATCGGTAGCGAAGCCGCTCGCTTTTTTAGCGAAAAAGGCTTTTCAATTATTGGTATTGATAATGATATGCGCTCATACTTTTTTGGTAAAGAGGCCAGTACTCTTGGTAATAGAGAAAAACTACTTAAAGAACTTAACGACTATCAACATTTTGATTTTGACATACGCCATCTAGACAAGCTAAAAGAAATTTTTTTGAAATTTAATGAAGAAATTAAATTGGTCATTCATACTGCCGCTCAACCTTCACATGATTGGGCAGTCAGAGAACCATTGACTGATTTTACTATTAACGCTAACGGCACACTGAATCTTTTAGAGTTAACCAGAGAATATTGCCCTGAAGCAGTTTTTATCTTTACTAGTACCAACAAAGTTTATGGAGACCTACCCAATTTATTACCTTTAGTAGAAAAGGATGAAAGATGGGAAGTTGACCCTTCACACTCCTTTGCCCAATACGGCATTGATGAATCAATGTCAATTGATAAATCAAAACATAGTCTATTCGGAGCTAGCAAAGTGGCGGCTGATATTTTAGTTCAGGAATATGGGCGATATTTCGGCCTTAAAACTGGCATTTTTCGCGGAGGATGTTTAACCGGTCCGGCGCACTGCGGTGCAGAACTTCACGGTTTTCTAGCTTATTTGATAAAATGCGCCATAACTAAAAAACCTTATACTATCTTTGGTTATAAAGGTAAACAAGTCAGGGACAATATCCATAGTAACGATTTAATCAAGGCTTTTTGGTATTTTTTTCAAGCCCCAAGGTGCGGCGAGGTTTATAATATGGGGGGTTCAAGATACTCTAATGTTTCTATACTTGAAGCCATTCGTCTGATAAAAGAAATAAGTGGTCATGAAGTTAATTTATCTTTTTCAGATCAGGCTAGAATCGGAGATCATATCTGGTATATTAGTGATGTTAGAAAATTCCAAAATCATTATCCAGAGTGGAAATATAACTATAATATTACTAGAATTATAGAAGAGATGTTGAAAGCCGCGGAAGAAAGTAGTTAAAAATCTATCGACAAAATTATTGTGCATAAAAAAATGATAAATAAAATATTATCTTTAAAAAATAGAATCGTAAGAAAACTATTTAGGAATTATGCATTTAAAAAAATGCTGCCTAAGATTTTTATGATTGAAACTGTTTTGGGGTGTAACTTACATTGTCTGGAATGCAGCTGGGGTAGCGGAGCGATAAAAAGAAAGGCGGGTGTTATGAGCTTTGACCAGTTTAAAGTAATTGCCGATAAAATAAAACCGTTTGCTGAATATATATATTTAATTATTTGGGGTGAACCTCTGCTTAATCCTGATATTTTTAAAATAATTAATTACGCTTCTCGATTTGCCAAAACCAATATTAGTACTAATGGCCAATTAATAAATCAAGATAATGCTTTTAAGTTAATTCACTCCGGTTTGACTGATTTAATTATTTCAATTGATGGAGTTACGCAGGAAGTTTATGAAAAATACAGAAGAGGCGGAGATATCTCTAAGGCTATTAACTCCTTAACTTTGCTAAATAAAATAAACAAATCATCTGGTAATAAAGTAAATATTATTCCACAATTTATTGTCTTTAAACATAACGAACGAGAACTACCAGCATTTGAACGACTTTGTTCAAATCTCGGTTTAAAACCATACTTTAAAGAACCGTATTTTCAAAAAAATTCTAAACTTGAGAACTCGTCATTACCACAGTTTAAACGAAATCGAAGTTATTCATCCGATCTGACCTCATTAAAAAAAGAAGTAAAAAAATGTATTGACGTATATAAAGCAATGAACATATTACTTGACGGGTCTGTCGTACCTTGTTGTTATGACGACCAAGGAAAAATTATTTTTGGCAATATTTTTAAGCAAGATGTTTTGGAAATTTGGAATGGTCCAATATCATTTAATTTTAGATCTAATGTTCATAAAGGAAATCCTCCTCAATTTTGTCTAGATAATTGTTTATTGTATAATTATGATCCAAATAATATTAGAAAGGTTAAGAAATAAGCTAAAAGTAGAGAAAGAAAAAATTTTTTATTATATTTTAAATATAAATTTAATAAAAAAAATTAGATTAAAATTATTATTTTTAATTATTAAATCGAAAGTGGAAAGGAAATATCGTTCTGGAGGAAAGCTAAAAATAATTGTTGGCGCCTCTGATGACAAACAAAAAGTATGGATTCCAACGAATATAGAGACTTTAAATTTACTTAACGACAATGATTGGAAAAATCTTTTTAAAGAAAATTCGTTATCAGCCATATTAGCAGAACATGTCTGGGAACATTTAACACCAGAGGAAGGACTGGGCGCATTTAAAAGATGCTATCGCTATCTCAAACCGGGCGGATATTTAAGAATAGCCTTACCTGATGCTTATTCAATAGACCAAAATTATATTAATATGGTGAAGCCTGGCGGTTACGGTAAAGGAGCAAATATTCATAAATCATTCTATGATTATCAAAATTTATCAGAGACGCTACAAAGCACTGGTTTTATAGTTAATTTATTGGAATATTACGATAAAAATGGTCAATTTATTAATCATCCCTGGCAGGCCGAAGATGGTTTGATTAAAAGGTCGGTAAACTTTGATCCTAGGAACAAAAATGGCAAGATTGGCTATACTTCGTTAATAATCGATGCTATTAAACCAGAATAAATCTATGCAAAATAAACTTGCTCCAATTTGCTTATTCGTTTATAACCGTCTTGACAACTTAAAACAAACGGTTGAATCACTTCAAAAAAATGATTCGGCAAAAGACAGCGACTTATTTATCTTCTCCGATGGACCAAAAGACGAAATAGCCAAACCACAAGTAATAGCAGTAAGAAAATACTTAAAAAGTATTTCCGGTTTTAAAAATATTACGATAATTGAACGACAGGAGAATTATGGTTTAGCCAAATCAATCATCGCTGGGGTGTCGGAAATTATTAATAAATACGGTAAAATAATTGTTTTGGAAGATGATATGGTTAGCTCTCCTTATTTCTTAAGATATCTGAATGAAGCGCTGGATTTCTATGAAAATGAAGATAGGGTGGTAAGCATCCATGCTTATATTTACCCGGTTAAAACTGAACTCCCTGAAACATTTTTTATTAAAGGCGCGGATTGTTGGGGTTGGGCTACCTGGAAAAGAGGTTGGGATTTGTTTCAATCTGATGGTAAGAAATTACTGACGGAACTAAAAAATAAGAATTTAACTAAACAATTTGATTTCAACGGATCCTTTGATTACAGTAAAATGTTAGAGGGTCAAATTTTTGGCAAGAACAATTCCTGGGCGATTAGGTGGTATGCTTCGGCTTTTTTAGCTAATAAATTAACCCTTTATCCCGGTAAGACTTTAATTATTAATACCGGATTGACCGATGGCACTCATTGTAAAACCGCTGACGACTTTTTAAATACCCAAATATCCGATAAACCAATTTCTATAAAAAAAATTCAGCTTAAGGAAAATAAACAAGCTCGTAAAGCTTTTATTAAATTTTTTAACACACTTAAGCCATCGATATTTAGACGATTGATAAATAAAATTAAAAGAATATGCTACCAATAAAAGCTAGAAAAACAATCAAACAATTTATCCCGCCAATTATTTTGAACTTACTAAAAAGAAAAGAAAAGTATGGTTTTTTCGGTAATTACTCCTCCTGGCTTGAAGCAAAAAATAATTCTATCGGTTATGACAGTGATTTAATCTTAGAAAAAGTTAAACAATCAGCACTCAGGGTTAAAAACGGACAAGCTGCATACGAAAGAGATAGTGTGATTTTTGAAAAAATTGATTATTCCTGGCCGCTTCTTGCCCTTTTGCTTTGGCTAGCTTCACAAAATAACAATAAATTAAATTTGATTGATTTTGGAGGTTCGCTAGGCACCAGTTATTTTCAGAATATTAACTTTCTGAAACACTTAGTCCAGTTGCAATGGAATATTATTGAACAAAAAAATTTTGTTGATTGCGGTAAAAAGTATTTTCAGGATAATAATTTAAAATTTTTCTATACTATTGAAGAATGCATTGCCGAATATAATCCTAAGATAATCTTACTTTCAAGTGTTTTGCAATATTTAGAAAAGCCATATGAATTTTTAAAAAAAATTATTAATTTAAAATTTAATTATATTATTTTTGATAAAACTGTTTTTTTAGCCAATGGTGATGATAGATTGGTAGTACAAAGAGTTCCACTAAAAATTTACCCGGCTTCTTATCCTTGCTGGCTTTTTAATTTAGAAAAATTTATCAACTTTTTTAAAGGCAAATATCAACTTATTTCTGATTTCGATTCTCCTCCTTGCACTACTATAAAATTAAATGAAAATACCGCGAGTTATAGAGGATTTTGTTTTAAAAAAATTTTCTAATTTAAGATATTCTTACAAATAAAAATTACTAATAAGGTATAAAAACATATGATAAAAGAAGGCTTGATTGTAAAAATTATCGGTAAAAAACAAACGGTAAAAATAATTCGGTCGTTTAATAGATTTATGCGTAAACTGACCGCAAAATCATATGCCTTACAACTTAATATAGAATGGAATATTAAACCTATCCCTGAATGGTTTGATCATTATATTGATCACTATTATCAGTGGCATCAAAGAAGAAATCCGATGTGGCTTGAAAGGGGCTGTTTTAATCTATTAGCCATAAAAGAAAACAGTAATTTACTTGAACTTTGTTGCGGAGACGGTTTTAACGCCTATCATTTTTATTCTATTAGAGCTAGAAATATCATAGCGGTTGATTTCGATAAAGATGCTATCGCTCACGCTAAAAAAAATAATCAAGCTAATAATATAAATTACCAGATGAGTGATATAAGAATAAATTTACCTGATGATAAATTTGACAATATCGTCTGGGATGCGGCTATAGAACATTTTACAAAAAAGGAAATTATAAAACTAATGGAAAAAATAAAAAATAGGTTAAATAATAATGGTATTTTAAGCGGTTATACGATAATCGAAGAAAATACTGATCCAGGTCATCCTCAGCACGAAATTAGATTTACCTCAAAAGAAGATTTGCTTAGCTTTTTTGTTCCACATTTTAAGAATATAAAAATTTTTGAGACTATTCACCCCAACCGAAAAAATCTTTATTTTTTCGCTTCTGATAGCATCCTGCCATTTGACGATGATTGGCCATTTCAAACAATACATAAAATAAATTAAATTCCATAAACATTAATCTAGTCATTGATAATATGTTACAAAGTAAAAATATCAGTGGGCCGGTAGTCTTAATTTCTAAGGACATAATTTATACTTTTCCTTTCGGTTATGCTTATCTGGCGGGTTATTTAAGGCAACAGAGCGAGGCGGTGAAAATGCTATTTCGTCCAAGGAAAAGGACTGGTTTTAAAGAGTTTGTTAGGCAAATTATAGAACTAAAACCTCTGATCGTTGGTTTCGGCACTTTATATCCTGACTTATATGATGTTAAAGAGTTAATTAACTTACTAAATCAGACGGGGCGTGATTTCCCAATTGTTATCGGCGGTCAAATGGTAACGCCTACGCCTGAATTTGCAATAAAAATAACCGGAGCTGATTATGGAGTTATTGGTGAAGGTGAAATTATTTTATACCAACTGGTTAAAACTTTGCGTGAACAAAAATCCACTAGTCGGGTTAAGGGCTTAATTATCCGTGACGGTGATCAAGTCATATTAACTGGAGCGGGTCAATATATCGAAGATCTATCAAAACTTCCTCCCATACCTTACGACTTATTCCCTAAGGAAAAATGGCTAAATATCGGTCAATTTTATATTGATTATTCTCAACCGCATTGGCGCTATAACGATCGGGTAGTTTTTTTGCATGGGGGCAGAGGCTGCCCATTTAATTGCAATTTCTGTTATCACTCGAGTAGGCCTCGCTATCGGGCTATTACGGATATAATGGCGGACGCAAAAGAACTGATAGAACGCTATAATGCCAATATGCTATATTTTGGCGATGATCTAACTATTGCTTCGCCTGCTAGGGCTAGAGAGTTGACCGAAGCAATTAAAAAATTAAACCGACCGGTAGAATATTCCGTATCTGCGCGGTTTGATATTTTAGAGAGAATTGATGATGAATTATTACGCGAAATGAAACGCACCGGCTGCCGTATTATGGGACCTGGCGTTGAATCCGGTTCACAAAGAATTTTGGATATTATGCATAAAAGAATTACGGTGGAGCAAATCATTACAGGATTACAAAGGCTTAAAGATGTCGGAATTTTACCTACTGCTGCTATAATGGTCGGACAATTAAACGAGACCATGGAAGATGTTAAGGCGTCAATGGATATAATGCTTAAAACTCTTAGGAATGACAAAAATATTAATTATGCTTTTGCCATAACCACCCCTTTTCCGGGAAGTGAATTATATAGCATTGCTAAAACAAAAGGAATAATTAAAAATGATTTTGACTTTTATAAGAGATTCAACCCGGATAAAGAATTGGGCGCAGTCTCAGTTAATTTATCTTCTATGACCGATCAACAAGTCGAAACAATGCGTAACCAACTCGAAAAAACCTACAAACAAGAAAAAAAGAAATTAATTGGCAAGAAGGTCATTGTTACGGAAATATTGCGTCATCAGGTCTTTAGAGTTTACAATAAATTAAATAAATTAGTCCTTAATAAGCTACCCGATAATAAAACAACAATGCCCATTAAAAAGTTTCTTGAGACTATGCATAATTGGCTGCAATTATTTTTAGATAACATCAGACTTTATTTTCTGGGAGTTAAATAATATATTCAATAGAATTATATGCTTAATTTATGCACATTATTTGATTCAAATTATTTAATACGCGGACTGACCTTATATAATTCTTTGGCAAGGCATTGTGCAGAATTCCACTTATATATTTTCGCCTTTGATGAAAAATGTTACGACTTATTAAAAAATTTACGATTGAAATATGCTACTGTTATTTCTCTTAAGGAGTTCGAGGATGAAAAACTTTTATCGGTTAAATCGATTAGGACAAAAGCGGAATATTGCTGGACCTGCACGCCTTCAACTATTTTATACTGCTTAAAAAAATATCAATTGGAAAGTTGCGCCTATTTAGATGCCGATTTGCTTTTCTTCAACTCCCCGCAAGTCTTAATAAATGAACTAAAAGATGATTCGATCATACTAACGCTTCATCGATTTCCCAAAAACCACGATACATCAGAAATAAATGGTAAATATTGTGTGCAATTTATGGCATTTAAAAATAATAGTCAGGGGCTAATCACTTTAAATTGGTGGCGTGAAGAATGCATCAAGTGGTGTTATAATAGACTGGAAGATGGTAAACGAGGTGACCAAAAATATCTTGATGATTGGACAGAACGTTATCAGGGAGTACATGTCTTAAAGAACCTAGGCGGTGGTGTCGCTCCCTGGAATGTTGTTAATTATGATTTTTGGAAAAAAAATGGTGAAATCTTGGGTAGGGAAATATCGACCGGTCAGAAGTTTAAGCTTATCTTCTTCCATTACCATAATTCCACTATCTATAAAATTTTAGGCCGGCTTAAAACAAAATATTTTCAACCGGTAAATAAGCCGACCGAATTGATATTCTATCGAGAATACGATAAATATTTAAATCAAGCTTATAAAAAAATAAAAAGTCTTGATAAAAAATTTAATTCTGGAATTAATAAAAAAATAACAAATTATATAATTTTAGCCGTTAATGACGCAATACCTCTTTTTGTTAAAAATATTTATAGATATATAAAATATGGCAATAAACAATTAAAGAATAATAACGGCTAAACTATAAAAGCGACAAAAAATTATTTACTTAATTATAAAATCATAACCTAATAAAAAAATTATGAGTGACAATCGTCAATACATAGTGCTAGGCATACACTTCGGACATGACGCCGGAGCAGCTATTGTTAAAAACGGCCAAATTATAGCTGATGTCTCCGAAGAGCGTTTTAATCGCATAAAACATTCCGCCGATTATCCACTAAAGTCTATTGAATATTGCTTAAAAACCGCGGGCTGTTCCATAAGCGAAGTAGACGAAATCGCTCTGGTCGGCCTTAAACAGTATGACGGCTTTGAGAATGTTTTCGGGCACAAACTTAAACTACCAACTCCACCGCGTTCACGAAAAACATTTCGTCTAACATTATATGGGTTGCTCTTGCCTTTATTTAGATTGCTTATGCCGAAAGATGATAATAAGGAAACTGGTGTTAAAACTCCAATATATTGCCAACAATTTTTTTTAGATAGGTTACCAAAAATCACTCTGGTCGAACACCATTTAGCCCATGCGGCATCGGCCTACTATACAACCAACGACCAACGAAAGATGATTATCGCCACCATCGATGGAGCAGGCGATAATTACTCATCTTGTCTTTGGCTTGGCCAAAACGGAAAAATCACCCCTCTTATTAAGTATGGAATAGAAAGTTCGATCGGCTGGTTTTATAGTAATATTACTGAAGCAATCGGCTGGTGGCATGGCGAGGGCGAAGGAAAAACCATGGGACTAGCGCCCTACGGTGATTTTACTAAGTGCCGCGGACAACTTGATGGATTCTATCCTAAATTCAAAAATGGGATATTGACGGAACCGTATCATTTCCCAACTTTTTGGCAATACAAACTAATGGGCGCTATCCATTGGCACTCTGATGACGCACGTCGTCTGACAGAACTTGTAAAAAAATACGGCAAGGAAAATATCGCTGCCGAAGCACAGCGCATATTAGAGGAACAAGTGATGGCATTTATTCTTCCTTGGCTGGACAAAGAAAAGACTGATATTCTAACTACCGCCGGCGGAGTATTTTTAAATGTTAAGCTTAATCAACGGATTTGGATGACTGACCTGATCGGAACACATTACCCTTACGCTAATGCCGGAGATTCTGGGTTAGCAGTCGGTGCGGCCCTTTATGCTGCCTCTGAAAACGGCCCGCTGGCGGAAAAAATTCATACACATCTATATTGGGGACCGGAATACAGCAACCGAGAAATTGAAAATATTTTAAAACTTTGTGGTATAAACTATAAACAGTCAAATAATGTATCTGGCGAAGCCGCGCGCTATTTAGCGGATAATGAAATTGTCGCCTGGTTCCAAGGGCGCATGGAAGCTGGCCCGCGAGCTCTAGGAAATCGCTCGATTTTAATGAGTCCGAAAAAAGCCGAAAATAAAGATATTATTAATGCCCAAGTAAAGTTTCGCGAAGCTTTCCGGCCGTTTTGTCCTTCTTTGATTGACGAGGCGAAAGGTGATTATCTAGTTAACCCTCGTCGGGAACCGTATATGATCACGTCTTTTGACTGCCAGCCGAATCGTAAAGCGGAGATACCGGCCGTAGTGCATGTGGACGGCACCTTACGCCCACAGACGGTAACTAAGGAGGAAAATCCACGCTATTGGCATCTTATTGCAGAATTCGGAAAACTAACTGGAACTCCGGTAGTTTTAAACACCTCATTTAATATAAGAGGCGAACCGATAGTTTGTTCTCCGTACGAAGCTATCAAATGCTTTTTTAGCAGTGGTATTGATATCCTAGTTATAGGAGATTTTATTATCGAAAAATCACGCGCGCCACAACGTTAAAAATAAATTCTATTATTGATAAAATATGATAAAAAAAATTAAAGTAAAAAATTCAGGCCTGATTAAATTAAAGTTTTTTAACGATTTCCCTGATGGTAACCTGGTCATTGGCGAGGCAAAAAAAACAGTGCCTTTTGAAATCAAAAGGGTTTATTTTATCAATAATTTATTTAATAAAAAAGCTATCCGCGGTTTGCACGCTCATAAAACCTTAGAACAAATTATTTTTTGCATAAATGGGCGTTTTCAATTAACACTAGACGATGGCAAAGTTAAACAAAAAATTAGACTGGACGATCCTTATACTGGAATAAGGCTCGGGCCAAAACTTTGGCATACTATGACTCGCTTTTCCTCTGATTGCGTAATTTTAGTCTTAGCCAGCGATTACTATAAAGAAAACGATTATATAAGAGATTATCATGAATTTTTAAAATATGTTAAAAGTAAAAAGTAAAATAACTATCCCCTTCTTTGATTACCGACGTCAATTAAAAAAAATTAAACCGGCGATTGATTTGGCTTTTAAGGAAGTTCTTAATTCCGGCCGATTGATTTTAGATAGTGAAGTCAAAAATTTTGAAATAACTTTTGCTAAATATATCGGTACTAAATACGCAATCGGCGTTAATTCGGGCACTGACGCGCTAAAAATTGCTTTAAAAGCCATAGGCATTAAGCCGGGCGACGAAATAATCACCGTTTCTTTCACGGCCGTACCGACGATTAGCGCTATTAGGGAATTAGGTGCTATTCCGAGATTCGTTGATATTAAGGATGATTTTACCATGGATGAAGCACGGATTATTAAAGCAATCAATAAAAAAACCAAGTTAATTTTGCCTGTTCATTTATACGGCCAGGCTTGTAACATGCCGGCAATCTTAAAAATTGCCAATAAATTTAAGCTAAAAGTAGTAGAAGACTGCGCCCAAGCTCACGTGGCTAAAATCGGCAATAAAAAGGTTGGTAATTTTGGTGATCTGAGCTGCTTTAGTTTTTATCCTACAAAAAATTTAGGCGCTTATGGCGATGCTGGCTTAATTGTTACTAATAATAAAAAATCAGCTGACATATGCCGACAATTAAGAATTTACGGTATGGGAAAAAATTGCTACTCCGAACTAGAAGGTTACAATAGTAGATTAGATGAAATTCAGGCCGCGATTTTGCATGCTAAATTAAAATTTCTTGATCAGTGGACAAGGCGGAGACAACAAATTGCCAAACTTTATTTAAATAATATTAATAACCCCAAAATAATTTTACCTCCGATTACCAATTCTACTAATCATTCTTTTCATCTATTTGTTATCAGAACTAAAAATAGAACCTCGTTAATTAAATACTTAATTTCTAATAGTGTAGGTTATGGCATCCACTATCCTTACCCAGTGCATCTGCAATCTGCTTATAAATTCTTGAGTTATAAAAAAGGCAGCTTACCCAAAACAGAAAAATTTGCTAATCAAATTTTATCATTACCGATATTTCCTGAACTAACTAATCAGGAAGTTAAATTTATTATTAATCTCTTAAATAAATTTTAAAAAATGGAAAAGGAAACTTTATTTATTGGTGGTAAATTCATTGGTCATGACAGCTCGATTTTTGTTATCTTTCCTGAAGAAAAAGAAATTTTCGGAATAGAAACGGAAAGGCTGACCAGATTTAAACATGACAATTTATATCCTATTCCAGCCATAAAAAGATTGTTGGATTATAAAAAAATTGACCCATTAAAAGTTAAAAGAGTGCGGCTAGCCAACTCTTTTACCTCGCAAAAAGAACAAATGTTCCTAGTTGAAAGATACAAATTGCAATTAGCCGAAAGAAAACATTTTGGCGTAAAATACAAAGGGGAATTAAAAGAAAAACTAAAGGCTTATGATAAATTAAATATTATTAGCAAAGCTTTAAATTTAACTAAATCAACCAGCGGTTTGTATTTATTAAAACATAGAATACAAACTAAACTTTTTGGTCAAAGGAATGAAACTTTAGATCAAGCCATTAAAAAACACCTCCAAAACATTTTTCCTCAAGCAGAAATTAAAAACAACTATTATGACCACGAATATTGCCATGCCCTTTCTTCTTATTATTCCTCAACTTTTACCAAGGCAATTTTATTTGCTTATGATGGCTGGGGTGATGGAGATTTTTCTAAGGTTTATTTGGTTGATCAGGGTAAGTTTATTTTATATACCAGTTCAGCTTACTCGCCAATGGATTTAAGCGGCAAAAATAACCGTTATCTTGCCGGCTGTTCAATCGGCGGCATTTATTCTTATTTTACTGAAATGCTCGGTTTTGAACCGGAGCAAGATGAAGGCAAAGTTGAAGCTCTGGCGGCTTACGGTAATTGGCATAATGATGTCTATGAAAATTTAATTAAATTAGCCAGAGTTAATCAGGTAAACAAATCCATTGAAATTGATAAAAGGTTGGCAATGGCTTACTTTAACTATGATAAGATGCAAAATTTATTAGCCAGCTTTAAAAAAGAAGATTTAGCGGCTGCAGTGCAAAAATTCTTAGAAGAAATCACGTTAGCCTATTTAAAATTTATTGTTGAAGATATTGGTTTCAATAATTTGTGCTTAAGTGGAGGAGTTGTAGCTAATGTAATCATGAATAAAAAAATCTATGAAACAATCACTAAAAATTTACAAATTGTCCCAGCCATGGCTGATGACGGCACAGCCCAAGGCGCGGCCATTGCCCAACTATTAAACCATGGCTATAGTTACCAAGACTTAAAATGGCTAAAAGACATCGCCATGCCCTATTTCAGTACTTCTTATGATAAAAACCAAGTTTTAGAATTAATAAAAAACTTCTCAGAGCAAATAAATTGGCAAGATTTAGGTGAAAATTGGACAAAGGAAGCAGCTAAATTATTAGTTGAGGGTAAAATTGGTGCGATTTTCCAGGGTAAAATGGAATGGGGACCTCGCGCATTAGGTAATCGCAGCATTATCGCTGATGCTCGACGACCGGAATTTAGAGAAAGAATTAATAAACAGATAAAAAGGCGCCCTTATTTCCAGCCCTTCTGCCCAACGATATTGGCTGAAGAAAAGGATAGATTATTTGATCAGGCTTATTTAAATAAACACATGACTTGCGCTTTTTTGATGAAAAAAGAGTTCCAATCTAAACTCCCCAGCGCCATTCATATTGATGGTACAGCTAGAGTTCAATTTATTGAAGAGCGAGACAATCCACCATATTATAGATTATTAAAAAAAGTTAAAGAATTAACTGGTTATGGAGTAATAATCAATACCTCCTTTAATAAACACGGTAGAACTATTGTAGAATCGCCTCAAGATGCTATTACTGATTTTCTTGAGACTGATATGGATTATTTAATTATTGAAGGTATTAAAATTACCCGAAAATAAATTTTAATTATGATTATTGTAAAACTTCAAGGCGGCCTAGGCAATCAGATGTTTCAATATGCGCTTGGTCGTCAACTGGCCCAAAAAAATCAGACCAAGTTAAAACTTGATTTATCTGACTATCAGAATAATCAATTCCGCCAGTACTTGCTTGGTTATTTTAATGTTAAAGAAAATTTTGCTAGTGAAGAAGATTTATTAAAATTTAAAAAATCTAACTTTAGAAAAATTATAGAAAAAATTAAACCTCTACATTTTAAAAAAATAATTAAACAAAGAAGTTATCAATTTGATTCAACAATATTAACTTTACCTAATAATATTTATTTAGATGGATATTGGCAAAGCGAAAAATATTTTAAAGAAATTGAACCAATCATCAGGCAAGAGTTTACTCTAAAAGAAAAATTTGCTTCATTTGAGCAGGCCTTATTTAAAAAAATTTCTATTACCAATTCTATTTCTCTGCACCTTAGACGCGGTGATTATATTACTAGTCAAAAAATCAATAATATTTACAGCCAACTTCCTCTTGATTACTATTATCAAGCCATCAAGCGAATAAATATTACTCAACCTAATTTTTTTGTTTTTTCTGATGATATTAATTGGGCTAAAGAAAATTTAAAATTACCATCACCGGTCTTTTTTATTGATCATGGCAATCGGGCTTGTTATCAGGACTTGATTTTAATGAGTCAATGTAAATATAATATTATTGCCAATAGTTCTTTTAGTTGGTGGGCGGCTTGGCTAAATAATTACCCTAAAAAAATTGTCATTGCACCAAAAAAATGGTTTAAAGATACGACCATTAATATTCAAAATATTATTCCAGTTAATTGGCAAACCTTATGAAAAATAAAACATTAAATCTTTTAGTTACTGGTGGAGCTGGCTATATTGGAGCGCATTTTATCAATCAGGCCAGATTATTAGACAACGTTAGAATCATTGTAGTTGATAATTTTCAGCAAACTAGAAAAAATATTATTAATGACAAAAAGATAATCTACTATAAAGTTGATTTATGTGATTTGAAAAAACTTTCTAGGACTTTTCAAAAAGATAAAATTGACTTAGTTGTCCACTTTGCCGCCTTGGCTAATGTGCCAGAATCAGTTGCTTCACCAGACAAATATTATCTAAATAATATATTAGGTGGGCTTAATCTATTGGACTGTATGTTGAAAAATCAGGTCAAAAAGATAATTTTTTCTTCTTCCGCTTCGGTTTACGGTGAACCAATAAAAGAGATAATCAAAGAAGATCATCCCACCATACCCACCAATCCTTATGGTTTTACCAAATTAATCTTTGAAAAAATTCTGAAAGATTATCATCGCGCTTATGGAATCAATTCTATCTCACTGCGTTATTTTTGTGCCGCCGGTTGTGATGAATCTTTAATAATTGGCGAATATCATCAGCCCGAAACCCACGTCATCCCTAATATAATTTTTACACTGTTTGGTAAAAGAAAAGAATTTTATGTTTATGGCGATGATTACCCCACTCCCGATGGTACGGGTATAAGAGATTATATTCATGTTAATGATTTAAGCCAAGCTCATCTTTTAGCTATGGATAAATTACTTAGAAATGACCAAAGATGCGAAATCTATAACCTAGGTATTAATCAGGGGTTTTCTGTCATGGAACTCATCAAGGTGGCGGAAAAAATTTCCGGGAAAAAATTAAATTATAAAATTAAAGCTAGACGGCCCGGTGACCCGTCACGATTAATTGCCGATTCAACCAAGGCGCAAAAAGAATTTAATTGGCAACCAAAATACAATAAGATTGATCGGATAATTTTAACCGCTTATAACTTTTTTAAAGTCAAATTATGAAAGCTTTAATCTTGGCCGCGGGACTAGGTACTCGTTTACGTCCTCTCACTAATAATATTCCCAAAGTCCTTGTTCCCATTGGCAGAAAACCATTGTTAGCTTACCATTTTGATTCTTTATCAAAATTCGGAATTAATGATATATTAATTAATACTCATTATCTGCCAGGGCAAGTCCGTAAATTTGTTAAAAATTATATTAAACATCAACCCAAAATTCATATTAAAATAACTTTTGAAGAAACTTTACTCGGTAGTGCTGGTACGCTTAAAAAAAATCAAAACTTCTTTAAGGGAGAAAATCATTTTCTGGTAATTTACGGGGACAATTTTACCAATATTAATTATCAAAAATTATTAAAATTGCATTTGGCTAAAAAAGGAGTTTGTACCATAGCTTGCTACTGGGAGAATCAGCCAGAAACTAAAGGTATTATTATCTTTGATAAAATGAAACAAATAACTAAATTTATCGAAAAGCCAAAGACCGAGCAAATAACTACTAATTACGCCAACGCTGGTATTTATATTTTTAATAAAAAAATCTTTAATTATTTAAACAAGTTAAATTATTCTCCGCTTGATTTTGGTTATCATATTTTTCCCTACTTACTGACCAATCAACAATTACTTTTTGCTTATTTAATGAAAGAGTTTTTTATAGATATTGGTACTAAGGAAACCTATGACTTTGCCCAGAAAAAAGTTGGACAACTTAAATTCTAGATAACTACTATGAAGGAAAATAAATTCGCTGGCGAAAGACTTGAATCTAAAAGTAATTTATCTAAGAACAATTTATTAGAGCATTTAGCTAGATATGAATTAGTTAAGGGTGATAAAGATAGTATTGTCTTAGATATTGGTTGTGGTGCGGGACACGGTAGTTTCAATTTAGCCGATAGATTTAAGCAAATCTATGGGGTTGATATTTCCGGGGAAGCCATTAACTATGCTAAAAAAAATTGGTCAGCTAACAATATTACTTTTTTAATCGGTTCTGCCACCAAACTGCCCTTTGCTGATAACTACTTTGATCTTGCAGTTGCCTTTGAAGTCTTCGAACATATCGCCGACTGGAAAAAATTTCTTACCGAATTAAAAAGAGTTACTAAAGATAAAGGGCTTATTTATTTGTCAACACCAAATAAGGATATTTATTCACCTAGCACAACTAAGCCAATCAACCCTTATCACTTCTTCGAAATGACAGAAAAAGAATTTAAACAAGCTTTAAGCCAATATTTTATTATTAAAAAATTTCTCGGCCAAAGAACACCAGTTTACAACGAT
>Ga0315282_10001376_pt1 | contig 45859 bp, 53 predicted proteins | sample YL17G07_20_MG_FD_203693 | JGI IMG/M metagenome (GOLD analysis project Ga0315282, IMG submission 203693) | Sediment microbial communities from Yellowstone Lake, YNP, Wyoming, USA - YL17G07_20 | ecosystem: Environmental > Aquatic > Freshwater > Lake > Sediment | place: USA: Wyoming | collected... | reverse complement strand
CAGGAATCGAGTAAAAGCCAAAAGCATCACACACCACCCCTTTTTCTTTGCATTACAATCTTCTTTTGAGCCCATTTCAAAGCTGTTTCAAACAAGAAAAAAGAATCGGTCTCAACCCTCATATTTTAAACCTATGCCTAAAAAAGAGAAGTTGCAGGAGATATCTTCCATAAGTGTTAATAAGTCACCCACCTCATGTTTGCTAGAGATAGACCGTCCGTATTGGCTGATTTTTGCGCCCCAAAAAACTATTTCTTCGTTAAGTATTCGTGTATGGCTCTCGCCGCCTTCTTACCAGCACCCATAGCACTTATCACCGTAGCCTCACCCGTCACAATGTCCCCACCAGCATAAACACCTTCAATGCTTGTTTTACCATTCTCGTCTGCCACAATCGTACCCCACTTCGTAACCTGCAAGCCTTCCGTAGTCCGCTGAATAATCGGGTTCGGCGTACGCCCAATTGCAATGATAACCGTGTCCGTGTCCATCACAAACCCGCTGCCCCTCACTGGAACTGGTCTCCGCCTACTACTCTCATCAGGCGGACCAAGCTCCATACATATGCATTCCATCTGCTTCACCCAACCCTTCTCGTCGCCAATAAACCGTGTAGGTGCAGCCAAAAACTTGAAGACTATGCCCTCCTCCTCAGCATTTTCAATCTCTTCCTGCCGAGCAGGCAACTCCTCACGCGAACGACGATAAACAATACAAACCTCCTCAGCACCCAAACGCAAAGCCGAACGTGCACTGTCCATCGCCACATTGCCTCCGCCAATAACAGCAACATGCTTCCCAATTCTGATCGGCGTGTCATAAGCTGGAAACGCATACGCTTTCATCAGGTTAACCCGAATCAAGAACTCATTAGCCGAATAAATTCCACCCAAGTTCTCACCCGGAACGCCCAAGAACTGAGGCAACCCTGCACCAGTACCGATGAAAACCGCGTCAAAACCCTTCTTCAGAAACTCGGGAATCGTAAATGTTCTTCCCACGAGACAGCTCATGCGAAACTCAACCCCAAGCCTCTTAACATAATCAGCCTCTGCCTGAACAATGCTCTTGGGCAAGCGAAACTCTGGTATTCCATACATGAGTACCCCACCCGGATGATGCAACGCCTCAAAAATAACAACCTCATGCCCAAGTTTCACCAAATCAGCGGCCGCCGTGAGACCAGCAGGACCAGCACCTATTATTGCAACTCGTTTGCCGGTCGATGGAACTTTCTTCGAGCAGGCAATTCCTGTCTGCCGTTCCCAATCCGCCAAAAATCTCTCCAACCGCCCGATGCTAACAGCGTCACCCGCCTTGCCAAGCAAGCAGAGCTTTTGACACTGCTCCTCCTGCGGACACACACGCCCACAAATAGCAGGAAGGCAATTCTTGTCCTTGATCTTCTTTATCGCCCCATCATAATCTTTTTCCTTCATTAACTTGATGAAAGCGGGAATATCAATCTCAACCGGGCAACCTTGTACGCACTGAGGCTTAGGACACTGCAGACAACGGCCGGCTTCCGCCAGAGCTTGATCCTCAGTGTAGCCAAGCGCAACTTCATTGAAGTTTCGTCTACGAATTTCCGGCGCTTGTTTAGGAATCTGAACGGCTTCCTTCTGAAGTTTGGGTCTTGCTTCGGGCTTACCCATCTTGGGCACATCTCCTCTCTTGCAGACGTTGCAAGGCCGCTTTTTCCTCTGATATGTACACCATCTGCCTCTTCAGCAACTCACCAAAATTTACCAAGTGTGCATCAAACTCCGGGCCATCTACGCATGCAAATTTTGTTTCGCTACCAACGCTGACTCTGCATGCACCGCACATGCCCATCCCATCAACCATAATGGGGTTTAAACTAACAATAGTCTTGATCCCGTACGGTCTTGTTGTTTCACCAACAGCCCGCATCATCACGGTCGGGCCAATCGCGTACACAACATCAAAAGCATAACCTTTCTCAATCAGCATTTTCAAAACGTCACTGACAAAACCCTTCTGAGCCCTCGATCCATCATCGGTGGAAATGAAAAGCTCATCAGAAACCTTCTTCATCTCGTCCTCAAGAATCAGCAACCCAGCAGTCTTAGCCCCAACTATCGAGACCACCTTGTTGCCTGCCTCTTTGAAGGCTCTGGCAATCGGAAACGCAGAGGCAGTACCCACTCCCCCACCTATGACACACACAGAACCATATTCCTTTGCATCGCTCGGATTTCCCAAAGGGCCAAGAACATCAAGTATTACGTCCTCAACCTTAAGTGCACCAAGCTTTTCAGTGGAAACCCCGACTTCAAGAAAAATTAAAGTTATCGTACCTTTCTTCTTGTTCCAATCTACAATCGTTAAGGGAAACCGCTCGCCTTTTTCATCAATTCTCAAAATGACAAATTGCCCTGCCTTAGCTTTTTCAGCTATCTCAGGGGCCTCAATCTCAAGCGACTTGATTTTCGGGGCTAACTCCTTCTTTGAAACGATTCGATGCATGTCCTAGAGAACCTGTGACAGTTCATGTATGAAGAGAAATTCTAAAGGCATACACGCAGATATAAAAGTTTAGTCAACAACGTACAAAGAAGCACATTTTCATTGCTTGTGATAATACGGTCTTCTGACAAAAGCATACGCCGACAATGCAGCAGTAATTCCCTGCCCAACCGCAGTTCCAACCTGTTTGATTGGATGATTCGTAACATCGCCAGCAGCGTAAACACGAGTAATGCTCGTCTGCTGCAATGAATCGACGATGATGTAGCCGTCCTTATCAACACCCACTCCTGCCTCCTTAGCCAACTGGCTGTTCGGGTCTTCGCCGACCTGAACAAAAACACCGTCAACAGGCAGTTCCTGTATCTGCTCAGTCTTGTTATCGAGCAATATGACCTTATTGACGAGTCTTTCGCCTTTGATCTCTTTGACTTCTGAATTCCACAAGACCTGAATGTTCTTCTTGCCCAGCAATCCCTTAACGAGAGTTTCTTCAGCCCGAAAAGCATCTCGGCGATGAGCAACTTTCACTTCTGAAGCAAGATCGCCAAGGTAAAGAGCAGTTATCACAGCCGAGTTTCCTCCGCCTACAACAAGCACACGCTTACCCTTGAACAACGGGCCATCGCAAATACCACAGTAGCTTACACCTCTACCCAGAAACTCCTTCTCACCTGGCACATTCAAGGCGCGATAATGAGCACCTGTAGCTATGATGACAGCCCTAGTCTCATACTCTGCTTTGTTAGTCTTCACGGTCTTCTTTTCATCCTTAAGGTCTAGTTTAACAACGGCCTCGAATTCGCGGATTGGCACACGAACACTCTTACAGTGAGCCACCAGTTTCTGAGCCAGGTCCATTCCGCTCGTCCTAATCAAGCCTGGATAATTCTCAATTATCGGCGCATCTGCAACTTTGCCGCCAGCCATTTTCCCCTCCAAGATTAGAGTCTTTAGTCCGCTTCGCACAGCATAGATTCCTGCAGCCAAGCCAGCTGGACCTGCACCCATGATAATCAATTCCGAGGTTTCCATTTTTCAAACAACCTTTCAAAAGGTAATTCTGCTCCCAAGTTTATGAAGCATTCGCAGCATTCGAACGCGAATCGATCGATCGGTGAATCTGCCGCGATTGCAAAGCTTATCAAGAGAGAACTCTGAAGGTCTGAAGAGGGAAGTTTACAGTGCAGTTGAAAGCAGTTCGGCTACGTCCATCACTTGGATTTTGCCCTCATTTCCAGTGGTCTTCACAGCGTCTTCCAACGTTAACAAGCAATAGGGACAGGCCACGGCCAGAATCTCCGCGCCTAATTCGACAGCGTCCTTGACGCGGGTCTCAGCGAGGCGCTCTCCTGGGATGTCAACCCACATTCTTCCACCGCCGCCTTCGCAGCAGACGCTTCTTGCTCTTGAACGGTCGAACTCCAAAAGCTTTACGCCGGGCACGCTTTCAATCACTCTTCTGGGCTCGTCGTAGATGCCGTTCTGCTTGCCTAGGAAGCATGGGTCGTGATAGATCACTTTCTTGTTCACTTCTTTTGTGAACGTGAGTTTTTTCTCGTCGATCAGCTTGGCAAGTAACTGAGTGTGGTGTTGGACTTCGAAGCTCTGCTGATTGTATCGGTTCTTGAAGGCATGATAGCCGTGCGGACAGCTTGTGACGACCTGTTTCACGTTGTACTTGTTGAAGGTTTTCATGTTTTCTTCAAGCAGAAACTCGAACAGGCCTTTTTCGCCCATGCCGTAGACTTCGCTTCCGCAGCAGTTTTCTTCGTCGCCCAAGATTCCGAAGTTTAGTCCGGCTTTTTCAAAGCATTTTACGAGGCTTTTGGGCACGTTTTGCACTCTCGGATCGTAGGCGGATGTGCAGCCGACGAAGAAGAGGATGTCTGCGCCTTGTGAGATGGGTTTGATGTTTAAGCCTTGTGTCCATTCGGAGCGTTTGTTGCGGATTCTTCCCCATGGGTTGCCGTTTTTGAATATACTTTCCAGTGCGTCTCGGATGGTGGTTGCAACTTGTCCTTTTTCAACTGCCATGCTACGGATGTCTATCAGAAATTCGTAGGGGTTCAGGTCTTTTGGGCAGCGGACTCCGCAAGTGGCGCAGGTCGTGCAACTCCATAGCTCGTTCTGTGAGTGTTGAGTTAGTTTGCCTAGTGTGGCGACTTCGCGCATATATTTTCTGACGTTCAGGTTGGCTTTTTTCGCGACTGGACAGCTTCCCGTGCATGTTCCGCACTGGATGCATTCGAGAAGTTTGTGTTTCTGGGTGAGCTCCTGAGCATTCATGTTGCCCATCGCTTTTTAGTGGATTGGGAGCATAAGATTATTAAAGCGTTTTCCCGTGAATCAATTAAAACGAATCATGAAGACGGAGATTGCCGTGCATGGAGAAGAAATCGCCGAAGATTGGCATTTTCGTTTGTGAATGCGGCGGCAACATAGGCGATGTTGTGGATGTGAAGTCTGTCGTTGACGCTGTGAAGAGCTGGGAAGGAGTTGCCGTCGCCAAGTATCACAAGTACTTGTGTTCCAAGCCGGCTCAGGAAATGATTCTTGACGCTGTTAAGAAGGAAGGCTTAGACCGTGTTGTGGTGGCTAGTTGCACGCCGAGGATGCATCTTGCAACTTTTCAAAGCGTTTTGGAAAGGGCCGGTTTGAACCCGTTCATGCTTGAGTTTGTGAACATAAGGGAGGAGGATTCGTGGGTTCACGGGCCTCATGCGTCGCCTGAAGCAACTAGGAAGGCTATAAGCCTGATTAAAGGTGGTTATGAGCGGGCTAAGGAGCTTGAGCCTCTGCAGACCATCAGCGAGAAGGGTTCTAGGGAGATTCTAATCATAGGCGGCGGAATTGCTGGGATTACGGCTGCGCTTGAGCTTGGTTATTTGGGTTACAAGGTTCATCTTGTTGAGCAGAAGCCAAGCATCGGCGGTAACATGGCGAAGTTGACGAAGGTTTTTCCGACTTTGGATTGTGCGCAGTGTATTCTTACTCCGAGGATGGCTGAGGTCGGCAGGAACCCAAATGTTAGTTTGTACACTTACGCTGAGGTGCAGCAGGTTAGCGGTCGGCCGGGCAACTATGACGTGAAGGTGTTTATGAAGCCGAGAGGTGTTGATGTTCAGAAGTGCAGAAGTTGCGGTGTTTGTGCGAAGGTCTGTCCGGTAAGCGTACCGGATGAATTCAATGAGGGCTTGTCGCAGAGGAAAGCAGCTTACATCGAGTTTCCGCAGGCTGTGCCTTCGAGCTATACTATTGATTTTAAGGCTTGTACGAGGTGTGGGAAGTGTGAGAAGCTTTGCCCTGCTAAGGCCATTAGTCTGGCGGATCAAGGCTGCATCGTTGATTTGCATGTAGGCGGGATTCTTGTAGCCACTGGTTACGAGCTGTATGATGCCAAGAAGTTGGAGACTTACGGATATGGCACGTACAAGGATGTTATCACGATGATGGATCTGGAGAGGCTTGTTTCAGCTACGGGTCCGACAAGTGGGTATGTCAAGCGAGCAGATGGCAGTGATGTTAAGCGGATGGCGGTTGTGCTTTGTGCAGGTTCGAGGGATAAGAATTATGTTCCTTACTGCAGCAGGATTTGCTGTATGTACTCGTTGAAGCAGGCTTTTGTGTTGAAGAAGATGTTGGGTATTGACGTTACGATTTACTACACGGATATTCGTGCTACTGGTAAGGGTTACGAGGACCTATATTGGCGTGATGAGGAGGCTGGTGTTGCTTTTATCCGTGGCAAGGTGGCTGAGGTTTACAGGAACAACAAGACGGGTAAGCTTGTGGCTGTTGCCGAGGACACGATTTCGAGCGAGTTGACTGAGCAGGAGTTTGACATGGTTGCTTTGGCGACGCCGATGGTTCCGCCGGCCGGTTTGAAGGAACTGGCGGACAAGATGCGGGTTTCGACTGGCGAGGATGGTTTTATCACTGAGAAGCATCCGAAGCTTGACCCGGTGGATTCGTTGGTGACGGGCATTTTTGCGTGTGGGTGCGCGTTGAGTCCGAAGGATGTGCGGGACACGGTTTCTGATGGTTTGGCTGCTTCGGCGAAGGCGGCTTTGTTTTTGAAGGGTGACTATGTCACTACGAGTCCTGAGAAGGCTTTTGTAATTGCGGATTTGTGCAATGGCTGTCAGGCGTGCGTGCCGGTTTGCCCGACGAAAGCGATCAGCATGGTTGAGGGCAAAGCCAAGATCGACCCCTTCCAGTGCAATGGGTGCGGTGCTTGCATCCCTGCTTGTCCGCAGGAAGCTATCGACTTCAGGAACTCGACGTCCAGGCAGATAATGGCCAGTTTGCGTGGGATTTTGGCTGAGAAGCAGGCAGGCGAGGTCAGGGTTGCGGCTTTTGTGGACAAGAATGTCGGGTACACAGGCATGGATTTTCTGGGTTTGGACAGAACGAATTACCCTGAGAACATTCGGATTGTGCCTGTTCCGACAACGGCTATTTTGGGTTTGAAGCATCTGCTTTATGCTTTTGCGTTTGGTGCTGATGGTGTTCTAGTGATTGAGGGTAGCCAAGAGATTGATGAAAAGTTTACGAAGAAGCGCATGATTGACTTAGGACGGGAGCTTGGCAAATATGGCATTGAGAACATGCGAGTTAGGTACAGTTACGTGCCTTTGCCCGTTTACAAGAAAGCTGCGGAACTATTTAACATGTTTACGGACAGAATAAAGAAGTTTGGACCACTGGCAGAAGAGAAGCGTAGTGCGATAAAGCAGAAGTTACAGGTTTGAATTGTGTTTGTGCTCTGATACTCTCTGCGGGTCTCGCGCGCGCTGCCAGCGCTCTGCTCTATGTCATAATTGAACTCGCAAAGAGGGCCTACTCGCCCAAAAGCACCTTTGCAGGTAGAGTAATTGGGATTCTCCTTATGTACATCGCAGACCTCCTTCTCAGCATCTAAACATGACGCATGTTGATTGTTAAGAACACGCGACACCAAGCAAAAGTTATATGAAATTGATTGTGAAACTGTTCAAACACAATGGAGACTGACACACTTTGGACATTATTGTTTGTGTTAAACACGTTCCAGAAACAGCCGAAGCGGAACTAAAAATCGACAGCACAGGCAAAAACATAGAAAAAACAGGCCTGGTCTACGACATCAACGAATGGGACGACTACGCACTTGAAGAAGCGGTGCGCATAAAAGAGAAGCAGAGCGGAACAGTAACAGCCATAACCATTGGCGCTGAAGACTCAGACGCCACACTAAGAAAGTGCCTGGCTCGAGGAGCAGACAAAGCCATAAGACTAACAGACCCGAAGTTCGCTGACTCAGACGGCTACGCCATAGCCAAAATCCTCCACAGTGTAATCAAAACCCTACACTACGATCTGATTCTAACAGGAATGCAGGCAGGCGACGACGGCAACGCACAAGTTGGACCGATCCTCGCTGAATTGCTGGGAATCCCACACGCCACAATGGTCAAGAAACTCGAACTCGCAACTGGCACGGCTAAGGTGAACCGCGAGCTTGAAGGCGGCTTAGAAGAACAGCTAGAGGTAAAAACACCTGCACTATTCTCGGTTCAGACAGGAATAAACGAGCCAAGATACGTCTCAATAATGGGCATTCGTAAAGCGATGCAGAAAGAAATCAAAGTCATGACACTCGCCGACACGGGTTTAACCGAAAACGACGTAGGCACAGCAGGCAGCTGGACGTACACAGAAAAGATCTACGTGCCGCCAGTCGAAAAAGTCGCAGAATTCCTCAAAGGAACGCCAGACGAAGTCGCAGCAAAGATTACTGAAATTCTGAAGTCAAGGGGGCTGATCTAAAATGGCAAAAATATTCGTTCTAACCGAACACCGACAGGGAATAATCAGGGACATAACCTACGAAATGCTTACCAAAGCCCGAGAAATAGCCGAAAAAACCAACGCTGAACTCGCGTCCGTCGTGCTGGGCAAAAACGCCAAAGAACTCGCAAAAACCCTAACAGACTACGGGAAAACCGTCATAGCCGTCGAAGACGCGAAACTGGAAAACTTCAACTCAGAAGCCTACAAAAAAGTTCTGACGAAACTAATCGCTGAACACAAGCCATTACTCGTACTTATGGGACACACCTCTTATGGAGTAGACCTAGCCCCACGCCTCGCAGCCGCACTAAACCTGCCCCTTGCCACAGACCTTATTGACCTAGCCTTCGAAAACGACACACTAAACGTAACCCGACAAATGTACGGAGGAAAAGTAAACGTCAAAGCCACAGTGCGGAAAGCCGAAACCTACATCGCAACCATTCGCCAAGCCACGTTCGCACCCCAAAAGCCGGAACCGCCAGCAAACGGACAAATCACTGAAATACCCTCACCGCTAACAGAGGAAATAGCTGAGAAACGCTTCATACAGTACGTTTTGCCACCGCCAGGCGGAGTAGACATAACTGCCGCAGAAAAACTCGTTGGAATAGGCCGAGGAATAAAGGACCAAGCCAACATACCCCAAGTCGAAGACCTCGCAAAAACCCTCGGCGCTGTACTCTCATGCTCAAGACCCATAGTCGACAAAGGCTGGCTCCCAAACGACAGACAAGTAGGCACCTCAGGAAAAACCGTCAAACCAAAACTCTACTTGGCTCTGGGAATAAGCGGCGCCTTCCAACACATCCTCGGAATGAAAAGCTCCGATCTGATCATCGCCGTAAACAAGGACTCCAAAGCGCCAATATTCAGCTTCGCAGACTACGGAATAGTCGAAGACCTTTTCAAAATTGTCCCCTCCCTCAAAAACAAAGTTAATGAAGTAAGAACACAGAAAGCATCCACCTAAAAGGAGAAAAGAAGCAGTATGGAATTCAAACTAAACGAAGAACAACTAGCAATCAAAAAAGCCGTCCGAGACTTCGCCGAAAAAGAATTCACACCTGAACTCGCGCTTGAGTTTGACCAGAAAGAAGAGTTCCCCATGGGCTTATACAAGAAAGCCGCACAACTCGGATTCACAAGCATGCGCATCCCACAGGAATACGACGGACAAGGCTACGGAGTACTCGAAGACTGCTTGGTCGTTGAGGAAATGTGCCGAGTAGACCCAGGCATAGGCGTAGCAATATCGCTTGGAAACCTCATGATTCCAGACGTGCTGCTGAAACACGGAAGCGAAGAACAGAAGAAAACGTACATCCCGCCACTTGCCAGGGGCGACAAGATAGCTGCTGCAGCCTTCACTGAGCCTGAACACGGAAGCGACATAACATGCATGGATTCAACCGCCGTGAAAACGGGAAGCGAATGGACAATAAACGGAGCAAAGGAATTCATAACCAACGCAACCACCGCTGACACTTTCATACTTCTCTGCCAAACCGATCCGAAGGCTCAGCCAACCTACAGAGGACAAAGCCTGTTCATCGTCGAAAAAGGCACGTGTGGACTTGACGCTACAAAACTGCACGGCAAAATGGGAATAAAACCATGTGTCACAGGCTCACTCTCGATGAGCGACCTGAAGGTCCCAGAAGCAAACGTCATCGGTGAAGTCGGCAGAGGCTTCTACTACACGCTTGAACTTTTCGACGGGACACGCATAACCGTTGCAGCCCAAGCCGTTGGCATGGCGCAAGGTGCATTCGAGAAGGCACTAGCATACGCGAAAACACGCAAACAGTCCGGGCAGCCCATCATCAACTTTCAAGGCATAAGCCACAAACTCGCGCAAATGGCCATAAAAATCGAGTCCGCACGCCTGTTGATGTACAAAGCTGCGTGGCTTTATGACAAGGAGAAACCAAACCCAGTCGCAACCAGCATGGCAAAAGCCTATGCAAGCCGCGCCGCAATGGAAGTCACTGACGACGCCATACAAGTTTTCGGCGGATACGGCTACCTAGCAGACTACCACGTGGAAAGGTTCCACCGATGCGCAAAAATAACCGAAATCTACGAAGGCACAACCGAAGTTCAGAAAAACACCATCGCCGGCTACCTCATGAAACAACCATAAAACCATCAACCTTTTTCTTTTCTGTCTGAAACACGAAAGTTGAGCCAAGGTTCAAAAGTTTTATTAGCGTTCATCATCAAACATTAAGCATTCACGGGAAGGAACAGGTTTTGACAGCCGAAAAACTGAAAAAAGTCGCAATCGTGGGCTCTGGAGCAATGGGCCACGGAATAGCCGAACTGCTCGCCATGACGGGCTACGAAGTCGTAATGATAGACATAAGCGACGAACTACTACAGAAGGGAAAAGAAAAAATCAAGTGGAGCTTGGACAAGTTCGTCGAAAAGAAGAGAATCAGAAAAGAAGACGCTGACGCAACGCTGGCAAGGATAAGCACAACGATCAGCTACGAGCAGGCAGGCAAAGACATAGACCTAGCCATCGAAGCAGTTCCAGAAAACATGGAACTTAAGAAAAGAGTCTTCGGCATGCTAGACTCAGTAGCACCACCACACGCCATACTTGCATCTAACACATCAACACTAAGCATAACGGAAATGGGGAAAGCCACAAAACGCCCAGACAAAGTCGCGGGAATGCACTTCTTCAACCCGCCCATAATGATGGCCCTAATAGAGGTCATAAAAGGCGACAGCACAAACCAAGAAACAATCAACACACTCGCCGAACTAGCCAAGAAACTTGGAAAAACCCCGATAATCGTCCGAAAAGACGTGCGAGGATTCATAGTAAACCGCGTGCTCGGCGCAGTATTCAACGAAGCCTTCTGGGCATACCAAAGAAAGGAAGCCACCATGGAAGGCATAGATGCTTCAGTCAAATACACAGGCGGCTTCCCAATGGGATGGTTCGAACTCGCAGACTTCGTCGGACTCGACATAGCCTACGATGTCGGCAACATACTGTATCAAGCCTACGGGGAACGCTTCAAACCCTGCGCTGAAGTAATCGAACCCCTCATCAAGGAAAAGAAGTTCGGCCAGAAAACAGGCGTAGGCTTCTACGACTGGACAAAAGGCAGACCGAGAATACCATTCAACCTGCTCGACGAATACGACGTTGACAGGTCCTGGGCAGTAGGCGTCAACGAGGCAGCATGGCTCATTCACGACGATGCCGCAAGCCCCGCAGATATTGACACAGGCATGAAGCTGGGCACTTATTGGCCTCAAGGCCCTTGTGAGTATGCGGATCGAACGGGCTTGGACACTGTGCTGAACAAGCTTAAGGAGCTTTACGCCAAGTACAACATGGAAATGTATAAACCCTGCCCTCTGCTAGAAGAATATGTCGCTAAAGGTTGGACAGGGAAAAAAGCTGGAAAGGGGTTCTACTAAATGAAGTTCGAACTGACTGAGGAACAAGCTGCAATAAAGAACGCCGTGCGGGAATTCTGTCAGAAAGAGTTCAAACCCGAGCTGGCTCTGGAGCTTGACAGGAAAGAAGAGTATCCCATGGAGCTTTACAAGGCCGCTGCGAAGCTGGGCTTTACGAGCATGAGCTTCCCGCAGGAATACGGTGGACAAGGCAGCGGGCTGCTCGAAACGTGTTTGGTCATAGAGGAAATGTGCAGAGCTGACTCGTCGTTGGGCGTGGCGGTTTCAAGCGGAAACTTTGGCAGTGAATTTCTCATAACGCTGGGCACTAAGGAACAGAAGGAAAAGTACTTGCCGCCGCTGTGCAGAGGCGACACCATATCGGCTGCGTGCTTCACAGAGCCAAACGTGAGCGGAAGCGACATCACAAAGATGGAGACAACCGCTACAAAATACGGCAACGAATGGTGGATAAACGGCACAAAAACCTTCATCACCAACGCCACCACCGCCGACTTCATGGTGGTTCTGACGCAGACAGACACCAAAATCAGACCGACCTACCGCGGCGAAACACTCTTCATAGTCGAAAAAGGCGCACAGGGACTCGAAACATCGAAACTTCACGACAAGATGGGCATACGCTGTTCAGTGACAGGCGAAGTGCGATTCGAAAACGTCAAAGTGCCCGACGCGAGCATCATCGGCGAACTGAACAAGGGCTTCTACTACTCCATGGAGTTCTTTGACAAGACACGCGTAGGCGTCGCAGCCCAAGCCGTTGGCATGGCGCAAGGTGCTTGGGAAATAGCTTTCAAATACTCCAAGCAACGTGAAGCCTTCGGACAGCCGCTGCTTCAACACGAGGCAATCGGTATCGGACTGGCTGAGGCCATGACTAAGGTTGAAGCAGCAAGATGGCTTATGTACCGCGCGGCTTGGCTGGTTGACGAAGGCAAGATGGACCCGATGATCACAGCCATGGCGAAACACTATGCAGCGCGTGTGGCCATGGAAGTCACGGACTTCTCAATACAAGTGCTCGGCGGCTACGGCTATTTGGGTGACTACCGCGTGGAGCGGTATCATCGAGATGCGAAGATAACCGAAATCTATGAGGGCACAAGTGAAGTTCAGAAACTGACCGTGTTGAAGTACTTGCTGAGAAAATTCTAGAACATCGTTGCGTAAGTCCTTTCTTGCATCCTTCCTTTTTCAATCATATGGCTGCAAACAGCTCGTTTTAGGGGGCAGCTCCACTTTTCCCACAGGCTTTCATTTCAGCTCTTGATTTCGCCCACAAAAAAGCATATAGGCTCAGCGGTCAGACATAGGCGTGGTGAACAGGTTTGAGTAAGGAATACGAGACTTTGAAGATTGAACGCGATCAGAACACACTGTGGATAATACTGAACAGACCGCACAGGCTGAACACTTTCAACGACGTCCTGATTGAAGAGCTTTCAGACGCGCTGGACACGACTGAAAAAGACCCAAGCATCAAATGCGTGGTAATAACCGGAGATGGCGACAGAGCCTTCAGCGCAGGCGCCGACGTGACCATGTTTCCGAAAGCGACCCCTGTCAAGGCTGAGGAATTCTCAAGAGCTGGACAAAAAACATTCGGCAAAGTAGAAGAAATGACTAAACCTGTGATAGCAGCAATCAACGGTTTCGCCCTCGGCGGAGGACTGGAGCTGGCGTTGGCATGCGATTTCAGAGTAGCTGCAGAGCACGCTGAACTTGGAAGCCCAGAAATTGGACTCGGTCTCATACCAGGTTGGGGTGGCACTCAAAGACTCGTTAGAATAGTAGGTTTGGCGAAGGCTAAAGAAATGGTTATGCTGGGCATTAGGCTGAAGGCTGATGAAGCATTGAAAGTCGGGCTGGTGCACAAAGTCGTGCATTACGATAAACTCAAGGAAGAAGTGCAGGCGTTGGCTACGAAACTCTCTGAAGGACCTCCGATTGCCATGAAATATGCCAAGCACGCGCTGAACTTCGGAACGCAGGCGCCTCTGGATATAGGACTGCGACTTGAAGCTGGACTGATGGGACTAGCGTTTTCCACTGACGACCTCAAGGAAGGCGTTGAAGCCATGATGGCTAAGCGCAAAGCAGAGTTCAAAGGCAAGTAGATTCAAACCCTTCTTTTTTGTCATTCATGCTTTTATCTTTCGCATCTCAATAATGTGGACACAGAAGGAGCATCGGTATGAGGAAAGTAGCAGTCATAGGCGTGGGCAACTCGAAATTCGGCGTCAGAAACGACGTGACAATCTCAGAACTGGCTTTTGAAGCTGTCAAGCCGTCACTTGAAGATGCAGGGATAGACGCGAAAGATGTTGAGTTCGTGGCGCTGGGCTCGGTTGGAGCAGGAGCATGGTATGAAGAGCTGCTGCCTGCTGTCGTGACAAGCGAATACTGTGGATTGACGGGAGCAGGACTGATGCGTTGCGAAGCGGCATGCGCAAGCGGAAGCGCCGCGTTTTTTGCGGCTTACGCCGCAATCGCAAGCGGACACGCTGACATTGCTATGGCACTTGGTGCCGAAAAGATGAGGGAAATTGACACCCCGACTTCTATGGAGTGGATTGGAAGGGCAGGATACTACATGTGGGAGTTCCACAACTTCGGTTTGACTTTTCCGGGATACTACGCGTTGTATGCGAATGCCCACATGGCTAAGTACGTCACTACCGAAGAGGATTTAGCTTTGGTGGCTGTCAAGAATCATAAGTACGGCGCAATGAACCCGATTGCCCATTTGAGGAACAGGATAACTGTTGATGACGTGTTGGCTTCTATGGTGATTGCTTCGCCGCTGAAATTGTATGATTGCTGTCCGATGACGGATGGCGCTGCCTCGGTTGTGCTTGCTTCTGAAGAGAAGGTGAAGGAGCTGAAAGTTGATACGCCAGTGTGGGTTGCGGGAATCGGCTATTCCTCTGGAACAGCGAACCTCAGCAGGAGACTTGACTACGTGGGTTTAGAAGCAAGTGTGCTGGCGTCACAGAGAGCTTACAAGGCAGCGGGAGTCACGCCGAGTCAAGTTGACTTCGCGGAAGTTCACGACTGCTTCACAATAGCGGAGATAATGGCCTACGAGGACATAGGATTATGCGCGAAGGGCGAAGGAGCCAAACTTGTTCGAGAGGGGCAGACCGAAATAGGCGGAAGGATACCTGTGAACATGGACGGTGGACTCAAGTCAAAAGGCCATCCGATAGGCACAACAGGTTGCTCAATGATTTACGAGCTGACCAAACAGCTCAGAGAAGAAGCGGTTGAGAAGAGCAGACAGGTGCCGCTTAAAAACTATGTTGGACTTGCCCACAACGTGGGTGGAACTGGACATTACTGTTATGTAACGATTTTGAAGAGGTGATTAAGTGTCGTCAGCATCCATGCCTGTGATAAAGTCTAGACCTATAACGATTGCGCCGGAAATTCCGATAAGCAAGACTTTGAAGTTCTGGGAAGGATTGAAACAGGGAAAAGTCTACGCGACCAAATGCAAAGGCTGTGGGAAACTGTACTTTCCACCTTCGGCTGACTGCCCACACTGCTTATCAACTGAACTGGAATGGATTGAGCTTAGCAATGAAGCCGAAATCGAGACGTTCACGCACGTCGTGATAAGGCCCACCACGTTCCAGCAGAACAAGCCCTACACTGTCGCGATTGGAAAGCTCAAGGAAGGCGTGAAAGTGCTTGCTTGGCTGACTGGCTTCAAGCTGTCCGAGATCAAGGTAGGCATGAAAGTCAAGCTTGTTGCCAAGGTCACGCCAGAAGGAAACCCGACGTACGAGTTTGTGCCGCCATAATCCCGATAGACGCTGACTTGACAACTGCCTACTTCCACTTGTTTATCCAGTCAATCGTTTTCGCAATCAGCTCTTCCTCTTTTCCTTTGTAAATGTGGTCTGCAGAATCGATTATCAGCAGGCTCTTCGGTTCATTAGCTGAGGCGAAATTTTCCTGCGCTTCGTCCACGCCTACGATGTTGTCGTTGCTGCCTATCACGATAAGTACGGGAACGTTATGCAGTTTTGACAGGGCTTCGCTCTCGTGCAGTTTCATGAGCTTTTCTCTGACATACCTTGGACGCAGGTTTACTCCATACACTTCAAGCGTGAACAGCCTTGAAACGTCAAAGAGCTTGTCCAAGTAAGAGAAGAAGAGAAACAAGCATAGGCCAAGCTTTCCTCTCGTGCGTCTAACGAATTTTTCGACATTGTAGTCATGGTTCTTTGGGGTTGACCACAGGACTAGACCCCTGACTCTTTTCTCGTTTTGGACTGCATAAATGGAGACTGCCCCGCCCAAGCTGTGGCCGACGATGAAGATTCGGTTCGCAGCGACTTCAGGTCTGGAAGCCAGGTAATTCAATGCGCGTTTAACGTCTTCCTGTTCGCCGACGCCGTAGTCAAAACTCCCTGTGCTTCTTCCGACACCCCGAAAATCAAACATGAGCGAAACGAACCCGCTTCTACACGCGGTTTCAGCTAGCCGAGCGTAAAGTCTTAAGCCGCATGAGCCTCTAGCGTTAAGGCCATGACAGATTAGCAGCCCAGGAGCAGGAACGGCGTCTGGAATGTATAGTTGGCCGTAGAGTCCTGTTTCTCCACATTGAATTGATGTTTCTTCGATCTTCACAGGCGACCTGTCCGTAGAAAGTATTATTACTTGTTAGCTCGAATATTTAAAAATAGGGTTAGGATTATGCCGAGAAGAAAGAGAACTGAAAAGGAAACGGGTCAGCGGTTTGAACAGCTTGAGAAGCCTTGGTACAAGTTTTGGCCTGAGGGAGTCCCGAAACACATTGATTATCCCGAAATTCCGCTTTCTGACATTCTGAAGAACACAGCTGAAAGCAATCCAAACCATGTGGCGATTGTCTATTTTGACAAGGAAATGAACTACAGAGAGCTGAATCTTGCCTGTGACAAGTTCGCAACCGCGCTCGCTGACTTGGGCGTGAAGAAGGGTGACAAGGTCGCCCTTTTTCTGCCGAACATTCCGCAGTTCGTTATTTCCTATTATGGCGCGATAAAGATTGGAGCCATCGAGACAGCCATAAGTCCGCTGTATAAGGAGCGTGAGGTTGAGCATCAGCTGAGCGATTCTGAAGCCGCAACAATAGTCGTTTTAGACTTGCTGTATCCGATTCTGGAGAAGGTTTTGGACAAGACCAGAGTGAAAAGAGTAATCGTGACAAGCTTGAAGGAGTACATGCCGCCTGCCAAGGCGTTTCTGGGGTCTTTGCTGAAGAAGATTCCTTCGCACAAGGTTGAACGCAAACCGAACGTCTACTTCTTCCAAGAACTGCTCAGCAAGTATGGCGCGAACCCGCCGAAAGTCGACATAAACCCGAAGCAAGACCTAGTGGCTCTGCAGTACACGGGCGGAACCACAGGGATCTCGAAGGGAGCCATGCTGACGCACATGAACCTTGTTTCGAACGCTGTCGCCTGTGATGCTTGGCTCAGAGGCACGAAAGGCGGCGAAACCTTCCTTACGGTGCTACCGCTGTTCCACATTTACGGCATGACCACGGGAATGAACGCGCCAATATTCTTGGCTGGAAAAATGGTGATGCTCCCAAGGTTTGATGCGGTGAGCACTTTCCAAGCCATCCAGAAACACAGAGTGACCGTCTTCTGCGGGGCGCCGACGATGTATGCGATGCTGCTGGCTCATCCAGACTTGAAGAAGTACGATTTGAAGTCGGTTCGCTTCTGCATTTCAGGTTCAGCTCCGCTTCCGCCTGAGGTTCAGAAGAAATGGATGGAAGTGGCAGGAGGAGTTCTTGTTGAAGGATACGGGCTGACGGAGTCTTCCCCCGTTACGCACTGCAACCCGCTTGACAAGTCGATGAAAACTGTGCAGGTGGGCTCAATAGGCTTGCCTTGGCCTGACACTGACGCGAAGATTATGGATATTGAAACTGGCGAGAAGGAGCTGGGCCCGAACGAAGACGGGGAGCTTGTAGTTAAAGGGCCACAAGTTATGAAGGGTTACTGGAAGATGGCTGAAGAGTCAGCTTCTGTCCTCCGAAACGGGTGGCTCTACACTGGCGACATTGCGAAAATGGATGTCAATGGGTACTTCTACATCACTGACAGGAAGAAGGACTTGATCAAATACAAGGGTTACAGCGTCTATCCAAGAGAGATTGAAGATGTAATCTACGAGCACCCTGCAGTGAAGCTCTGCGCGGTTGTTGGCAAGCCAGACCCGGTGGCAATCGAAATACCTAAGGCTTTCGTGGTGTTAAAAGAGGGAAAAACCGCTACGGAAGAAGAGATTAAGCAGTTCGTGAACAGCAAGGTGGCACCGTACAAGGCAGTCAGAGAAGTTGAGTTTCGAACCGAGTTGCCGATGACTCTGGTGGGCAAAGTACTCAGAAGAGTCTTGCAAGAAGAAGAAAGACGGAAACTGGCAAAAGCCTAACTCAATGACTCTATCCTCTTTCAAGCGTCGCTCAGTGCTTTGGGTTTGTCTATCACGCCGGTTCGCTGATTTTCTTTCCAGTCTTTTTCGTCCATTCACTGATTGGTATGGCGAATTGTTCTTCCACGTTTGGTCTGTGTACGCTGTTGTAGGTGCAGAAAGACCTTATCTTCCCATCAGGCGTTACATAGTGAATCGCGCATCTCTGAACCCTGTCCAAGTCGAAGTTCCACACGTCCTGAAAATGCATAATCCCAATCATCACAATCCTCCGCATGAACTGTCCCAAAGCCTCGTAGCTTCCCTTAATCACAACGTCCTTAACCAGATTCCTCACCAAACCCGACTTGGCCATCGGCAAAAGTTTAGCCAGCTTCAGCTGCGCCATCCTCTTCGAGCCCTTCGCGCCTGAATAGTAAACGCTCCAGAAAACATCCGCAAACTTGTCCACGTCCACATACTTCGTAATCGGCTTGTATGAACTGTCCTTGTCAACTACAAGAAACGTCGCCGCACCGCACATCGGATGCATCGTGAAATCAGGATAGACCTTGTTCTTGATAACACCCATGCCCTTAGTCACCGGCACAGGCCAGTTGACAGGCCTCCAGTCAAACCTGCCAACCGCGCCGTTGGTCTGCTCCTCAATCTCCTTCATCGTGTCAGGAATCGTGATCCTCATCTTCCGCAGCTCATCCTTCCTAGCTCTGCCAGCCATCGAAACCGGCTGAATATTCACGCAACGGACAACATCATGATTCTTCGCAGCATAATCAATAATCGCGCCCAAATCCTTCTCATTCACGCCCCTCGCCAAAGTAACAACCAAAACAATCGAATCCAAACCAATCTTTCTCGCGTTGTCAATGACCTTCTGCTTAATCGGAACAAGATCAGCCCTTGCACGAGTCTTCTTGTAGATGCCCTCCCTCAAACCGTCAAACTGCAAATAAAGCGTGCTCATACCCGCGTCAAGCAACTTCTTGAAATATTCAATATCTTCAGCAATACGTAAGCCATTAGTGTTAACCTCAATGTGGCTGATCCCAGCCTTCTTTGCTTCGCGAATCAAATCTGGCAAATCATTCCGAACGGTCGGCTCTCCACCACTGAACTGCAAGGCGTTACAGGCCCAAGGGCGATTGGCCCTCAAAACCTTAAACATATCCACAATCTGCTCAAACGAAGGCTCATAAACGTAGTTTGACGCCCCTGCATAAGCAAAACACACTGGACAAGCCATATTGCACCTGTTGGTAACGTCTATGATTCCTAGAATAGTGGGCGTCTTGTGCTGCGGACATATCCCACAGTCAAACGGGCAACCCTTAACGGTTTCAGTCTGAGGGTTCTGCAAACCGCTGCCCACGTACCTGGCGTTGTACCAGTTGTCGTAGAACCATTTGAAAAGCTCAGCGTCTCCCCAGTAAACGTCCTCAAACTTTCCATGTTCAGGGCAGGTCTTCTCAAGATAGATTACTCCGCTTTCTTCGTATATTCTCATGGGAATTCTGGTCATGCATTCTGGGCACAGACTTGTTGAGTACGTTTCGAACTTGGCTGATTCTTGTTTCGAGGTTTCTTGAAGTTTCGACACGCAATCATTCTCCACGAATCGGAGCTATTAATTGTACACTAGATTTAAAAATTAAACCATATAAACCTTGTAGTAACCATTCACACACCGAGTGTATAAGCATGAACCCAAAAGCAGTATTGAGCAACGAGCTTCGTAGATTCGTAGAATCGCGGTTGAAAGTAAACCTTGACGGCATAGAGGAAACACTCAACGAGATATTCCAAATCCAAGGACTAAGCTTGGAAGATCTGAAAGAAACCATACAGGCACTTGAAGAAAGCTTCACCTTGCTGTCTCAAAAATGGAGCCTCCAAATACTCTACATACTATTCCTCAAGAAGTCAACAGGCTTCGGAGAACTCAAGAAGATTCTGGGCGTGAACTCACGCACATTGTCCGACAAGCTGAAAAGCCTAGCAAAAGGTGGATACGTCGGCAGATCAGTGGAGCAGGGACCACCTCTGCACGTAAGATATTCGCTCACTGCACGCGGACACGACACAATTCTGCTTGCACTGCCATTCCTGTACTACAGCAGCGGAAGTCTCGCATAGAAAGTCAAAAACTATATGAAACGTCCCCCGCTTCTAAATCGCAAGAGATGCACCAGAGTGCGCATAAAAGTCAAAGTCACAGGCATAGTTCAAGGAGTAGGCTTCCGCCCCTTCATCTACCGAACGGCAGCAAAGAACAAACTGAACGGCTACGTCAAAAACATGGGAGACGCAGGAGTAGAAATACTCCTAGAAGGCAACGAAAACAACATCAAGAACTTCCTAAAAGACCTGAAACAAAAGAAACCGCCCCTCGCGCAGATTTACGAAGTCATCACCACGAAAATTTCAGGAAAAAACGAATACGCAGAATTCACTATTCAAAAAAGCTCAAAAGAAGCGGAACTCTCCGGCTCAGTCATCCCGCCTGACATCGCCATATGCGACGAATGCCTGAAAGAGCTGAGGGACCCAAAAGACAGGAGACACGACTACTTTTTCATCACGTGCACAAACTGCGGCCCAAGATACACAATCATTGACCAACTGCCCTACGACCGAGAAAACACGACCATGCGAGACTTCCACGTGTGCAGCTTCTGCCAAAACCAGTACACCGACCCAGCAGACAGGCGCTTCCACGCTCAGACAGTTGCGTGCCCAGTTTGCGGCCCCAAAGTCTATTTGACAACGAACAACGGCGAACTAATCAAGCACAAAGACCCCATCAGAGAAGCAGGAAGACTACTCTCAGAAGGCCACATACTCGCAGTCAAAGGTTATGGCGGCTTCCATGTCGCAACCGCAACCACGAAAGACAAGCCGCTGATGAGGATTAGAGAGGTTAAACACCGAAGCCAAAAGCCTTTCGCTATCATGGCCAGAAACTTGGAGACGGCGAAAACCTTCGCTGAAGTGAGCAGGAAAGAAGCAGAGACTCTGACTTCCTTTTCGCGTCCAATAGTGCTGCTCAACAAAAGTGAGGATTATTACCTCTCGGAGCTGGTGGCGCCGAACCTGCACAACGTCGGCGTCATGCTACCCTACACGGGATTGCATTACATGCTGTTCGATGGTGTGGACGAACCTGCCTTTGTCATGACAAGCGCGAACCCGCCGAACCAGCCCATAATAAAGGACAATGAAGAAGCTTTGAAAACGCTCGGAGGCACCGTTGACTACTTTCTGTTCCACAACCGCCAAATAGCTCACAGATGCGACGACTCAGTCATCCGCATCCACGATGGAAAAAGAGTGTTCATAAGACGCTCACGAGGCTACGCACCAGCCCCAGTAATGCTGAGAGCAAAAGCCAAACGCTGCGTAGTCGGATTGGGCGGCGAACTCAACAACACAGCTTGCGTCCTACTCGGAAACAAGGCGTTCATCTCCCAACACGTAGGCGACGTTGAAAACGTGGAAACAAGAACCTTTCTCGAAACTACGGTAAAGCACCTCATTCACTTGACGAACGCCAAAGTTGAAGCTGTGGCATGTGATTTGCACCCAAAATTCACTACAACGCGACTCGCCCAAGAACTGGCCGAGAAAAATGGTTGGCACACCGTTCAGGTACAACATCACTACGCACATATAGCCGCGCTCATGGCTGAACACGACGTGAACGAAATTGTCGGAGTCTGCTGTGACGGTTACGGATACGGAGTTGACGGTGAAGCTTGGGGCGGCGAAATCCTCCTTTGCAGTAGAGAAGAATTCGGTTTCAAACGCGTGGCTCACCTCGAAAAACAGCCGCTCATAGGTGGGGATCAAGCCACACTATACCCGTTGCGAATTGCTGCGGGAATACTCTCTAAGGAGACAGATGTAAGAGAATGGCTCCAGCAGAATACGCAACACTTCCCTCACAGGAAGGAAGAGGTTCAAGTGTTCCTACACCAAATTCAGAGAAATAATAACTTGATCGAGACCACCAGCTGTGGAAGAGTCCTAGACGCTGTTTCAGCCGTTCTGGGCATATGCTACGAACGCACCTACGAAGGTGAACCCTCAATGAAGCTTGAATCAGCCGCCATGAAAGGAAAAAACGTGCTCAAACTGAAACCCATAGTAGAGAACAACACATTGAACACGACGCAACTGCTTCTGGAAATATTCAAAAACAGACAGAAACATTCCAAAGCGGACTTGGCTTACTCGGCGCATGCTTACTTGGCTAAAGGCTTGGCCCAATTGGCAATTGAAAAAGCAATAGAAAACAGTGTCAGAACCATCGGTTTCTCAGGCGGAGTCGCATGTAACGAGACTTTCACCTTGACCATGCGAAGAATCGTGGAAACCGCCGGCCTTCGGTTCTTAGTCCATGAAGCAGTTCCGCCAGGCGACGGAGGTTTATCATTTGGTCAGGCCGTCAGCGTTGGCTTTTCCCATTTCTAGACCATAATTGATTTATCCTTGTGCAATTTTTGGTTAGATGTTGATATGCATGTGCTTGGCGATTCCCGGCAAGGTCGTAAGCGTCGAAAAAGACAAGGCTAAAGTGGACTTTGGCGAAGGCGTTTTGAGAGAGGTTAACGTGACACTTGTGAATGCCAAAGCAGGCGAATACGTTTTAGTGCATGCCGGCTACGCCATCCAAGTCTTAGACGAGAAGGAAGCCTTGGAAACTCTGAGCCTGTGGAACCAGATTCTAGAAGCAGAACCTCAAACTCGCCACAAACAGAAAAGCTGAGTGGAAATGACTGAGAAGCTGAAGTTCAGAGACCCAAAACTGACAAGACGCGTAGCAGACAAAATCAAGAAACTTGCGCCAAGCAAGGGCACTGTGAAGATTTGCCACGTCTGCGGTACACACGAGTGGACCATCACGCATTACGGGTTGCGCAGCCTCCTGCCTCCAAGCGTAGAAGTCATAGCAGGACCAGGATGCCCAGTCTGCATAGTACCAGCCTCTGAGATCGACGAGGCCGTCCAGCTTGCCCTGAAAGGCATTGTCGTCACTTGTTTCGGCGATGTCCTACGCGTTCCAGGCTCCAAGATGTCGCTTCTAGACGCTAAAGCAGAAGGGGCTGATGTCCGAGTCGTCTACGGCGTTGGTGACGCGGTGAAAATGGCGCAAAAGGAAAGAAGCAGGGAGTTCAGCTTCTTTGCTGTAGGTTTCGAAACCACAGCGCCTTCAACGGCAGTTGAGATAACAAGCAAGCCGCCTTCAAACTTGAGTTTCCTAATTTCTCATCGGCTGATACCGCCAGCCATGAAAATGCTTGTCGAAATGAAGGACCTAAACCTCAACGGCTTCATCGCTCCAGGCCATGTCAGCACAATCATTGGGCTCAAACCCTACGAGGACTTCCCCGGCGTTTATCACATGCCAACGGTCGTCGCAGGCTTCGAGCCACTAGACCTCTTGTTCGGCATATACATGATTCTGAAACAGCTGAAGGAACGTAGCCCCCGCTTGGAAAACGAGTATGTGCGGGCCGTTCATTGGGAAGGCAATCCTAAAGCCACAGAGCTAATGGAAGAAGCCTTTGAGGGTACTGATGGTAACTGGCGAGGGCTTGGCACGATTCCATCTTCCAAGCTCAAGCTCCGTGATGAATATGCGACCCACGATGCACATTTACGACACGGCGTGAAAGTTGAGCATGGCGTTGATTTACAGCCAGGTTGCAGGTGCCATTTGGTCGTGGTTGGCAAGATCAAGCCTACAGAGTGTCCACTATTCATGAAGACTTGCACGCCACAGAAACCCGTAGGAGCTTGTATGGTGAGCGCTGAAGGAACATGTCGAATATGGGCGAAGACAATAAATAGGAAATAGAAGGTAGACTCTGATAGGTGCTCAAGATGCCAGAAAGAGATACCGAAATTGTTGACATACGAGAAAGAATAGTAAAACTTGAATTGAAGGTCGAAGAGCTAACCAAACGTGTAGACAGCCAGTCAAATTACATGAAGGAACTCTACAAGTACCTGCAGCAGAACCCGCCTTCGAAACCACTCTTGTAAGCAGCATGCGTGAAAAAGAGACTTAAGAACGCTGAACGTCGATTGACTTAATAAATCTTATAAGGCAACGCCGATAATATGGCAACGAGGAAAAAGAATGCTGTTGGAACAGATAATACCACTCGCAATAGCACAAATGGAATGGCTTTGGCTCTTTGGCGGACTCTTCTGTTTAATACCGCTGATTTGGTTTATCGTTGCTATACTGCTATGCATCTGGGTTTACAGAGACGCGGAATCACGAGGAATGAGCGGGGTCCTGTGGCTCATCATCGTGCTGATTGCTGGCATTATCGGCTTAATAATATACCTGATTGTCAGAAAGGAGAAACCGTCAGCCCAAGGTGGCCCACCGCCTCCGCCGTCGTAACAGATTCACTCTCAAAACTCTCTTTTTATATTTCTTTTTGAGGTCAAACAGGCATGACCCTAGCTGAAGAAACAATCAGCCTGTTCAATTTCATCGGAAGCCTCGTTTGCCACCAAAGGCCAGACAGAACACTGTGGATAGGAGGACATTACCTCCCAGTCTGCGCAAGAGACACAGGAACATTTGTCGGGCTTCTTCTAGGGTACATAATGCTGTTGTTTCTGCGCAGAAAAGAAGCGAAAGGTCCGCCCAATCTGTACGTGTCGCTAGTAATGATGCTTCCTTTATGGGTGGACTCGTTTGGGCAGCTGTTCGGGTTTTGGACGAGCACAAACTATCTGAGGTTGATAACGGGACTTCTGTTCGGCGCAGCGCTCGCGCCAATGCTGGTATATGCACTCTCGCTTTCTGCACTCAAGGGCAAAATTCCGTTGATAAAAAACATAGGACCGAAGACCGCTGTCTTGGACGACAATGACTCATGGTTTGACGCAAAAGCACTTTGCATCAGCATAACGCTTTCAGTCATCCTTTTCATTGCCATAATAGCTATAGCAGGTTCCGAGTTTCCATTGTTCTATTGGATGTTGAGCATTACTATAATAACAGGAATAATATGGCACTTTTTTGTCCTGCCTTCTCTGTTGTTAATCCTAGCCTTGAGAAAGTTGTTCCGAAAGAAATAACCTGAAGAGAAAAACGCCTTTACGAATTCAGAATGATGTTGGTGCCAATCAGCATTCATGTTCTTCCATCAGACATCTTGGCTTGAACCCGCCACCTAGCGAGTTTCTAGCATATTCTTGGAACGGGATCTCCGACTGGTCGCGCTACTATCCTTTTTCCGCCGACAATCGTCTGCATGGCCACGCCTGCAAAATCCGCCGTTGCCTCACCAATCATTTCGGCTTCCTTTCCCTCTTTCGTCTTTCTCAAGAGCTCAAGGATTTCATCAGCTTTCTCCTTCACTACGCCGATAATCACTTTTCCTTCGTTGCCAACTTCAAACGGGTCCAAACCCAGCATTTCGCATGCTGCTCGCACATCTTCCCTGATTGGAATCTTGTCTTCGTGAAGAAGTATTCCAACTTTGGACTTTTCGCTGAACTCGTTTATCGCATCAGCCAATCCTCCTCTGGTCGGGTCTTTCATGGCTACGATTCCGCCGACTTCGCCGAGCAAGCGCTGGATAAGGCGGTTTAGCGGTTTTACGTCAGATTTTATGCCGCTGCCGAAGCTCAGGCCTTCCTGCGCCGACAGAACGGCTAGACCGTGGTCACCGATGGTTCCAGAGAGGATTATCTTGTCGCCTCGGCCAAGATTCGAATCCAGCACCCACCTCGGTTTGAAACTATTTCTGAAACTCTTCACGGCTTTCAGATTCCTGTCCAAGGCAGGTGTTCTTCGACCGATTCCAGAAGTGTTTATCACGCAACCTCTTAGGCTGCCTTTCTCAACGACTTTCGTGTCGCCAGTGACAATGCTCACGCCAGCTTCAGCGCAAGTTTGCCTCATGCTGACCAAGATTCTCTCAAAATCGGCCAACGACAAACCCTCTTCCAAGATGAAACCACAAGCCAAAGCGTAAGGCTCAGCGCCGAGCATTGAAATGTCGTTAACCGTGCCCGAGACTGACAGGCGTCCAATGTCGCCGCCTGGGAAGAATATGGGCTTGACAGCGTGTGAATCGCTCTTGAAAACCACGTCGCCGACCACGGCTGCATCATCCATCGCTTCAAGCGGAACTTCCGCATTGCTTGCGCCCCCGAAATACTTGACAACGTAATTCCTGACTAAGTCGTGCATTACCGTTCCACCGGCGCCATGAAGCAAAGTAATGTGGCCTTTCTTCTTGTCAGTCAACTTCTCACTCTCGTTTAGACTTGAATATTTAAGCCTAAAAGCTAAACATAAACACATCGCAAGATATCGCCAGACCGAAACCGCTCGCTAGTCTGCTGTAACGGGCAGGGATTGGCTCAGTGAAGATGAATGAAAAGCGGTGACAGCCACAAGAATCAGAATCTTTGACATTGCACGAAGAGGCGACTACGAGAAGTACCTTTACAGGTGCTTTGCGCCCATGCCTTTCAGAAAATACAACAACAGACAACAATACTTGATGAAGGCGATTCCGAAAGGGTTCCGTAAAAAGCTCCTTGTTTTTGACGGAGAAATCGTCGGCCAGATAGAGTATGCACCTGCGGAAGTCTCTGGCTACCCCATAACAGGAGACAACATAATTGTCATGAATTGCATCTGGGTCTTGAGTAGAGCTAAGGGACATGGTCTCGGCAGACTGCTCGTACAGGATATGGTGGAAAGCGAAAAGTTTGCCGCTGGATTCGCTACTATAGCATTGGAGAATCATTGGAGTCCATGGTTCAGAAGGAACCAGACGGAAAAGCTAGGCTTCAAGCCCGTAGACTCGATTAAGGTTACCCACAAGACAAAACACAAAGAGCAAGTCTTCAGCATATACCTCATGTGGATGCCGAAAACCGAGAATACAGAGCCACCTGCATGGGATAGGCAGAAGCTCTTGGAAGGCGAGACTTTCTGCCTCGCGCACCCGCTGTATCGACCGCAGGCGTGGAAAGGCAACGTGTTTGACTTAAAATAGAAAACAGACATCGCAACCAGCCGATTTTCAAAGAAACTTTTTGCTCGAAAATCACAGCCCATTTCTGTTTTAGGAAGGCAAATCAGTCCGAAAAATCATCTAGGTTAATGGAAAACAATATAAATCGCTATAACGCTGTTGAATTGCGCAATTGGAGAGACTATAGAGTGCCAAAATGGGGATACTCGATAACGGAAGAGGAATTAGACCCTGAAAAAACCGTGAAGGCAAGTGCACGAGAGGTTAGGGTGTCCCCTAAACATGCGCGAGAAGTTTGCAAAAAAATCAAGGGAATGATGCTTACCCAAGCAAAAAAGTACCTTAAAGAAGTTATGGCCAAGAAGAAGCCTGTCCCGTTCACAAGGTATAGGAAGAAAGCGGGACACCGCCACGGTTTGGAAAAAGCTTTTGCAGGCAGATACCCGATAAAAACAGCAAAGCAAATTCTAAAAGTGCTTGAAGGAGCAGAGGCAAACGCCGAAAACAAAGGATTAGACACAGAAAGACTTCGCATCATCCACGCGGCAGCAAATCGAGGAATGAAAGTCAAGCGATTCATGCCTCGAGCTCAAGGAAGAGCCTCGCCGGACTTCGAAACCTTGACCCACATTGAGATTGCCTTGGAAGAGAAGCCGGAAACAGGAGAAAAGGCATAATGTCCGTCGTCCAACACTTCATAACCGAATCCCTAAAAAGGACAGAAATCGACGAGTTTCTGCAGCAAAGACTTGAAAGAGCCGGATACGGCGGAGTAACTATTTCAAAATCCCCGCTTGGAACCCACATAGTCATCTACGCAATGCGCCCGGGCGTGGTGATAGGACGCGGCGGGGAAACGATAAGAGAACTTGCCGCAGTTTTGGAAGAAAAATTCAAAGTTTCCAACCCACAAATATCGGTTTCTGAGATAGAAATCCCAGAGTTTAACGCTCACGTCGTCGCTTCACGTGTGGCAGCATCATTGCAGAAAGGCGTACATTTCAGACGCGCCGGGTTCTGGGCATTGAACCAAGTCATGGAAGCTGGAGCCCTTGGCGCGGAGATCATCATAAGCGGGAAGCTGAGAACTGAAAGGGCGAGATATGAAAAGTTCAAGGCAGGGTACTTGCCGAAATGCGGAGAACCCGCGCTTAGATACTTGCGCAAGGCCGAAGCCCACGTTCAAATGAAGCCTGGCATGTTCGGCATCAAAGTCAGAATAATGCCTTCAGACGCCGTGTTTCCAGACAGAATCAAGATTGCAACGGAACTGCCTCCTGAAGAAGAAAAGAAGGAAGAAGAGCCGACAACTGAAGCGCCGCCAGAAGAGAAGGCAGAAGAGGCAACTGAGGAAACGGCCGGCGAAGAAAAGGAGAAGGAGGCCGAAAAGTAGTTGCCCCTAATGCGAGTCAAAGAAATCAGAGACATGTCTTCTGAGGAAAGAATGAAGAGACTCGGCGAATTCAGAACTGAACTCCTCAGATTGAGAACCATGGTCAACGCAGGCGGTACCATAGAAAACCCAGCCAAGATAAGAGAACTGAGGAAGACAATCGCCCAGATATTGACGATAGAAAATGAGCAGAAACATGGGCTGGGAAAGGCTGAGACAAAGGAGAAGACGAAGAAATGAAGGTGACTCCAGACATAATCCGCGGCGAATTCATTGGAACCGAAGCCAAAATCGCCAAAAGCAAAGATCCAAGCTACGCTGGAATGTCTGGAAGAATAACAGATGAAACGCGGAAGACTTTCACGATATCCCATAAAGGAAGAAGAAAAACAGTCATAAAAGACTTGGCTGTTTTTCATTTTCGGTTTTCTGACGGGACGGTTGTTGAAATCGACGGTGGGCTTCTCATGGGAAGACCTGAAGACCGTCTCAAGAAGCACATCAGGAGATTATGGTAATGTCGTTGACTTTTAAGAAGCCCAAGAAGACGTGTAACGACAGAAATTGTCCCTTCCACGGAGACCTCCCGGTAAGGGGCCACGTGTTCGCGGGTATAGTGGCCAGCGCGAAAATGGACAAGACGGTCGTCGTTGAACGCGATTACCTTTCATTTGTTCCTAGGTTCAAAAGGTACGAAAGAAGACACAGCCGAATTCCTTCACACAACCCGCCTTGTATAGACGCGAAAGAAGGAGACCGCGTGATAATCGCTGAAACTCGACCAGTGAGCAAGACGGTGTCATTCGTTGTGGTTGAAAAAGTGGAGGAGAAGTAGAAATGGCTGCCAAGGCAAAACACAGAGCGCTAGTCGCAAAGGGCATGATTGGACACGGACCCAAAATCTCCAGAGGACTTCAGCCACCCGCAGTCCTGAGATGCGCTGACAACACTGGGGCGAGGGACTTGAAGCTAGTTCAAGTTATGGGCTACAAAGGAAGACTGCGGCGCTACCCACGGGCCGCGGTTGGCGACAAGATAACTGTGTCAGTCAGACATGGAACGCCAGACATGCGGAAAAAGATGTTCCAAGCAGTAATCGTGAGGCAGAGAAAACCCTTCAGAAGGGTTGACGGCGTCTGGGTTCAATTCGAAGACAACGCTGCAGTAGTAATAACGCCAGAAGGAGAGATGAAAGGCTCACAAATACGCGGACCAGTGGCAAAAGAAGCTGCTGAAAGATGGCCGAGAATAGCAAGCGCCTCCAGCATAATAGTGTAAAAGGATGATAAGCATGCAAACCGCAAGACTAGTAACTAAACCAACAAAACAAAGAAAAATGCTTTTTCAGGCACCAGCCCACATACGCCACAAACTGTTTGCAGCCTCCCTTTCACCAGAACTGAGAGCCACACACGGTGCTAAAACGTTCCCGGTTAGAAGTGGCGACACCGTCCACATCATGCGCGGCGACCACAAGGGATTCGAGGGAAAAATCACCCGAATAGACACGAGAAAATTCAGAATCTATGTTGAAGGCCTCACACGGGAAAAAGTTGACGGAACCACAGTCTTCGCCCCCATACATCCTTCTAAAGTCGTCATCACACACCTGAATCTTGACGATAAATGGCGGAAAAAAATTCTGGAAAGGAAAAAGGAACTGCACAAGAAAGTGGAAGAAGCTGCAGAGAAAACGACAAAGAAACCTGCGGAAATTGTAGAGATCAAGGAAAAGGTCGTTGAAGAAAAAGTAGCTGTGGAAGAGAAAACTAAAGAGAAGAAGCCGCGAAGAAAAAGAAAAGTTGCTGAAAAGCCAGCTGAAGAAAAGGCTAAGCCTGAAGAAAAACTAAAGGCCAAGAAACCAAGAACCAAGCGCAAGACCGCAAGGAAAACTGAAGGAGGAGCATAGGTTTGGGTAGAAAAGGAGCATCCACTGGACTGAAGCGGAAACCCGCGCCAAGATTCTGGCCTATCCACAGGAAGGAATTCACATGGGTTGTAAAGCCCTCTCCAGGACCACATTCCATCGAAAACTGCCTGCCATTGGCCGTGGTCATTCGTGATGTTCTTGGATTCGCCAAGACGAGGAGAGAGGCCAAGACGATAGTTTCGAACGGAAAAGTCTGTGTTGATGGAAAAATCGTGCGGAGAGACGACTTTCCAACAGGATTGATGGACGTTATTTCCATACCAGATGCTGACATACAATTCTGCGTGTTGCCCTCCTACAAGGGTTTAGTTCTTCAGCCGATAAGCAACGAAGAGTCGAAATTCAAGCTCTGCAGAATAGAGGACAAAAAGATCGTCGACAACGGACAAGTCCAACTCAACCTCCACGACGGTTCAAACATGCTAATCAAGGTTGCTGACATGAAAAAACCGCAAGAAGACGTCTACAAGACCCTCGACACTCTGAAAGTGAGTCTGCCAGACAAGCAATGCCTCGAACACATAAAAATGAAAGAAAAGGACTTCGCAGTAATCATCGGCGGGAAGAACATCGGAAAAAGAGGCAAAATAGTCGAAATTGAGAAAGCAGAGGGAAAGAAGCGCAGGAACGCTCTGGTAACCATCGAGGACGAGAAAGGCAACCGTTACCAGACAATCTTGGACTTCGTGTTTGCGGTGGGCGAGAAACAGCCAATCACGCCCATGACGGAGGCCAACCAAGTTGTCTGACGAAGAAATGCGCAAGGCATGGCAAGAGCACCCCATGCTCAAGCCCAAAATTGACAAAGTTGTCGTCAACATCAGCGTTGGGAAGTCTGGTGAACCGTTGGAGAAGGCAACCAAGGTTTTGAAGGAGCTGACAGATCAGACTCCAAGCAAGAGAAAGGCCAAGTCAACCATTAGAGACTTTGGAATCAGACAGGGCGAACCAATAGCGTGTATTGTAACCCTTAGGAAGCAGCAGGCAGTTGAATTCTTGAAGAAAGCGCTTCCTGTAGTTGATAACAAGCTTTCCAGAGGATGCTTTGACAAGCACGGCAACTTCGCCTTCGGCATAAAGGAGCACATAGAACTGCCAGGCGTCAAGTACGACCCTGAAATCGGCATCTTCGGCATGGACATCTGCGTGGCGATGAACCGCGCTGGATACCGCGTCAAGGACAGAAGGAGAAGAAAATCAAGAATCGGTTCAAAACACCTCTTGACGCCAGAAGAAGCCATCACATTTGTCAAAGACACTTTAGGAGTTGAAATCGCCTAGTTCGGAGACATGTGTGTATGGGCAAGCAGAAACCTAGAAAAGAAAGAAAACACGGCAAGGGCGTAAGACCATGCAGCAGATGCGGATCTTACGGACCTGTCATCAGACGTTACAATTTGTATTTATGTCGGCAGTGCTTTAGGGAAGTAGCCACGAAGCTTGGATTCAAGAAATATGAGTAACGAGGAAAAAATGATGGACACACTTGCAAACGGCTTGACAACAATCATAAACAACGAGATGCGCAACAAGCGCGAATGCATAATCAGCCCAGCCTCTAAACTACTCGGCCGAGTCCTGAGGATAATGCAGTTGAACGGCTACATCGGAGAATTCGAATTCATAGACGACGGTCGCTCTGGAAAGTTCAAGGTTCAGCTCTTGGGCAGAATAAACAAGTGTGGCGCCATCAGACCTCGATTCTCCGTGAAAGTAGACGGATTCGAGGAATGGGAAAAGAGATTTCTCCCGTCAAGAGAGGTAGGCCTTATAGTTATTTCAACCTCGAAAGGAGCGTTGTCGCACAAGGAAGCGAGGGAAAAAGGCATGGGAGGAAAGCTGCTAGCTTTCATTTACTAGAAAGGTGCCGTCAAATGCGAGCTGTGGAGATTTCAAGAGACATTCAGATCCCAGATGAAGTAGAGGTGAGCCTAGACGGAAGGAAAGTCACCGTTAAGGGTCCGAAAGGGACACTAACCCGCAACTTCTCCATCGCGCCCGTGTCGATTGAGCTCCACGATAAAAACATTCGCGTCTGGGCTGAATGGCCGAGGAAAAAGGAAGCCTCTCTCGTGGGCACCATTCATTCCCACATTCAAAACATGATTCAAGGAGTCAGAAAAGGATACACGTACAAGCTCAAAATAGTCTTTTCGCACTTCCCCATCACGGTCAAGACCAAGGAAAAAACCGTCTTAATTGAAAATTTCACAGGCGAACGAAACCCGAGGAAGGCCAGGATAATAGGCGACACTCAAGTCAAAATCCAAAGCGAAGACATCATTGTCCAAGGCGTTGACCTTGAAAGCGTAAGCCAAACGGCAGCAAACATTGAACAAGCCACAAAAGTGAAGAAGAAAGACCCGCGCGTGTTCTTAGACGGCATATTTGTGTATGAAAAAGTCGAGGGGATGGAAGGTTGACGGAGAAAGAAACGTTCCAAGCGGCAAGTGCCCTGAAACTGAGGAAGCGCGCGAAGAGGAAGAAGCCTGAATTCACCAGACCTGAAAGCTGGAGGTACAAGCGACTGAAGGAAAACTGGCGCAGGCCACGAGGCTTAGACAACAAGGTACGGAAAAGCGTCAAAGGATGGCCGCCGCTGGTCAGAGCTGGATACAGGGGACCCAAAGTTGCAAGAGGCCTCCATCCGTCAGGCTACAGGGAAGTTCTAGTCCATAACGCTGAAGAGCTTAAGGACATTGACCCGAAAACCCAAGCCATAAGAATCGCGCATACAGTCGGCAAGAGAAAAAGAACAAAAATCATCACCGAAGCAAGAAAAAGAAAATTAACAATACTTAACGTCAAAGAAGTCAAGGAAAAAGTTGAAGAGAAAAAGAAAGAGGAGAAGGAAAAAGAAGAGGAAATCGAGAAAGAAGAAAGGGAACCTGAGAAGGAGGAAAAAGCCGAAGAAGAAACAGAAGTAGAAAAGCCCAAGAAAGAGAAGAAACCTAGGAAACGTAAAAGGAGTAAAGAAGAGCAATGACCCACCTCAAGAGTCAACGACGCCTGGCGGCGCAGATATTGAAAGTCGGGCAGAACCGCGTTTGGATAGACCCTGAAAAGGGTGACGACGTAGAAGTGGCCATGACTCGAGAGGAAGTCAGAAAACTAGTCCATGAAGGTGTAATTAAACCGCTGCCAGAAGTAGGTGTAAGCCGCGGAAGGGCACGAATTCTTCATGAGAAGAAAAAGAAAGGCCGAAGAAGCGGGCCTGGCAGCAAAACTGGAGCAACCTACGCGAAAATCTCCAGAAAAGACAGGTGGATGAGCAAGATTCGAGCTTTAAGGAAAAGGCTTCGACAACTGAAAGCCAAAAAGATAGTCACGGAAAACACGTATCGAAAACTGTACACAATGGCAAGTAGCGGCAGATTCGCAACGGTAGCAGAACTAGAGCGCTACGCCAAGTCACATGACCTTTGGAGGAAACATTAATGGCAAAAAGCTCACGGTATTGCGCTCCATTCCGCCGACGCAGACAAGGAAAGACAGACTACAGAACGAGAAGAGCATTCATCGTTTCCAGCAAGCCCAGACTGACGGTCAGAAGCAGCATCAACAACGTGACCGCCCAAATCATCGTCGCCAAACTGCACGGAGACGAAGTTCTAGTGTCAGTCCACAGCAAAGAACTGGCCAAAAACTACGGGTGGAAAGCCCCCTGCGGAAATCTTCCAGCAGCCTACTTGACTGGGTTTCTTTGCGGGCAAAAGGCCAAGGCACAAGGCATAGAAGAAGCCATCTTAGACATAGGTTTATACCGACCTTCCAAAGGCGCAAGAGCCTTCGCTACGCTGAAAGGAGTTCTGGACGCTGGGCTCGACGTACCATTCAGTGAAGAGAAACTGCCGGATGAAAAAAGAATAGAAGGCGAACACATCGCTCAGTACGCGCAAAGTCTAGCCTCTAACCCTGAAGAATACCAATCCAAGTTCTCAATTTACTTGAAACAAAAACTTCCACCAGAGACGCTTCCCAAACATTTCGCGAAAGTCAAAACAGACATAGTTGCCGCTTTCAAAAGCGGAGGTAAGAAAAAGTGAGACGGAGAGACAAAAGAAGAGACAGGAGAAGAGAACCCTCACAAAATCTGGAACAGTGGGTTCCGAAGACACGCCTCGGAAAAATGATTCAAGAGGGAAGAATCACATCCATCGAAGAAGTCTTCACGGGCGGTCTGCAAGTAAAGGAACCGCAAATCATGGACGCGTTGCTCCCCGACCTGCAGGAAGAAGTCATAAACATAAACCTCGTTCAAAAGCAAACAGACGCAGGAGAAAAATCAAGTTTCAAGGCAATAGTCGCCGTCGGAAACAGAGACGGCTTCATAGGCTTAGGCTCTGGAAAAGCAAGACAAGTGCGGAACGCCATTGAAAAAGCAGCAGCAGACGCTCGACTGAAAATTGTCCCAGTGAGGCGCGGGTGCGGAAGTTGGGAATGCGGCTGCGGGAAACCCCACTCGATACCGTTCCAGATCGAGGGAAAAACTGGCGGCGCAAAAATAGTCATCATTCCTGGGCCAAGAGGTTTAGGCCTTGTCTCAAGTGAAGTTTCAAAAGTCATTCTCAGCCTTGCCGGCATAAAAGATTGCTGGACGAGAAGTTACGGTTCGACAAGAACTGTTCCTTCCTTTGCATACGCGGTTTTTGATGCTCTGAAGAAGACCTACAGTCTCATAACACCGACGGATTGGGTGAAGTAGTTGACTGAAGAAAGCAGGGAACCGAAGTGCATCGCAGTTGTGAGAATTCGGGGAACCGTTCGAGCCCAAAGAGAGGTCAGAGAAACACTGCAGATGCTGCACCTGACAAGAAACAACTACGCTGTGCTGATTGAGAATAGCCCGTCATTCGTCGGAATGATAAAGACCGCGCAAAACTACGTCACGTGGGGAGAAGCATCCAAGGAAACAGTGAACACGCTACTGGCGAAGAAAGGAAGACTTGGTGGCAACAGGAAGTTGACAGACGAACACGTACAAAAAGCAGGCTACAAGTCGCTGGAAGAGCTTGCAGAAGCGGTTTTCAGCTGCAAGGTCGCGTATTGGAAGTTGCCAAACGTGCAGCCAGTTTTTAAGCTGCACCCGGCAAGTAAGGGCTTCAAGGGGAACATAAAAAAGGGTTACGCCACCGGCGGCGAACTTGGATATCGCGGAGAAAAAATCAACGACCTGATAAAACGAATGGTCTAGACGCGTTATCCTTAAAATCCTTTTGCGATACGTTTTATAGCTACCTTAGCTATTTTTGAGATGCCATGGTACACGAGGGGGAGGCTGAGTGAGCGCAAAATGGAGGAGAACCAAAAGAAATTCAGAGGGATTCAGGATTTTCAGGTCATTCAGCAGAGCCAAAGACAAGAGTGCACCACAGACATTTTCGGCGAAGAAAACTATGACTAAAAGATTGCCAAACCCGCATACATACAAGATTCCGAAGATTTATGGAGAAAGAAAGGCAAGAGAACCTGAACCCCTGATTGACATCCTTGAAGAAGAAACCGAGATAATTGTTGTCGCGCAGTTCGCAGGGTTCAAAAGGGAAAACCTGAGAACCCGCGTCAAAAATCAAAGATTGACTTTGTCCGCAGAAGCTTTGGACCGCAAATACTATAAAAGTTTAAATCTTCCTAAGAGAGTGATTCCAAACACCATTCGTATGACACACAAGAACGGTGTGCTTGAAATACGGTTGAAGAAGGCAGTTGAAGAAAAGGCCATAGACAAGGTTGCAGGTTAGAGAATGCCACACAAACTCAGAAAAACCAGAAAGAAACGCGGTTCAAGAACCCAAGGCTACGGCAGAGTAGGCCAACACAGAGACGCCGGATCCAAGCCTAATCGAAAGTGTGGCCGTCACAAAGCCAAATGGTCCTACGTGCTGAGATACGAGCCGGACTATTTCGGCAAAGACGGATTCACATCACCGAAAAGCCTCAGACAGAAAGTGAAAGTCGTAAACGTTGGAAAACTTGACGAATTAGCCGAGAAGTTCTCAGTTGAGAAGGAGAACGGCAAACTCTTCGTGGATTTGGAAAGCTTAGGTTTCACCAAACTTCTCGGCACTGGAAAAATTACCAAACCACTAATCGTAAAGGTTGCATCTTGCTCAAAATCTGCCGCCGAAAAAATAGAGCAGGCCAGCGGACAAATCCTAACGGAATCTCAGGAACAGGGAGAGTAGTTGTTAATCCATGGCTGGTAGATTCTTAAACCTTTTCAAACCTGTTGCAAGAGCCATTCCTGAGATTAAGGCTCCAGAACGCAGAGTCAGATTCAACGAAAAAATCTTTTGGACCGCTATTGTGCTGATCATCTTTCTGGTAATGTCCGAGGTCCCGCTGTTCGGCGTACAGAAAACTGCGTTAGGAGAGCTCGCCGCCCTCAGAATAATCTTTGCGTCAAGCCGAGGCAGCCTAATGGAGCTAGGAATAGGCCCCATAGTCACTGCAGGACTGATTCTGCAACTGTTAGTCGGCTCCGCCATGATAGAATGCGACATGGCAAGACCAGAAGATAGAAGCTTGTTCACCACAGCCAGCAAGGTCTTTTCCATAATTCTCACAGGAGTCCAGGCTACAGCATACATCATCGGTGGAATGTACGGAAGCTTGCCTGGCACGATAGCCGTAATTGTCTTCCTGCAGTTGATTGCCGCCGGAATAATTGTCCTGCTAATGGATGAGCTTGTCCAAAAAGGCTGGGGATTCGGCAGCGGAATAAGCCTGTTCATCATGGCGGGCGTTGCTCAACACATTTTCTGGCAGAGCTTCTCTCCTGCGCCTGCCGTCGGCGAGTCAGGTGCCTACGGATTCTTCATAAAACTAGCCCAAGTCTTGTCAGCAGGCGAACCAGTAACAAACCTTTGGCTGAGAAGCACCCAAAACCCGTCTTTGCTGGGCCTTATAGCAACCCTTGGAGCCTTCCTAATCATAATCTACATGGAAGGAGTAAGAGTGGAACTGCCATTGTCCTACGCTGGCTACAGAGGATACAGAAGCCGATATCCGATAAAACTCCTGTACGTGTCTAACCTGCCCGTGATTTTCGCGTCAGCCCTCTTTGCAAACGTATATTTCTTCTCACAAATCTTTTGGAGCATGAGCGGCGCACCTCAGCCGGGAAGGAACTTCTGGCTTGACCTTCTAGGCCAATTTAAGCCAGTTTATGGGAGCACGACAAACCCCAGCCAAATAACCAGCTACACGCCTGTAGGAGGCCTAGTATATTATGTGACCGCACCTCACAGTTTCATCGATGTCATGGACGCACCTGTGAAAGCTTTCGTCTATCTTGGCATTCTCGTGGCCTTTTGTGTAGTCTTCTCTCTTACATGGCTTGAAGTTGGCGGTTTGGGACCGTCCACGGTGGCCAAGCAGCTAGTTGATTCAGGCATGCAGATCCCCGGCTACAGACGCTCTGGGAAAGCCGTGGAATTGCTGCTGAAACGCTACATCCCAGCGGTCACAGTTGTGGGCGGAGTCATCGTGGGCATGGTCGCGGGAGTCTCAGATTTCTTCGGCGTCTTCGGTTCAGGAATGGGCATACTGCTCTCAGTCGGAATAATTTATCAGTACTACGAGTTGCTGATGCAGGAAAGAGCCGCAGAAATGTATCCAGCCTTCAGACGGGTATTCGGAGAATGACCCCCATGAACAAGACGGTAATCGTGACCGGGATACCGGGAACTGGAAAAACTACCGTCTGCAGCTTCGTTGAAAAACTCGCCAGAAAAGCAGGCGTGGAAGCTAATGTGATAACCTATGGAACAGTCATGATGGGGATTCTTCAGAAACATGGGAAAGACATGGAAAGAGACGCTATGCGGAAAGACACGTTGGATTCGCAGCATGAACTGCAGAGAGAAGTGGCAGAAGCAATAGCGGAGAAAATAAAACAAGCAAAGGGCATAACAATCATCGACACCCACATGTCAATAAAAACCTATGCAGGATACATGCCAGGCTTGCCCCACCACGTTCTTCAACTTCTGAAGCCTGAGATGCTAGTGCTTGTTGAAGCCCAACCGAGTGAGATATCCTCGCGAAGAATGAAAGATGCCACTAGAAAAAGAGATGAAACAAGTGAAAACGTGGTTAAGGAAGAACTGCTAGTTTCGAGACTTATGGCTGGAGCATGCGCCGTCCAAACAGGTGCTCCAGTGAAAATAGTTATTAATGCTGAGGGAAAACAGGAAGAAGCTGCGAAGGACATACTTAAAGCCTTGGGAGTAGTCTAAGAGTGTCACTACAGGAAATTCCCCTTTCGACGTTGCTCATGTTTGGGCTAGCTGCCTCGATCTCGTTATTGACTTCTTTAGCAAACAGGCTACTGACAAACCCGGAGAAGTCGAAAGCATGGAGAAAGGAAATCTCAGAATGGAACTCACAGCTGCGCAAAGCCCAAAAAGCGGGAGACAAAAAGACAGTGGAGAAGTTGATGAAGAAGCAACAGTACATCCTTCAGCTTCAATCGAAAATGTCTTGGCAACAGCTGAAAGTAACACTGATATTCATCATCCCCTTACTCATTATCTGGCAATTCCTAGGTCCGTTCTTCTACGGAAAGAACCTAGCCTATTTCCCAGGCATAGGAGCAAACCTTCCTGTGCCGCTTTTCGGCTCATCCCTTGTATGGTGGTACCTGTTGAGCTCCTTCTTTTTCGGAACCATGTTCTCCCACGTCTTTGGATTGATAGAAGTGAGTGATTAGAATGCCTACACCACACCAACGCACTCGAAGTGAAAAGCATGTTAGCAAAACTGTGCCCGGCGGGCGCAGAAGAACTCTTTACAAGACGAAAAACAAGGTTCCCTTCCATTGTCGACTCTGCGGTCAACCATTGGCTGGAATCTCAGGCACTAGCTCGGCGGAAGCACATAAGCTTAACAGGACGAGAAGAAGAATCAGTCGCCCTTATGGAGGGCAACTATGCCACAAGTGCCTCAAAAGCATTTTAGGACGAACCGCGAGAATCAGCCAAGCGTAGGAACCTTGAGGCATGCTGATGAACGTGGCTGGAACAGCGAAAAAGAAAGCCAAGGAATCTCGGGTCATATGCATTTGTGGCATGGCTGGAAGCGGAAAAAGCACACTTGCCAAGAGACTCGCAGAAAGATACAAACTCGAATACTACTCAGGCGGAGACGCGCTGAAGGCGTTAGCCATCGATGAAGGCTACATGAACATTGATCGCGGTTGGTGGGAAAGCAAAGAAGGAATGCGTTTCCTTCAGAAAAGAAGCAAAGACGACAAATTTGATGAAGCAGTTGACCAGAAACTTCTGGAACTGGCCCGCCGAGGAAACGTAGTCTTGGACAGCTGGACCATGCCGTGGCTTATCAAAGAGGGATTCAAGATATGGCTGGAAGCTTCTGCAGAAAAAAGGGCAAAGAGAATAGCTCGAAGAGACGGCACAACCGTAAGGGAAGCCCTGAAAGCGCTGAGAAACAAAGAGAAGCAAACCAAGGCCATCTACAAGCGAATCTACGGGTTTGGCCTCGGAAAAGATTTCGCGCCGTTCAATCTCATCTTGGACACAGGCAGCCTAGAAGCTGAAGAAGTGTTCCAAGTCCTCTGCGCAGTACTGGACAATGCACTCTTCCATGGCGACAAGAACAAGTGAAACCTGCCAGAGGCCACTTCTAGAAGCCTGTTCTAGGTCATTCTTCTATTACTAACTTCTATGATGATGTAGATGTGACCTTCTGCCGCAAGGTTCCCAAGTGACCTTTCAGATAGTAGACACGAGACTTGTCTTTGAAAACCTCACCTGAGATCGTTTGTCTGCTTCTCATGCAAAGATCTTGTATCATATACTTGTAGTCCTTAACAAGTTTCGTCTCAGCCAACGCCGACAGAGCGCGCCAGAGGTATAGGTGGGCAAAAGGGCATCTAGGATGCTCGTAGTAAACGAGAGAAGATAGAAAAAGGGGGATGTGCGGGAGATTTCTCCAGCGGTTGACTGTCAGCTCTAAGTCAAGACTCAACTCTTCCGTAAAGCATTTAAATTGAGTCATACGTAACAAAATCACCAAATGGAACCGGTCCAGATTGAGAACATGGAAAAGAAACAAGTTTCTGAAGGCTTGAGGCTCATCTGGAAAGAACTGAACCGCATCCATGATATTGAAGCGATCTCCAACGGGCCCGAAAAGAATTGAGTTGAAATTGAGTTGATATAGCATCTTGTTTATGTAGAAAAGGCTTTTCAAACGGTCTTATTATGAACTAAGACAAAATACTGAAAAGATAGTGGATGATTCCAAATCTGAATCCAACAACGCTTATGATGTCGATTTTTGGAGTCTCAACCTTCATCTTCATCATGTTTTTGCCCGCACTTCTGGAACTGAAAAAACCGAGAGACGCTGAACCGAGAATAACAATGGATGACGTCATTATTGCACAACGTTTTCGAGCCAGAGAAATTATTCGGCTTGCAAACATCGAAAAAGAAAAATTTGCATTAGACCAAACAATCGTTAAGAGAATAACAGATATTGTTTCTTTTTTGCCAAACTTAGAGGCGTAAGGTGCTTCCCCCAGCAATAATAGCTGTTCAGCAGTATCCAGCAACACTGCTTGGATAATAAATTATAAAAAGCGTTGAAGAAAATCCTTGAAGTCACCAGATTAGGAAAAATGTTTAAAGGGTTGCGAAGGATAAAAAGAACATTACAAACATTAAGCAATTGTTTAGGTGGCGGTAAACACGGTTAATATGAAGGATGCACTAATAAAATACTTTAAAGGTTTTAAAAGGACAGCCGTCTTCGCTATAACCACCCAATGTAATTGTAGATGCGTTATGTGTGACATATACAAAAAACCTCCAATGTTCATAAGTTTGAAGGATGCTATGTATGTCTTAGATTTTCTTTCTCAAAATAAATTTCTAATAGCGTATTTTACTGGCGGAGAGCCAACGTTACATCCTGATGTCGTCGAGATCATAAGATATGCAAATAGCCTAGGGCTTGTGACCTCGATGACAACAAATGGAACAGCGTCAAGGGATGTGATTATGAAGCTAAAAGAAGCGGGGTTAGATCTTCTCAGCGTGTCCATTGATCATTGGGATGCACGCGTATGTGAAAAAATTAGACAACACAAAAACATTAAACTTAAGCAGGAAAACACCATTAAGAACTGTAAGGAAGCATCGCTGAGAACATATGCTCTAGCATTTTTGAATTCCTACATTATAAGTGACGGTGTTGAAAAAATGGTGAGATATGTAAATCAGCAGTTAGGCGTTCCATTAGGCTTTTGTTATCCAGTTAAAAGCGGTGCCAGTGCATACCCTCTTGGTGAGGAACTTTCCGAAGAAAGTATCTCGTATAGAAATTTAGGGAGAACCATAGAAACAATCTTATTCCTTAAAGAGAATGGAAGTGCAATTGCCAACCTATACACTTGCATGCAAGATATCATAAGGTTCCATGAGAAAAAGCCTCCCAACATCTATTGTAAGGGAGGAGAGGATGTGGTCTTTATCGACTGCTTAGGGAACGTATATCCATGTTTTATGAAGAAAAAACTTTTCAACGTGTTCCATGACAAAGAACGTCATTTTCTAAAAAATGTCAGGTGCAATGAATGCCTGACAACTTGTTTCCGCGAACCATCCATACTTGCACAATCGGTCTTCAATCCTATATTAATAAGGGAAGTTTTTCACTCCTTTTCAACAAGAAGCTTGTTCATGTAATTATATTATTCTTGCTAAATAAACAATCAACGCGCGAATTTCAACATTTTCAAAAATGGTTTTCCGCTAAGCATAGACTTTGTCTACCATATTCGGACAGCTTTTGGCAGTCATAGTTTAGCTTTAACACTACGCAAAACGTTTTGATGCAAAACTATGGCCGCATAGAAAGCAAAGGAGAGTAGCAGTTGAGGATGACGAATAGCAAATTTAACGTCACTGGCAATTAAGGCAACGCTTTTTTTGATGGTCCAGACATCTTCCGGTCTGTAATGGATACAGTATGGTTCATAGGCTGGGATTATCTCATAGCCTTTTTTACAGATCCATGATTTAATGTAAGAGTCTTCATACGTGTGTAAATGTGGCGGTATGCAGATATCTTCCACGGCTTCACGTCGCACAAGCAGATCATGGGTTCCCCCTTTCTTTCCAAAGATTTTCATTGTAACCCTTTCAAATAGCTTTAAGATCTTAGCGTTCTTTAACACAGACCATATCTCTATTCCCCAAATCGCACCGACACCGTCTTTTGTCAGCTTTTCAGCCTTTTTAAACCACTTATTACATAAGACGACGTCACTGTCAACGAACATAAACCAGTCAGTTTTCACTTCTCTTATTCCTTTTTGCCTAGCTGTGCCCCGTGTTCCTTTGTCCTTGATCAAAACGACATTTCTGTACTTTTCATTGAACTCTTTCACTATTGTTAAAGTTGCATCCGTTGAATGGCCATCAACAATGATTAATCTGTCAACAGGCACATTTTCATAAACAGAGGCAAGGCATTCTCTCAAAACTCTTTCACTGTTTTTCGTAAGTACTACTACATCGACCCACATATTTGTCAATTGTTATTCACACCTTACTTTTGTTATTATCGCGTCTGGTAATCCGCGGAACATGTTAGGGAGTTGTCTTTATTTGTATTTTGTATGTACTTTTTGTTTTTATTATTTCACTTCCGGCATAGTTATACAAGTGCAAAAATTGCAGAAAGCCTTCTTTTCGAGAACGAGCTTCTAATGCTTATTATGTTATAAGAATTGTAGTCAACGAGGACTTCGTATATTTTTCAGCGTGATCAATGAGTGTTTATTGACATGGCAGAAAGTTTGCATTACGAAAAGTATGTTTTCTTCCACTTAATTTTTCCTTTCAGGTGTTTGATTAATTTTAATAATATGAAAAGCCCTATAAAAAAGTAGAATCTGAAAAGAGCAAGTGGATGTGAAGGTATTTGGTGGCTTTGAGTTGGGTGCAACGTTTGCAATTCGAGAAGGAATACTTTAAAAATTTCAAATACTCACAGAGAGAACGTTTGATCAAAAGGCATGTTACTGAAGTGCTTAAATGGGGTTCAAAAGTTTCTGAGTGTGATCTTTTGGACGGGCATGGTAAAACTGCGTTGGATATAGGATGCGCTTATGGATATGCCGTTGATGTTTTAAAATCTTTTGGCTATGATGCCTTTGGCATTGATATATCGAGGTACAGCATCAGAAAAGCAAAGATTTACGCAACCGACTGTGTGCTTTGCGATGTACAGAAAAATCTTCCATTTAAAGATAGAGCTTTCGATTTGGTCACATGTTTTGAAGTTTTAGAACATCTCACAAACCCTTTACGTGTAATCAAGAATATATTTGACTCTTGCAGATACATAATCGTTTGTACAACACCCAACAAAGCCGTGGAGAGACCAATCAAGAAATTTGTTAAAGATTTTGATAAAACGCACATCAGCCTTAAGGTTCCATGGGAATGGAAGGAACACATACAAAAGAACTTGAATTGCAGTTTCATCAAAGTTGAACCTTTTTTCGACGCAAGCCTAAGGGTAGCAGATAAGTTATTATTTTTTAAATCATTTAAAATACCTTATTTCGGCTTGGATATTAGAATCTTAATTGAAAAATAATGGGGGACTGAGCTTATGGAAGCAATAGACGTCGTGATGCTTACAAAGAATAGTGAACGCATATTGGCTGTATGCCTCCAATCAGTTTACGAAAATGTGCCTGTAAGACGTTTAATTGTCGTTGACGGTGCCTCAACAGACAGCACATTAAGAATCATGGACGAATTCGACAGAGAACACGGAAATATTAAGATTATAACTGAAAACGGTTCGAGAGCTAAGGCAAGAGAGACGGGCATACAACAGGTGGAAACAGAATGGTTTATGTTCGCAGACAGCGACATCATACTTTGCAGAGATTGGTTTAGAAAAGCTATAAAACAGATTGACAGTAATGTCGGCGCAATATGGGGCTTGAATATTGATGTTGTTCCAGCCATCAGAAATAGGTTTTTTTTGAAACACCGAGCAATTATCGCAAGAAAATGTTTCAATCTCCGCGGCGGTATGCATGATACACTTATCCGGCGTGAACTTGTGAAGGACATTAAAATTCCAAAGCAACTTCACGCTTACGAGGATGCTTACTTAGTGAATTGGATTAAAAAGAAAGGCTACAAAGTAGTAATAGGTGATGAAATTTATTGTCTACACTATAGGCCAGCTGGAGACTGGAATTTAAAGGAAAGCCTTTCGCTGGCTGCTTTAGAAATAAAATGTGGTTTGGTTTATTCTCACATTTTCAAATATGCCTTCTACTATCCGTTCTTCTCATTTTATTGGTTTCTTCAAGTTTTAAGTAAAAATTAGGAAATTATTCGCTTCATGAGGGCAAGCCAAAGATGATCAGAGAGGGGTCTGGGTAAAGCCTGAATCTTTCTGTTCTTTCTTATGATCAAACGATCGCGTGGGTTTTGCAAGAACTCGCCGATGACAGATGCGGTGATCTGTTTCTGCTCTAACCTTTCAATTATCTTGTCTCCAAGTTCTGGTTTGGCGGAAATAAGGAGAGCCCCTGAGCTGATCAGTTGCAGCGGGTCAATATGGAAGAATTCGCATATTTGGATGGTTTCTGGCTGAACGCAGATCTTTTCTTCAAAGATTTTTACACCCAGGTTTGATGCGTCTGCCATTTCGTGGATTCCTCCAGCCACGCCTCCTTCTGTTGGGTCGTGCATGGCGTGAACTCCTCCTGTTTTGAAAGCTGTAACTGCATCTTTGACAACGCTTATTTGGCTGTAGAAGTCCTTTGCTTTCTGCAGCCTTGCAGTGCTCATTGCTTTCGTCAATTGTTCTCCTCTATCTGATGCCAGAATTGCTGTGCCTTCGAGTCCGGCGCTCTTTGTCAAAATGAGCTTGTCTCCAGGCTTAGCTCCACCCGCTGTCACGTATCTTCCTTTTTCTGTCATGCCCATTGTGCAGCCTACAACTATTGGGTTTACCAGTCCAGGAGTAGATTCACAATGTCCTCCGACGATAGCCATTCCCAAACCCTTCGCAGCCTTGTTCATCTGGGAGCTGATAATTTCAACAGTTCTTCTGTCCGCCTTTTCGGGGAGTAAGATGCACGACAAGAAGAAGGCTGGTTCAACACCGAACGTGGAGATATCATTCGCATTAATGTTGACTGCAAGCCAGCCGATTCTCTCCAACGCCCCAGTGATTGGGTCCATGGAGACAATCAATGATCTGCTTCCTACATTTATCACGGCACCATCGATTCCTGCTGCGGGGCCTAGT
>Ga0315282_10001375_pt1 | contig 45874 bp, 33 predicted proteins | sample YL17G07_20_MG_FD_203693 | JGI IMG/M metagenome (GOLD analysis project Ga0315282, IMG submission 203693) | Sediment microbial communities from Yellowstone Lake, YNP, Wyoming, USA - YL17G07_20 | ecosystem: Environmental > Aquatic > Freshwater > Lake > Sediment | place: USA: Wyoming | collected... | reverse complement strand
CGCCTCCGTCATGTCTCCGCTGCCGATGAGTTCGATCCGGTGCCGGTGGGCCATGCGGTTGTACTCCAAGACCATGTCCCACATCGCCTGGGTGCAGCAGCCCGTGCTGTGCCGGGTCCCGATCACGTCCCGGTCGTAGAACACCATGGACTTGTAGTGGTTCTCATCGGAGAGCGTGATGCCAAACACCTCCAGTTCGAGCGGGACGATCACCGGGGCCGCCCCGTCCTCCGTCACCGTGATGGTCGCCGAGTAGAGGCCGGTGGGCGCGTCCCGGGGGACATAGATGTCCACCCACACGCCCTGGTTGTAGTTCGCCTGAATCGCAAACGGCGCCCCGCCCAGGCCGACCTTGGCGGCGAAGGGGGCAAGGGCATCGGGGATCCGGCCGGTGATGCCGGGCTTGGCCTCCCCGCTCCACCCGAAGCCGCCGCAGGGGCTGTCCCAGGAGGGAGCGGTGATGTTGAAGTAGTGCTCAGTGAACAGCTCCACGCCGACGCCCAGATAGTCGTTGGGGGCCGGCAGCGGGTGGCTGCCGCGAATGTGGGTGGCCCCGTTCACCAGGTCCGAGATGTGCACGTCCACGTTCGTCGCCCCGGCGTCCCCGGCCTCGAGGATCAACTGGAAGGCGACGATCTCGTTGCGCGCCCCGAACAGGCGGACCTTCGTCCCATCCCACACGGTGTTGGCGGGGCTGCTCTGCAGCGGGTTGGCCAGGTCATCCTGAAAGATCTTCTCCCCGTCGTCCACGGCCCAGATGTGGCGGAGTTCGGCCGAGGCAGGCAGAGCGAAGAGCACCAGCAGAGAGAGGAGATACGCGGTTACGACCGAGACCTTGCGAATCATCGTCGCCTCCTGAATCACTCGCGAGGCACGTCCCGCGGCGGTGTCACAGTTATACTCTGTTCCCGGCTGCAGGGCAAGCGCAGGGCGAGAGTGGGGAATCGAGAATCGAGAATAGAGAATAGGGGAAGCCGGAGGAGGCGGGGTGGTCGGATTTTTCCGAAAGTTTCCGAAAAACGCGTTTTCGTGATTTTCGGCAAACAAGCGAGCCGATTTTGAGCTGTGGGGCACAGGAAGGGGTCTGTGGGGCAAAATCGGATCGGAAACGGATCGGAAAAGTGTCGGCAAGAGTCGGAAAAGGCGGCAAAGGTCGGGATTCGGGAGGGACACGGCCGGAGGCGAGATCCGAGAGTCGATCGCACTGCTCCGCAGTGCTGAAGTCGAGAGAGTGAAAGGCCAAGGCCACGGCCGGGGTGATCGCGTCGGGATCGCAAGGATTGAATGGGAGGGCTCGCCTGATTTCGCCGAAAGCCGCCGAAATCGAGAAAAACGCGAGATTCGGCGGGCAAGCGAGCCGATTTTGGGCTGCGGGACACGTAGAGTGGGCTGTGGGGCAAAATCGGATCGGCGGAGGATCGGCGAAAGTCGGCGAAGTGTCGGCGGAAGCCGGCGGAGGGCAGTGGAAGCCGGGGGTTGGGTTTCGGGGTTCGGGTTTCGGGAGGGACGCGGCGCGGGAGTGGATCGCGTGGCGGTCGGTCCGTGGCTGTGAGTGCGGCCGGGGCGGGAGCGGCGGGTTCCCTCGCCTCGCTCGGGACAGGCTCCAACCCCGCCCCACTGACTCGTGCCACTCTCCACTTTCGCCAGATCAGTCACTGTGCTGTCGTTAGTCACCGTTTTATCGTTCTCCGTGCGAGCGGTTGGAATAAGAACACTTGTTTTATACGGCATTTGGGGCGGGATGTCAATATGCGTGTTGCGATGGAAATCTGATTCGCGGGGCCGCGAATTTGATTCGCGGGCGTTTCAGCTAGCGGCGTTCTAGAGGGCTTCGCGGGCAACGTGGGGCGTTTCGGATTTCTCCCTGCGCGCAGGGAGGCGGCTCGGTGTTGCATGGGGCGCGAATCTGATTCGCGGAGGAAAGGGGGATTTGTGACCTGGAGGGGGATGGGTGCTGGGGGCTAGGTTCTAGGGGCTGGGGAGCAGAACGGCAGGGGATAGGGGATAGGGAGGGAGGCGAGAAGACTAGAAGGGGATAGGAGAGTAGGCGAGGAGCCGAAACGGCCGGGGCCAGGGGCCGGGAGGGGAACGGCTGGAGGGTCGCCCCGGGGACGGGGCTCCCACAGGCCGGGCTCGCACGGATGACGGCGAACGGCCGCGGCGGAGGGCGCGCCGCGCCGTGCGGGAAACGGCACGGCGGGCCTCTCGGCGGGGGGCGGCGGCCGCGTGCGCGCGGCTACTCCGGCCGCAGTATGTCCGCCCCGGAGACGAGGGTCACACCTTCCTCCTCCTCGGCGGCCCGCAGCGTGTCGGTGAATCCGGAGAGGGAGAAGAGCGCGAGTCGCGTCCGCTCCCGCAGGCCGGCCGGCCGGCACGCGGCTTTCTCGCGCAGCCCCCGGAGCACGTTCACACCGACGGGCGACTTCCACCAGTTGCACTCCCCCATCAGCGTGTGGCGGCGGCCCTCCGCGGCCAGGTCGGGGCGGGGAAGCACGGCTCCAGGTGGGATTATAATCCTGATCATTATACTCAGGATTATAATAACCGTTCGTGGGCTCGGGCCTCGCCCTCCCACCCAGAAAGCCGAGCGCGAGGACGGGAGGGGCGCGTGCCGGCCGGGGAGGGGCGAGCGCGAGGGCCGCAGATGGGGTGGCGGCGAGGAGGGGGCAGGAACACGGCGGCCCCGCAGGGTATAATGGTGGTGGAGGAACCTCTAGGCTGATGGGTGACAGTGGTTTCGCAATTCCAACAGAGCGATGGCGGCGGCGGCTGTATCTGCCGGCCTATCCGGTGGCCGAGGCGGCGAAGCTGGTGGAGGCCCACCCGCGTACGGTGAGTCGCTGGTACTATGGGTACCGGCTACCCTCCGGTGCGCACGCCGCGCGGGTGCTGGGCGAGCGCGAGCGGGGGGAGGCACTCTCCTATCTCCAGCTTGTCGAGGTCGCCTTTGTGGCCACCCTGCGCAAGATCGGGGTATCCCTGGAGCGCCTTCGCCTAGCGCACGATTACCTGGCGAGACGGTTCGAGGCGGAGTATCCGTTCGCCCAACTGAGGCTGAAGACGGACGGCGCCCACGTGATGATGGACCTGGAGGAGTCAGAGGGGGCGTGGGTCAAGCGGCTGGTGGTGGTGAGCGCGCAGGGGCAGGTCGCGTGGGCCGAACCCATGGAGGAACGAATCCGCCAGTTCGAGTACGATGTGAAGCGAGGGCTGGCGATACGTTGGTTTCCACGCGGGGAACGTGCGCCGGTGGTCGTTGACCCCCAGGTGGCGTTCGGCGCACCCGTTCTGCGGGACACGGCGATTTCGACGGCGGCGATCAAGGGCCGGTTCCGATCAGGCGAGGATGTCACCGAGATCAGCGAGGACTTCGGCCTCGGCCCTGACATGGTGCGGTATGCGCTGGAGTTTGAGGGCGAGCTGCCGCTCGCGGCGTAGGGGCCATGCTCTTCTTCGATGCGGACTTGGCCCGGAAGCTGCCCGACGCGCTCGCGTTGCTCGGACTACCGGTCACCAAACACGATGACCACTTCCCGGCGGGGACGAGGGATGAGGTGTGGCTCCGGGCTATCGGCGAGCGGGGGTGGGTGGCGGTGACCCGGGACCAGAGACTGTGGCGGAACGCGAGCGCGGTGCAGGCGCTGGTTGATCATCGGGTGGGGTGCATCATCCTGGCGGGCGCGGGGAGCCGTCCGCGGTGGTACGCGGTGCGTATACTGGCGCGTCACTGGGAGAAGATCGAGGAACTGATGCGCGGTGAGCAGGGCCCGTTCCTTTGCAGGCTCCGGCTGCGCCAGAGCCCGGAGTTCAAGCGGCTGGCGGCGGGGTGAGGGGTGCGGGGCGGCGTCATCAGGGCGGTCGACCCTCGCCTTCCCACCCAGGAAGCCGGGCACGAGAAGCGACACGGGCGCGTCCCGGCCGGCGCAGCGCGAGGCGCATGGCGACGGTCCTGCACGATCACTCTCCGCGCGACCGCGGCGGCCTGGGGCACCGGGGGGGTGGCCCCGGGGGAGCGGCTCGACCCTCGCCCTCCCACCCGTGTGGGCGGAGTGCAGGCTGGGCGGGGGTGCGTTCCGCCCGGGTAACACGACCGGCGGGCAAGCTGGCGGAGGGCGAAACGCGGGAGTAACCCGAGCTGAGTCACGGACAGAGGCCGCGGCGGAGGGCGCGCCGCACCGCGCAGGGATCGGCGACGGCGGGGCTCAAGGGAAGCTTCTGCACGATGAGTCATTCCCTTTGTGACAAGCGCATGGTAATCATGATTCGTAGTCTGTCCCCAAAACTCGGGCCTCGCCCTCCCACCCAGAAAGCCGAGCGCGAGGACGGGAGGGGCGCGTGCCGGCCGGGGAGGGGCGAGCGCCGCGGGGCGACGGGTGGCTGAAAACGCGGCCTCGCGGGACGCTTCGCCCTGCGCTCCCACCCATGAAGGCCGACTGCAGATCGAGGCGTGATGTGTCCCACCCGGCGCAGAGCGAAGCGCGGGCGCAAGCGGGGGCGGGATGCGGGAGGGGACCGTGGGGGAAAGGAGGGGGTTCGCAGGCCGACGCCATCGGCGCGGTAGCCCCCAGGTGGTGCGGATCTGGGAAGGCAAGGGAGCGGCGGAGGGCGTCGGTGGCTGCGTGTCGAAGGAATCTAGCGTTGAGCACCGACACCACTGACCGGGGGGGAAGAAAGAGCGATCACATGAAGACGTTGGGACTTCTGCCTCGGAAGGTGCTTTGCATAGCCGCGCTCGTTGTCAGCGCGGTCGCTGCGGGCAGGGCCGCGGCTGACGTGGTGCAGAGCACAGACAACTTGCAGGTCTCTCAGGGGATGGACCGCGTCGGCGAGATGATGAGTCAGGCAGACCAGGAAACGGCTCCGGTGGCGGCGCTGGCCAAGTATGACGAGGCCCGCGCCCTACTGGAGAGCCTGTCCTCTGTGAGACCGCTCCCCACGCCGGCGGAGGTGGAGGAATACACGAAAGGACCGCAGCTCGGACGCGGCGCCAGCGCGCGGGAGCATCTTGCCCGGGCACAGCGCGGCCTTGGCGTGATGCAGGCCATCACGCTCGCCTCGAAGATTCTCTTCTGTGACGGCAAGCGCTTTAATACAATAGAGAAGATCGTCGCCCAACTAAGATCGGGGAGTCAGGCAGATCGGTCAGCGTGCCTCAACGCTCTTCAGGTCTATGGCGAACGGTTGCAGGCCGCGCCGCCGTGGCAGCACGCGATGCTTGCCCGGTTGGCGCCCAGTCTGCAACGCTTGGCCAGAGGGTCCGGGACCGACGCCGGTGCGGGGAGAACCATGCTTGCCGTGCTGCGCAGAATGGGGGCGAGCCCTCCGCTGCCCGAGCCCGTTCTCGAGTCTCTGGACCGGGAAGAGCGGTGGGCCTTTCGGCTGGTGAACGAGACCGGCGCCACCTGCATTCTTTCCGAGGCCCGAGACGAACGAGCGGAGCGGAGGACGATCGCGAACGGCAGTTCTGCGGAGGTGGACTGGCCTGCACCCGAGGAGCAGGAGGGGAGAGTTGCTCACATGCTTACCCTTCGCCTGCGAGGAAGGGGCGGGGCTGAGCGAGTCGTGTACGAGTACATCCGGCTGGTGCGAGGGAAGCGGGCGGTGTGGACAATCCGCGGAACCACTCTTGAGTGGGAGGATGGGGCGCGGTTGTCCCGTGCATACGATGGGACTCCGAGTTCAGCAAGCGCCGGGGGACCGAACGCGGCTGCCCCCCCACGTTCGCCCGGCGGCGGGACTTCCCCCGAAGGCGAGGCCTGGCAAGAGATGGCTACCCCGAGGACTGAGGCGGAACGGCCAACGGAGCGCGTCTTGCCGGCTCCTGAGATCAATCCGAGTGCCGTGATCTGGCGCACGCCCGAGCCACCGAAGGAGGCGCGGGCCGGTGATGTCTGGGTGAACCCCAAGGACGGGATGGAGATGGTGTACGTCGCGGCGGCGGGGGGCCTTCTGGGGACCAGCGACGCCGAGATTGACGCTTGGCTCAGGAAGCATCCGAGCGACAAGCGCGAGTGGTTCAGAGATGAGCAGCCACAGTACCGGGTGAACCTGCCGGGGTACTGGATGGGCCGCACGGAGGTGACCAACGCGCAGTACCGGCGGTTCGTGCAGGCGACCGGGCATCGCGCGCCGGAGCACTGGAAACGCGGGCAGATTCCGTCCGGTCTGGAGGGTCTCCCGGTCGTCTTCGTGGACTGGGAGGACGCATATGCTTACTGCGACTGGGCCGGGGGCCGGCTGCCGAGCGAGCTGGAATGGGAAAGGGCAGCGCGAGGCGCGGACAGGCGCGTCTTCCCGTGGGGCAGCGAATGGGACAGCAAGCGGTGCCGCAACTTCGAGCTCATCACGGGGAGGAAGTACGCGACTGGAGATGAGTGGGCCTCGGCCATAGGTAGTTGGGTGAGACTGCACGATGCGGTGCGCGAGGGTCCGGCCGCGGTGGGCGCCTACGGGGCTGGCGCCAGCCCGTATGGGTGCCTGGACATGGCGGGGAACGTGTGCGAGTGGTGTGCGGAGTGGTATGAGGAGAATGCCTACCAGCGGTACGCCCGGGGGGACCTGAAGCCTCCTGGAAGTGGGACCTCCCGGGTACTTCGGGGCGGCTCCTGGGGCGACGGCGGTCCGACGTTCTTCCTTTGTGCTATCCGCATCCGCAGCCACTCCGACAACCGCAACTACAGCATCGGCTTTCGATGCGCGCGCAGTGCGGGAGCGGCTCCATTGGCGGTGGCGCCAGGTGCCCAGCTCCCGACGGCAGTGCCGCGCAGCCGTGACGGGTCGGCCCCCACCCCGTCCGCCTCCGTCCTGCCCGCCCAGCCCCTCACCGCCGGGTCGCCTCCACGGTCACCCACGCAGGAGCGCCCCGCGGAGCGGGCCTCCCCGAGGCCAGAGCTCAACCCGAGCGCGGTCGTGTGGCGCACCTCTGAGCCGCCGGCCAATCCGCAGGCGGCCGATGTGTGGGTCAACCCGAGAGACGAGATGGCGATGGTGTACGTTCCGCCCGGCGAGTTCATCCTGGGGACCAGCGACGCTCAGGTCGAGGCCTGGCTGAGACAGGATCGGGAGGCCAAACGTGAGTGGTATGACACGGAACGGCCCCCGTGCCGTGTCCGCTTGAACGGTTGCTGGGTGGCCCGCACTCCGGTCACTAACGCGCAGTACCGGCGTTTCGTAGAGGCCACAGGACATGGGGCGCCAAAGCACTGGCGAGAGGGTGGCGTCGCGTGGGGTCCCGATGACTTCCCGGTAGTCAACGTTTCCTGGGAGGATGCGAACGCCTACTGTGAGTGGGCCGCAGGGCGGCTACCCACAGAGCTGGAGTGGGAGAAGGCGGCGCGGGGAACAGATGGTCGCACTTTCCCTTGGGGCGAGGAATGGGACAGCACGCGGTGCTATAGCCTCGAGGCCCTGACGGGCCGGCGTTACTCAAGTATGACCGAGTGGTTTGTCGGGCAAGTGGCATGGACCAAGACTCACGGCCCCATTGCGGACTTCACAGCCGTGGGAAGCTACCCGCGGGGCGCGAGCCCCTACGGGTGCCTGGATATGACAGGCAGCGTGGAGCAGTGGTGTGCGGACTGGTACGATCCGAAGGCGTACCAACGTTACGCGAAAGGTGACGTGACGGCACCTGGCACAGGGAAGGATCGGGTGCTTAGGGGGGGCCTGTGGCTTCTGAGTCTGGGCGAGGTCCGCAACTTCCGCTGCGCGAAACGCGAGCACAGCTCCGGCTCGGCCTATGATTGCTTTGGGGTTCGCTACGTGAAGGGGACGGACAAGACCGACTCTCTGGCCGGCGCGCCCAGCCCACAGCCGGCTCCCCAGCCGATCCAGCCACAGCAAGCGAGAGTCCCCACCGCGCAGGAGGTGTCCGGCCTCGGCCAGGTTGATGCCAGTGCCAAGCGCTATGAGTCACTTACCGCATCGCGGAAGGACTTGCTTGCGAAGGCGGCGAGCGCCTTGACGCGGGCCTCGGACGCTTACCACCGTGGGGACTACTCCTCATCCGACAGTTACACTTCCGAAGCGATGAAGTGCATGGCCTCCATCAGGGAGCTCGACCCAGGCCGAGGGGAGGCGCTACGCGCGGTGCTCCAAGGGCTCGGCAGCGCTAGTTCGCTGGTGCGAAAGAGAGCCGCGGACCATCTGCTGTCGCTCGCCAGGGGAATAGACCAGCCCTTCGAGTGGGACACGTTCAGGAAGGTGAGCGTCCTCTCGGCCTTGCGCGACTGCACGGCGCGGGAAGCCGACCCTGAGGCAAAGGAGAAGGGAAAGGCGGCGGCCGACTATATCGCCGCCCACATGCCGAAGTCTGAGTAGCCTTCGGTCACCGGCGGGCACGTGGCGGAGCCACGCTTGTCGGGGTGCTGGGGGCGTGCGGAGATGTTCGCCGCGGGCGCCGGATTGGCCTGTCACGCAGCCGTGGCTAAGGAGGCACCGCGCATCGGCCCCACAGCCGCGCTGAAGAGCGGAGCATCCGCAGGGCCATCGGGCACGAAGACCTGGGGATGCTGAACGCGACCCGGAAGGACGGTCACTCAACGCGTGACTAGATGCCGATGCTGCTTGACGAGGACCCGGTACCCGCCTACAATGCGCACCGGAGCTCGCCCAACCTTACACTACGGGCGGCACATGACCTCGGTTCGGGGCGCGCGATCAGCCTGGTAGGAGTACGTTGCTCGACCTCAGGGGAAGGGTACGCGCTACCTCGGGCCCACGTGGAGGAATGCGATGCGGGTAGGCAGGTGTGCTCTGTTGCGAGGTTCGTTGGTGCTTGCAGGTGCGGTTGCGGTGCTGTCCCAGGCGCAGGCAAAGACCACGTTCCCCACCGCCAAGGAGGTTGAAAGCGCGCCTCAGGGAGCCTTCCTCTTGGCTCAGGTGTCGCCGGTCTTCCGCGATTTCGCCATCGAGCTTGTCCGTGTCCCCGACGCCTCCCCAACCCAGACGGAGACGGTGACCCCACCACCTGGCGGCATATTCATTGCCGGCCCTTCGCCCACCGGAAAGGACGCAGCGAGGGTGAAGCCGGTAAGGCTCGCACCAAGGCGCGACCGACTGCCCGAAAACTGGACCTCCCCGTGCAAGCACGACGAGATCATGTTCGGGCGCAAGCGCGAGACAGCCGTCCTGCTGGCCGCGCTTGAGCCAGGGCGATACCGCATATCCTTGACTGACTCACGCGGCGAGTCCCTCGTCCCCCTCCCCAAGGTCCACTACGGCGACGCGGACCGCAAGAGCGCCGTGGCCTTTGTGCCGTATGTGGTCGTGCTGGAGCCTGGACGGGTGACTTACGCCGGGTCGTTCTTGTTTGAGGATATGGGCGACGACTACTTTCGCTTCGTGTTGGCCGATAATCTGCCGACCGTGCTGGCCGTCCTCGACCAATGGGAAACCGGACTGGCGAACGCGCTTCAGACCCGTATCACCAAGGCCACCTATCTGACCGGTCTCGAGATCGAAAGACTTGGGCGCGCTGGAATGCCCGGCAAATCGTGGCTGAAGCCACTGCATGACGCCGCGGCCAAAGGGGACGTTTCGGCCGTCACTGCGCCGCTTGATCAGGGCGCAGATGTGAACGTGGCCGACCGGTACGGTCGTACGCCGCTCCACCTAGCGGCCGAGGGCGGCTTCACAGAGGCCGTCCGGTTGCTGCTCTCGCGAGGAGCAGACTGCAATGCAGTGGATCGGGCTACGCGCTGGGTCGCGAGTTCCAACCTTGGCACGTGGGGCTTCGCGACCACAGACCTGGCCTGGCAGTACGTGATCAAGGTGGCCGGCGAACACATAAGGATAGTTCAGCTGGCGGACGGCTCCGGGCTGGAGGTCTCCTGGGAGCAAGAGGGACGCTGGCGCGACGTAGCCTTGAGGCGGGTCGGTCCCGAGGAGGACGGGGTAGAGGGAGGGACGCCGCTCCATCGCGCCGCAAACAAGGGACACAATGAGGTCGTCCGCCTTCTGCTCGAAGCAGGGGCCGTGGTGGATGCTCGTGACGGCGATGGTGAGACACCGCTGCTACGCGCCTTGACCCAAGGCCATGGAGTAGTGGCTGACCTTCTGGCGAACCACGGGGCAAGTCAGGAGGTACGGGATTTGATGGGGCGGTCGCTCCTGCATGCCGCCTCGGCTGGCGGAGTGGATGCATGGGTGAATCAACTTCTCACGCGGGGCGCAGACGCGAACCTCCGGGATGAGCGCGGCGACACTCCCCTGCATTTGGCTGCCGCCAAGGGTCATCTCAGCACCACGCGACGCCTACTGGGCGCAGGCGCTGCCGTAAATGCACTGGGTCAGTATGCGCGGACCCCACTCCATGGTGCCGCGGAGAGCGGCCAGCGCACGGTCGCCGAGCTCCTCTTGACCAGTGGCGCCAAGGTCGGGGCGAAGGATAACTCCGGCAGCACGCCGCTGCATCTTGCCGCAGCAGAAGGTCACGCGGCCGTCGTAGAGCTGCTGCTGGCCCGCGGGGCCGACGCGAACGACAAGGACCAGAAGGGGCGAACGCCGCTCCAGCGAGCGGAACAGGAGAAGAAGCGCGAGGTCGTCGAGTTGCTCAAGAAGCGAGCTGGCGGGAGATGAGCGAGACTGACGTGACCTTGTGACATCGGCGGCAACAGAGGCGAGTCGACCGCCGTACTACTCGGCGCGTGCGTCCTGGCTCGCCGGCCACGCGGACCGGATCTGAGGCCAGAGACGCGAGAGGCAGAGCAGAAGCGGAAGGCAGCAGGAAGAGTGGGCAGCGGTGCGGGCCGGGGAGCCCGCACCGCGCAAGCTTAGGCCGGGCGGCGGCCTCTTCCGCCGCCGCCCGCCAAGCCTGCTACCAGGTCATCATGTCCTCGGCCCCCTCCGCGGTCACCTGCCCGTCCGGGACCCACTTGGCATGGCCGTCCACGAAGCCGAAGTTGTTGCCGCCCAGGTGGCGGCCGGGAAGCACCAGGTCATCCTTGCCGCCCCGCGGGCAGTCGCCGGGATGCGCGGTCTCATAGATGGCGACGGCCCTGGCCAGGTCTTCGATCGCGGAGACCGGCTTGGCGGTCAGGCCCGCGTTCATCCCGTAGCTGCACTTCGCGTCGGAGGGATCACTGGGGCACTTGAAGACGGCCTCGTTCTTGACGTAGTCCTCGAGCGCGGTGGTCCACTGATCGGCCGGGGGGAACGCGTCATAGTCGGCCAGGTACATGTTCATGGCCAGGGCCAGGTTCTTCACGTTGGAGAGGCACTGGGTCTTGCGCGCGCTCTCCCGGGAGCGGGCGATAGCGGGCGCCACCGCGCCGATGAGCGGGCCCTGGACGAGGAACGCGGCGGTGTCCAGGTCGGTCTGCCACGTGGCCTTGAGCAGGCGGCGCCCCTGTACTTCCTCCACACGCAGCGACAACGCCCAGGCCGTCCCTCGCTTCGGGGGTTCGGGCCACGTCGCTTCCGGCATCGCCATCGAGGCCAGGGTGGCCAGTTGCTCGACCAGCTTCGCGCTGGTGTACTCCTTGAACACCGCCTCCGCGGGGACGACGGCCATGGTCTGCTGGAAGGCCGGGTCGGCGGCCAGAGAGGCCTTGCTCTCCCCGGTGGCCAGCTTGGTCACCTCGGAGAGCGCGTCCGCCGGGAAGACAAGTGCCAGCCAATCCTTCCCCTGGGCCAGCACCGCGCGCCCGTCCACGATGTCAATGACCTTCAGGTCGCCCTCGGCCCGCGCGGCCGGGAGCGCCTTTGGGAACGAGGCCTGCAAGGCTTTGAGGGCCTCGTTGCAGGCGGCGGCGTCGGCGAGGTTCGCCACCACGAAGACGTCGGGTGCGCCCCCGCCGGACAAGGCCGCGGGGTCCACGAAGATGCCGGCGCCCACGCGCCACCCCAAGGCCTTGCCCGAGTTGGTGACCATGGAGAAGACCCGCTCCAGCTCCTGGGTCGCTTCGGGCGTCTTCGCCATGGACTGCCGCGCCAGGTCCATCAGCTTGCTGAAGCCGAACGCCTGCTGGAGCGCGGTCGCGCCGGCCGCGTCGCCCCCAAGCGCGCTCAGATTCAGCTCGGCATAGACGTTCGCCTCCGCCGGGATCAGGTCCGCGGGGCTGCGCCCGGCCGCCCACGCGGCCGGCACGGCCAACCACAACGCCACCACCAACAGCAACCACATGCTTCTCATCGTTCTCTCCTTCCCATATTAGAAGCTGATGTCCTCGCCCGCCTGCACCGCGGTGGCGAGGGCGACCGAGGCGACCGCCTCTTCGGACGACGGCGTCGGCCTCCGGCCCTCTCGCCGCGCGGCCACGAAGGCCGCGACCTGCTGGTAGAAGCCGCTGCCCAGGTAGAGGGGATCGGCGGGCAGACACGCGGCTTCCACCAGCTTCCCCTCCACCCACAACTCCGCTCGGCCCGGGGTCGTCTTCCCGCCGCCCGCCCAGGGAAGGGAGGCGACGACCGTGGCTTCCTTCCCGTACAGCACGTAGGTCTCGTCCAGCGAACCACAGGTGGGCAGGATGTCACACCTCCCCCGCGCCCCGGAGCGGAAGTCGAGGTCCACGGTGAAGTTGAACGCGCCGGAGGCGGCGCGGGTGCGCACGGTGCGGGCGCGGGCGATCCCGCCGGCGCCGGCCTCCGCGAGGAGGCGGACGCAATCGAGCAGGTGGATGCCGGTGCCGAACGCGAACTCCTCGTCCATGCGTTTGAAGCGCAGCATGCGCGCGTGCACGTACTCGACGGGCCCGTGCTCCGCAATCCATGCAAGCGCCTGCTGTGTGCAGGGCGCCCAGCGCCGGTTGAAGGCCACCGCGTTGGGGGTGCCCGTGCGCACGGAGATCTCGGCCAGCTCCCGGGCCTCCTGCAGGTTCTTGCCCGGAGGCTTCTCGTAGAGCACCGGGACGCCCCGCTCCATCACCGCCCCGGCCACCTCCCGCGTCGCCTCGATGGGCACGCACACGAAGCACCAGTCCGGCCGCTCCGCCTCCAGCATCTGGTTCACATCCGCGTAGGAGCGGGCGAACCCGAACTGCTCGCGGAACAGCCGCGCCCGCTCCTCCCGCCGGGTGAACACCGCGGCCAGCTCCAGCTCCTCCGGGTGCTCCTTGGCGTAGCGCGCCAGGGAGGGGCCGTGCACGTACTCCGCGTGATTGCCCGCCCCTATCAGCACCGCCTTCAGCATACTCACCTCTCTCCTCTAAAGACGCCGGAACGTCCGGTTTTGTTTCCCTGGCGCCGCGTGCTCTCCCTGCCCTGTCCCTGGGGCCGGCGGGCCCTGGCGCTGGCCGGCACGCGTGCCGGCCCGAGGACAGGTATATCCCGCGGGAACGTGGTAAACATAGACTGCGGTCCGAGCGGCGAGATTGCCGCCGGGCCGGTCGGGAGCGCGTCTGGGCCGTCCGTGACACCGGGGCGTTCTTGGGGTAAGATAACAGTGCCCTCCCGACCACCTCCCGGACTTTCTCCCACCGGCGGGAGTAGTGTCCCTGGAGGCGGGTCGCGGCAGCCCGCCAGAGCGCCGGTCGCGGCGCTCGCGGAGCAGTGCGGTACGGAGGGCGCTGCTGCGCAGCGCAGGTCGCGGCGCTGCTGGAACAGTGCGGTAAAGCTCGCACTGTTCCCAAAAGACGCAGCGCCGCTGGAGGAAATAGATGCTGTACATACCGAGCGTGATCGAGCAAACCCCTCGCGGCGAGCGATCCTGGGACCTCTTCTCCAGGCTTCTGCAGAGCCGCATTATTTTCATCGGCAGCGAGATCAACGACACCGTGGCCAGCCTGGTCATGGGGCAGTTGCTGTACCTGCAGAACGAGGACCCGGCGAAGGACATTGACATGTACATCAACACGCCGGGCGGCGAGGTGCCCGCGGGGCTGGCCATCTATGACGCGATGCAGCTGGTGGAGCCGCCCATCCGCACCTTCTGCGTCGGTAAGGCGCTGAGCATGGGCGCGATCTTGCTCGCCGGCGGGGCCAAGGGGAAACGGAGGGCCTTGCCGAACTCCCGCGTCATGATTCACCAGCCTCTGGGCGGGACCTACGGACCGACCAGCGATGTAGACATCTTCACGCGGGAGATGATCCGCACCCGCAACCGCATCAACGAGATCCTGGCCTATCACACCGGCCAGGATCTGGCCGTCATCCAGCACGACACGGAGCGGGACTACTGGCTGTCGGCGGAGGAGGCGAAAGACTACGGCATCGTGGACGAGGTGCTGTCCCTGCCCGCGCTGGGCGACAAGCAGTCGGCGACGGAACAGAAGAAGCTGTAGGCAAGCCCGGAGGAAGTGCTGAAGCATGCGCACCAGAAGACCTGAGCCCCAATGCTCGTTCTGCGGCAAGACGCAAAGCGAAGTGGGAGGCCGGCTGATCGCGGGGGACGGCGTGTTCATCTGCGCCGACTGCACCGCGCTCTGCCACGAGCTGCTCCAGGAGGAGCAGCGCGCGCCCCTGGGCGTCCAGGAGACGGTCTTTCAGACCCCCATCCCCACGCCCAAAGAGATCTACCAGTCCCTCAACTCCTACGTCATCGGGCAGGAGTACGCCAAGCGGGTGCTCTCGGTGGCGGTGTACAACCACTACAAGCGCATCCAGATGCAGGGGGTGGAGGAGAACGACGAGGTGGAGTTGCAGAAGAGCAACATCCTCCTCATCGGCCCCACGGGAAGCGGTAAGACGCTCCTCGCGCAGACCCTGGCCAAGATCCTCGACGTGCCCTTCTGCATCACCGACGCCACCACGCTGACGGAAGCGGGATACGTGGGTGAGGATGTGGAGAACATCCTCCTGAAGCTCTATCAGGCCGCGGACGGGAACCTGGAGCGGGCGCAGCGCGGCATCGTGTACATTGACGAGATTGACAAGATCGCGCGCAAGAGCGAGAACCGGTCCATCACTCGGGACGTGAGCGGCGAGGGCGTGCAGCAGGCACTGCTCAAGATCCTCGAGGGCACCATCGCCAACATCCCGCCGCAGGGGGGCCGCAAGCACCCGCAGCAGGAGTACCTGCAGATGGACTCGACCAACATCCTGTTCATCTCCGGGGGGAGCTTCGAAGGGCTGGAGGAGACCATCCGGCGGCGCACCAGCGACGACAAGCCCTTCGGCTTCGCGGCCCAGGCGCAGAAGGTGCAGCGCCCGCTGGGCGAGGTGCTGCGGCAAGTGCTGCCGGAGGACCTGCTGAAGTTCGGCTTCATCCCCGAGTTCATCGGCCGCCTGCCGGTGGTGGCGACGCTGGACGCGTTGGACCGGGAGACGCTGCTTCGCATCCTGGTGGAGCCGAAGAACGCGCTGGTACAGCAGTACCGCAAGTACCTGGCCTGGGACGGCGTGGAGCTGGAGTTCTCCCGCGACGCGCTGGAGGCCATCGCGGAGCTGGCCCTGGCCCGGGGCACGGGGGCGCGGGCCTTGCGCGCGATCATCGAGGAAGTGATGCTGGACATCATGTACGAGGTGCCCTCCCTGTGCGGGACGGGGAAGTGCCTGGTGACGGCCGAAGCGGTGCGCCGCCAGCAGACCCCCCGGGTGATCGGATTGCCCGAGGCGGAGGTCCTGCCGGTAGAGGAACCTCGGCCCGCGCCCGAGGCGCAGGAGCGGCGCGCCAGTTAGGTGGACCCGTGTCACAGCAGCTGCCGGTGGAGACGATAGACGAGAACGTGCCGCCGGACGCGGCGGACCTAGTGCCGCGGCAGGTGCCGGTGCTCCCCACGCGGGGAATCGTTATCTACCCCTACCTCGTGCTCCCGCTCTTCGTGGGCCGGGCCCGCTCCGTCGCCGCCCTGGAGGCGGCGATGAAGGAGGACCGCCGCATCACCCTCGTCACCCAGCGCCGCCTGGAGGTGGACGAGCCGACCCCGGAGGACCTCTATGGGGTGGGCACGCTGGGCGAGGTGGTGCAGATGCTCCACCTGCCGGACGGCACCATCCGGGTGATGGTGGAGGGCGCGGGGCGGGTGCAGGTGCGGAGCTACGTGCAGACCGAGCCCTACCTGTTGGGGGACGTGGCCCCGCTGGTGGAGGTGGAAGAGCCGGGGATCGAGATGGAGGCGCTGGCCCGCAACGTGTTGGGCCAATTCGAGCGGCTCGTCAACCTGGGGAAGAACCTGCCGGCGGAGGCCTTGGAGTCCGCTCGGCGTCTCACCAATCCAGGCCGGCTGGCCGACCTCGTCGCCTACTACTATCCGTTCCAGGTGGAGCTGAAGCAGGCCGTGCTGGAGGCCGCCAACCAGCGGGCCCGGCTCGAGATCCTGGCGGAGGTGCTCAACCGGGAGATCGAGATCCTGGAGGTGGAGCGCCGCATCAGCTCCCGGGTGAAGCGGGACCTGGAGGACTCCCAGCGGGAGTTCTACCTGCGGGAGAAGATGAAGGCCATCCAGCAGGAGCTGGGCGAGCGGGACGAGCGCTCCGTGGAGCTGGACGATCTTCGCCAGCGCCTGCTGGAGTCGAAGATGCCGGAGGAGGTGGAAGCGCGGGCCCTCAAGGAGCTGGAGCGCCTGGGCCACATGCCGATGGCCTCCCCCGAAGTGGTGGTCGTCCGCACCTACCTCGACTGGCTGATCGCCATGCCCTGGAGCGTGCGCAGCGAGGACAAGATCAACATCCTGGAGGCCGAAAAGATCCTCCACGAGGATCACTACGGACTGAAGAAGGTCAAGGAACGCGTGCTGGAGTTCCTCGCGGTGCGCAAGCTGGCCGCGGAGGTGCGGGGCCCAATCCTCTGCTTCATGGGTCCTCCGGGGGTGGGGAAGACTTCCATCGGGCGCTCCATCGCGCGGGCCATGGGGCGCAAGTTCGTGCGCATGTCCCTGGGCGGCGTGCGGGACGAGGGCGAGATTCGCGGCCACCGGCGCACCTACGTCGGCGCCCTTCCCGGCCGCATCGTCCAGGGGGTGAAGAGCGCGGGCACCCGCAACCCCGTGTTCATGCTGGACGAGGTGGACAAGCTCGGGGTGGACTTCCGGGGCGACCCCTCCTCGGCGCTGCTCGAAGTGCTGGACCCGGAGCAGAACTTCTCCTTCTCCGATCACTACCTGGAGGTGCCCTTCGATCTCTCCGAGGTGATGTTCATTGCCACCGGCAACCTCATTGACCCGGTGCCGCCGGCCCTGCGCGACCGCATGGAGGTGATCGAGTTCCCCGGCTACATCGAGGACGAGAAGCTGAAGATCGCGAAGTACTTCCTCGTGCCCAAGCAGCTCAAGAACCACGGGCTGACCCCGAAGAACGCGCGCTACGCCGACACCGGCCTGCGCCGCCTCATTCGCGAGTATACGCGGGAGGCCGGGGTCCGCAACCTGGAGCGGGAGATCGCCTCCATCGCCCGCAAGATCGCGAGGAGTGTGGCCGCGGACGAAACCCACGTCGCCCGGGTTACGGCCAAGTCAGTGGTTGGCTATCTAGGAAAGCCTCGCTTCCGCTTCGGGGTGGCCGAGCGCGCGGACGAGGTGGGCGTGTCCACCGGGCTGGCCTGGACGGAGTTTGGCGGGGACGTGCTCTTCATCGAGGCCACGTTGATGAAGGGCAAAGGCACGCTCATGCTCACCGGGCACCTGGGAGACGTGATGCAGGAGTCCGGCAAGGCGGCCATGACCTATGCTCGCACCCGCGCCGCCCAGCTCGGCATTGATGAGGACTTCTACCACAACACCGACGTGCACGTGCACGTGCCCGCGGGCCAGATCCCCAAGGACGGCCCGTCGGCCGGCATCACCATGGCCACCGCGATCATCTCCGCGCTCACCCGCCGGCCCGTGCGCCGCAACGTCGCGATGACGGGCGAGGTGACGCTGCGCGGCAAGGTGTTGCCTGTCGGAGGAATCAAGGAGAAGGTGCTGGCCGCGCACCGCGCGGGCGTGGACACCATCGTCCTGCCGGAGGAGAACCGGCGCGACTATGAGGAGATCCCGCCCCACGTCCAGAAGGACCTGACCTTCAAGTTCGTGTCTCACATGGACGAGGTGCTGTCGGTGGCACTCCATCCCCCGGCGAAGCGCGAGGCCCGCCTCCCCAAGTCCAAGACCGAGGCCGAGCAGCCGGTAGTCGTGCCGCCCCCTCCGACGCAGGTGTGAGCACGTAGGGCGGGCTTTAGCCCGCCACCGCCTCCTCGCCTATCGCCTACTCGCCTCTCCGGTAGATCGCCCAGGCGAAGCCGGACAGGCCCGCGCAGGGGTAGTCCCTCACCAACTGATAGTCCCCCGCGCCCGGCACGGTGAGCGTCGGGGCCGGCGCCTCCTGGAGGTCGGTGCTCTCGATGATCAGCCACTCCGGGGGATGGGCGGGGGCCTGCTCGGTGCGAACGTAGGTGAGGGTCTTGGCCACGTGGAGGTAGGGCCGGTAGTAGTCAATCGTCGCCCACGCGCGGGAGTCGTGGGTGGAGGAGACCGTCACCACCGGCCCGGGCGTGGCCTCCACCATGGAGGTCAGCGCCGCCAGGTAGCTGCCCCGCCCATAGCACAGTAGACGGTTGATGTTCGCGCCGTTGCCCGCGAGGTAGCCTAGCAGCAGCACCACGGAGACGGCCATCCCCCATCTCCCGTGGTGAGCGAGCCATTCCACGCCGTGCGCCAGAAGCAGACAGAGGAAGGCGAGCGGCACCAGGAAGTAGCGCACCTGGAGCAGCTCCCGCGTCACGAAGTGCGCCTGCAGCAGCGGGGCGAGCACCAGGACCGCGCCGTAGAAGACCGCCTCGTCTCTGTCCCGCCTCGCCGCGAGCACCAGCCCGGCGATCACCAGGGCGATGGTGACCAGGCCCAGCGCGACCTGTGGTTGGCTCTGCACCGGCCCGCCGATCGCGAGGCTGAGCGCCGCCCAGGCGATCTGCAGCGGGTCCTCGGGATTGCCGCCGCCGATGCGCTGCCCCCGCACGTTGCCGAAGTAGAGCGCGGCGAAGGCCAGCGCCGGCACCGCCAACAGCTTCGCCTCGGTGGCCAGTACGGCCAGCACCGACCGGCTTCTCCGGAACGTGCGACTCCCCAGCCACAGCGCGCAGGCCAGCAGGAAGCCGAGGAACTCCAGGTGGGAGAGGATCCCCAGCACCGCGCCCACCAGGAACAGCACCAGGGACGCCGCCCGCGGGGCGAGCAGGTAGCGCCGCAGGTGGTAGTAGCAGAAGAGGGCGAAGAAGACGCACAGGGCGTACCCTCTCGCCTCGGAGGAGTAGTGGACGAAGAGGTAGGAGCCGCCGACGAGGGCGACACTCGCCCCGGCCGCCCACCGGCCGTACTCCCGGGCGATCCGCGCGGCGTAGACTACGCTGAGCACGCCCGCGACCACCGAGGGGATTCGGTAGATCACCCAGTAGACGTTCGGCCCCATCAGATACATGAGCAGGCTCATGAGGTGATGGTTGTTGTCCAGGTGAATGCGGGTGAAGACCTGCCAGGGGGCGGAGAGGTGGGCGATGTTGTACCACGACCAGATCTCGTCCAGCCAGAAGTCGCCCAGGCTGGCAGCGACGCGCACCAGCGCGGCGGCCGCCACCGCGCCCAGGAAGAGGGCCAGCGGCAGCACGGACTTCCTGCCGGCAACCTGTTGCTCTTGGAGGGCGGCGCGGGGTGTCCGGCGTCGCCGGCGTCCGGTGGGTTGAACCTGACCGACCTTCACGCTGCTGCCTCGAGTTGCTGCGGCCATTGTACCACGGGCGTTTCGGCGGCGTAAGCCGCCAGGGCCGGGGGCGAGGGGCCAGGGAACGGCCGGAGTTCCCGAGGGGTCAGCGGATCATGACGAGGAGCATTTTGAGGGGGGAGGCGGCGCGGACGGCGTGGCGGTGGTTGGCGGGCATGATGAGCATTTCGCCCGGGCCGAGCTGGTGCTCTTCCCCGGAGATGGTGATGAGGGCGTGGCCTTCGAGGAGGTAGATCAGGGCGTCGAAGGGGGCGGTGTGCTCGCTGAGGCCCTCGCCCTGGTCGAAGGCGAAGAGGGTGACGGTGCCGGCCTTCTGGTCCACAATGGTGCGGCTGACGATGGCCCCCTGCTGGTAGTCGAGGAGGTTCAGGAGGTTGAGGGGGTGGCCGGAGAGGTCTTTGTCGTTTGCGCCTTTGGTGTTGGTCATATGGGTGGCCTCCAATAGCCAGGGAAACGGCCGCGGATCTATCCGCAGATTTCGCCGAAAAGCGGCTGCTCGCCTTCGGCGAGGAGGGAGAACGGAAACGGCCAGGCCAACGAATTCCGCAGATAGGTCTGGCCGAAGGCGCAGATGGGGGCGGCAGGGCCGAGGGCACGGCCGGAGGGGCGGCGGTCCTGGCCGCGGCGATGAGCCTGCGCACCGTGGGGGAATTTCAGCGGTGGGGAGGGAGGTTCCTGCGGAGGGATTGGCGCGAGGGGTCGGGGAGTGAGAGGCGGGCTGGTTTGGGGGTGGCGGGGGCCGCCAGCGCGAGCAACGGCGGGGCCGAGCGCAGGCCGGAGGGGGATGCGTGCCGAGCGGCGCGGGGCGCGTGTCAGCTGGTGTGAGACGGTAGCGGAAGTGGCAGCCGGGCGAACCGCGGTTCCACCTAAGGGCCGGCATACAAGGCGCGCACCTGGCGGGACGGTTGGTCTGTGCGCTACAGACTGCTATAATGATGGCCGAGAGGACGGGGGAATCGTGGATAGACCGTGACCAGACCATTCCGGCTGAAGCCTGGCGCAGTGGTGGGAGGATGGCGCATAGAGGAGGGGATCGGCATGGGCGGCAATGCGCTCGTGTACCGCGTTAGCCGAGCCGACGAGGTTCACCGGGCGCTCAAGGAACCGAAGGGCCACCGGCAAGACGACGAGCCCTACATTCGGTTCCGCCGGGAGGTACAGATCCTGCGGGGTCTGCAAGGCAGAGGTGGGATTGTGTCCCTTGTGGACTCGTCCTTGCCCGATCGCCCCACGAGGCAGGCCCGGGGCTACTACGTCATGCCGCTGATGCAACCCGCGCGCGAGGCGGCACGCGAACTAGCTCCTCACGCAGTGATCTCCGGGGTGGGTTCAGTAGCGAGGACCCTGTCGGCCCTCTCGGCGCAGGGGATCGCGCACCGTGACATAAAACCGGAGAACATCTATGTCCACGAGGGCGAGTGGGTTGTGGGCGATTTCGGGTTGGTGAAGGTGCCGGAGGATCTAGCTGTGACGAGGGAGGGGCGTAAGCTTGGGCCGGCCTGGTACCTGGCTCCTGAGATGCTCAGGTACAGTGGCGAGTTGGACGCCTCTGCGGCTGATGTCTACAGCCTGTGCAAGACGCTCTGGGTGCTCCTCACTGGATATGGCTACCCATTGCCTGGACCTCGTTTGGCCGCTCCGCGTGATGTGGCTCAGTTGTACTCTCTGGAGAGCTACGTAGCTTTGCCCGGGGCGACTGCGAGGCATCTGGATTCGCTTCTCGCGAGGGGGACGGACATGAGGCCTGAGCAGCGCCCATCAATGACGGCGCTTGCAGATGAGCTTGAGCTGATACTGCGGACGCAAGGGGAGCGGACGGTGGGTGTACCCCCCATTGGTGATCTGGCGGCGCGACTTGCCGCCGCGACCCGTAGATTGCGTGATGAGCACCAGCTACGCAGTGACCGGGTAGCACGCCATAGGGGGACGGCGGAGCGGATCAAGGCCAAGCTGGAGCCGGTTCGGGACGGACTCAGGCGTGCCCTGGGGCCGGCGTTCGCCGTGAACGTCTGGCTGCACCCGAAGGTACAGGTCGTAGGCAACGAGAGGAGGGACGACTACGGGCCACTGATAGACGAGGAACGCTATCCCTACGCTCTGGTGGCCGAGGTGTCTACTAGCCCCACGCCATTGGCGTGGCCGGGGCTGACCTCAGGCTTCTGCGTGGGCATGGATCGGGAGGGGGCCCTCTATCTGTACGCCTTCCACATTCTTATGATACACCCGGAGGAGTCCCCGGATCTTCAGCCCACCATCCTGTGGGGGGAGGGAGCAGGGGTGGCTTGTGGCAGCGCCATGGAGACGAAAGAGACAGAACGGCTGATAGTAATAATGAAAGAGCACTTGCCTGAAGCGCTTGAGCGGCTGCTAGCCGCCCTGAATGGGTGATGCCTGGCGAGGGCGAATGGAATTGGTGTGACCCTCAAGGGGCGCCGGTTCGTGAGAGACGGCTTCAGAATTGGTATAGTATAAGCATGCAAAGAGGCGTTGGAAGGTCATCGGCGGCCACGACACGGCGGGTTTCGCAGATGACCGCGAACACGCCGTGACTCATCGGAGCGCGAGAAACATGCCAAAGGCCTTTGTATCGTACTCATGGGATAGCCAAGACCACAAGCACTGGGTCCTTCGCCTCTCTGAGAGGCTTCGATCCGACGGTGTAGATGTCTGCCTGGACCAATGGGAGCTTGCCCCGGGTGATCAACTCCCCCGATTCATGGAGCAAGCGATCCGTGACAATGATTTCGTTCTGGTCGTCTGCACCCCTCAATACAAGAGGAAATCCGATGCGCGAGAGGGCGGCGTGGGCTACGAGGGGGACATCATGACGGCGGTGGCGTTCACGCAAGGCGCAGAACGGAAATTCGTGCCCGTTCTTCGTCGAGGACAGTGGTCCGAAGCTGCGCCCTCATGGCTCTTGGGGAAGGTGTATGTAGACCTACGGGGAGAGCCTTACTCTGGCGTACGCTACGATGAACTGGTACGCGCTCTTCATGACCTACGGCCAGAGGCGCCCCCGATTGGCGCGGTCCCTGTTCAGAGGCTGCAGATCGGGAGTGCGGTCGCCACTGGCACGATGATGACGAGAACCCCTCCGGTGTCTGAGGGACCCATTCGGGTTGTGGGTGTTATTGCAGATGAGGTCGGCAGGCCGACGCTTGATGGAACACCCGGGAGTGCCCTTTACTCTGTGCCTTTCCGACTCTCGCGCGCAGCGTCAGGCAACTGGGCCGACACCTTCGTTACGGTGTGGAACGATCCCCCACGTTTCACAAGCATGCACAGGCCGGGGATAGCCTATGTTTCGGGAGACCGGGTCGTGCTTGACGGCACCACGATGGAGGAGGTCGAGAAGTACCACCTGGAGACCCTTAGGCTGGTGACTGAGGAGACAAACCGCATCGTGGGCCAGGCGGAGAAGGATGCCAGAATCCGAGCGGAGCATGAGAGCGAGCAAGCGCGACAGCACGAAGAGGGTGTACGTGCGGTCGCGGGACGTCTGCTCTTCGATTCAGATGGTGAGCCAGATCGCGGGGGCAACGCCGGTCTAGGCGACGCACAGGTCAGGCAGGCGATTCTGCAGGCGTTCTACGACCTGTACGTGTCTGACGGGTTCAGCGCGACGATGGAGCCCCTTGCGGCGCTTGAATCCCGCGGGATCCCGCGCGCGGTCTGCGCACGCAATTTTGACTATCTTGTTGCAAAAGGGTTGCTTGAGACAGTTGCGTACGGTGGAGCAGCGCGGATCACGGTCGACGGTGTTGATCGGGTCGAACGCAACCGATGACCGAGATCTAAGGTCGAACGGCCCTGGCGAGGAGTGGGGTATGCGAGCTTGGGAGCCAGTACTGCGGGGAGCGGTTCGCCCGGAGGAGCGGGGTCCCACGGCGGGGGGGTCGCCCGGCGGTCTGGCGTCAGGCGGGTTCCGCGCCGGGATCGGGAGGGCGGGGGGCGGCGAGGGCGAGTTGCAGGAGGTCTTCTCGGTCGGGGAAGGCCTCGCGCCAGGCGGCGGTGAAGGTGGGCTCGCCGAAGGCGGCGATGGCGTATCGCATCGTGGGGAGAATGTTGCCATCAATAGGCAAGTCACGTTCGACTGCAACGGCGAGCGCACTGCGGAGCAGTGCGAGCGTGGAGGCGAGTTGACCGCCATCTGCCGCCAAGAGCACGAGCGCGCAGACTGTGTTGATGTAGAGTGGCGGACGTCCGAAGCGTTCGTAGATCTCCAGCGCCTTGCGGAACCACTGTTCTGCGGCTTCAGGGCGCCCGCGCAGCAGGGCTATGGTGCCAAGGGTGTGGTAGTCAGGTGCTGCCTCTCGCTCCAGATCCAGGCGTTCCTTGATCGCTAACGCCTTGCGGTGCCATGCTTCAGAGGCCTCGAGCTGGCTCCGTTCCAGGGCAATCGCACCAAGGTGGTGGTAGCCTTCTGCTACACTCTGCTGAGGCCCGAGCCGTTCGAAGACGGCCAGCGCCTGGCGAAACCACGCTTCAGCCGCGACGAGCTTGCCCTGCAATTCAGCTATCATCCCAAGGTGGTGGTAGTCTCCTGCCGCTCCCTGCTCGAGACCCAACCGCGCGAAGATCGCCAACGACTTGTGGAACCACCCCTCCGCCGCCTCAAGTTGGTTTCGCAATTGAGCCACCATGCCGAGGTGGTGGTACACGGCGGCCGCGTCTCGCTCCAGGTCCAATCTCTCAACGATCTCCCGGGCCTTCAGAAGCCATTCTTCCGCTACCGCAAGCCGCCCCCGAAACTGAGCAGTCATACCGAGATGATGATAGCTCGTTGCGATATCCCTCTCTGAACTCAATGCTTCACTTACTTCCAGTGACCGTAGTAGCCACGCTTCCGCCTCGTCGAACTGCCCGCGCTGATGGGCGATGACGCCGAGTGCGTGGTACGCGCCAGCCCTTCTCTTCTGCGCATATAGGTCGTCGCGCCCTTCCACGAAGGCCAGTATTTGCGTGTAGGAATGCTCGGCCGCCTCGAGGTTGCAGCGGTAGAATGCCACTGAAGCGTTTTCGGCGGACAGGTAGATCCATAGGTCCGCTTGGCCGACGTTTGCCGCGTCGGGGACTCCGAGTCGCGAGAGAGTATCCGTGAGCAGTGCCGCCTGTTCCTCCGGCCTGCCGGTCGCTTTGTAGAGTTCTGTCAAAGCCTGTACGGCAGAATGCGCGGAGGCCCACTGATCGGTCGTCAGAGCGGACTGCAGGGAGCGGAGAAAGTTGGGCTCCTCCATGACGGCGATGGTTACGGCCTGTGGATCGGCCTTGAATAGATTCTGGTAGAGCCATTGCCCAACTGCCGTATACAGGTCGACGAATACTGCGTCAAGTCTCCTGGCGCTGTCCTCCCCGATATTCACTGCCAACCGCCGGCGGAGAAAGGGACCGAGCGTGGGATGGAGGCTGTAGAGGCCGCGATTCACGGACTGCAGCAGACCGCAACGAGCCCCCTCGGCGAGCACGTCCTCCCAGCCTTCCTCATTCAATGCCTCGCCCATCAGGTCAGCATAGGCCTTCTGCGGTGCGCTGTCCTGGGCGGCAAAGACAGCCAGGACGCCAGTTTGGACTCGCGCGGCGAACAGGCCGAGGAACGGTAGGTGCCATTGCGCGCGTTCACTGAGGTGGGAGAAGGCGTAGGAGAGGGAGGCGTCCTCGAGGCTCTCACCGAGGGCGTCGGTGCGGTGCTGGAGGGCTTCGATGATGGCGGCGGGGGGGTGGTGTCTTAGGAGGGTGAGGACGAGTTCGTAGGAGCGGGGGTGGCCGTTGAGGAGGTTGAGGAGGTGGGTGTAGTTGGGGTCGTTGCGGAAGTCGTCCGGCTTTCGGTCTACCGTGGGGAGGATTTTGCGGGCCAGGAGGGCGGCATCGTGTCGGATGAGGCCGGGGATTTCTAGGAGTTGGGTGGCGATGTTCAGCCAGTTCTCGTCGGGTTTGCGGGTGGTGAGGAGGACTCTGGTGCGGCCGCCGCGGAGGGCTCGGAGGAAGTTGGAGAGGTGGGCGCGTTCTTCGTCGGTGGCGAGGGGGGCGGATCCCTCAGGGTAGCCGGCGACGGTTTCGAAGTTGTCCCAGATGAGGAGGCAGGGGTTTTGTCGGAGGTAGCCTACAAGCTGATCCCATTGCTGGTCGGCCGGGAGGCGGGAGAAATCGGTGCCGTAGCCGACGATGGAGCCGATGACTTGGCCGAAGTCGGCTTTTTCCTTGAAGGAGGTGACGAAGACGCCGCCGGGGCAGCCGCCGGTTTCCCAGTACCAGCGGCCGAAGCCGCAGGCGAGGGTGGTCTTGCCGACGCCGCCGATGCCGGTCAGCAAAGCCCAAGGGGTGTCATCCTGGCGGAGGGCGCGTTCGATGCGCAAGAGATCATAATCCCGGCCGATGAAGCCGAAGGGGCCTTCGGCGCAGGCCTCTTCCACTTGGCGGCGGCGGGCCTCATCTTCTTGCTCGCCCTCGGTGGGCGCGGCGGCGCCCGCGGGGATGGGGAGGTAACTGAGTTCTTGCTGGTAGAGGGCGGGGACGATCCAGTCGCGGAGGGGGAGCGGCCCAATCACGAAGGCGCGGTCGGGGGCGGTGTAGAGGCGGAGGCGGGCGGCGGCTACGGCTTCGGAGAGGGGGGCACCTTGGACGAGGCGTTCGTAGAAGCGTTGCATGAAATCCGCCGCCGTCGTGGCGTAGACGGAGTAGGTCATGGCGACGACGCCCTTGGCGCCGGTGGCGACGAGTTGGGCGGCGACGGAGGAGTAGGGGTCGGCGCCGCTCTCTTCCTGGGCGGATTGGCAGGCATTGAGCACGAAGAGCGGGACTCTGGCGGTGGCGAGGGCCTGGCCGAGTTCATCGCTGCTGACGATGTGCTCGGACCCGTCCTCCTTCTCGAAGACGAGATGTCCACGGCCGCCGCCGAAGAGGGCGAGGGCGCCGGTAAGTTGCGAGGGGCGCGCGAATACACCGTGCCCGTCGAAGTGGACGAGGTGGTAGTAGTCGCGGCGCTCGGTAAGGAGGCGTGCGAGGGCGTCGAAGGTGGGGGGACGGAGGAGGTCTATCTGCACTCGCGGGCGGAGGGCGCGGAGGGCCTCGAGGACGGGGCGGGCGACGATGCAGTAGTCCACGTCGTTCCTGCCATAGGGGCGGGCGGTGACGAGGAGGACGCGGAAGGAGCCGGACCCGGCGACCGCAAGGGGGGACTCGATCTTCTGGCCGGTGCGCTGGCGGTAGAGGCCGGCGAGAGAGGGGGCGAGGTAGCCTCGGCCGGGGGTGGGGTCGCGGACGAGTTCCCAGGGCAGGCTGAGGAAGGCGGGGTCTTCGGAACTGATGCACAGCTCGCAGCGGTCGAGACCGTCGCGGACAGCTTCCTGATAGAAGGCCTGGGGGTCGGGCTGAGCGTCGGCCGCCGGGAAGAGTTGTGCGAAGAGCGCCTCGCCCCAGCGGGCCATGCGCGCTTCGACGCCGGCGGCGCGGTCGCGCTCCGCACCATAGGGAAAGGTGAGATACTCCTCCAGGTACCAGCGCAACTCGCGGCGGTCTTCGGGAGTGAGGGGATTGGTGAAGGGCAGGGGGTGCGGCCAGACGCGGGGGACTTCGGTTCCGCGCTGCCAGAGCAGGGAAACCGAGTCGCCGCCTTGGTGGGTCAGATGCAGTCGGTTCATTGACCCCTCCCGGCAGGTTGCTTCGCCACGAGACGGAGGCGGTCCTGCGGAGAGCGCGGGAGGTCGCCCCGAGGACGGGGGTCCCACATACCGGGCTGTCGCCCAGCGCGCGGAGACCCGCGTCAGGCCGCAGACCTATTCCCCCGCGGGCCAGCGTGCTGTTTCCCCTCCCCCTCACCGCACGATCAGTTTTGCCTCCGCGGTCAACACCGTCTTCCCGCCTGCCTCCACGGTTGCTTTGACTCGGTAGGCTCCTCGCTCAGCCACTCGCACGGAGTAGCACGGGCCCGATCAGGTGAAGCCGAACTTCTGGAGATCGCCCTTCTCGGAGACGATGGTCTTGCCGTTGAGGTCCACGATCTCGACCGTGGCGGGGGCGTTGGCCTTGCCCTTGAGGACGTTGTCCAGAGCCGTATCGCCGGACTTGACCCGCAGGCCGATGCGCGCATTTCTCTCCTCGACCTTGGTCTCTATGGTCAGCTTGAGGCCGTCCGGGTCGAGCTGAGGCAGCGTAAGCTCGAGGCGCTGCGGCGCCGGCGCCTTGCCGGCAGGACTGCCCACGCTGGAGTTCAGGGTGTAGGTCCAGGCCGCGCCCGCGGGGTCGCGCCGGGAGAGGGAGAAAGTGGCCGAGAGGTAGGTCTGGTCGGCGGGCGCATCTGCAGGGGCATCCTTGCGTCTGCCGATCTGGCGGGAGGAGTGGAAAGCGGCCCGCGCCTTCTCGAAGCCCGGCAGAGACAGCGGCAGGTCGGTTTCGGGGAAACCGTAGTAACGGTACTGGAGGCCCATCTCTTCCTCCCGGCTCTGCTCGACGCTGGTCGCTCGGAGGGGAGTCGCCTGGTCCAGGCCCGCGGGCGAGGTGGCCATCCACAGCTTGTTGTTGCGGAAGCGCAGGTAGAGCGCGGGTTCCTTCGCCGGAGCGAGGCGCACCGCGGCCTCGATCACCGGCGGCTCGGCCGCGGCGATGGCCGGGAGGGGCGCGGCGGCGATCGCGGCGAGCAGGCAGCAGACCCAGAAGCATCGTCCGATTCGTGTTGCCATGGCACCACCTTCCCTAGGGGATATTGGACTTGGCCTTCAGGTCGGTCCACTCCGCCTCGGTCAGTCGCTTGACGGAGAAGTCCACGAACACTACCCCACGCTTGCCGTCCTTGCCGGGCGCGGTCTGGTAGACCGCGATGGTCTGGGCGGGGGCCTTGATCTGGGCGAGCTTCTTGCCGGAGAGGCTGGGGTTGAGGCCGTAGGACTCCTTAGTCTCCGGATCCCGGAACATGTCGGCATTCTCGACGTAGTCATCGAGGGCCTTGGCGAACGCTTCCGGCTTGTCCATCGGAGGGAGGATGCCGTCGTGGTCACCCGTGAACATATCGAGGGCGGCGGCCACGTTCTTGAGGTTGTCGGGGGCCTGCGCGGCGGATCTCGTCATCGGTTCGTTCATGGCGCTGCGGCTGGCTACCAACTCCTGGTAGCTCGCGAGGTAGCGCCGGTAATCGGCCAGTTCCGTGGCAAGCTTGAAGGGACGAACCTTGGCCATGGCGCCGAGGCTGCGCTGGCCGAGGAGCGTGAGCGAGAGGGTCGCGTTCTCCGTGATTGGCTGCGGCTCGGGCGCGTTCGGGTTGGGCCGCCCATACATGATGCCGGCGGAGTCGCCACCCTTGGACTCTACCGCATAGGCAATCAAGTAGCTCTCGCTGCCAATGGTGACGGTCCGGCCCTGGGTATAGGCCGGCACGCCCTCCCCTCCGTACCTCTGCATGCTGGACAGCCAACCGCCACCTGACATGTACGAGCCGGTAAAGCGGAGGTAGCTCCCGTCGAGGTCCTTCAGCTTCATGGTGAACGGGGCAACCTTGCCGGCGAGGAAGTCCTGCATGTTTCCCGACTCGGCGGCCAGACCGCCAACGGACGTCAGCAGCAGCACCGCCACGACCATCGCCATTCGCCTCATCTCTGGACTCCTTTCGAGCGTCTTTCGGGCTAGTTCGACGGGGGGGGTGTAGTTCCCGCAGGTAGGGTCTAGGGTTTAGGGTTTAGGGTCTAGGGAGGGAACGGCCGGGGGGGCCGCGGATGGTCGCCCCGGGGACGGGACTCCCACGGATGGGGCCCGGGGCCAGGGGAAACGGCCAGTTCAGCCGCAGATGGACGCGGATGAACGCGGACGCGAAGAGGCGGACGGCGAGTCGCACTGCTGCGCAGTGCTGGAGGAGAGGAGGGAGAACGGACAACGGCCGGGCCAACGAATTCCGCAGATTGGTGTGGAGCGCGAACTTGTGACGTCGAAACCGCATTTGCATAGGTGAACCAGTTCTCTCGGCCGGGAGAAACGACGGGTGCTGGGCGTTCCGCCAGGCAGGGCGAAGTCCGGCCGCGCCACGGCACTGCTGCTGCTTCGTGACCTCACGTCAAAGGAAACGGTGCGATGAGATGCGATGACGCCAAGCGGCTCTTGTACCTTGGCGCCGCACCGACGGAGACGATCGCGCTTCGCCTCCATCTGCTGAGCTGCACCAGGTGCCGGCAGGAGGCGCGCATGCTGAACGACGTGAGCCGAGCCATTGCCGAGCAGCCTCGGCATGAGCCCTCGCCACTGCTCGTCTCACGCATTCTGGCCGTGGCCCATGGCGCGACGGCCGACACACCAACTGAGGGGGCCGGATCCATCTTCGGGCGATCCCGCCGGCACGGCAGGCGCGGTTAGCAGTAGAGGAGTGGCGCTCCGAGCGGTTCCGTGCCCATCTGAGCACTTCAGGCTGTACCAGGCACGGTCCTGCGTCGGTTCGCTCTGATCAGATCGGACCATCGCTTTCGGCCGGAGGGAGCGATCCTTCTCATCGGAATGCGCATTGTAGTCATTGATCGTCCTGAGCGGTACGTGGAGAGAAGGAGGCGTACGATGCGAAGAGTTACCCTGGCCGCGGGGCTGCTGGTCGGCCTCGCAACCGCGGGAGTGGTAGCGCTGGCGGTGAGCGGCCGGACCAGCACGTCAGTTGCCGGCGCCGAGGCCGCAGGCACCGATGTCGCCACCCTGACCGGCAAGGACGCGGCTCCCTTTGCCGCCTACCTGAAGCAGCACGGTCAGCCTCCCACCGACTACGTCGTCAGCGCGTTTCGCGAGCACGACATCGTGATCCTCGGAGAGATGCACGAGGTGCCCGAGAACCTTGCCTTCATCGCCGATCTCATCGAGCCGCTGTACCGCCGGGCGAAGGTCGGGTGTCTGGCGACGGAGTTCCTCCGCAGCCGGAACACGGCGCGGGCGAACCAGATCCTGTCCGCGCCGGAGTACGAGGAGGCGGCGGTAGTGGATCTCTACCGTGACTTCCCCTGGGTGTGGGGGTTCCGTGAGTACATGGATATCTTCCACGCGATCTGGACGGTGAACCACTCGTTGCCGCCGGGGGCGCCGCGGTTCCGCGTTATCGGGCTGGAGGGTGAGGTCGAGGAGTACGACGTGCAGCAGGCCCCCGAGGCGCGACGCGCGGCCCTCCGAGAAAAGCTGATGGCACGTGACGCGTATATGGCAGAGGTGTTTGCAAAGGAGGCGACGGCCGGCACAGGCAAGGTGCTGCTGCACACGGGTTACATGCACTCCTTCACCCACTACCGGTCGCCCGTGGTCGAGGCGGGGAAGCTCGTGCGGGAGCTGGAGCCGAGGCTGGGTGGTCTGCTCGCGCGGCGATACGGCACGCGGGTCTTCCAGATCTGCCTGCACCAGTGGCAGTTTGGCCCCGAGCTGTTCACCGGCGGCCAACCCTCCGGCCGCGAGCCACTGGGCGGACTCCTCGAAAGGGCCCTGGCCGCCACCGGAAAGAGCGCGGTTGGATTCGACGTGGAGGGATCCCCCTTCGCCCCCCTGCGCGACCGGCAGAGCTGCTACTTCGCGTATCAGGAGCGGGTGGTGTTCTCGGACATCGCGCAGGGCTACATCATCCTAAAGCCCTTGAAGGATCTGGGACGACACTGTACCTGGGTGCAGGGGTTCGTTGCGGCCCGCAACTTCGCGAAGGCCCGCGGCATTGCCCTGCAGCGAGGGTGGATACGGGAGGGCGAGGGCACCACACCGGCCGATCTCGACCAGCGCCTGAAGCAGTTGATGGAAAGCAACTGAACTGCGGCAGCAGCTAAAGGAGTTGCACGAGTAGGGCGCGCGCGGGATTCTCAACACGAAGAGCACCCATTCGCTGCGCTCAGGGCAGGCTCCGGAGGCACGAAGACACGAAGTACAGCAATCTCTTCGTGCCTTTGCTTTTGGGGCTCGCTGCAGGCATTGACACCCCCTCGGCGCTCTGGTAACATATGCGGCAAGGTGCATATGTTATGCCGAGACTGGCCAACACGCTGAAAGCCTTAGCCGATCCGACGCGTCTCCGCCTCGTGTCCCTGCTGCGGCGGCACGAGGAGTTGTGCGTGTGTGAACTCATGGGCGCGCTGGACCTGCCCCAATACGCCGTCTCCCGGCACCTCGCGGTGTTGAAGGCGGCGGGGTTGGTGACGGACTGGCGCCAGGGGAAGTGGATGCACTATGCCATCGAGCCCGCGCTGTCGGCCGAAGACGGGGCGGTGCTGGAGGTGGTGTGCGCGCGGGCCGCGAAGGAGCCCGCGATCCGCCAGGACGGCCGGCGCCTGGCCGCCCACCTCAAGCCGAGGGAGAACGGGGACGTGGTCTGCTGCCCGAAGTGGCGGAGCCGCCCGGCACATATGTAGGTACGCGCATCTTTCTGAAGGAGGAGCAGGATGTCACAAGCGAAGCAGTGGGTGAAGAAGCGGTACGGGACGATTGCCAAGGGGAAGCGAGGGGGCTGCTGCGAGGCGCCGGCCTGTGATTGCGATTCGGCGACGACCGCGGCGGCGCGAATCGGATACGACGCGTCGGACCTGGCGGCGGTGCCGGAGGGGGCGAATCTCGGGCTGGGGTGTGGCAATCCGCTGGCCCTGGCCGGGATCCGGCCGGGGGAGACGGTGCTCGACCTCGGGTCGGGGGCGGGCCTGGACGCGTTCCTCGCGGCCGAGCGGGTGGGTCCGGCGGGGCGAGTGATCGGCGTGGACCTGACGCCGGAGATGATCGCGCAGGCCAAACGGAACGCGGCCAAGGGCGGCTATGCGAACGTCGAGTTCCGGCTGGGCGATATCGAGAACCTGCCGGTCGAGTCGGGTTCTGTGGACCTGGTGATCAGCAACTGCGTGCTCAACCTGGTGCCGGACAAGGCGAAGGCGTTTCAGGAGATCGCCCGCGTGCTCAGGCCGGGCGGGCGGGTGTCGGTGTCGGACATCGTGCTGGAGAAGCCACTGCCGGCTGCGCTGGTGGGAGATGAGGGTGCGTACTGCTCCTGCGTCTCGGGGGCGATGGAGCGGGGCAAGTACCTCGCGCTGCTGTCAGCGGCGGGCCTACTCGAGGTGACGGTGGCCTCGGAGGTGGATGCGGCCGCGATTCTCGGCGCGGACTGCGGGGACGAGGGGTTGGCCGAGCTGGCCGGCGTAGTTTCGAGCCTGCACATCACGGCGCGCAAGCCGGGCGCGTGAAGGAGCGGAAGATGCCGAACGTGACGGTCACGCTGGATGACGCGGAGCAGATCGAGCTGGAAGAGATTTTGATGGACAGGGATGCGCCGGCCGCGCTGGAGTTCCTCAAGCGGGCGGTGAAGAAGAAGATCGAGCTGCACCTGAAGCAGAGCTGCAAGCCGGAGTTCGAAGGCCCGTCCATGGGGCCGGGACGCTGACGAAAGGAGTCGGGATGAAGTGCGTCGCGGAAGTGCAGGCCGGGGTCTGCGGGTTCACCACGCGGATCGCGGCGGAGTCGCCGGAGGAGGAGATGGTGACGTTCGCGATCGAGACCGACTGCCAGAAGATCGGCGGGTTGGCCGAAGCCCTACAGGGCCGGCAGTTCGATGCCTATGACGAGATTCACAAAGGCTTCGAGGGCGAGGTGATGCAGGCGGTGCGGGGCAGCCTGTCGGGGTGCTGCGCGGGGTGCGCGGTGCCGGTCGGGGTCTTCAAGGCGATGCAGGTGGCCGCCCGGCTGGCGCTGCCTAAAGACCTGAGCATCACGCTGCGGACGGAGTAGCATGGAAGAGCCGCACGCACAACCTGCGCCGCCCGAACTCGCCACCCTCGCGCGGAGGGAGCGGCCGCCCTATGGGGTCTTTGCCCTGGGGGTGCTGGGGTTCGCCTTCGCCTACCAGTTGCTGAAGGCCGGCGGGCTGCTGGAGCGCGGCGTGGGTTGGCTGGTCTACCGGCGGCTGGGGCTGACGCAGGGGGCGCACCTGGCGGAGGCGGTCAACTTCTTCCTCTACGACACGGTGAAGATTCTGCTCCTGCTGGTGACGGTGATCTATCTCGTCACGCTCATTCGCCAATCGTTCAGCCCACAGCGGGTGCGGCGCGCGTTGAGCGGGAGGCGGGAGGGGGTGGGCAACGTGATGGCGGCGGCGCTGGGCGTGGTGACGCCGTTCTGCTCCTGTTCGGCCTGCCCGCTGTTCATCGGGTTCGTCGAGTCCGGCATTCCGCTCGGGGTGACGTTCTCGTTCCTGATTTCCTCGCCGCTGGTGAACGAGATCGCGCTGGGAATGCTGTTTGCCATGTTCGGGGTGAAGGTGGCGGGACTGTACCTGGGCGCGGGCCTGTTCACCGCGGTGCTCGGCGGGCTGATGATCGGCCGGCTGCGGCTGGAGGACCAAGTGACCCGCTTCGGGATCGCGGTGGCGGACGAGGAGGAGGAGCGGCCGACGTTCCGCGCGCGCAGCCGGGAGGCCTGGGCGCACACGCGCGGGCTGCTGCGCAAAGTGGGCCCGTGGGTAGTGGTGGGCATCAGCGTGGGGGCGGCGATCCACGGCTACGTTCCGATGGAGCTGGTGGCGAAGTGGGCGGGGAAGGGCAACCCGTGGGCGGTGCCGGCGGCGGTGCTGATCGCGCTGCCGCTCTACTCCAACGCGGCCGGGATGGTGCCGGTGGCGCAGGCGCTCTATGCCAAGGGGATGCCGATGGGGACGGTGCTCGCCTTCTTTATGGCGGTGGTGGGGCTCAGCCTGCCGGAGTTCATCATCCTGAAGCAGGTGATCCGGCCGAAGCTGCTGCTCATCTTCGCCGCCATTCTCACCGTCAGCTTCATCGCCTTCGGCTATCTGTTCAACGCGGTTCTCTGAGGAGGAGACGCATGAAGATCGAAGTGCTGGGCGCGGGCTGCGCCAAGTGTCAGCAACTGGAGGAGATGGTGCGCGCGGCAGTCACGGCGGCGGGCGTCGCGGCCGAGGTGGAGCACGTGCGGGACCTGAGGCGCATCGCGGGGTACGGCGTGCTCTCCACGCCGGCATTGGTGGTGGAGGGGAAGGTGAAGTGCGCGGGCCGCCTGCCCAGCCGGAAGGAGATCGAGGGCTGGGTGAAGGGGTAGGCGGCGGGGGGCGGGCGTAAGCTGATCTGACGTAGGTGCTCGCACGCCTGGGGCGTGCGGGAGCAACGTGCCCGCCGCTCGAAGGCGCCGCAGCAGAGAAGCATTGCTGCGGCACGAGCGGTCGGGCTGCGCTAGCGGCGCAAGGCGCGCCGTTGTGGCGGGGTGCTCGCACGCCTGCGGCGTGCGGGGGCAACGTCCCCGCCGCTCGAAGGCGCCGCAGCAGAAAGGCATTGCTGCGGCACGAGCGGTCGGGCTGCGCTAGCGGCGCAAGGCGCGCCGTTGTGGCGGGGTGCTCGCACGCCTGCGGCGTGCGGGGGCAACGTCCCCGCCGCTCGAAGGCGCCGCAGCAGAAAGGCATTGCTGCGGCACGAGCGGTCGGGCTGCGCTAGCGGCGCAAGGCGCGCCGTTGTGGCGGGGTGCTCGCACGCCTGCGGCGTGCGAGGGCAACGTGCCCGCCGCTCGAAGGCGCCGCAGCAGAAAGGCATTGCTGCGGCACGAGCGGTCGGGCTGCGCTAGCGGCGCAAGGCGCGCCGCTAGCGCACGGTGAAGGTGGCGGCCTTGCTCAGGGGCTTCTCCGGGGCGGGAAGCTGGAGGGTGGCGGTAACGGTGTACGAACCTTTGGCTATTCGCACGGAATAGCAGGGCCCGCTTCAGGTGAAGCCGAAGGTCTCGAAGGTGCCCGTCTTCTCGTGTACGACCTTGCCCTTCGCGTCCTTCACCTCGAGGTGCACGGGGACGCTCTTCCCGCCAACCTGCACGTCGGTGATCTCCAGGCTGTCTACCAGCAGGCGGGCGCTGAGACCGACTTTCTGGTCTTTCGGCGGGAAGAACCGCGTGAGCAATCCGGACTCCTCGTCCACCTTCGCCTGTACGAGGAGTCGTGTCTTGCTGAGGTCAGGGATCAGCAGCAGCCCCTCGGCCTCGGGCCCGTTTGTGGATGCCGCGCTTTTCCCCACCGTGAACGCATAGGTCAGCGGCGTTCCGGAAGGGGCGCGGCGGGTGACGCGGAGGTGACACAGCAGCGTGACACCTCTCGTGTCGCGCCGAAGGCGAAGTCTCGCCTTAGCCCCGGCGATTCCGTTCGCCGAGACGGGCAGGGCGACTTCGGGGTATTCGTACATCGCTCCCCTTCGCACTTCGCGGTCCGACAGCGGCTTGAGGGGTGACAGCGGCTTTGCTTTGCTCAGATCCCTGGCCGAGGGCGCAACCCGGATCGTGTTGTCATCATTGACCTGAAGGTAGACGCTCGGCGTGCGCGCGGGCAGGAACTGCAGCCGCGCGTAGCCGATCGGCTTCGCCGCCCAAGCGCCGGTGGAGGCGAGCAGCGCCCATCCCACCGCCCACGCCCATCGTGCGAGATTGACCGGCCGCGTGGAGGACATGCCACCTCCTTCTCGGGAACTTGCGTCGTTACACCATGCCACGCCTCCCGCCAAACTTCCTGCCCGCCCACTGGACGAACCCAGGGCCGGCCGCTAAGCTGATGCGACGCCGATGCTCGCACGCCTGCGGCGTGCGGGAGCAACGTGCCCGCCGCTCGTAGGCGCCGCAGCATAGAAGCATTGCTGCGGCACGAGCGGACGGGCTTCGCGGTGGCGAAAGGCACGCCACCGCTGAGGAGAAGGCATGCCCGAACTGCCGGAAGCGGAGACTGCCCGCCGCCACCTCGAAGCCGCCGTCACCGGCGCGAAGATCCGCCGCGTCGAGGTGCATATCCCGCGGTCGGCCCGCGCGCACGAGTCGCCGAAGGAGCTGGCCGCGCTGGTAGAGGGGAAGAAGATCGCGCGGGTGGGCCGGCGTGGCAAGGCGGTGTTGCTCTTCCTGGATGGCAAGCAGCCGGCGACGCTGGTGATCCGGTTGGGCATGTCTGGTCACCTGCGGATCGCGAAGAAGGGCGAGCCGCGGGAGAAGCACCTGGCGGGGGTGCTGGAGCTGGCCGGCGGGCGCGAGATCCGCTACGTGGACCCGCGCACGTTCGGGCAGATGGTGGCGCGGGTGGGACACGACCCCGACACCATGCCGGAGTTCGAGAGCTACGGGCCGGAGCCGCTCTCGAAGGAGTTCACGGCCGACTATCTGAAGTCCGTGCTCGGGCATCGAAGCGTGGGCCTGCAGGTGGCCTTGATGAACCAGGCTATCGTGGCCGGCATCGGGAAGATCTACGCGGACGAGATCTGCTTCCGCGCGGGGATCAGGCCGACGCGCAAGGTGAGCACGCTGACCGGGCCCATGCGGCAGCGCCTGGTGGAGGCGACGCGGGGGGTGTTGCGGCAGGCCATCCGTCTCGGGGGGACGACGACCGGGGACGAGTCGTGGCCGTACGGGCGGTTCCAAGATAAGCTGTTCGTCTATCAGCGAGCGGGGGAGGCGTGCCGGGTGTGCAAGACCACCATCCGGCGCACGGCCATGCCCGGCGGGCGGGGGATGCATTGGTGTCCGGGGTGTCAGAGGTAGGGGCTAGGGGTTAGGGTCTAGGGGCTAGGGAACGGCCGAGACAGATGAGACAGTTCGCGAAGTGGTTGCTGATCGTCGTCGCCTGTGTCGCCATGGGTGGCGCGCGGGCGGAGGGGGCGTCCCCGCCTGGGCGGCTTGTGGTGGTGGTTGCGGCGGTGCAATCGCGGCCGGGTGGGGAGAGAGACGCCGCGGTCGAGGTCATCGCGGGTGTCATCAAGGGCCGAGGGTGGAGCAAGAGCGAACAGGTAGGACCACTGCTCAAGCGGGGCGACCGGTTCGACCTCTACGTGCGTGATCCCTCGGGCGTGGTCGTGGGAGAGGTAGAACTCAGCGACAATGGGAGCGGCCCGAGCGAGGAGTGGGGCGGGTGGGGTTGGCAGTTCAAGGGACGCCTGTCCAAGGCATTCGGTGCAAGCGCCCAGTTCATCGGCGTCTGGCGCGCGTCGGACAGCCCGGCCCCGAAGTGGGTGGCGTGGAAGGAAGTGGGGCGCGAGAATAGCACCTACAAGGCTGTCATCTCGAAGTGGCTTCAGTCCCGCGGGATTCCCAGGCGGGAGTGTGCCGAGACCTGGGTGTGGCAGATCGTGAAGGCGGACCTGAACGGGGACGGACGGGACGAGGTGCTGATGTCGTTCCACAGCCCTGGATCGTATCTGTTCAATGCGGACCACACGGAGAAGTATCGGTATAGTTATCTGCTGATGCGCTATGTGCCGGGCAAGTCGAAGCGCGTGAAGACGGTGGTGCTGGACACTGACTTCTCCATTCACACCGTGATCGGCCTGTGTGACTTGGACGGGGATGGATGGGCGGAAGTGATCACCGAAAACGGTGGTGAAGACTACGGGGACACACTGCTCTATCACTGGAACGGGAAGCAGTTCCAGTTGGCCGGTCACGTGGGAGCCGGATTGTAGCTGACATGGCTAAGTCCGACATGCAACTGCCGCTCGAGAGCGAGGAACCGAAGCTCATCCCGCCCATCAAGACGGCCGGGGCGGAGATCTACGTCGGCACCTCGGGGTTCAAGTTCGCGGACTGGAAGGGCCCGTTCTACCCGGAGGGGCTGAAGGAGAAGGACTGGCTGACGTACTATGGCCAGCGGTTCAACACGCTGGAGATCAACTCCAGCTACTATCGCCACAATCACCCCAACACCTACGTCCGCATGATCGAGAAGGTGTCACCGGGATTCCAGTTCACCATCAAGGCCCACCGGGCGATGACGCACGAGGCCGGGACGGATAATGCGGAGGACTTCCGCACGTTCTTCGCCTCGCTGCGGCCGTTCACCGACGCCGGCGAGTTCGGGTGCGTGCTGGCGCAGTTCCCCACCTCCTTTCACAACACCCCGGAGAACCGGAGCTATCTGGCCGAGTTCCGCGATCGCTTCGGCGAGATCCCGCTGGTGGTGGAGTTCCGCGGGCGCGAATGGGTGGAGGACTCGGTGCTGGACTTCCTGCGGGAGCGGGAGATCGGCTTCTGCGCGGTGGACGAGCCGAGGTTCAAGACGCTCATGCCGCCGCTGGCAGTGGCCACGTCGCCCATCGGCTACGTGCGCTTCCACGGCCGCAATTACCAGAAGTGGTGGAAGGGCGGCGAGGGCGGCAAGGAGCGGTACGACTACCTCTACTCGAAGGAAGAGCTGGAGGAGTGGGTGCCGAAGATCCAGCAGGTGGCGGAAGAGACGCGGCGGGTCTACGTGTTCATGAACAACTGCTTCGGGGGGCAGGCGGCGGCGAACGCGCTGGATATGCGGGGACTGCTGGAGATCGCCTAGCGGCGACCCGCTGCCGCCCCGGCCTCGACTGGAAGGCACTCCCCCACCCCTGCCGAAGTACCCGGACATTCGCGCAGGAGTGGGAGCATGATCGGGGCGCGAGCAGGCGCGATCCGGGAGCGAGTGGCCGCCTCAACGGCGGCCCCAAAGCCGCGCCTGTGGCGGGGGTTCGTCGTAGGCCTGGTGCTGATCCCCCCGAACGCGCTGTGGGTCTTGTGGATGGAGCACATCGGCGCGCACGGGCCCATCCTCTCCACCATCTCCCTCTTCTTCAACGTCGTCTTCGTGCTCTTCTTCATCGCCGTCGCGAACAGCCTGGTGCGGCGGGTCGCGCCGCGGCTGGCCTTGCGGCAGGGCGAGCTGATCGTGGTCTACGTGATGCTCACCATCTGCACCTCGCTCGCCGGGCTGGACATGATTCAGGTGCTGATCCCGGTGATGACCCACGGGTTCTGGTTCGCCACCCCGGAGAACCGGTGGGCGGACATGATGAGCACCGCGCCGCCGTGGCTGTTCGTCTCCAACCACGAAGTGCTCTACGCGTATTACAACGGCGCCTCCAGCTTCTACCACCCGGAGGTGCTGGCCGCGTGGGTGACGCCGGTGCTGTGGTGGACGGGGTTCATCTTCGTGCTGGTGTTCACCATGGTGTGCCTCTCGGTGCTGGTGCGCCAGCAGTGGTCGGAGGCGGAGAAGCTCAGCTTCCCCATCATCCAGCTTCCCCTCGCGCTCACCGAGCCGGGCCTGCCGATGCTGCGCAGCAAGCTGCTGTGGATCGGCCTGTTGGCCGCGGGATCGGTGGACTTCATCAACGGCCTGCACTATCTCTACCCCGCGGTGCCCTACCTTCCCGTGGCCCCGACGATGGACGGCCGGAGCCCGAACGACATCGCCAACCTTCTCCCCGATCTCCCCTGGCACGGGATCGGCTGGATGCCGGTGACGCTCTATCCCGCGGTCATCGGGCTGTGCTTCCTGCTGCCGCTGGACGTGCTCTTTTCCGCGGTGGTGTTCTTCTTCTGGTGGAAGGCGATGTACGTGCTGGCCGCCACCATCGGGGTCAGCCGGGGGTGGGAGGACGGCGCGGGGAAGTTCATCTTTCCCTGGGCGAACGAGCAGATGTTCGGGAGCTACATCGGGCTGGTGGTGGGGCCGTTGCTGATGGGGCGGCGCTACTTCAAGAACGTGTGGCTGAAGGTATGGGGCAAGCCCTCGGAGGTCAACGACGCGGAAGAGGGGATGAGCTACCGGATGGCGGCCTTGGGGACGCTGGTGGGCATCGGGCTGCTGGTGGCTTTCAGCGTACACGCGGGGCTGCCGCCCGGCCTGTCGCTGCTGTTCTTCGTGGTCTACTACGCGCTCGCGCTGGCCGTGGCGCGGGTGCGGGCGGAGTTCGGATCGCCGGTGCACGACTTCCACTTCGCCGGGCCGGACAACACCATCACCTATGTCATGGGCACGTCGAACCTGCACCGGCAGGAACTGCTGATGTTCAGCACCTACTGGTGGTTCAACCGCGCCTACCGCGGCCACCCCATCGCCAACTCTCTGGAGGGCTTGCAGATGTCCGCGCGCACCCGCAACAGCAGTCGCGCGATGGTCCTCGCGCTGCTGCTGTCCACGCTGGTGGCGACGCTGGCAATCTTCTGGGGGTGGCTGCACTTCGCCTATATCATGGGGGTGAATGCGACGTGGAACGGGGGCGACTGGCGCGGAGAGGAGATGTGCGCGAAGCTGCAGTCGTGGATGCAGAGCCCGAGCGAGACGAACTTCGGCGCGCTCGCCGCGATGGGCCTGGGGTTCGCCATCACCATGCTGCTCGCCGCGGCCCGCACGGGCATCCCCGGCTGGCCGCTGCACCCGGTCGCCTACGCGCTGTCCGCGAGCTGGTCCATCCACCTGGTGTGGACGCCGATGCTGATCGCGCTGATTGCGAAGGCGTTGGTGCTGCGCTACGGCGGCCTGCGGCTCTACCGCCAGGCGCTGCCGCTGTTCTACGGCCTCATCCTCGGCGAGGTGATCGTCGGCTGCGGATGGACCTTCGTGGGGATGATCACGGGGATACCGAACTACAGCTTTTGGGGATTGTAGCAGCGATCTGTCGGATTTGCGTCACCGCTGGCCGCAAGACTGCGCGCTTCTCTCTACAGGGAGGATACGGCGCTAGTGTACAATGACCCCCGGGAACCAGCAACTTGGTGTAGGACTGGCTTGACATACTTAGGCATATGTGGCATAATGACATGGGTGTGCCAGATATTCCAAACTGATGTTTGCATACAACGCGTATTGTGGTAGATTATTCTAGGATAAGCAGGAGAGCCTCTGTCACGGCGAGTATAGTTGGATTCACGTCGCGGGGAGGGCGAAGATGGCTGATGAGAGGGTTGCCGCGAGCATCGGTGCGCCGCACACGCAGGACACGGTCGCGTATCTGTTGGCCCTAATCCCGGCTCAGGCACTCCAGGGCAAGCGCGCGCGCATCCACAAAGCCTTCTACGAGATAGTGAAGCGGTTCCCCCACCTACTACCGGGTCTGGCTTTCTCCCGCAACTCAAGCGACCCGTATTCGAAGCCGTTGGAGAGAATACTGTTCCGATTGGCGAATGCAGGGCTTCTGTCCAACCTGAACCCCACCTTCAAAGAGATGACGATGAAGGAAGAAGCGAAGGACCTGATCAAGGGTGAGTTCGCTCAGGATATGGTTGATAGAGAGCAAGAGCTACTGGAGGCGGCTCAGTTGCTTGAGCAGTATCTGGAGCCCTCCCGTCAAGAGTCTCACGCACGCCCGTAGAGTTTCTCCTCTGCGTCTCGCCAATCCCCGGTGGCGGCGGGGTACTTGCAGAGGTCGTGCGCGATGGAGGATAGCTCGATGCCGTACTCGTCCTTCAGGACCCTCTTTGCCACTACCCCGACCATAGGCCGGATGGCATCCGGCGCGAATATGTGACCGCGGTAGAAGAACTGGCGGTAGGCCTCAAGCCAGTTCTCCATGGAGAAGAGCTCGTCGAGTTGCTGCGGTTGGCCATTTTCACGCTGGATATATGTCTGCGATGGCTCTGAAAACGACGCTGGCTTGGGAAAATCGACGATAATCCGTGCTCTTCCGGACTCACCGAGATCGACGTGTCTCGCCTCCAGTTCCGCGCACACCCTCCTTTGTAGCTGTCGGCGCTCATCGTAGCTTTCCATCATGTTTCCGACCACCCTGAAGTAACGTGCCCGCTGCGCGGGGTCAGCCAGTGCCTCTGTTGTGATTGCCAGGGCTCGCTTCACAAGACGCCGCTCCAGTACGTCACGGATCAGGCCTGCTTCCACGCTATCATCGTGCGGAGATGAGAGGACCGTCAGATCGTCCAGGTACAGAAAGTCGACCGGCGACCTCAGTGCCCGACCCAGCTTCGCGTCGCCTGCCTCACTTGCGTACCGAAAAGCACTTGAGAGCATGGCCTCGACGGCGCGTACCTTGTGGTGGTGGTAGAGCGCCGTCGTCAGAAGCATCTTGCTGAACAGGATCTGCTCAATCGCTGGCACACCACCGGCACCTACCAGGATTACCTCCTGGGGGCGCTCTTCCTTACCGTTGCTTCCCTTGGAGAGGCTGTGGATCAGCCTGTCTACTTCTAGCGTCATCTGCAGGCCCGTGGCATAGCTGTCGCGTCGAATGTAGTCCAGCTTATCAGCGTCGAACGGGCCGTTGATCACCTGGTACACGTAGAACAGGTGGTCCTCTGCCTCCGGAGGCCGCTGGAGAATCATGCGAGCGACCTTGTCAGCATTGATGCGGACGCTGAACGTCTGCTCGAGCCAGCGGAAGAGATCCGCAACTGGTTGGGTTTCCACCATGAATGCACTGAGGATCTCATGTGCCTTGCAGTGCGTATACGGCGAGTCGTCGCCTTCGACGAGTTCCTTGAGACCGGGAAATGTGTCCACGCAGAAGTACTCAGAGCAATGGCTGAACGGGCCATGACCGACATCGTGCAGAAGGGCAGCAGCTCGCGCGCAGTAGCAGTCCTCGTCGGAGAATAACGGCTGCCCTCCAGCCGGGGAGGACCGCGCATTGAGCGCGTTGATTATGCGCTTGGTCACGACCGCAACTCCGAGCGCGTGCTCGAATCGCGTCGCGTTGGCACAGGGATACAGTTGCGAACTCATCCCAGTCTGTCCGATGCGGCGAAGCCGCTGAACGATAGGGGTATCGATGATGGCGATCTCCCACGCTTCGAATCGGCTGGATCCCTCCAGAACGTCCTGGATTACTTTCCAGTCGCGCGGCCGCCGCCACTCGTACCGCCGAAAGGCCTCTCTGACACACTCCTCGGCTTCGTGCCGCAACTCTTTCTCAGCATCTTCCCAGCTAGACATGGCCTGTCCCACATGATAGGAATCCACAGTGATGGTCGCCTGCCAGGTGAATACTACCACACCCAACAGTCCCAGTACAGGCCGGGGCCGACGAACAGCAGGCTCCCCTATTCGCGTTGCGTTCTGCTGGCCTGGTTCGCCATTGTCCCGCCGGTCAGTTCTGGATACCTCGGCCGCCCACGGTGATGTCGAGAGCGCCATCCGACTGCGCAAGGACACGGCTGCCCATGCGCGGCCCCGCCACGCCTTGACCGTAGGTGCTCCTGCGCGCAATGGTCGTGCGCTCCCAGGGACCTCCCGGCTCGCGGCGAAAGAACCTTGAAACTTGTTGTGCCATGGTGGCGAATATGCAAACGCGCGGTCGCTCGCACCTGATATCGTCTGTTAGCCTGCTGCTGATGGTTGGGTGTCAGAGTTGGTCGGCACCACCTTTCCGCGAAACCGACGTGCCGTCCCTGCTCAAGAAGCTCAACATTCCCCTCGCCGTCACCGGTCGGCCGGCCTGGCCCAAGCCGCCGGGCCGCGCCGTGGCCGTGACGCTCGTGCCGCAGGTGGATCAGGCCGGCGCGTGCGTGGTGTCGTTCGGCCTTCCCTTCGGGCCGGGGTGGATCGTGGATGATGCGCGCATTCGTGTGGCGGACGAGCGGGGCCGCGAGCTGGCCGTCTACACGCGGCCGCTGGCCCGCTGGTGGTCGGAGGGGAAGGGCGACTCGCTGCGCTCGGCGCTGGTGCAGTTCGAGCTGGCCTTCCCCGACCGCACGCCGCGCACGGTGACGGTCACGTGGGACAGGGCGCGATCGCAGCGGCGCGCCGCGGGAGTCCCGGTGGCCGAGACGCAGATCACCGGCCACCAGGACCCGCCCGCGAACTCCACCAAATACCTGGCCTTCGACTATCGCGTGCCGCGGGTGCTGGCGCTGCTCCCCGCGGACTGGCTGTGCGCCAGCCTGCTGGCCTGGCAGCAGGTGCCGGTGAAACAGAACGCCATCGCTCCCTGGTTCGACCAACACCTCGAGGCGAGCTTCCCCGGATCGCTGCGCAACATGGCCGCGAAAGACTTCGCCGCCCACCTCTTCGACCGGCCGGCGACGTACTTCAAGCTCTACGTGCGCTCCGGCGAGGCGCGCCACCTGCTCGCCGGGCTGGAGGCGGTGGACTTCTACCTCCAGCACCTTGGCGAAGACGGGTTCTTCTCCCTCAAGGCCCAGGGCGACGTGAAGTACACGTTCACGGAGGGATTCGCGCTCGCCTACCTGCTCACCGGAGACGAGCGGTTCCGCACGGGGATTGACCGCGCACTGAAGGCGTGGGGCACGCACCAGCGGATCGAGTACAAGGGGGAGGGGTTCTGGACCGAGCGCCACCACGGCTTCGGGATGCTGGCCTACCTGCACGCCTACGAGGTGACCGGGGAGAAGGCCTACCTGGAGAAGGCGAAGCGGTTCTTCGAGGCGGCCTGGTCCTTGCAAACGCATCCGCTCCACGGGGGCGAGCCGGACGGCTCCTGGGCGCACACCGGCGACAGCGCCTCCGAGGGAGGGGCCGAGTGGGTGACCAGCCCCTGGATGAGCGCGTTCCTCACCGACGCGATCTGGAAGTACTGGATGCTGACCGGCGATTCCCGCGCCCCGGCCTCCCTCGCGATGTATGCGGCCTATACGCTCCGCAACTCGATAGATCCTGACGGCGTGGAGATGCTCTACCTCTCCGTCTCTCCCGGCCACGGGGAAGCGCGGGGCCAGTCCGACGACGCGCACAACATGGAGGGGTGCTACCTGCTGGCCCTCGGGAATTACCTCACCGGCGGCAGGGACCCGGCCTACCGCGCGGCGATGGACAAGCTGTGGCCGCCGATGATGAAGCAGGACCCGAACTCCACCACCCGCATGTTCACGTGGCGGTTCCGGGAGACGACGATGCTGGTGTGGTTCCTGCAGGAGACGAAGGCGCGATAGGCGGCGGCGATCTGTGCAGGAATCCCAGTCGGGGCGTCTGGGCCCCGGCCGCAGGACCCCGGCCCTCAGACAAGCGGGAACTCCCCTTTTCGTGTAGAATGAGAATGGTTCTGCCATGGACGAAACCAGGTTCCAATTCCTCGAAACGGGCCGCGTGCGGCGCAAAGTGGTGGTTCAGGAGCAGCTCGCCCCCGCGCTCTCCCTCCGCTGCACCTTTCGGCTGGCCGAGACGATTGGCTCGTTCGGGAGCGCGCTGGGCAAGTTCAACACCCCGGTGGGGGTGGCCCTGGACCCGGACGGGAACTTGTACGTCGCCGACTCCCGCAACCACCGCATTCAGAAGATCACCCCGGAGGGGGACGTCTACGGGCTGGGCGGCCCGGACACTCTCTCCCTTCCCCAGGGCGTGGCGGTGGACTCGGCCCGCTTCATCTACGTGGCCGAACAGGGGGCGCACCGCCTGCGCAAGTTCGGCCCGAAGGGCCAGTTCGTCTTCTCCCTCGGCGGGTCGGCGCGCAGCCTCGTCCGCTTCTCCTCCCCGACGGCCTTGTACATTGACAGCTATCACCAGCTCTTCATCGCCGATACGGAGAACGGACGCATCACCTCCTACTCGGCCACCGGTCACTGGCGGATGGATTTCCAGTGCCCCGAGCCGCCCGGCCCGTTCTGCCGCCCTCAGGGGGTCGCGGTGGATACGGAGGGGAACGTGTACGTGTCGGACACGATG